>JAESGA010000059.1_pt1 | contig 39079 bp, 36 predicted proteins | sample 9269521 | NCBI WGS metagenome assembly JAESGA01 (sample SAMN14514842, study PRJNA621658) | algae metagenome | isolation source: Aphanothece saxicola GSE-SYN-MK-01-06B and co-occurring heterotrophs from... | place: USA: Grand Staircase Escalante National Monument, Utah | collected 2006-04-15 | reverse complement strand
GGGGTGGCGGCGCCGCCTTCGCGGCCGGCAATGCGCTGCTGCGTTCCACCTCGGGCCGCACTCCGGTCACGGTCGCGCTCGGTGGCGTATCGAGCAGCAATGCGGCGAATGCGGTCACCCTCTCCTTCGCCGGCGCGATCGCCACGCAGGGCCTGGGCTCCGATGCGGTGATCGCGCAATCGGTCGGCGGCGGCGGCGGCGCGTCCGTATCCGCCGCCGGCGGCCTGCGTAACTTCGGCGTCGGCCTGGATGCCGCGGTGCTGCTCGGCGGCGAGAACATCACCGACGGCGCGGGTGGCAACAGCAGCGTAACCTTCCAGGGCATCGCCACCACCACCGGCCACGCTGCGCGCGGCATCGTCGCTCAGAGCATCGGCGGTGGCGGCGGCCTTGCAACGCTCGCGATCGCCACCGGCATCGGCGGGCCCAACACGAGCGATGACGACGTGCGCATCGGGCTCGGCGGTTCCATCCGTGCGGGCGCCACCGCCAGCACAGACGGGCCGGGTGGTACCGTGACGGTGCGTACTGCCGAAGCGGCGGGCGAGGCCACGCGGCTGAGCACCATCGGCCGCGGTGCGCATGGCATCGTCGCGCAGAGCGTCGGCAATGGCGGCGGCCTGGCCGATGTGCCGGTGCTGATGACCATCGGCGACAACACCGCCCGGCGCGACTATCGCTTCCGAGCAGCACTTGGCGGCGGCCTTGGCACGGCCTTCGCGACCGGTGCAGTGTTCGTCACAAACCAGGCCGACATCCTCACCCAAGGCAGCCACGCGGTGGGTATCGCGGCGCAGAGCATCGGCGGCGGCGGGGGCCTCGCCGGCATGCCGATCGCCTTCTTCCTGCGAACGCAGGACGTCCGCGACCGCACCATCTTCGTCGATCAGGCACTCGGTGCGTCCGCCACCACCGGAAGCGGCGGCATAGTGACCGTCAACAACTCGGCCCTGGTCCAGACCGCCGGCTTCAATGCGCATGGCATCCTCGCGCAGAGCATCGGCGGGGGCGGCGGCGCGGTGCTCGGCGCGTTGGAATTCCCCATCGGGACCGCCGCCGGAGACACGCCGGGCAGCTTCGCGCCGCGGCATGGCATAGAGACGAGCATCCGCCTCGGCGCCACAGCGGGCGGCGGCGATGGCGGCACGGTGACTCTGACCAACCTCTCAGCTGTCACGACCACCGGCGACGCCGCGTTGGCACTGATCGCGCAGAGCATCGGCGGGGGCGGCGGTCTCGCCGGGCTTGGGCGGCCAGGCCAGTCGTGGCTGTATGCGGCGCCCGGCAACGACATCGGCCTTTCGGTGAGCAGCGATCCAGCCGATCGCGCCATGATCGCCTTTCGCCAGCGGGTGGACGTCGGTGCTCTAGCCGGCGGCGCGGGCGGCGGAGGGGCGGTGAGCGTGACCAACCGTGCTGCCCTGCGCACGTCCGGAAGCGATTCCATCGCGCTGCTGGCTCAATCCGTGGGCGGGGGCGGCGGCATCGCCGGCCTCGGCATGGCGGATCCCGCCGGCCGCATCCAGCTTGGCGGCCTTTCGGGCGGTGGCGGCGCGGGCGGCACGGTGGCGGTGGCGCTCAACGCGCAGAGCAGCATCGCCACCCAGGGCCGGCTGGCCCATGGCATCGTCGCGCAGAGCATCGGCGGCGGTGGCGGCGTGGCCGGCGGCGGGCTTGGCAGCGTGACGCTGGGCGCCACGGGCGGCTTCGGCGGCAGCGCGAACCTCGCCACGGTGACACTCGACGGGCCTATGCTCGCGAGCGGGCCGCTGGCCGCTGGCGCCATCGTGCAGAGCATCGGCGCTGGCGGCGGGATGGCCGCCGCCGACAGCCTCGGCGGGGACGAGCCGGGCGGGCGCAGCGTGCGGCTCGGTGCCAGCGTCGGCGTGCGCGGCAGCGGCGGGCCGATCAACGTGACCCAACGCGCGAGCGCGTCGGTGCAGACCGCCGGTCTGTTCGGCGTCGGGCTTCTCGCGCAATCGGTGGGCGGTGGCGGCGGGCTGACGCTGCTGCACAACCCCGGTGGCACCATCCCGGAGGCTGCGCTGCGGCCGCGCTATCGGCTGGGTGCCCTGTCGGATGCAGGGGGCAACGGCGGCGCCGTGAGCATCACCCAGGAGGGCGCGATCAGCACCTTCGGCGATGCGGCGCATGGGCTGGTCGCGCAGAGCATCGGGGCTGGCGGAGGCCTGGCGATGGGCAGCGGTCTCTTCGCCCTGGGCGCCAGCGCCGCCGAAGGCGGCGCCGGCGGCGATGTCACGCTCGCCATGCGCGGCGGTCGGGTGGACACCATTGGTCAGGGCGCCCACGGGGTCGTCGTGCAGAGCGTCGGCGGCGGCGGCGGCCTGGCCCATGCGCAGTTGGCGCCGGGCCAGGAGGCCGGCGTCATTGCCAGCTTCCCGACCACCTTCCTGGGCGCCGTCACGAGCATCGCTGCGCCAGGCGGCGCGGCAACCCTGACGTTCGGGGCGCGGGGGCAGACTGCTTCGGCCATCGCGACCAGGGGCGCCGGCGCGGTCGGCGCGCTGGTGCAGTCGATTGGCGGCGGAGGCGGTGTCTCCGGTGGGGTCGTCGCGGCGCAGGGCCTGTTGACCCTCGGTTCGGCCGGACCTTCGGGCCGCGCGGGCACAGTGACCGTCGCGATGAACGGCAGCGTGGCCACCGAGGGCGCGTCGGCGCCGGCAGTCATCGCGCAAAGCATCGGCGCCGGCGGCGGCTTCGCCACCGCGTCCACCGGGGCGGTGACCCTCGGCGCCAATCAGCCCGGCGAATCGGCGCCGGGCAGCCTGCGCCTCACCCTCGTCGGCACGCTCACGGCCACCGGCCAGCGCGCGCCGGCGGTCATCGCCCAGTCCGTGGCAGCCGGCGGCGGCTTCGTGGGCGCGGCCGGGGCTGCCGCCCGCCTCGGCTCGACAGGTGGCTCTGGCGACGCGGCGGGTCCCGTAGAGATCCGCAACAACGCGGCGATCGGCGCCGGCGGCGACTATGCCACCGCGCTGCTTGCCCAATCGGTGGGTGGCGGCGGAGGCATCGTGCAGCGCGTCGGCGGGAATGCCACACTCGGCCTGAGTTCGGTGAACCTGACCGGTCTGACTGATTTTGGTAACGGCGGCGCGGGCGGTGCGATCACGTTGTGCGCGATACCGACGGCGGGCCCTGGCGGCACGCCGTGCTCGCTCGCGCCGGGCAGCACGCCCGGGACGGTCACGCCGGGCCTGCTCGCGGCCAGCGGCGTCGGCGGCATCGCCCTGGTGGCGCAATCCATCGCCGGCGGCGGCGGCTTCGTGGGCGAGGTGACCGGCATGGCCACCTTGGGCAGTGTCGCGCCCGGCAATGGCGGCGTCGTCAACCTGGTGGACCCTGGCGTCATCACGGTGTCGGGCGCCAGTGGCGTGGCCGCGATCGCGCAATCGGTGGGTGGCGGCGGCGGCATCGTGGCGCGCGCCGGCGGTGTCGCAACACTCGGCGGCACTGCGGGCGGGCCGGCCATCGCACCAGCGGGCGCGCAGGGCGGTTCGGTGTCGCTGGAAACCAGCCGGCCTGTCACGGCATCCGGCGATGGCAGCCTTGGCCTCGTGGCGCAAAGCATCGGCGGCGGCGGTGGCACCCTGGTGTCCGGCGGCGCTGGCGCCACGCTTGGCGGCGGGCGGCCTGGCAATGGCGGGGCGGTGGCGCTGCGAGCAAGCGGCGTGACCACCTCGGGCGCCGCCCTCGTCGCGCAGAGCGTCGGCGGCGGCGGTGGTGTTGTGGGTCGGGCCAATGGCGCGGTCACGCTGGGCGGCGGTGCCGTGGGCAGCGGCCAGACGGCGCGGGTTACCGCGGTCGGCGCGATCGTGACCGCTGGCAACGGCGCGCCCGGGATCGTGGCGCAGAGTGTCGGCGGCGGCGGCGGCAGCGTGCTTGGTGGCGCTACCCAGGCAACCCTCGGCGGTACGGGCAGCGGTGGCGGCGGCGCGGTGACGGTGGAGGCGTCGTCGGACGCCTCCATCACGACCACGGGCATCGGTTCGGCGGGCATCGTGGCACAAAGCCTGGGCGGCGGAGGCGGCGTGGTGACTGGCGTCAATCTCGGCCGCGTCATCTTCGGTGGCACCGGCACGGCGGTTTCGAATGGCGGCGCCGTGGAGGTGGACAACAAGGCCGCCATCACCACCCTCGGCGCAGGGGCGCACGGTATCGTGGCCCAGAGCGGCGGCGGTGGCGGCGGCATCGTCCTCGGCACGCGCGAGGCCGGCGCAACGAACACGATCCGGGTCGGCAGCGGCAGCGGCGGCGCGGTCAGCGTGGTCAACCGCGGCGCGATCCAGGTGTCGGGTGCGGATGCGCATGGCATCGTGGCGCAATCCGCCGGCGGCGGCGCAGCGCTGGCGAATGAGGCGCTGCGCCTGGGTGGCGGCCCGGGCAGTGGCCGCATCGGCGTGGGCGGCGGCCCGGGCAATGCCGGACCGATCAGCATCCTCAATACGTCGCTGGTGCAGGCGAGCGGCACCAACGGCATCGGCATCCTGGCCTACAGCTTCGCGAACACGATTTCGGCTGGCGCAACGATCGACATCGCTCTCGACCCCGGCAGCGACGTTGCCGGCGGGCCGGGCGGCAGCGCCATCTTCGCGCAGTCGCGCGCCACCGCCGTGGCGGTGACCAATCGCGGCGTGATCCGCTCCGCCGAAGGCATCGCAGGCCGCGCCATCACCGTGGGTGCCGGCAGCGGCGTGCTGAACCTCAACAACAGCGGCGTCATCACCGGCAATATCTCGGCGCCTGCCGCTGCGATCGAGAACCGGTCCGGAGGATTCATCAATGCCGGGCCGAGTCTCTCGCTCGGCGGCCCCTCTGGCACGCTGACCAACAATGGTGGCTTTGCGGTAGCCGGGCGCGGCAGCATCGGCAGCACGGCGTTGTCCGGCCGCTTCGTGCAGAACGCGACCGGCTCGCTGCATGTGGACGTCGCCGGCCTGCCAGGCGGCGGCATCGCCGTGGACCGCCTGAATGTGACGCGCACCGCAACGCTCGGCGGCGCCGTGAGGCCGGAACTGATCCCGGGCACCACCATCCTCCCGGGCACGCACCAGGCGACGTTCCTCAGCACGGACCAGGGCCTCACGGTGAATGCGCCCGTGCTGGTGCCGCCACCGACGCTGAACATGAGCTGGTCGCTGCAGTATCCGACCACCAAGGAGGCGGCGCTGCGCGTCGAGGTCACCACCCTGGCGCCGGCGGCGGCGATGACGGCCAACCAGCGCTCGGTGGCCGGCGGCCTGCAGCGTGCAGCCATCGCCAACCCGGCCGGCTTCGCGCCGATGGCGGCCGGCGTGTACGGCGCCACGGACGCCAACGCCTATGCCAACGCGATGACCTCGCTCGGCGGTGACGGCGGCATGACCGGGTTGATGGCCACGCAGGGGGCCATGCGGCAGTTCATGTCCGGCCTGACGGCGCGCATGGACCTGCTGCAGCGCAGCTTCCAGGCCGACGCGATCCCCCCCGCCTCCTTCCTGCCCTATGATGTCTCGGCGGCCTTCGCCGGCAATGGTGCGATCCGCGGCGATGGTGCGCTGCTGGGCATGGACAGCCTGGCCGACACGCTGCCCTCACCGTTCCGGGTCTGGGCTATGCCGATCGGCTTCGGCAGTGGCATGGATGCGCGCGCGGGCTTCGGCACCGAGGCGGAAGCGCGTATCGGCGGCTTCATGACCGGCTTCGACACCGATATCACGCCGCGGCTCACAGTCGGCGCCGTCGGTGGCTGGTCCGACGGCGGCTATTCGGCAGGTTCGGTGGTGGCCAGCGGCACGCTGCGCGGCGCCCATGCCGGTACCTACGCCCTATGGAGTGACGGGCCGACCTATGTCTCCGGCGTGTTCGGCTACGCACGACACGATGCGCAGCAAAGCCGCACGGTTGCCGGGCCGGGCGTCGCCGAATTCGCGCGCGACGACCTGACCTTCCATAATGTCGGCGCCAACCTGGAGATGGGCTACCGCATCAGCCTTGGCGAGCACGTCACGCTCACGCCCCTCGCCGCGATCGGGCTGAATGCCTGGCACAGGGAAGGCTCGTCGGAGACCAGCCGCACGGCCGCCGGCGCCAGCGGCACGCTCGGGCTGAGCCAGGGGTCGGCGGGCGACTACAGCGTGCCGCTCTCGCTCGGCTTCCGCGCGGATACCGCGTGGGACATGGGCAAGGGGCTGATGCTCAACGGTCACGCGCGCCTCGCCTGGGTGCGCGAGGAGGGCGCGAGCGCCAGCAGCACCGCGGCCCTGGCCTTCGCGCCAGGCGAGACGTTCCGGTTGCAGGGGCCGGCGATGCCTCGCGACCGGCTGTCCTTCAACCTCGGGCTTCAGCTGCAGCCCAACGAACGGCTTGGCTTCGGCATCGGCGTGCTCGGCGATGTCGGAGACGGCTACAACGCGATCGGCGGCGTAGGCCGCGTTGTCTGGCGCTGGTAGGCTGACACAATGTGCTTCGGTGCGCCGCATGGCCTGCACTGCGCGATAGGCCGCCGCTCCCTGCTGGTGGCAACGGCCTATGCTGCCGGCGTTCTCAGCGCGCCGGAGGTGGCGGCCCAAGCCGCGCCGTTGCGGATCGTGACGATCCGCGATGCCGAGACGGAAAGCCTGCTCCGCCGCCTCGCGCACCCGCTGATGCGCGCCGCCGCGGTCGACCCCGGCACCGTGCGCATGACGCTGATCCGCAACGGTTCGCTCAACGCCTTCGTGGCACAGGGCAACTTCCTCTATCTGCATACCGGCCTGCTCCAGCGGGCGGAGTCGGCCGCCGAAGTGGCCGGTGTGCTGGCTCATGAGACGGGTCATATCATGGGCGGGCACCTGGCGCGGCTGCCCGATGAACTCCGCAACGCCATGCTGCGCTCGCTCGGCGCCATGCTGCTCGGCGGCGCCGCGGCGGCAGCCTCGGGCGAGTCTGGCGCGATGGCGGCGGGCATGCTCGGCGGCCAGGCCATGGCGATGAACGAGCTGATGGCCTTCAGTCGGAGCCAGGAGCACTCGGCAGATCAGGCGGCGCTGAACCTGCTGCAAGCGGTGGGCTGGCCAGTCGGCGGGCTGGCGCGGCTGCTGGAACGCCTGCTCGAGCGCGAGCAGATCAGTGTCGGCCGGCAGGATCCCTATTTCCGCACCCACCCGCTGTCGCGCGACCGGTTGGATTTCGTGAAGGAGAATGTCGCCAGGTCCGGCAACGGCGGTGCGGCGATGCCGGAGGCGATCGAGCGCGCCTTCGCCATGGTCCGCGCCAAGCTCGATGGCTTCATCGAGCCGGAGGCCGCCGTGACGCGCCTGTATCCGGCTTCCGACACCGGCCCGCCGGCGCGCTATGCCAGGGCGATCGTCGCCTTGCGTGCCGGGCGTATCGAACAGGCCATGACGGTAATGCAGCCTCTCGCAGCAGAGGCGCCTGCCGATGTCTGGCTGCGCGAATTCACCGGGCGGGTTCTGCTGGAAGGGCAACGCCCAGCGGAGGCGGCGCGATACTACGCCGCGGCGGTCCGGCTTGCGCCCAACGAGCCGCTGATCCGTATCGGCCATGCGCGCGCGCTGATCGAGATCGGCCAGCCGCCCCAGCTGCGGCTGGCGGCCTCCGAGCTGGACACGGCACTGCGCAGGGAAAGCCAGAACGCCATCGCATGGCGCCAGTTGGCGGTGGTGCGCGGCCGCTTGGGCGAAACCGCGCTGGCTGACCTCGCCCTGGCCGAGGAGGCGCTGATCCTGCGCGACACACGGCAGGCCGCGAGCCTTGCGCGCCGTGCCGAAGGGGCGCTTCCTGCCGGCGTGATGAGGCTGCGCGCCCAGGATATCATCGCCGCCGCCGAGAACCAGCCGGCGCGCAACCGGCGCTGGTAGGCAGGCAACGACTGCTAAATCACGGCCGAGCTTCGATCGGGTTGCTCAACCGGCTACGCACGCGCTGCCAGATCAAGCCGCTGTGCGTCGGCCGAACCAGCTTCGCCCTTCGACGCCGAGCTGGTTCTCGTAGATCGAGCCCTGGCGGCGGGCCGGCGGCAGCGGCATGCGCACCGGCACATCCGCAAGACGGGGCGCGATTGTGGGGCCAGTGCCGGTCAGCAGCCGTGCATCGAACTCGGCGAGATCCTTCACGCCCGACAGCGGCCAGGCATCCGCCGCGGCGACTTCGTAGAGAAGCAGGTTGCGAGGCCGATCGGAGACGTTCTGTGCCGAGCCATGCAGTGTGCGGACGTGGTGGAAGGACATGGAGCCGGCCGGGCCAGTAAGCGCGACGGCCTTCGGGATCAGCGTCTCGACCTCCGCGGGATCCACGGCGCCGCAGAAATGCCCGTCGGGGCCGTGGTGGCTGAAGACCGGCCCCGCATGCGTCCCGGGCACGCAGAGCAGCGGGCCGTTCGCCTCCGTCGTGTCATCCAGCAGGACGCCGATGGCCAGAATGTCGTCGTTGGTGTGCGGGTAGAAGGCCCAATCCTGGTGCCACTCTACGGGCGAACCATACTGGGCCGATTTCATGTTCAGCTTGGACCCGTGCAGCCGCAGGTCGCTGCCCAGCAGCGCCCTGCAGATCGCGATGACGGGGTCGGAGCGCAGCACGCGGTCGAAGACGGCGTGCACCTTGTGCGGCGTCTTGATCCGGCGCACGCGGGGATCCGCGCGGCTGTGGCCGGGCTCGAGGTCGTACACGTCGTCATGGGTGTCCACCTCGCGCGCGCCGTCGACAAGGCTTGCGACGACCTCGCGGATCTCGGTGAGCGTCGCCTGGTCCAGCACGCGCTCGATCGTCACGAAGCCGTCCCGACGATAGGCCTCGATGCCGTCCCGGGTGATCATGGCGGTTACCTTCCGTTCGTGGTGACAGCGCTATCATACCGCGGGCGCGGCGCGTGCCAAGCCCGGCCGCAGATGCTATCCACCCATGCATGTTGCATCGCACACCCCGCCTTCAGGACGTGGCAGCCCAGGCCGGCGTCTCGGTCATCACGGCCAGCCGCGCTCTTCGCCTGCCAGAGAAGGTTGCCCCGGAAACACGCGCGCGCGTGGAGGCAGCGGTGGCGCGGCTGGGCTACGTCCCCAACCTGCTTGCAGGTGCACTGGCCTCCGCGCGATCGAACACCGTCGCGATCCTGGTGCCGACGCTAGCCAGCAGCATGTTCGCCGAAACGATTGACGGTCTGACCGAGGCACTCGAGCAGCGCGGCTATGCCATACTCGTCGCACAGTCGGGCTACGATCCGGCGCGGGAGCGTCGGGCGCTGGCGGCACTGCTGGGCCGGCGGCCAGAGGCGCTGGTGATGGTGGGCAGCCCGGCCGATGCGGCGTCCGCCGCGCTGCTGCGGCGGGCGGTTGCCGATGGTGTGCGCGTGGTCGAGACCTGGGAACGGCCGCGGCGGTCGGTGGATGCGCTCGTGGCTTTTGACAATGCTGCGGCCGGGCGGCTGGTGGGGCGGCACTTCGCCGCGGCCGGTCGGCAGCGGCTGCACTTCGTGGGTGGCGCCGATCGGCGGGCGGCGGCGCGGCTCTCCGGCTTCGAGACGGCGGCGAAGGCGGCCGGCCTGCCGCGTCCCGGGCGCAGCATCCTGCCGGCGCCGGCCGCGATGGAAGACGCAGCGCGGCTTGCTGCGACATGGGTCGACCTGCCGGACGCCGTCTTCGCGGCAACCGACGTGCATGCCGTCGCGCTGCTGGACGCGCTGCGACGGCGTGGCGTCAGGGTACCGGAGGAGGTGGCGCTGGTGGGGCTGGGCGACCTGCCGATCGGGCGGCATTGCTGCCCCGCGCTCTCGACCGTGCGGGTAGATGGCGCGGCGATCGGCCGGCGCGCCGCGGCGGTGATTCTGGGTGAGGCGGCTGGAGGTGTGGCGCCCACCGAACTGGTGCTGCGCGAGAGCGGCTGATCGCTACCGCAGAACGCCGGGCAGCCAGAGCGACAGCGAGGGGACATATGTGACCAGCAGCAGCGCCAGGATCAGCGGCACATAGAAGGGCATGAAGGCCCGCACCACCTGCGCAAAGCTGACGCGGGCGATGTCCTGCACGATGAAAAGCAGGACGCCGAAAGGCGGCGTCGTTGCACCGATCAGCAGGTTCAGGACCATGATGAGCCCGAAATGCACCGGGTCGATGCCCAGCTGCTGGATCAGCGGCAGGAAGGTCGGCACCGCGATCAGGAGGATCGCCGTGGTCTCCATGAAGCAGCCGACGACCAGCAGGAAGGCGTTGATCATCAGCAGCACGATGATCGGATTGTCGGTCACCGATAGGATCCATGCCGACAGGTTCGCCGGCACATTGTTGACCGAGATGATCCAGCCGAAGGGTACTGCCGCGGCCATGATGAACACCAGCACGCCCGACATCACCAGCGTCTCCGCCAGGCAGCGTCGCATCTTGGCCAACGTCAGGTCGCGCGTCGCGACCCCGAGCAGCGTCGCATAGACAACCACAAGTGCGCCGAGCTCGGTCGGCGTCGCGACCCCGGTCAGAAGGCCGAGCGTCAGCAGCACAGGCGCCATGAGCGCAGGCAGCGCGCGAAAGAAGCTGTGGCGCAACTTCGGAAATGAGATCGGGCGTGCTGCCGGCGCATGCACGAAGCGCAGCGTGACCAGGATGTAGACGGTGCCCATCAGCATGAAGCCGATCAGGAAGCCTGGCAGCAAGCCTGCGATGAAAAGGTCGCCGATCGAGACCTGTGCCAGCACGCCATAGACCACCATGATGACCGAAGGCGGCACAATTGGCCCGACCACCGCGGAGGCGGCGGTAACCGCGCCGGCGAAGGCCGGGTCGAAGCCTTCGCGCCGCATCGCGCGGATCTCAACCGTGCCAAGGCCGGCCGCATCAGCCTGCGCGACGCCCGACATCCCGGCAAAGATGAGGCTGGCGGCGATGTTCACCTGCGCGAGCCCGCCTCGGATGTGACCGACCAACGCGCCCGCGAATTCGAAGATCCGCGCGGCGATGTTGCCCTGGTTCATGATGTTGCCAGCCAGCACGAACAGCGGAATTGCCAACAGCGGGAAGCTGTCCAGCCCCGGTGCCATGCGCTGCACGACGATGCCGGCCGGCAGCATGGTGAAGCTGCCGAACCAGGTGAGGGATGCCGCCATCAGGGCAAAGGCGATGGGCAGCTGAAGCGCGATCAGGCCGAAACAGATGACGAACAGGACAGCGATGCCCATGCGCCTACAGGACCTTCTCGACCGCGCTGAACTCCGCTTCCTCCGCCGCGAGATCCTGCGCCCGGCGTGCCTGCGCATCCCGCACGGCGTCGGGCACGCGGCCGGTCCCGGCCTCGACCAGGTGCGCCACCACGAAATAGGCCGCCGTCAGTGCCATGGAGACCAGCGAGACAAAGAGCGGCACCGAGTAGAACCAGTGCCGCGGCAGGTTGATCGGCAGCGAGATGGTGGAGGAACGGCTCTCCGTTTGCATCACGTCCAGCGCATTCCATGCCACCAGGACGCAGCAGACGAGGATGATGCCGTAGAGCATGCTCTCCGCCGCCGCGCGGGCGCGCGCGGGGATGCGGGCCAGGAAGGTCTCTATCCGGATGTGGCGCAATTCCTTCAGCCCGACCGCGGCGCCGAGGAAGACCGCCCAGATGAAGCAGAAGGTGGCGACATCCTCGACCCAGACGATCGGCATGCCGAACAGGTAGCGCGTGGCCACCTGTACTGTGATCATCACCACGATCGCAGCGATCAGCAGCATGCCGAGCGCACGCTCCGCGCGCCCGAGCAATGCGAGTGCGCGCCAAGCCAGGGCGAGCGTGCTCAGAGCGACTGAATCCGTTGGAACAGCCCCGTCGCCCACACGTTGTCGCGCTCCATCTGCGCCACGCCCTCCAGCGCCGCTTGCGCGAAGGGGGCCTTGTCCACGTTGCCGATGGTGGCGCCCTCGCGCTGCATCTGGTCGTAGGCGGCATGCAGCTCGGATTGCGATTGCTCGGTGTGCCAGGCCAGCGCCTCCCGCGCGCAGGCGACGACGATGTCACGCAGGTCCGGCGACAGGCGCTGGAACGCCTGCTCGTTGATCGAGATCTGGGCGGCGGCGATGACGTGGTCGGTCCGCACTACGTGCTGCGCCGCCTGGTGGAAGCGTGCCGCCATAGCCGAGAGTGTTGGGCCTTCCGCGGCGTCGATCACGCCGGTGCGCAGGCCGAGGAAGACCTCGCCCCAGGCAACGCGGGAGGGCTGGGTGCCGAGCGTCTGCCACAGTAGCAGATAGGCGCGGATGTCGGGCACGCGCATCTTCAGGCCGCGCAGGTCGCCGGGGCTCGCGATCGGCCGCTTGCTGAACATGATGCGCGGTTGCGAGGGCGCGGCGGCCAGCACGCGGATGCTGTGGCGCGTCCGCAGTTCCTCGGCGTAGGGAGCGAAGATCGGGCTGTCGAGGAAGCGCTGCTGATGGGCGAAGTCGCGGAAGGTGAAGCCCCAAGCGAGCACCGACAGGTCACGCACCCAATTGGCGTACCAGTCCAGCACGTCGCCATAGATGTGCACGCCGCCGCGCATCATCTGCTCGATGACCTGGACGTCGTTGCCGAGCTGCTCGCCTTGGATGAAGTTCACCTGCAGCCTGCCGCGGGCGCGTTCATTCACCAGGCGCGTGAACATCGCGTTCGTGCGGTCGATGATGGATCCGATGGCGTCCGAGCCACCGAGAATCAGCGTCTGCGACTGCGCGCGGGCGGAGCGCAGGGCGGGCACCGCGAGCAGCGCGCCGGAGAGTGCGGCCGACGCAGCCGAGCGGCGTGTGAAAGGCATGGGACGCGTTCCTCCTGTGCCGCGGGGTCATTGCCCCGACGTGTCGATGATTGCGCTATCATCACACCCTGACTGGGGCGCTGCGTCAACAGCTTCGGTGCGATGCCGCGACACCCGCCACCCAAGCCACGGCGGGTCGTGCCCGCAACGCCTGCGGCTGCGGCGCGTCGGCGCGCGCGGGTTCCTGCATCCAGGCCGGGATGTCACGCTGCGCATGCAGCATCCGCCAGACGTCGAGGTGGTCCTCCCGCTCGACGTAGAACACCCGATACGGGCTGCGACGCAGCGGCCAGGCGCGGAGCCCTTGCAACCGCAACTCGAAGGCACAGCGCGGCGATCCCACCGCCGGATGCTGCGCGATCCGCCGGAATGCCCGCTCCAGTGCGTCAATGAAGGCCAGCGCGACCGGCTCGCCGGCCTCTGCTGCGTAGTGGGCGATGGCCTGGTCGATGTCCCGCTGTGCCGCCTGCCGCGGAATGACCAGCTTGGCGGTCACGCCTGCGGTTGGCGGACGCGGCGGCGAAGAGTGTTTAAATAGGCGTCATCCGCCGGCGCCGTCGGGGCCGAGGCGGCGCCGTCCAGAAGCAGGCCGCGCAGGCGCTCGCGCTCCTGGTCCTTGCGGATCAGGTCGCGGACATACTCACTGCTGGTGCTGTAACCGCGCGCGGCGACCTGCTCATCCACGAGAGATTTCAGCCCATCCGGCAGGGAGACGTTCATCGTGCCCATTGGGGAGACGATACCCTGGCTTGGCAAAAATTGGCAAGAATGATGTGCGCCGGGAGGCGCTCCAGGCTGGCGGCCGGCCCGCCAATCGGCAGGGTCATGATGTGATCCCGCCCGTCGAATCATAGCACCAACATAGCGCTCCATCTTGCTTGGCTCGTGCGCGGCGCAGCGCGAATGGTCCGTCACACGCAGGCGATGCCCTGCAACAACAGATGGAGACCAGCATGACCGACCGCACCGCCCGCGCCGCCCGCAACCAGGAACGGAGCCTCGAAGCCTTCCTCGCGAAGAAGGCCGAATTCGACGCCCTCCTCGCGGAACTGCAGCAGGCCAGCGAGGACCATTTCGGCGCGGATCCCGAGACGGTGCTTTGGGGCGACGCCGCCTGGCTTTCCGACGCCACCGCGAAGCTGAAGGACATCGCGGACCAGCATTTCCGCCGCGGCGAATACGAAACCTAACGCGGGCCACTCCCGCACCGCCCCGACCGGCAGCGCCGGCGGGGCTCCCGGCAGTAGGGGCCGATGAACGGCACCCGGAACCGGAGACCGCCACGATGACCAAGCTTTCCGACACGCAACGCCTGATCCTCAGCGCCGCCGCACAGCACGAGATGGGCCTCGCCCGCGCGCCCAAGACCCTGCCGGCCGGTGCGCGCAACGCGGTGTTCCGCAGCATGATCAAGAACAACCTGCTCACCGAGATCAACGCCCCGCGGGAGCATGTCGGGCTGGGCTGGCGCCAGGATGAGGACGGCACCTGGATCGTGGCCCGCATCACCGACGAGGGGCTGCGCGCCATCGGCATCGACCCGAACGAGGGCGACGCGGGTGCCGGCGAGCCCGACTGCTCGGGCATCGAGGGCAGCGTGCCCGACACGGCGCCCACGGTGGCGCCCGGCAGCACGCCGGGGGAAAGCCCCGCGCCTGCCACCGAAGGCGCCCAGGCCGCGCCCCTGACGGAGGAGGTCGCCCTGCTCGACGAGGCCCTCGCCGCACCCACCGCCACGCCGCGCGCCAGCTTGCGCGACACCGCCGCGGCCATCCTCGCCGCCTGGGACGATCAGGCCGCCCGCTTTGGGACGCATGAGGGCGACTTGATCGGCGCCCTGGACGCTCCGATCGCGGCCCTCCGCATCCTGCTCGCCGGCAAGCCGGCCCGCATCGCCCGCGAGCCGGGCGCGCCGCGCAAGCCGCGCGAGGGCACGAAGCAGGAGCAGGTGCTGGTCATGCTGCGCCGCGAAGAGGGCGCCACCATCGCGCAGATCTGCGAGGCCACCGGCTGGCAGCAGCACACAGTCCGCGGCTTCTTCGCCGGCCTCAAGAAGCGCCAGGGGATCGAGGTGAAGGTGCTGGAGCGCATCCGCCAGGTCGGCCCGAACAAGGAGGGCGCGAAGGGGTCCTACTCAATCTACCGCATCGCCGACTGATCGGCGCCGAGCACCAATGCAAGCCGCCGCCTGCGCACCGCGGGCGGCGGTTCCGCATTGTCAGGCGCCCGCCAGCAGGTCGCGCGTCCTCTCGTCCGGCACGCCGTCGTAGTATTTACGGATCACGTCGTCGAAGACACGCGCATCTGGCGCCGCAGCGGCGAACAGCGTCATCGACGAGTGCAGCTTGAGGGCATCGATGCTCCCGAAGATGTCGTGCGCACTCCGACCCTGGATCGCCAGGACCAGCGTGGCGCAATCGACGAGGCGGGGACCCAAGTCGGGATGCGCCATGTAGGCGCGCGCTTCATCAAGCGACGAGATCCCATACCGCTTCGCGGTCGCGCTCTGACCAAGCGCACGAAGCTGGGGAAAGACGAACCACATCCAGTGCGTCTGCTTGCGGCCGTAGCATAGTTCCCACAGCACGGTGGGCATCACAGGCGCCTGAGCCTGCACGAAGCGGTCGAGGTCGAAGGGGTCGGCCATGCTTGCAGCCTCCCGTGTTGGCTTGGATGATTCGAGATCAGGCAGTCACCTGGATCCCGCGGGCTCTCGCCACATCATCGAAAACTCGGTCCTCGCCGGCCAGCACCGCCGCCCGCCCTGCAAAGGCCTGCCAGCGCCGCACGGCGACATCCACATAGCGCGGGTCGATGTCCATCGCATAGCATATCCGCCCCGTCGCCTCCGCCGCGATGATGGTGCTGCCGCTGCCGCAGAAGGGCTCGTAGATCGCCTCGCCGGCGGCGCTGTTGTTGATAATTGGGCGGCGCATGCATTCCACCGGCTTCTGCGTGCCGTGCACTGTCGCCGCGTCCTCGTCGCCACCATTGCTGATGGCCCAGAGCGTCGCTTGGTCGCGCGCACCCTGCCAGTGCCCAGTCGCGCCCTTGCGCACGGCATAGAGGCAGGGCTCGTGCTGCCAGTGGTAGTCCCCACGCCCCAGCACGAACCGGGACTTCGCCCAGATGATCTGGCTGCGGATCACGAAGCCCGTCGCCTCGAGGCTCTCGATCACCGTGCGGCTGTGCACGCCGGCGTGCCAGACATAGGCGACGTCGCCCGGGAACAGCGCCCAGGCCTGGCGCCAGTCGGCGCGATCGTCATTCGCCACCTTCCCGGTGCGCATCGTGGCCGAGACGCCGGCCTCGTTCCGCCACTCGGGATCGTAGTTCACGCCATAGGGCGGGTCGGTGATCATCAGATGTGGCGTCGCGCCATCCAGCAGCCGCGCGACATCGGCTGGGTTTGTGGCGTCCCCGCAAAGAACACGATGGGAACCGAGCAGCCAGAGATCACCCGAACGGGTGATGGCGTGTTCCGGTGCGGCGGGGGCCGGCGCGTCAGGATCCTGGTCAGGGAGAACATCGGCCTCTCTGGGTGCCGCCGCGCCGAGCAGCCGGTCGATTTCAGCCTGGTCGAAGCCTATGACGCCAAGGTCGAATTCATCAGCGCGCAGCTCCCGCAGCTCGGCGGCGAGCAGGCTCTCATCCCACACCGAGTTCAGCGCCAGCTGGTTGTCCGCCAGCCGGAAGGCCCGCGCCTGCGCCTCGGTCAGGTGCCCGAGCCGGATGGCGGGAACCGCGTCGAGCCCGAGCGCCTTCGCCGCAAGGACGCGACCATGACCCGCGATCAGCACGCCGGCATCGTCCACCAGCACCGGCACGTTGAAGCCGAACTCGGCGATGGACGTCGCCAGCTGCGCGACCTGCTCGCTGGGGTGCATGCGTGCATTGGCGGCATAGGCCGCGAGCGATGCCACCGGCATCATCTCCATCTGAAGGTCAGGCCGCATCGGCAGTGACCTCCATGCGCGCCGCAGCGACGGCATCATAATCGCGACTGTCATCGGCCAGCGTCACCGGCAGGTCGGGATGGAGCATCCGCCAGCGCGCGATCGCCAGGTCGACATAGGCGGGCGCCAGCTCGATGGCTCGCACGCGCCGAGCCGTACGCTGGCCGGCCAGGATGGTGGTGCCGCTGCCGGCGAAGGGCTCGAACACGACCTCGCCCTCGTCGGTGTACGCCCGCATGAGGAACTCCGGCAGCACCACCGGGAACACCGCGGGGTGCTCGGTCTCGATGCCGCGGCCCTTGTGGCGGGTCAGCCGCAGCACGTTGTCCGGGATGCGGAAGTCCTGCACCGGCAGCCCTGCATGCTGGTATTCCGAGATGGTCCCGTCGGCGGCGCGCAGCCCGCTGCCCTTATTCGGCGTGCCGGCCCATTTGCAGGGCACGATCTTGTTTGCCTGGCGGGCCTGGCGGTTGAAATGGAAGACGAACTCGAAGGCCCGCGCGAGGCGCCCGTTCCAGTCGCCGGGCAGGCCGGGCCCCTGGTCCCAGGTGTAGAGGCCGAAGCGGCTCCAGCCGCGGACGCGCAATCGCGGTTGTCTCGGCCGGCGACGCCAACGGCGAGCGTCCCGGCACGGCTGATGCGATCAGATCGCGGCGAACACGCTCGACGTCCCAGGACCCGTCCGCCTCGCGGCGGATGCGCCCGACCTGCTCGGCCTTCTGGATCGCCGTGTGGGAGAGATCGAGGCGCCGGGCGACGTCCCGGGCGGAGGTGATACGTTCTGGCAACCGCGTCTCCTGTGATGGGTGAGGCGGTGGCAACCGTCAGGCGCTGTTTTGCATGTGGCAACCCATGGTTTGCGCCTGGCAACCCATCGAACTCTTGTCCGGTCAATGGCTTGGGGTTGGCACTGGCAACCTGGCAACCTCGTTTTTCGCCTGACGCTAGCGACCTTGCGCGCTTCCGCCCCCCGCATACAGCGGGGCCAGGAAGGACCCTGCGGCTCGAGAGCCACAGTGGCTGATCAGCTGGCGAGTGGCTCGGGAGCCGCGGTGCTCGACGCACCTTCTCGACGTGTCCCCACTATACCCAACGCGATTTGCGCGCCGCCATGGGGTGAATTGTAACAGCGCATCGAGGAAGGGGGGCTGGGCGCCGCCTGCTACAGCGTCGCCCAGCCGGGCCTCGTGTCAGCCCTTCGCAGCCTTGCGCTTGGCCTTCTTCAGCCCAGCGAAGGCCGCTTCCCTCAGCGCCGGGCTCGCCTTGAAGCGCACCGCTGCGCCGGCCTTCACCGCCACCTTCTCGCCGGTCTTCGGGTTCAGCGCCGTGCGCTTGGCCGTCTCGCGCACCACGAAGGCGCCGAAGTCGGGGATCGTAAAGCGGCCGGTGTCGACGATCTGCCCCTTGATCGCGGCGATTATGTCCGCGGCCAGGCGGCCTGCGGCTGCCGCTGGCATGTCAGCTGACTGGGCGATGACGTCGGTGAGAAACTTCTTCGACATAGAAAGGCTCCTTGCAATGCCAGCCCATTAGCGGAGACGAAGGGGCCTGTCAGGAGCGGCACGCGCGAAGCCGACGAATCAGCCGGGCACAGCAGCCCGCGCACGCTCAGCGGCATCCCGCGTGGCGACCAGCGCCGCCAACGTGGCCTGCGCCTGCTTCACCGCGGCCGGCTCGCTGGTGTCGATGTCAGAGAGCTGCTCCTCGGCGTCGGCAACGCCCACGACGATCTTCTCGCGCAGTTCGTCCAGCCACCCCTTTGCCTCGATGGGGTCGGCGTCGGGCGCGCGCAGCCATTCGGCGACGATCACCTCGACCTCGCGCGCAATGCGGTGCGGCGGAACGGCCTTCGCGGCGAGCGCCATCAATCGGACAATCGCGGCGTCGACGGGACGCACGCGTGCCTGCCTTCGAGCGGCCATGGATCTTCTCCTTTAGGTCTCCGCGCTGCATAGCATGTTCTTGTCTTGTTCTGGTAGGGGAGGCTATCGTCGGCCATGCCCGACGGCGCCCCGCCACGTCCCCCGCCGCCATGGCTGAGCCCGGGTGCCCTGGCCGCCGCAAGGGCTGCCCGACGCCCTCCGGCAGGTGTCCAGGGGCGGGGTGACGCGTATAGCCGGGCGATGCGCGAAGCCGTCCTGGCGCACCACCCTGCGCTGCCGCTGACCATGATCGCCGGGGCCGTGGCCTACGTGCTCGGCAGCGAGTAGCGGTGCGCTGCGTCATGCCGCTTGCTTCCGCGGGGTCAGTCCGAAATGCATCGCCAGGATTCCGAGGCCTGCGACCAGCATGCCGCCTGCGATGGGCTGCGGCACTGGCCTGCCGCTCCAGCCCTGGCGTGCCGACCATTCGCGGATCGACATCTCGAGGCCCACCACGAACCACACAGCCGAGCCGGCTGGGCTGCCGTGCCCACCCAGAGCATCGATGGCGCGGGCCACACGCCGGCGCGCATCAATTTGCCGGACCGACATGGTGTCGGCGCTCACACCGCTGAGGCGCACGAACTGCGTCGTGGCGATGCCATCCAACGCTGCGCTGCGGAACAGCGTGCGAAAGATGCATCCCGCCTCGTGCATTTGCGGCGTGATGGTGCCGTTGGCCAGCATCATGCCCAGTGCGTCCACGGCGCGCCGATGCGCCACGGGCGTCCCCGTTTCTGGATCGGCCGCACGGACAGGCTCGGAGAAACCGCCATGTTGCAGCCGCCACGTCGAGGGCTTCGACAGGTCGTCGACCACCCGCTTCGCCTTGCGCTTACCGGCCATGATGGTTCTCCCCGTTGCGTCGCTCCCAGCGGCGGTTGGCTTCGTTGGTGATGGCCTGGCGCAGCCAGTCGTCGGTGATGTCGGCGACGGGCAGGGCGGCGACGCCGTGCCGGTGCCAGGCGGCGGCGCGCATGGCGTTCACCTCGCTGTCGTTGGTCGGGCTGCGCGTGCCGCGGTCGAGGCAGGACCGGGGCGGCAGCGGGGCGCCGTGCATCGTCATGCGCGACCTCCCGTGGGATCGGTCGCCCACAGCAGCAGCGCGATGGCATCGGCCTCGTTGTCATCGGCGGGGCGAAAGCCGCGGGCTTCGACGGCGGCGATCATCGCGGCCTTGTTGGCATTGCCCTTGCCAGTGGCATAGCGCTTGATCGTGCCCACCGGGACGCCCTCGTAGGGGACGTCGTGTTCCTCGCACCAGGCGGTGAGCACGCCGAGGAAGCCGCCGTAGATGTGCGCTGCGTCGGTGCCGGCATGCGCACGGACTTCCTCGAACACGATCCTCGCCACACCGCCGGACAGAGCGGCGACCTCGGCCAGCCAGCCACGGAAGCGCAGGAAGCGCATGCCCCCACCCTCGAAGCGGGTGGGCTTGAAGGTCATCGTGCCCGAGGTGATGCCACCATCATGGCGGCGCAGTGCCCATCCGGTCGTGGTGCCGAGATCCAGGGCGAGCACGGCGTGGTGCGCGATGCCAGGCGGTGGCGGTGCGATGATGGGCGGGCCGCTTGCATGTGCGGTGGGCATGGTGAGAGTCGCAACTGCCATGGTGGTCTCCGAGAGGGGATGATCCTGGTGAGGGCGGCGACGGCGCGGTTCTTGGCGGAGCTCGCCGTCGCTGCCCGGCATGCGGATGGTGCGCTGTTGATGGGGCGGACCGCGTGCCCAGCACGATCGCCCCGGGTGTGGTGTGCGCGCGCCGTTGAGGCGCGCACGCACACCCCCGTAGGGGGTGGATGAAACACCTAACTCCTCCTCGGGCCGCAAACCCTTGATCGGATTGCCGAAAAGAGGAGTTAGGTGCGAAATTCGAGGAGTTCGGGACCTAACTCCTCTGTCCTCCCAAGCCATTGAATTCATGGCGAGATTTTCCGGGAGGAGTGAGGAGTTAGGCCTAACTCCTCAGGAGTGAGTTCGTCCAATACCCCCTCCGGATAGACCCAGACCTCCGGGTTTTCGACGTCCAGCGCGTTGCCGGTCTGGGCACATTTGAAGTGACTCGGCAGCACCGGCTGCGCGGCGCCGGTGATCTCGCCCGTGTTCGGATCGATGGCTTCGAGGGCGCTGCCGAAGATCATCCCCTCGACGCAGAGATAGCCGAAGCGCGAGCGCACGATCGGATACCCGAAGGCGCTGCCGTCGCGCCGGAATTTCACGAAGCCCTTGGTGGCAAGTACGCTCAGACGCTCCCGGATGGTGTGCTTGCTGCCCAGCGCGGCCTTGTTCTCGAACACCTCGGCGAACTGCATCATCGGATACAGCCGTCCCTCGGCGGCCTCATCGAGCAGGATGCCCAAGATGACATCGTGCTTGCGCAGACGCTCTGCATCGAGCTTGCGGCCGATCTCTTTGCGCACCAGTCGCTCGCCCTTGCGATCGAGCTCGGCCCAGGCGCCGCCGCGTTTGTCGATCAGCATGGGCTCGAGGGCGGGGCCGTTGCGCAGCTCGACGTGCAGCTCGCGTTCGGTCTGCTCCTCGTCCGGCCGGAACAGGATCATCCCGGATGTGTAGAAGCTGCGCAGCGCGCTGGCGCCGGAGAGAGACAGGAAGGGATCGTCCTTCACCTGCAGCTTGCTGAGCTTCTTCGTGTGGTGCGCGAGGATGATGCCGGCCTCGGGGGCGATCTCGTCGCGCAGCGCCTCGACGCGGCCCTGCAGGAAGAACATCATCGCGCTGTTGTCGTTCTCGCCCTCGCCTGCGGGCCCGCCATCGAAGAGGTTGCGGATGGGGTCGATGCAGATGATGTCGGGCGGCGCGTCGGGGAATGCGGCGCGGATGGCAGCCGCGACGAGGGGCAGGCCCTGGTCGTCGAGCAACATGCGCAGCTTCGGGGTGACGACGAGGGTGTCGCGCGCTCGAGCGACGACATCGCGATCGAGACGGAGCTGCTGCAGGCGCTCGCGCAGATAGTGGTACTGGATCTCGGCCTGCAGATAGAACACGCGCAGCGGGCGCGGCGCCGTGAAGCGCAGGAACGGTGCGCCGGCCGCGGCGTGCACCAGGAGGCTGATCAGGAAGTCGGATTTGCCGACCTTCGGCGCACCGCCGAGCACCAGCATCCCGCCCGGGGTCAGCAGCCTCGGCCCGATCAGGTCGTCCGGCATGGGCGAGGTGTCATCGAGCAGCGCGCCGAGGGTGTGCGCGGGGACGGCGGCGGGTGGCGCGTCACCTGCGCGGAGCAATGGTGGCCCGTTGCGCTCGACATGCAGCGCCCAGAGGGCATCGGCCTCCGCCTTGAGGCGCTCCAGCGGCCAGGTGGGACGGAGGCAGGCGGCGTTGTAACCGCAGATGGCCTCCCAGCCCTGGTCGGGTGTCAGGCGTCCCTCATGCACCTGGCGGACGAAGTGGCCGATGGCCGCGCTGGCGCCCTGGAAGCGCGTCCAGCCGTCCTGCGCGCCCTCGCGGACCGGCGTGGTGAGCACGGCGTTCAAACCGGGGCGGTCGGCCTGGGCGCCAGCCGGGGCACGTTCCTGACCGGGCAGGAAGGGCATGGCGGCGACGGCCTCGGCGAACTCGGCCAGATCCACCTCGCGCCGCGGATCGTGGTGCCGGACGGTGACGACGCGCTCGACGCCGCCCTTCCGGTAGATCGTGCCCGGCACCCGGATCGGCTGGTGGGGGGAGCGGAAGTGCGGATCGCCGCCGACCTTCTCCGCCATCTCGCCGCGCACGGCGCAGAGGCCCGCGACGTCTGTGCCCTCCGCTGGTTCGGTCAGCCGCCACCAGGCATGCAGCTTCGCCGCGCCTTCGGCCGTGCGGCCGCCGCTCTCCACCAGCAGGGTGGGCGCGCCGAGGTGCTGGACCAGGTGACCGAGCTTCGCCTCGACATCGCCGGTGTCGAGATCGACCACCACGGCCTGCATCTGCAGCACGTGCTCGGCGCGGGCCTGGCCGTGCTCGGCGACAGTGCCGGGGATGACGTAGACCGCGGTGCCGTCGCGCGCCGCCCAGGCGGCGAAGGTGCCGAGCGATTCCGCCGCGTGCTGATCGGCGGAGATCCAGATGTTGTGCGGCCGGCTGTCGATCCCCTGACCCTGGTCCACGAAGCCGCGGACGGGGATCAGTCCGTCGCAATAGCCGAACACCACATCGAGGAAGGTCGCGATCTGCTCGCGGTCCAGCGCGATAGCTGCGTCAGGGGGCGACACCGACTGCCCAGCGCCGGGAAGCCGATCGAGGGCGATCTGCCCAGTGGCGGGAAGATCGCTCACGCCGTCATCCGGCAGCGATGGCGCGTCGTTGAAGTCGCCCCAGGAGTTCACGCCGACAGCGCCCAGCAGCGCTTGGCCCATGGGCAGAAGCGGCACTCGAAGAAGTCGGGGCTGCTAGCGATGCGCGGCAGCAGGTCGCCGGCGTCACAGGACGTGAGCAGCCGCACCGCGCGATCCGACATGCGCTGCGCCAGATCCGCGTCGAACGGCACCAGTTCGTGATGGAGTTCGGCAGTGTCCTTGTTGATGGCGGTGAACAGCGCCGGGTTGTCGGCGACGCCCGGCACCGCCGCATCCATGTAGGCCTGGTAGACCGCGATCTGGGCGGCGTAGATCGGCTTGGCGACCGTGACGCCCTTGCTCGATGTTTCACGCCAGGCTTTGGCGTTCATGGTCTTGCATTCCCAGAGCGCCGGGAACGCCATGCCGGGGATCGCGGGCCCGCCGGCGAAGATGCCGTCGACATGGCCGCGGATCCGCCCGCCCGCGACCGCGAAGCCGAACTGCTCGCCGTCCGGCCTGTTCCCTTTCCGGGTGTACAGATCGAAGCCGGCGGCGCGGAGCCAGGCCACCGCGACATCCTCCAGCGCGTGGCCGATGCCGAAGATCCGGAGGATGCGGCCGTCGAAGTCGGCGCCTTCGTCCTTCGGCGCCTGCAGGAACTCGAACTGCAGGGCGCGCTCGCAGGCGTGACCGAGGCGCGAGCCGCCGAGATAGGTGCGCGGCGGCGTCGCGGCCTGGCGTGCGACCAGCGCCGCGTCGATCGCGGCGTTGACGTGCAGCGCGGTCTGGCCGCGGCTGTTGAAGTCCAGCATCAGAAGGGCAACTCCTCTGCCGGCTGGCCACGGGCGATCGCCTGCATGGCGTCCTGGAAGCCGCCGACGGCGACCTCGATGAGCGTCAGCACCTGCGGCTCGGTCAGGTCCTGGAGCCGAGTGGCCCAGCCGATCTCGTCCATCGCCTCGGCGATGCGGCGCATGGCGGCGCGGATCGCCGCCCGCTCCTGTTCCGTCAGGTCAACCATGGCGGGTGCCGCCCGCGCCGCGAGGCGCGTCCAGAAGCCCTGGCAGGCCATGCCGCAGAGGGCGGCGGACGGCCGCGGGGGCTTGCGCCCCGTTGGGTCGAACCAGCCGAAGCCGCGCGACGGGCGCGTGCAGACCGCGCAGGGCAACTCGGGGGAGCGCATGGGTCATGCCGCCTGCCGGAGCGCCGGCTGCGCGCTCATCACCAGCCGCCGGATGTCATGGCGGTTGAACTTGAAGGTGAGCAGGGCGGAGGCCTGGTAGCGGGTCATCCCGATATCGGCGCGCACCGCGGGCGGGAGGTGCGCGATCTGACGGTCGGTCGGCGGCTCGCGCAGCCAGCGGCGGCTCTTGTGGGCGGTCTCGTCCGTCTCGTGAGTGTTCAGCCAGTCATCGGCGGCGGCCAGCGTCACCAGCCGCTCGCCGATCGCTAGCAGCCTGGTGTGCTCGCCCTTCGCGCCGCCGACGGCGTGCCAGGCGCCGTTCAGGAAGAAGATGCCTGCCCAACCGTGGAAGCCGTTGGCCAGCAGCGCCGCGTCATCGCCGGACAGATCGCACCACTGGAAGGAGGAGCGCTTCAGCAGGTCGAGCTCGGTCATCACGAAGTCGGAGAGCGGCGCGGCGCGTTCCCGCGGCGTGAAGGCGTGGCCGCAGATCGGGCACTCCATGACGGAGATCGGGATCTCCGCCTCGCAGGAGGGGCAGGTCTTGGTCGGCGCCTCGCCCTGGCCGGGCTCGCTGTCGAGATCGACGTCCTGCTCCAGGCATCCGTGGATCTGCGAGGATGTGCCGAAGTCGAGCACGATGCAGTCGCGCTTGACGATGCCGGGGTGCTCGCCCGGGTCCACGGTGCGGAGGCCGCGCCCGATCATCTGGATCATGGTCGACTTGAAGGAGGAAGGGCGGAGCAGGACGACGCAGGAGGTCGGCGGGTGGTCCCAGCCCTCCGTGAGCACCGCCACGTTGACGACGATGCGCGCCTCGCCGCTGGCGTAGGCGGCGAGCACCGAGCGGCGTTCGGCGTCCGGCATGTCGCCGCGGACCACGACCGCCGGAACACCGCCTGCGTTGAAGGCACCGGCGACGTGCTCGGCATGCGCCACGGTGGAGCAGAAAACGACCGTCTGGCGGCCAGCAGCCTTCTCGCGCCAGTGGCCGACCACGGCATCGGTGACCGGCACGGTGTCCATGATGCGGGCGACCTCGCCCATGTCGAAGTCGTCGCCGCTGCGCCGGACGCCGCGGAGTTCGTCCGCGACACCGACATCGATGATGAAGGTGCGCGGCGCGACCAGATGACCGGACGCGATCAGTTCGCCGAGCCGGATCTGGTCGGCGACATTCGAGAACACAGCACGCAGCCCGCGCTTGTCACCGCGGTTCGGTGTCGCCGTGACACCATAGATGCGGCAGGTCGGGTTGCGCTGCAGCGCCCGATCGATGATCCGCCGGTAGCTGTCGGCGACCGCGTGGTGCGCCTCGTCGATCACCAGCAGGTCCAGTGCCGGCATGGCGTCCAGATTGGCCGGCCGCGTCAGCGTCGGCACCATGGCGAAGGTCACCTGGCCGGCCCAGGACTTTTCGGAGGCGTCCACCACCGAGGTGGTGATGCCCGGCGCGACGCGATGGAACTTCCCACGGTTCTGGGCGGTCAGTTCGTCGCGATGCGCCAGCACGGCCGCCTTGCCGCCGCCACCGAGCCGCTGCGCGACGGTGGCGGACAGCATGACCGTCTTGCCCGCCCCGGTCGGGGCGACGGCGAGGGTGTCACCGCGGCTGTCGAGCGCCTGCAGGCTGCGCTCGACGAACAGCTTCTGGCGGGGGCGGAGGATCATGGGGTGCGCGATCCTCACCGGGCCCAGTTCGGACGCGGCTTCGGCTCGGCGGCAGCCGCAGGCAGCGTGGCGGGGAACGCGCCCTGCGGCACCGCCGGCGCTGCTGGCGGCGGGGCCATGGCGAAGCCCGGCTGCGCAGTGAACCCGGTGGGTGCGGCGAAACCGGCGGGGGCCGCATGGCGGCCCATCACCTGGGCATAGTCCCGATGGTCCGGCGTCACCGCGCCGCGGATTTCGTTCTTCTCCTCGCCGCTGGCATCGGTGCCGACATCGATCCTGCCGACGAACTCGAGGCCGTCGAGGTCGGCGAAGTCGGAGATGCGCCGCGCGGCCTGTGCCTGGGGCGAGACATCCTTGTCCGAAATGCCGCGGGCGGAGTTCAGGATGCTGCGGACGAAGCCGCGGCCCATATTCGCCCAGTCCGGTCCCTTCGGGCTGTAGAGCCCGATCAGCGTGAAGATCTTGCGCTTGGCGTAGGGCCCCTCCAGCACCGTGAACTCGCCATTGAGGTACACCGCGCCGGAATTGCCGCGCGTCGCATACCCGCCGGTCCAGCCCTGGCTCGGATCGTCGAAGCCCCCGGGGCGGATGGTCAGGCGGAGCCTTGCGAGCGTGCCCTTCGGGATCAGGTTGTGGTTCGACTTGGCGTCGTTGTAGTCGTTCCAAGCAGGCATGCGGGATCTCCTCGGATCAGGTGTTGCTGGCAGCGGAGGGGGCAGGCAGCGCGAGCGGCGGCGCGGGCAGGGCGAGCCGGTCGGTGGTGGGGCGGGCGGGGCCGCGGATCTTCTCGAACAGACGCCCGAGATGAGGTTCCTCGACCATATCGAGCCGCCCGCTGCGGTCCTTGGCGGGATAACCCCAGGGGTTCAGCGTGTGGCAGATCAGCGCGCGATAAGGCTTGCCGTCGGCGTCCTTGATCGCAGCAAGTGTCAGGACCTCATCGACGATGCCCGGCAGTTCGAGGCCTGTCTTGCTGCCCTCGATCTGCGGCACGAAGACCTTGCGGTTGAAGTCGTCCATCTTCTCGTCGAGGATTCCGACGAAGATGACGTTCTTGCCGCGCGTGTGCTGCAGTTGCGTCAACCAGGCGATCATCTCACGCCCATGCAGCCCGTAGGCACCGCGGGTGTCGGGCTTGCCTGTCTTCTCGGAATGGGCCTCGGGCTGGCCGCGGCACCATTGCAGGCAAAGCCGGGCGGCAACGGTGATGCTATCGATGAACAGCGTCTCGTAGCGATTGAGCGCGGCGGGATCACCGTACTTGGCGCAGACGCTGGCGTAGTGCGCCAGCGAGTAGGCTTGCTCGTCACGCAGCGCTGGGTTCGGCCCGCCGACGAAGGCTGCGAGCTCGCGGCATTCCTCCCAGGTGCGTGGCCGCACGGTGTCACCCGGCCACCCTTCGACAGCGAGATCGCCCGCCTCGAGATCCCAGAACAGTGTTGTGGCCGAGCACAGCGTCAACAGCAGGCTGGTCTTGCCTTCGCCGCTTCGCCCGAAGATCGCCGCCTTGATCATGCGCTCGACGGCCATGCGCTCTTCTGCCGTGATGATGCGCAGCGCCATCAGCCGAGCCCCCCGAACAGCGAGGGCGCGCCGGCATGCGGGCTGTCACGCAGCTCACGGTTGGTGCAGATCGTCAGGCGGTAGACCGGCTTGCCCGTCCGCACCGTGCGCGCCGGCTCGAAGGCGAGACGGATGCGCTCCGGCCAAGCGGTGTAGGCGCGCTCCGAGACCTTGAAGCTGACCTCGACGTACTCGGCGGGATCCTCGCCACCGGCACGGATCTGTTCGGCGAGCGTGGCCAGACGGCGCTGGTCCCATTCGACGCGCTTCGGAAGCTCGGCCGTGATCTCGACCGTGCCATCCTGGAAGCGAACCGCGCCGGTATCCTTGCCCGCGGCGGCACGGGCACCGATGGCACGCTGCTCATAGCGCAGTGCGATGGCGCCCTCGATCCAGTCCTGCATGCGCTTGGCGGCATCCAGCGCCTCGCGCGCATCGGCCTGCAGAAGGGCGAGGTGGTCGGCCGGCAGCGCGATCACGTCGCTCACAGGGAGGTGCCGGACGCTGTCGAGCGTCGGGCGGTTGCTGCGCGCCTGCATCACGCCGCCTCCGCCAGCAGCAGCAGCGAGGACCCGGGGAGGGATCGGCGCTGCGGCTTCGGGAAGACCCGCTGCTGGTGCGGACGCGGCCGCATCACCAGCAGATAGATAAAGCAGCACGGTGCCTCGCGGCGCTGCAGCAGGTGGCACCAGCCCGCATCGGCCAGCCGCCACGCATAGTTTGCCAGGGCATCGAGATCGAGGCGCTGATGCTCCGGCAGTTCGCTGGCGTGCCGATCGCGATCCCGCGCCAGTTCGCCGCGATGATAGATGATCACGTCGCGCGGCGAGGCTGCCATGACGCGGTCGCAGAGCGCGTTCGCGTCGCGTGGGATGGCGACCGCCGAAGTGAGACTGTGGTCGAGTTGGCCGATCTCTCGGAGCGTCCGGATTGAGTTCACGGGTGCAGCGCCCTTCCGTCTGTTTGCGTCTGCTCCTTATCTACCGGTCGACCTCGCGATTTTTCCCACGCCCCCGCGGCAGCGTGACGAGGCCCGATGCACGCAGCCAGAACCGCAGATCCTTCACGTCCCGGTAGAACGCGGAGGTCGAGCGGCCACTGCCACGCTGCGCGGCCGCGACGTCGCCTTCAGTGTGCAGGAGCATGATGAGCGTCTCGCGCTGCTCTCTGGGCAGGTCGTCGACGAGTCGCTGGAGATCGATGCGCAGGCTGATCGCCTCCGCCATGTCGATCGCCGGCGGCTGCGTTGCCGATCGCGCGTCGGTAATGTCACCGACCGTGTCGCTATCCAGCGATGCCGGCGTCTGCGCGCCGCGACGCGAAGCAGCCTCGCAGTGGTCAGCGATGACGTGCCTGGCCAGCAGTGTGACGAAGGTGGCCCAACCCGCGCAGGCGGGATCGAAGCGCCCCGCGCGCTCGACAATGGCGAGCAGGATGTCCTGCTGCAGATCATCGCGATCCGCAGCCTGAAGCCGGGCACGACACGCCCGGCGTGCGGCCGCATGGCGCGCCGTCGCGAAGGCGACGAGCGTATGATCATTCTCCCATTCAGGGGTCTCCCGACCCCGAACGCCGTAAAGCATGCGCATGATGGCGATCCCTGTCCGTCCCGGTTGCTGATGCCCGGAAGGGACCACCCGATCGGGGGGGGCGGCCAGGGTGGAAAGGTGCCGAATGGTGCCGAATGGGCGAGCGGCGCTAAGGGCATCAGAAGAAAAACATATACTTACGATGCATCGCGGGCAGTTGCGGCGGGGACTGCGGCATTCGGCACCCCGGTGCCGCGAAAGGGCTGGACACGCACAGGGCGCAGAGAACATAAAGCGAACACAACACACGCCGCTTGCCATAGATCATAGGAAGACCGTCCATGCCGCTCGCCGTCCATTATCCGTCCGGGCCGCCGCCCGCCGGCCGACGGAGCCTGTCCACCACCGAGATCCGCGCCGTGGCCGCGCAGGCCCGACGCCAACTGCTCGGCGGCAGCGCCGAGTTGGCCGTGCCGCTGTCGGCCATCGTGGCTGCCGCAGCCAAGATTTGCGTGAACGAGTGGGCCTTCTCGGTGCAATGGGATCTGACCCAGCCGCTGCGCGACCAGGCAGGTCGCGCGGTGCTCGGGATCTGCGATGTGGATCCGGCTGAGCCGGGTTGGGCCTATGTCTCCATCGACGGGCCCACAGTGTCGAGCCGGCCCGACCTCGCGCTCAGCACGGCCGCGCATGAACTCGGCCATCTGCTGTTTGACGTGCCGCATGAGATGGACGGCGGTTCGCGGCGATATCGTGCTGTTGCGCGCTGCGCATCCGCGCTTGAAGGCACGAACCGCGGCGCGGAGGGACGCGCCAACGAATTTATGGGCGCGCTGCTAGTGCCGCCAGTTCCCCTGCACACCCGGCTGCTGGCTCTCGCCCGTGGCGAAGGGCTGCGCCTTGCGCGGGCGCCGCATGAGGGACGCCCGGCGAGCCCTGTGCTGGCGGGCGGCAATCCCGCCGACACGGTCGCCGGCGTCCTCGCGGCACTGGCACTAGAGTTCGGCGTGACGGAGCGATTCATCGCCGTGCGTGCGGCGCGCTACGGCCTCGTTCAGGGGGGGATGTGATGGCGTTCGGGGAGGTGATCCGCGCCCGCCGCACCGAGATGTGCATCGGGTTGAACGACATGGCGGAGCGGCTCGGGATATCAGCCGCCTACTGGTCGCGCGTCGAGCGTGACCTCGAGAGCCCGCCGCGCGACGAGCTGATTGAGAAGGCAGCCGCCATCCTTGCCTTGCGGCTGGACGACCTCTTTGTGGAGGCGCGGCGCCTGCCGCCGGACATGCAGCGCGACATCGGGCGCGTGGTGTTCGCCTATCGCCGCATGCGCTCCATCAATAGCCGATGAAGGACAATGTCATGACGCACCGCCCGATCCAGAAGCTGTTCTATGATCTCTCCGAGGCTGGGCGACGGCTGGATCTCAGCCTCATCGACATCGGCGCGCTGGTCGTAGAGCGCCAGATGCGCGTCTGCACGCCGGCGGCAGGCCTGCTCGTCGAGTTCGGCCTCTGGGAGAACGAGGGCACCGTCGATCAGTACGCAGTCGCCGAGGAGGTGCGTGAAGTCAGCGGCCTCATCGACCTCCGTCCGCAGGATGCGCTCACGATCATCCGGTCTGGAAGCGCGGCCATCGAATTCCTCGATGCGGCGTCCGGCTCCTACCGGCGGATCATCCGAGCTGAAGGTGACCCGCCCGGCTTCGCTGTTCGCCGAGAGGAGCTCGGTGTTCGGCACGAGGTATTGCAGAAGCTCGCCGGTGAGTTCGGGATTGAACTTGGGGGATCGATGACGCTGCCGCGGCTCGGTGCGCTGTGCACGCATGACTGGGATGCCTGCAAGATCGAAGTGTTCCGGCTGTTCTACTTCGAGGGCGTGCCGGAATCGAAGGCCGCCTTGATCCGGCATGTGCAGGCCTGGCTCGCGAATCAGGGAAAGAAGGTGCCGGACGAGAGCACGCTGCAGAAGAAGCTGAAGGACATCTGGGCGATGTTCGCACCTGAGGCTCGGAAGAGGAGCGCCTAGGCGGAGGCGATCGCCAGCGTCGTGGGAAAGATCGAGGGGACGACCGGTAGATAAGGGGCAGGACAATGCGTGTTGGAGCGCCATGGCCCCGCCGATCAATCCCCACCTGTCGCCGCACCTCTGCGAGGTCTGCCAGATCCTCGCCCGCGGGTTACTGCGGCTCCGCAGCCGCGCTGCCGAGGAAGCGGTCCGTGCGGCCAGCAGCGAGAGGGTGGTTCGACTACACACCGTCCCCCGCCAGCGCCGTCATGCGAACCCGAGGAGAAAGGGAGTCGCATGACCCGCACGAAGCCGAACACCACCACGACGACGATCAGCACCATCCCGAAGCAGGACGTGCCGGCGCGCCTTGCCGCGCTGGCCGGCATGCCCATCGGCGAGTTGAAGGCCGAGTGGCGCCGGCTCTTTGCCACCGAGCCGCCGCCTTACAACCGGCGCTTCCTGGAAAGCCGGCTTGCTTACAGGACGCAGGAACTCGCCTATGGCGGGCTGCGCCCCGAGACCATCGCCCGCCTCGAAGCGCTGGGTGAGCAGATCGATGGGAAGAATCTGACCCTGCGCCGGATTCGCCGCGACCAGCGCCCAATCACCGGCACGCGGCTGCTGCGGGAATACCAGGGCGTGGAGCACGTCGTCAGCGTCACGCGCGACGGCTTCGAATGGCAGGGCCGTCCCTATCAGTCGCTATCGGCCATCGCGCGCGCGATCACTGGTACGCGGTGGAACGGCTGGGTGTTCTTCGGCATGCGGAAGGCCGGCGCATGACCCGCCGCGATGCCACCATGCCGGCGAAGGTGCGCAAGCTCCGCTGCGCCGTCTACACCCGGAAGTCGACCGACGAGGGGCTGGAGAAGGAATTCAACTCGCTCGAAGCGCAGCGCGCCGCTTGCGAGGCGTTCATCGCGTCGCAGCGCTCTGAGGGCTGGGTGCTGGTGCACGACCGCTACGATGATGGCGGGGTCAGTGGCGGCACGCTGGAGCGCCCCGCGCTGAAGCGGCTGCTGGCCGACATCGAGGCCGGGCTGGTGGACGTCGTGCTGGTATATAAAGTGGACCGGCTGTCCCGATCGCTGATGGACTTCGCGAAGCTGGTCGAGATCTTCGAGGCGCACGAGGTCACGTTTGTTGCGATTACGCAGTCGCTGAACACGACCACGAGCATGGGGCGGCTGACGCTCAACATGCTGCTCAGCTTCGCGCAGTATGAGCGAGAATTAATCGGCGAGCGGGTGAGGGACAAGATCGCCGCCTCTCGCGCGCGGGGCATGTGGATGGGCGGGCCGGTGCCGCACGGCTACCGCGTCGAGAACCGCAAGCTGCTGGTGGACGAGGCTGCTGCGGCGACGGTCCGCCGCGTGTTCGAGGGCTTCGCCGAGATCGGCTCCGCCACCAAGCTGCTGCCCGTGCTGCACGCCGAGGGGCTGCTGACGAAGACTGGCAGGCCCTTCGACAAGGGCGCGCTCTACAAGCTGCTGGTGAACAGGGTCTATATCGGCGAGGCGGTGCACAAGGGGACATCCCACCCCGGCGAGCACGCCGCCATCATCTCGCAGACGCTGTGGGATCGTGTGCACGCCATCCTGCAGGAAAGCCCGCGCGAGCGTGGCGCGAAGAACCGCGCCACGGCCACCGCGCTGCTGCGTGGCCTGCTGTTCGGGCCGGACGGTCGGGCGATGTCGCCCACCTACACGCGGAAGAAGGGACGGCTCTACCGCTACTACGTCAGCCAGGCGGTGCTGCAGGGTGGCGCGAACGACGCGCCGCACCGGCGCCTCCCTGCGGGGGAGATCGAGGGTCTGGTGATGGCGCAGGTCCGGGCCCTGCTCCGCCAGCCGGAGGTCATGGTCGGCACCTGGCGGGCAGCGCGGGCCGAGGCGCCGGACCTAACCGAGACCGAGGTGCGCGACGCGCTCGGCCGGCTCGATCCCCTGTGGGACGAGCTATTCCCTGGCGAGCAGGAGCGGATCGTGCGGCTGCTGGTCGAGCGCGTGACGGTCGGCGACGCCGGCGCGGAGATCCGGCTGAATCTGGAAGGGCTAGCCGGGCTGGCGCGGGACATGGCAGCGAAAGGGGAGGGGATTGCGGCATGACGAGCGTGACGGTGGTGGTGCCGATGGCGATACGCCGCCGCGGCGGGCGGAAGCAGATCATGGGGCCGGATGGGGCGGTGTTGGGGGCCGGCGGCAATGGCTCGGGCGTGGCCGAGACGCGGGGCGACCCGGCGCTGGTGAAGGCGCTGGCGCGGGCGTTCCGGTGGCGGCGGATGCTGGAGGAGGGTCGCTACGGTTCGGTCCGGGAGCTCGCGAAGGCGGAGGGTGTCGATCGCGGCTATGTTGGCCGGGTGCTAAATCTGACCCTGCTGGCACCGGCGATGGTCGAAGGGATTTTGGATGCGCAGCAGCCGTGCAGCGTGATGCTGCCGGCACTGTTGGCAAGGGTTCGTCCGGAATGGCCGGGGCACATGACGCTCTAGGCTTGACCATCGCGATGAGCCAGCCATGGGGCAGCGATCGATGCTTGAGCGCATAGCGCAGCGGGCGGTTTGTTGCTCTGCGTGTTTCGCGCCGAACGGCAGTGTCGACGACACCGCGTGAACTGCAATCGGCGCGCAATAAAATTTTTGATTGCGCAACGTGTCGTCCGCTGACTAACTTGCACCCAACAGAGTCAGCATGTCTGCGGAAGAGCAAAGGGACTGAGTGACGCGTCCCCGTTCCAGCGCACGAGGCTCTACGATCCCGCCGCCTTTGCCGATGCGCAGTGCGTGCGAGCGACCTGTTTCGAGTGACGTGTAGCCCGGCAGCTGAGGGAGAATTCGGATGAGCGGCTACGTCGCCTACCAATACGACTCTCTCGGCAACCTCATCACGTCGTGGGACAGCGCCGGAGTTAGGGAGGAATTCGCCTACGACCCGGCGGATAATCGGACCCAGACCCAAGTGACTTCTGGTTCGGCGCCTCCGCCGCCAGCGCAGCAAGCGTCTGCGCGATCATTTGATGTGGAAGAAGTGCACGACACGGATTTTCCCGCGGATCCCTTCGTAGTAGGCAACGATCCGCCTTAAGGTGCTGGTTCGGCTTCACACGCTTGGCTGCCCGGGTCGCGTCCGCGCGCCGGTGGTTGGACTTCCGCCCATGGAGCTGACCAATGTCTTTTCGCAATGTCATCGCATCACTTGCGCTCTCAGGCGGATCGGAGCCACCCGTCGAGCCGATCAATGCGCCGGTCGTTGCCCCCGATAGCACTCCGCCTGACGCAGCGTTCGTCACCACTGACCCAGAGATCATACAACTCGCCCGAGCGTTACGTCATGATCCCGACCTCATCTTCGAATATGTTCACAACAATATCTTCACGCTGCCGCAGTACGGGAGCCTGAAGGGTCCGCTGGGTGCGCTGATCGACGGCTGTGGTACGTCATTCGATCAAGCTGAGCTGTTGGCCGTCCTGCTTCAGCAGTCGGGCTTCACCACCCTGAAATTCGTTGTCGGTGAAATCGATGTGACGCCTGCGCAGCTGGTTGCTTGGCTAAACAGCGATACCAGCGCCGGAAGTGTAAGCGCGATCCTTGGGACAGGCGGCTTCCCGGGACAGACCGTCGTCGATGAGAACAACAACGTCATCAGAGCCAGGATCGGTTGGGCATGGGTCAAGGCGACCATCGATGGCACAGCGTATGTCTTCGATCCAGCGTCGAAGACCTATACACGAAGGCTTGGCGTGCCCGATCTGGGTGACATACTCGGCTACAGCCAAGCGGCGTTCCTTGCGGGCGCGCTCAGCGGCGCCACCGTCAGCCCGAACGACATCGTCAACCTCAACCGCGGCAGCGTTCGCTCCTCAATCGCGGCCTGTGCGCAGAACTTCGTAGACGAACTGCGGACTCAGGCATTTTGGGATGCTGGCCCCGACGACATCCTCGGCGGCGCGTCCATCACGCCGCTTCCGATCAACACGCGCCGGCGGCAGACAACGCTGAGCTATGCGGCGTTCTCGACCGACTTCGACGGCGTCCCGGCCAGCCTACGCGCGACGCTGCAGGTCACAGTGCCAGGTACGACGGCGGTCACTTTCAACTCGGCCGACATCTACGGCCGGCGGCTCAGCCTGTTCTTCAACGCCTCGCTCCAACCGGTCCTCGCCCTCGACGGCGTCGTCAAGGCGACCGGTACGGCCGCCACCGTCGGCAGCAACGTCAAGCTCGCCTTCGTCATCAGGCATCCCTTAACTCTCGGCGCCCCGAGCAGAGACCAGAGTGTCCAAGCCTCGGCTGGCGGCGCCTTCGTCGTCAGCAACGGGTGGGGGCCGGTCGGCCGCGGCATGATCGAGCGGCACCGGCGTATCCTCGAACGGAACACGGCGGCCAACCCGAGCAACCCGACGGCGGAACCAGTGCTCGGCGAGAGCCTCGTGATGCTCGGCTTCACGTGGCTCGCGCAGGTTGCGCGCATGCTGTATCTCATTGATCGATTGGGTAATACATCCACGGTATACCAGCACGCGGTCGGCATCGTCGGCATGGTGGCGCCGCAGCCACCGGCTAACCTCACGGGGCCATATGTTGATCTGCCATTCAACGTCCTTGGCACTGTGCAGCGCACCGGGCGAGCCCAGAATACAGTCGGGTTTACGGCGCAGGAGCGCGCTGCGTTTTTCGCGCAATCTATGCTATCGAGCGCTCTTGAATCGGGCACGATCGAGCAGACCCAGCCGGGCGTACTGGCGGTGTCGACAGTGAAGCTGCTGGATGTCGCCAGCCAGTCCCAGAAGATCTACGACATCAACAGCCTTGCTGCCTTCGACAGCATTCGCCCACACCTTCTCAACTACCCGGCGACCATTCTCGACAGCCTTCGAATAGACGTCAGCGGAGGCGCTCGCCTGATCCTCCACCAGAACGGGCAGATCCAGCAGAACCTCTGGCGAGGCTACGGGTACTTCGCCGTCACCGACCGAGTGGAGCCTCCCCCCCTCGAATCCGTCTTCGCCGTTGGCGCGAGGATCGCCGGCGGATTCAGTGGCGGGTTCCCAACCGTCAATCGCCCGCCGAGTGAGGTCAACCTCTACGCGGGTCTTCAGTTGCTGCCGCAGACCTACTCGCCCCTCAACACGCTGCTCGGCATGTCGGGTGCGGACAGCTACAACATCCTGCCGCTCGGTGGCGATCCGCTGAATCTGGTTACCGGTAGCTATGTCTACAGCTTCGACGACATGACCGTCGGCAGCGGCGCCTTCCCCTACTCACTCGCGTTTCAACGCACCTATGATTCTGGTCGAGCCGGCGCAGGCACCACGCTCGGTCCCGGATGGCGCCACGGCTTCGATCTGTCGGTCGCGCGCGACAGCGACGGGTTCGAAGGGATGGCTGAAACGTCGCCGGTCAATGGGGCGACGAGCATTGCAGCGATCTTCGCAATCCTCGACATGCTGAACGATCCGGGCCCGTCACTTCCTCGGATTATCATCGCCTCGGTTGTCGCGCAGTACTGGATGGAGCAGATCACGGCCAACGCCCTGCGGGTGACGCGGCCCGGCGCAGTCGAAAGCTTCATCAGGCTGGCCGACGGAACGTGGAATCGGCCTATCGGCTCCAGCTCTGCGTTGAGCGGGGGTGCCGGTGGGCCATACACGCTCGATGCGGGTGACGGCGCGGTGCTGCGATTTGCTGCCGCGACGCCCACGCAGCCCGGCCGCATCACCAGCTGGGTGAGCGCCGCCGGAGCGCAGGTTACCTTTGCGTACACGGGCGCCAACCTCACGTCGGTGAGCAGCAATCTCGGCCGTACGCTCACGCTTGGCTACACGGGCAACCGGCTGACCACCGTATCTGACGGCAACGGTCGCAGCGTCACATATTCCTACGTCGCCGGACGTCTGGATCGGGTAACCGATCCGCTGAATAAGCAGACACGCTTTACGTATGATGCGGCAGGCCGGTTGAAGGAGATTTTCTATCCTGCCTTCCCGAACGATGCCTTCCTCACGAACACTTATGACGACCTCGGCCGCGTCTCCGAGCAGCGCGACGGCAACGGCAACCTGACAACGGCTTACTTCGCGGGCCGCCGTACGGAATTGGCGGAGCCATCGGGCAATCGGCACGTCTGGTATTTCGACAATCTCGGGAGCTCGGTGCTCGAGGTGCAGGACTATGGCTACAACGCGGACGGCACGCTGCGCCTCAATCTCGCGACAGCAACGGCTTACGATGGTCGATCGCGCCCGAAGTCCACGACGCTGCCGGAGGGTAACCGGGTCCAGACGACGTATGATGCCTACGCCAACCCATCGACTGTTACGCGCTTCCCGAAGCCGGGGGCGACCTTCGCGCCCCTCGTGCAGACCTTCGTCTATGGCGAGCCGATCGTAGGGCGGGAGAATGTTCGGCGCGTCGTCAGCGCGACGGACCCGCGCGGCAACGTGACGAACTTCGAGTATACCCCCGGCACAGCGACCCTGGCGCGCGTGCTGCAGCCAGCTGTGGTTAAGCCTGGCGTGCCGGGCACGACACGCCCGCAGACCATCTATTCATACAGTCCCGTTGGGCTACTGCTGCAGGAGACGGACCCGGAAGGGCGTGTCACGACCTACGGATACGATGCTGCGGGCAACCTCATTTCGCGTGTCGTGGATGCCGGGACCGGCAGGCTCGCAATGAGGACCACCTGGACCTACGACGCCGTCGGGAATCCGCTTACGCAAGTCAGTCCGCGCGGCAATGTGGCGGGTGGCAATCCAGCCACCTTCACGACCAATTTCACGTATGACGCCAAGCGAAGGCTCACCCGAACTTTTCCCAGCGCATTCCGGGACAGCACCGATTTCAGCTACGACGACGATGATCGCGTGGTGCAGGTACGCCGGCTGCTCACGCCAGCGGACGGCACAAGTCCAGCAGTGTTCCAACGGACCATCACGGCCTACACCAAGACGGGCAAGACGTTCAGGGTTACCGACGCGAACAGCGTGCGCGTGACCTATGCCTACGACGAGGCGGACCGCGTCCGGACTGCGACATCGAGCAGCGGTCGCGTGGTCGTGTATGGCTACGATGTGCTCTCTCGCATCGGCTCGATCACGGACGCGACGCTCAGCACGCTCGACCCGACCATCATCAGCCGCGGCAGCGTGCTGCGAGAGCGGCGGAGCTATTCGCTGAATGGCTTGCTGAGCAGTCTGCGGGACGGCAACGACAACCAGACCCGGTTTCTATACGATGGTTTTGATCGGCTGCGGCTGATTGACCATCCGAATGCGCCGGACGAGCGGTTCTTCTATGACGAGAACGGCAATGTCACGCGGAGTGTCACGCGGGCTTCGCTCAACCTCCTCGCCAGCTATGACGCGCTGAACAGGGTGTTGACGCGGTCGGTGCCGGCGAACGCGCACGCGCCGGCGGTCGACTATGCCTATGGCTACGACCTGAGCGGGCGTCTGCTGCAGCTGGGGCAGAGCATCGATGCGTCGCCGATCTTCTATGGGTACGATACGGCGGGGCGGCTGATCTCCGAGACAGACGCGGCGGGGCGGTTGTTGAGCCATGCGCTGGATGCCGATGGTAACCGGGTGGGCATGACCTGGCCGCCCTCGGGCGGGACGTTGCAGGCGACCTTTGAGTATGACGCGGTCGGGCGGATGGTTCGGGTTCGCGAGGCGTCGCAACAGATTGCAAGCTACGGCTATGACTTGCTGTCGCGGCGTGTGACGGCGCTCCATGGAAATGCGGTCCAGACGAACTGGACGTGGCGACTGAACGGGACGTTGCAACGCGTGGAGCATGTGCTGCCGGGCGGCGGTGGCGTGGCGTTCGACTATCGCTACAACACGGAGAACGCGGTCTCGGCGCGGCTGGTGAGCGATGCGACCTATCTGCCGGGGTCGAGCAACCCGGCGCTGGCGCCGGGGGTGCGCGGCTACACGGTGAACGGGCTGAACCAGTATACCGCTGTTGCGGGGGTGCCGTTCGGCCACGACGACGACGGCAACCTGACGGGCGACGGGGTGTGGAGCTACGGGCATGACCCGCAGGGCCGATTGGTGTCGGCGACGCGGGCGGGGACGGTGATCGGCTATGGGTATGACGCGGCGGGGCGGCGTCGAAGCCGGACGCTGAACGGTGTGGTGACGCAGGTTCTGTGGTCTGGCGAGCAGGAGATGGCGGAGTATGACGCGGCGGGCGTGCTGCTGCGTCGCTTTGTGCG
>JAESGA010000058.1_pt1:7500-40737 | contig 40737 bp, 30 predicted proteins | sample 9269521 | NCBI WGS metagenome assembly JAESGA01 (sample SAMN14514842, study PRJNA621658) | algae metagenome | isolation source: Aphanothece saxicola GSE-SYN-MK-01-06B and co-occurring heterotrophs from... | place: USA: Grand Staircase Escalante National Monument, Utah | collected... | reverse complement strand
CACCGCCGATGGCGTGGACACGCTGATCGAAGGCTTCACCGACGGCGATGCGGATGCGGACTTCACCCTGACCCTGCGCGGCGCGCACAACCTGGATGGATCGTCCTTTAATCTTTGATCCCTTACCCCCCGGCCGGGCAAAACCGGCCGGGGGATGGCTTCCAGACCCTTCCCAACATTTCAGACCTTTGTCCAACGGATGACCGGACCCTGTTCCATGGCGGAATCAGGCCCTGAATTCGTACCTTTGGATCAATGGGAGAGGTCCGGTTAGTCGGTTCCCCTTCGGACAGGGCCGGTCAGCGGCCTGATAGCAGGAATGAGACGAGGCGATCATGGCCCATCCGATGTCCACCCCCGATCCGTTGGCCCTGCGCAAGGCGCGTCAGCTGTTGAATTCGGATCTTGCAAAGTATGGGTGGGCGCTGTTCGGAATTTCAGGCCTGATCAGCGTGCTGGCTCTGACCGGATCGTTCTACATGCTCCAGGTCTATGACCGCGCGCTCACCTCCGGCTCGGTTCAGACGCTCGCCTTCCTGTCGATCCTCGCGCTGGCGCTTTACATGGTGCAGGGTGGGTTCGACACGATCCGTAGCCAGGTTCTGGTCCGGATCGGCGCGCGCCTTGATCAACGCCTTGCACCGCTGTCGCACAAGGTAGCGATCGACATGCCGCGCTACGGCTTTTCCACGACCGAGGCGTTGGAGCGCGGCCGCACGGTGGATACGCTGCGCAACTTCCTCGGCTCCTCGGCCCCGGCGGCGATCTTCGATCTGCCCTTTGTTCCGATCTTCCTGATCTTTGTCTACATGCTGCATCCGGTTCTGGGTGCGGTCACGCTGGGCGGGGCGGTGGTTCTGGCGCTGCTGACCATGCTGTCGGAATTCAAGTCGCGGGATCTGGCCAAGTCGGCACAGAAGGCGCTGGTGGTGCGCAACACGATTTCTGAATCCAATGCCCGCAATTCGGAGACGCTGATCGCCATGGGGGCTACGGGCCGCGCGGTGGACCGTTTCGCCGCCGCCAACCGCCAACACCTGGACCTGCAAACCCGTGCCTCCGACATCACTGGAACCATGGGCGCACTGTCACGCGTGCTACGGATGCTGCTGCAATCCGGATTGCTCGGGCTTGGCGCTTTCTACACGATCCAGGGCGAACTGTCGGCCGGTGCGATCATCGCCGTGTCGGTGGCTGCGGGCCGTGCGCTGGCCCCGATCGACCAGGTCATCGCCAACTGGAAGGGCATTGTCGGCGCCCGCCACGCCTGGAGCCAGCTGCGCGATACGCTTGTTGCCCTGTCGGCGGAAAAGACGCCGGTCATGCTGCCCACGCCAAAGCAATCGCTGCGGGTGGAAAACCTGACCGTGGCCTCGCCCGCGAATGGCCGTGTGTTGCTGTCGGATGTCACCTTTGAACTTGAGGCCGGTCAGGCGCTGGCCATCGTCGGCCCGTCGGGTGGTGGCAAGTCCACTCTGATGCGCGCCTTGGCAGGGGTCTGGCCCGTGCTGCGCGGATCAATCCGCTATGACGACATCGACCTTGCACAATGGGACCCGGCGCGCATGGGGGAAATCATCGGCTTCCTGCCGCAGGAAGTGGGCCTGTTCAACGGCACCGTCCGCGACAACATCAGCCGCTTCGACACCAGCCGCGAAACCGATGCGGTCTACAAGGCAGCGGTGGCGGCGAATGTCCACAAGATGATCGCCCAGCTTCCCGAAGGCTATGATACCGAGGTTGGCGCTTTGGGTACCGCCCTGTCGGCAGGCCAGCGCCAGCGCATCGGCCTTGCCCGCGCCCTGTATCAGGACCCCTTCATCGTGCTGCTGGATGAACCCAATGCCTCGCTGGATGCTGTGGGCGAACGCGCGCTGAACGACACGATCCGCGATATCCGCGCCCGTGGCGGCATCGCCGTGATCGTTGCCCATCGGCCCAGCGTTCTTGCCGCCGTGGATATGGTGGCGGCGGTCCATGCCGGGCGTCTGGCGGCCTTTGGCACGAAGGAAGAAGTACTGGGCAATCGTGATGGCAAGGTTGTCGCCCCCACCAATGTGGCGGGCAGCGACCAGATCAATGTCGGCCCCGCCGAGCGTGAGCTTGGCGCTGTCGCAAGTGGCATCTGACGGGAGGCTGTGATGGAGATCAAGACCAAGCACCGCAAATCGGCCGAGCAGAACCGACCCAAGGGCCGCGCCATGTTTGCCTTGGCCGAACGGAAAGAGGCCCCTTTTGCCGCCATGTTCGCGGCGCTCACACTCGCCATGGCGGCCTATGTGAAATCGGCGTTCGGCGGCACGGTCCAGGCCGATGACCAAGGCAACCAAGCACCAGCCCAAACCCCGGCACAGAACGCGTCGGTTGCCGCTCTGGACGATATGGAGCAGGGCGGCCCAGTCGTAGACCTGACCGAACCGGAGAATGACCAGCCCTTGATTACTGCTAAGGTGGACGAAGACGGCGACCTTGGCCGCATCGGGCGTGGCCCGGGGATGCTGGACCTGTCCCGCTTTTTCCCCGAGGTTGAACCGACGCTTGATCTGCCCGACGCCTTTCTTGCGGATCAGCCCGGCATCGCGAATGCCGCGATGCCCGCCTCGCTGCGCGGTGGCGACGTTCCCATGTTTGGCGCTCCCAATGCCGGCAATGGTGGATCAGGATCAGGCGGTCAGGCCGGTGGCGGCACTGGCGGCAATGGCAATGGCGGGTCCGGCTCTGATGGGGCCGAGGATCCGGATGCGATTGTCGGCGTGAACTTCCACCAACTGTTTGCGCAGCTCGCTTCGGTCGTGCGGCCATTTCATCCGACCACTGTGCGAGATATCAGCGAAGCGGCGATTGGTGACTGGGTCAGCCAGCATGAACTCTATCGTCTTCGTGGTGGCGAAACGCGTGCCGACCTGGATGCCGCCTATCTGGCGCGCGAAGAGCGCACCTATGAACTGGTGACGAGCCCGGACTCGCGCGAAGCCTTTATCGACCAGCACTTCCCCACAGCGAGTACTGACATGCCCGCGGCCTCTCTGGCCGAGGATGTTTCGGCCGCTTCGATGCAACCCGATCCACTCTTGTCGACTGATACCAATACCGGCCTGCTCTAAGCGGGACGGCCATAGCTGCACTGGGCCAAGGCCCGCGGAGATACCCCCATGATGTCGATGGCTTCAAATTCGCCCTTCCCCCCCGATCCGGCAGCGGCTTTTTCCCTGCGCGGGCGGTTGGTGGCTGCTGCCGCGCTGACCTTGTTCCTTGTCGGCGGGATGGGGGTCTGGTCGATGACCGCACGGTTGGATTCGGCGGTGATCGGGTCTGGGTCTGTGCTGGTAAAGAATGACGTGCAGAACGTGCAGCATGTCGATGGCGGCACTCTGAATCAGATCCTGGTCAGCACCGGTGATCGCGTCGAGGCCGGCCAGCCCGTGCTTGTGCTGGATGCGTTCGACCTTTCGGCGCGGATCGGCATGTTCGAATCCCAGTTGATGGAGGCCGAAGCCCGCGCCGCGCGTCTCGCCGCGGAACGTGACGGCACCGAAATGGTGCTGCCCGCCACGTTCGCGCCCGATGATACCGATTACCTGCGCATCATCGAAGGCGAACGCCGCCTGATGGATGAAAACCGCATCAACCGCGAGGTCGAGCTGCTGGCGCTGGGCCTGCAATCGGATCAACTGCGCTTTGACACCGAAGGGTTGCAGGCGCGGCAGGCCTCGCTCAGCGAAGAACTGGAACTCGTGCAGGGGTCCTATGCCCGGTTTGAGAAATTGCTGAAGGCAGGCTCTGTCGAAAAGACCCGGATCGACGAAATCTCGCGCGATCTCAGCCGCATTCGGGGCGAACTGGGCACGGTCAGTGCCAATCTGGCCCGCAATGAAACCCGTCAGACTGAAATCATCCTGGAACGCGAACGCCTTCTTTCCGTGGCGAAATCCGAAGCGCACCGCGAATTGCGTGCGCTGGAGCCGCAGATCACCGACCTGCGCCAGCAACTGACCGCCGCCCGAGAAAAGAAAGAACGCACCATCATGCGCGCGCCTGTAGCGGGTGTCGTGAACGAGGTGAATGTATCGACCCTGGGCGAAGTGGTGGCTCCCGGCAAGACGCTGCTTACCGTAGTTCCGGAAGAAAGCGATCTGGTCATCGAGTTCCGCATCTCCACCACCGATATCGATGCCATCGAACCCGGTCAGAAGGCCCGCCTGCGCTTTTCGGCCTTTAACGCGCGCTTGACACCTGAGATTGACGGCATTGTCGAAACCATCGCCGCAGCCGCCGTAATGGACCCGCAAACCGGCATGCCCTACTACACTGCCCGCGCCAAGGCGACCGGCGATACCTCTGTCCTTGGCGACCGCGGACTCGTCCCCGGCATGCCGGTCGAGGTCTATATCCCCACCGCAGAACGTGTCGTTATGTCCTACATTATGCAGCCTGTCCTGGATCAGATGAACCGCGGTATGCGCGAAGAGTAGCCAAGGATATCCAAAAGCTTTGCCGTCTCCGTCAAAATGTGCTGGAACTTAACGGAGTTTAACTGTGAGACACGGCAAAGGCCCTTGGGCCGAAAGACCGGAGACAGGGAGGGGTCATGGCACCCGACGTGATCCGTCATGGGGGCAGGCAGATGCAACAGACGGGCCCGGCCCGAGCGATGACCCGATGAATCAGGTCGTGGGCTTTGTCCGTTCTCTGGGCCTTACGGCGCAATTCCTGTTGCTGGCGATCGTGCTTTATACTGTGCTGGTCATCGGCACGGGGCGTTTGCAGAACCACCTGATATCCGAGCGCATGATCGAAGGGTCGCTGGAAATCGAACAGGCGCTTGCGCGCGGGGTGCTGATGTCGGTGCTGGGCGAAGAGCCCGTCCGTGATTTTCTGCCCGTCGGCCTGCGCCACAGTCTGCATCAGGCGATGGCCACCCAGATCGATCCTGACTACATCAACAAGATCAAACTTTGGGGCGTGGACGGCACGCTGGTCTATGACTCCGCCGCCCCGGTTCACGCCTTGCAGGAACTGGAACCCGCCGTTGCCCGTGCGTTGAAGGGTGAGACGGTCATCGTTCAGGCCAATGACGACAGCCCCGAGAACATCGAAGACATCAACCTCGGCACGGTTGTCTACGAAGTCTATATGCCGCTGATGAACAACCGCGGCGAGATCATCGCCGTGGGCGAGATCTATTGCAGCGTGGAACTGCTGCTGGCGCGGATTTCCAGCCTGCTGGAAGATACCGACTATATCCGGATGGGATCGCTTCTGATCGGCATTGCAGGCCTTGCTGTCTTGGTGGCCTTTGCCCAACGTCGCCTGGCAATGCAGGAGAAATCGATCGAGGAAAGCCTTGCCCGGTCAGATGAACTGGCAGCCCGGAACCGCCAGTTGTTCAACGAATCTGAACGCCTGCGCACGCAAGCGTCGCAGATCAGCGAGGCGCTTCTTACCCGGATCGGGTCTGAACTACACGATGGCCCGATTCAGCTTTTGTCCATCGCCGCGCTCTATCGCAGCCAGCTTGTCCATGCCGAGGCGGACATGCCGACCGCACAGAAGGCCAGCGATTTGCTGGATTCCGCGCTGGTCGATCTGCGGTCAATTTCGACGGGTCTGGTCCTGCCCACGCTGGATGGGCTGAACCTTGATGCAACGCTGCGTCTGGCGGTGCAAAACTTCCGTACCGAATGCGGAACAGAAGTGGCACTGCACACCAACGATGTGGATGTCGCCCTGTCGCAAGATGTGCGCATCGCGATCTATCGCATCGTGTACGAGGCGCTGCACAACGCCCGCAAACACGCCGAAGGACGCGGCGTGGCGGTCGAGGCCGAGATTGTTCATAGCGGTCTGACTGTCACCGTATCCGACAAGGGGCCCGGCATTCGCGCCGGGGTCGCGCAGGAACGTCCGCAGCCAGGTGTGCCGCTGGGCATTGCCGGGATGCGCAACCGCGCGAAAAGTATCGGCGCGCAACTGGATATTCACAGCCGGCCAGGCCGTGGTACGCAGATTCGCCTGTCGCTCGACCTTTATGACACCGCCGGCGATGGTATCGAGCGGTCTGGGCAAATGCAGGGGCGGGATCTGTCAAACTCGACGGCCGAGCCAGAAGTCCTCGCGATGCGCCGCGATCACTGATCCAGCGCCAGTCCGATATGTGGGCGCAGAAATGCCCAACAGGCAGCGCGGGCATCTGCCTCGGTCAGCAGCGCAGGTTCGACGCAGCGTTGCACTCCAAACCCGTCGATCATGCAGATGAAAGCCGAAGCGACGGTTTCGGCTGCGATGGTCCTGCCATTGGCAGCGGCGGCCTCTTGCAGGGCCCCCGCGATGGCAGTGCGATAGTCGCCATACAGGTTGCGATGCGCCTCGCGCAGAACGGGGTTGTTCGCAATCTCGCCCCACAGGGTAAGCCAGATGTTCAGTACATCCCTGTCAAACAGTTCAGGCGAGACCAGCGCCTCGACAATCGCTTCGATGCGCGACAGGCCGGGGCGCGGGGTTTCCATCACCTCGATCCATTCACGATATTTCCGTGCGTATACAGCAACCAGCAGCCCATCCATCGACCCGAAATGATGGGTAATCAGACCGCGTGACACGCCAGCCTCGGCCACCACCTTGTCGACGGTGAATTCGCGGATGCCGCCCCGCGCCATGCAGGCGCAAGCGGCATCTTCCAGCAATGCCCGCCTGTCCTCAGCGGACAGACGGGCCTTCTTCGCGGACACTTGGGCCAAACGTCACTCCTTCTGACGGGGCCTTCGGCCCGATCATGCCATGCGGAAAGCTACCGGGTCCGGGTGGCCATCGGCAAGGATGACCGGAACAAGGTTGCTGTCATGCAGCGCCAGATATGGCTCAAAGCAGATAAAGATAAAGCCGCCCGATTCCTCCATCAGGTCTTCCATGCGGTTGAACATCGTGCGGCGCTTGTCGGTGTCCTGTTCGGTCATCGACGCCTGATACAGGGATTCGAATTCCGCATTGTCAAAGAACGACCAGTTATAGACGCCGATCTGATCTGGCCGGAACCAGACAAGGTTTTCGGTGGGGTCAATGCCGCCCGCAAAGTTCATCAGCACAAGTTCGATGGATTTGTATCCCTCGCCGGCTGTCATGTCGCCCAAGGCCCAATAGGCCGCATCCTCGACCGGCTGGATATTGATGGTGATGCCGGCTTCGGCCATGTTGGCCTGAATGATCTGGGCGATAGTCTGGCTGGTGCCATCGGTCAGGGCGTAAAGGTTCAACTCGATCCCCTCAGCCCCCGCTTCGGCCAGCAGGGCCTTGGCCTTTTCCACATCCCGTGTCGCTATCAGGTTTGACGGTCGCGCAAAGACCGATGTTGGCGGCACCACCCCGGTGGACCGGGTGACCAGCCCGTCATAGGCCCCTTCCAGCACGGCCTCGCCATCATAGGCATACTGAATGGCCTGCCGCACCCGCACGTCTTTCAACGGTTCGGCATTCATGTTGATGGTCAGCCAGGCATAGCGGGTGGATGCCGCCTCGATCAGCGCGGCGCCTTCGGGCATCCCGCCCTTCAACTGTTCCGCAGCGCCAACTGCGACGCGGGTAAAGTCGAAGGCATCCGCTTCATAGGCCAATTGCGCAGCCTGATCGTCGGTCACGATATAGAATTCCACATTGGCAAAGGCCGGCTTTTCGCCCGTCCAATCCGGGTTCGCCTTCAGCGTGACCTTCTGGTTCTGCTCCCATGTATCAAACAGATAAGGGCCGCATTGGGCGGGAATTTCGGTGGTATAGGTGCCACCCACGGCCTCAACCGCCTTTTGACAGACGATGTGGCCGCCGTAATAGGGTAGGGCGATCACGGTAAAGGGGGCGAACGCCTCGGTCAGGTGGATGATGCCGTTGCGGTCATCAATCACCTCGACCTCTTTCAGCTTTTCAAACTGATAGGCCCATGCGCTGTCAGACCCGGCGATGCGCTCGAACGAGAATTTCACATCTGCCGCCGTGACCGGGCCGAAGTCGCCTGTCCATTTCAACCCTTCGCGCAGGGTGAAGGCCAACCGCGTGCCATCCAGCCATTCGATCTTTTCCGCAGCCCAAGGCCGCCATTCGTTGCCCTCGCGCATATCGCCAAGACGCACCAGCGTGACATTGGTGCAGCGCGGGATGATATCGTCCAACTCACCAATGATCCCGAACGGATCCAGCACCTGAAAATCTGCCCCCACGCGCAGGCGCAGCGTGTCGCCCTCGGCGGCCCATGCAAAACGGGGCAGGGCGGCGGCAGCGGCCAGCCCCGCGCCTGCGGTTTTCAGAAATCCGCGTCTGTCAGTTCTCCACTGCATGTCTTTCTCCCTGTTCTTGTTGGTGGGTGGCGAAGTGGCACCGCGCCTTGCGGCCGGGGCCAGTGGGTTCCAAAGTCGGGGCAGTCTGTCGGCAGATGTCGCGCGCCATGATGCAGCGCGTGTGAAACTCGCATCCTTTGGGACGGCGCAGAACGGATGGCACCTCACCCCGGATCGCCAGATCGGGGCGGCGCTGGCGCGGGTCGGGGCGCGGTTCGGATGCGATCAGGCTGGCGGTATAGGGATGGGCAGGGGTGGCAAAGACCTGCGCCGTCGGCCCTTCTTCCACCACGCGGCCCAGATAGAGCACCGCCACCCGATCCGCGACATGGCGCACCAGCGCAAGGTTGTGGGTGATGATCAGATAGGCCAGCCCCATATCCCGCCGCAGATCGGCCATCAGGTTCAACACCTCGGCCTGCACGGAAACATCCAGCCCCGCCGTCGGTTCATCCGCAATCACCAGCCGTGGACGCAACGCAAGCGCCCGCGCCACCCCCACCCGCCGCGCTTGCCCGCCTGACAGTTCATGCGGATAGCGCCGTGCAATGGCGGGCGGCAAACCAACCGTCGCCAACAGATCGCGCGCTGTCTTGTCGGGGTCCGGCAGTGGCTCGCCATGGATGCGGAAGGGTTCAGTGATCAGATAGCCGACCGTCAGGCGCGGCGACAGCGATGCCGTTGCATCCTGAAACATCATTGCCGCATCCCGGCGTAGGCGGGCGAAATCGTCCTTCGTCACCACCGCTTGCCCGTCAAAGCCAACCTCGCCACCGCTGATGGGCTGCAACCCCATCACCGCGCGCGCCAGCGTCGTCTTGCCCGATCCGCTTTCCCCCACCAATGCAAGGCTTTCGCCCCGCCCTACGGACAGGGTGATGTCCTGCAAGATTGGCAGCCGCGCGCGTGACAGGAACCCGCCCAACGGCAGATCGACCGACAGGTTGTGCAGGTCCAGCACCGCGTTCATGCCATGCTCCTATGGCACAGCACCGACCGCCCCACCTCTGGCCGATGGCGGGGGACAGGGGTCTTGCAGACCGGCATCACCACCCCGCAACGCGGCGCAAAGGCACAGCCGGGCGGCAGCGCAGTCAGGTCCGGGATGCGCCCGCCGATGGTGGGTAACCGCCCCGAGGACGGGTCCACTACCGCAGGATCGCAGGCCAGCAGCGCCCGGGTATAGGGATGCTGCGGATCGTGAAACAGCGCATCGACCGTGCCTTCCTCCACCACCTCGCCTGCATACATTACCGCCACCCGGTCACACAGTTCGGCGATCACCCCCAGATGGTGGGTCACGATGACAATAGCCCCATCAAAGCTCGTCCGCAGGTCGCGCAGCAGGTGGATGATCTGCGCCTCCATCGTGACATCCAGCGCGGTGGTGGGTTCATCCGCGATCAGCACCTCTGGCTGCATCAGCAGCGCCGCCGCGATGGCCACCCGCTGCCGCATCCCGCCCGACAGTTCATGCGGATAGCGCGCAAGGCAGCGAGCCGGGTCGGGTATCCCCACCCGCCCCAGCATATCGGCCACCGTCGCAGGCGCGCCGCGGGCTGGGTCATGCGCGCCCGCGAAATCGGCCAGTTGTTGGCCGATGGTCAGCACCGGGTTGAAGGCGGTCATCGGGTCTTGGAACACCATCGCCACCGATTTGCCGCGCAGTCGCCGCTGGGCGGCAGGCGGCAGGGTCAGCATGTCGGTGCCGTTCAAACGCACCGCACCGCCTATCACCCGCGCGCCTTGTGGCAGCAGGTTGATCATCGCGGCTGCCAGCGTGGATTTCCCGCAGCCGCTTTCGCCCATGATCCCCAGCACTTCGCCCCGCCCCACGGCCAGGGACACATCCCGCACCGCCTGCAACATGCCGCCCGGCACGCGATAGGAAATCGACAGGTTCTCGACCGACAGCACCGCCGTCATCCCCACCGCCTCCCCGCGCCGCGCGGATCCAGCACATCGCGCAACCCCTCGCCCAGAAACGTGAAACCCAGCGTCGCCAGTACCAGAGGAATCCCCGCCACGATCACCACATGCGGCGCCTGCCGCAGGGCGTTGTACCCCTCGGCAAGAATGTTGCCCCAGGAAGGCGATGGCGGCTTTACCCCAAGGTTCAGGTAACTCAGCCCCGCCTCCAACATGATCACCACCGGGATATCCATGCAGATCAGAATGACCAACGGCCCCACCGCATTTGGCAGCAAATGGCGCAGGATGATCCGCGCGCTTCCCGCGCCCATCGCGCGTTCGGCCAGAATGAAATCCGCCCCTGCCAGTGTCAGTGTCTGGGTGCGGATCAGCCGCGCATAGGCGGGAAAGGACACCAGCACGATCACGATGATCAGCGTCGTCGTGCCGGGGCCTAGCACCGTGATCACCGCCAGCGCGAAAAAGATCATCGGCAGCGACGACATGCTGTCAAACACCAGCACAAGAACACTGTCGAGCCAGCGCGGCCCATACCCCGCGATCAGCCCCAGCATCAGGCCAATCGTCCCGGCGATCCCCACCGATGTGATGGCAATCCCCAGCGCCAGCCGCGCGCCCCAGATGATGCGCGACAGCAGGTCCCGGCCCAGATGATCGGTTCCTGCCCAATGCGCGGCGGATGGCGGCAGAAACTTTGCCTTCACGTCCAGTGCAATAGGATCATAAGGCGCAACCCAGGGCGCCAGCAGCGCCATCAGCAGGAATGTTACCACCAGCACCAGCCCCGCCAAACCCAACGGATCGGCCAACAGCGCACGCCCGATGCCCCGCCTGGCGGGCAATATCTCATCACCCGCGAAGGACATCACGCACCCTCGGATCAAGCCGCGCGATCAGCAGATCGGCGGCGGTTACGACCATCAGGTAAAAGGCCGTCATGAACAGCACGGTTCCCATGACCACGGGGTAGTTGCGTTTCTCGACAGCCGAGGTGATCAGCGTGCCAATGCCGGGGCGGGAAAACACGCTTTCCACGAACACCGCGCTGGACAGGATCGACCCGAAACCCACGGCCAAGACGGAAATCGTCGGCACAATCGCCACCCGCAGCGCGTGGCGGAACACGATATCGCGCTCCGACATGCCAAAGGCCCGCGCGGTGCGGATATGCGGGGCCTCCATCACCTCCAGCATGGACGCCCGGATCAACCGCGCCAGATAGCCGACCCAGCCGATCCCCACCGCAAAGGCAGGCAAGATCAGCGCGCGCAGTTGGCTGCCGAAATCCCCCTTCTCGCCCGCGCCGATGGCGGGCAGCCAGTTCAGCCAGACCGCAAAGACGATCAGCGCATAGATCGCCACCACAAAGGACGGCACCGATATCACGCTAACGCTCAACACACCCAGCAGCCGATCCGCCCATGTATCGCGCCACACCACCGCCGCGCAGCCCAGCAGGATTCCCAACACCAGGGCCCAACCCAGCGCAACGACACCAAGGATCAAGGTATTCGGAAATGCCTCAAGTATCTGGTCCAACACCGGGCGTTTCGACCAGACGTCGATGCCCAGATCGCCCTGCAAGAAATTGCCAAAGAAATACAGGATCTGCGTCAGAATGGGCTGGTCCAACCCCATCCTTTCGCGCAGCGCCTCTTTCAGTTCCGGCGTCGCGCGCGGACCCAGCGCCAGGGATGCCGGATCGCCCGGCACCAGAAAAACCATGCCATACATGGCCGTCATGACCACGATCAGGATCAGAAGCGAAAGCCCCAGCCGCCGGATCGCATAGGCCAGCATCAGTGCGGCCCCCCCGGATCATATGGTTCGCTACATATGGTCACGCGCAATCCTCTCATCCCAGTCGCGGGCAAAGATCAGCGCGCCATTCTCTGATATCCGCAGCGACATCTTCACGATGAAATCCTTCGCATCGCAAGTCAGCGACCCTTCGCTTTCATGGGTAAAGATGCCATCCGCCCGTTCGATCTGCACCGAATAGCGGGTTTCGCAGCGCGCGCTCAGCGGGTCGCCATCGGTGATGCGATAGCGCGCAAGCCCAGTGCCGCGATGCGTCTGCCCGATGGCGGGCATTTCGGTGGCATAGGTCCAGCGCGGAAAATCCACCACCATCTCGCCCGACAGCAGGTCACGATGCACTGTGCGGCGGATCACGGGCAGTGCCGGATCAAGCGGCAGGGCATTCTGCGGGTCGCTTTCCGCCCCTTCGGCCGGGTCAAAGACGCGAAGTGCCGCATCTTCGGCGCGCGGCGGGCGGACTGGCAGTTCCAGCGCGCTGTCGCCCAGATGAACGCTCAGCGTGGCCAGCTCCGGCGAAGGCCAGGCAATCGGCCAATATACGGTGGAGATGGACACCGCTATGCGATGCCCCGCCGGGAAGTGATGCGCGATGTCATCCAGATCGACGGTGGCGCTTTCCACCTGATCAGGGATCAGCGCCATCGGGTCGCCATGCCCATTGCGGTGACACAGGTTCAGATGCCCGATTGCCACCCGCGTCGATGCCCCCGACGGCGCTACGTCATTCACCCGCACCGACACCAGCGCCTGCGGCTTGTCGCTGGAGAAACGCAGATGCAGTTGGGGCGCGCCCAAAATCTCCAGCGGCTCGGTCAGCGGTGCGCTGACAAAGACCAGCGAACCGCCATCATCCTCACGCTGATCGGTGGCCCATTCCGCCTCATCCCCATAGCGGCCCACCTCGCCGGCGGTCAGCCCAACCCAAAGCGGGGAACAGATCGTGGCAATGCCGTCGCCCGCCCCGCCAAGCACCCCATGCGCGCCCAGCGTCATACGCTGCGCCACGATCCGGGGCGATGGCCAATGATCTTCGCCCACCCAGCGACCGGGGCGAACTGTATAGCAGGTCTGTGGCGGCATCGGATCCTGCATCCAGGCCCGCAGCAGGGGTTCATCCATTATCCCCGTATCCTGCCCCTTCATCCAGTGATCGCACCAGCGCAGCACCTCTTGCAGCCAGCCAATCGCAGGCTCGACCGTCACATCATGCGGAAAGGAATGCGCCCAAGGCCCTATCAGCCCGCGCCGGGGGCAGGACAACCCCTCCAGCAGGCGCGGCACGGCTTCTGAGTAATTGTCGGCCCAGCCCGACACGGCATAAACGGGAACGGTGATCTTGCTGAAATCCTCGCAGACCGATCCCTGTTTCCAATAGTCATCGCGGCTCTGATGGCGCAGCCATTTCAGGATCCATGGTGCATTCTCCAGCATCCGCGCCTGCCACATCGCGCGCCACGCCTCGCCCACGATGGCGGGGTCGGGCGGCAGGTCCTGATGCGCGAACATGGTGGAAGACCAGTCGAAGTTATCCTTCGACAAGCAGCCGCCGACCCAATGGATATCCGTGGCATAGCGGTCATCCGTCGATCCCACGGTGATGATGGTCTTCAGCGCGGGCGGCTGGCGGGCGGCAATCTGCAACCCGTTGAACCCGCCCCAGCTGATGCCGATCATCGCCACCTGACCATCGCACCACTCCTGCTGCGACAACCATTCGATGGCGGCCACGCCATCCATCTGCTCCTGCACGCTGTATTCGTCGTCGATCACGCCTTCGCTGTCGCCCGTGCCGCGAATATCCAGCCGCAGGCAGGCATAGCCATGCCGCGCCAGATAGCGGTGCATCAATTCGTCCCGCGCACGCGTTCCGTCACGCTTGCGATAGGGCAGGTATTCCAGGATCAGCGGCACCTTCCCCGCCCCTTCCGGCAGCCACAACCGGCCCGCCAGCCGCACGCCATCGGGCATCGGCACCCAGATGTTTTCCACCTCGGTCATACCGAACGGGTATTCGTCTTTCGTGTTCAGCCCCTTGCGCCCGCCCATCAGTTCATCGGTGCTCCGCCTTCGGCCTTGCGCCGGGTGACAAAGGCGGTCAGCGCCTCATCGATGCCGGGGTCAAGGGGTGGGTCTTCGGCCTGTGCCAGCAGTTCCTTCCAGATCGTGTTCGCCCGCGTCCGCGCGTCCACGCTGCCCTTTTGCAGCCAGTTCGGGTGATTATCCCAGTTCGACAGCATCGGCGCGTGAAAGGCTGTTTCATACCGTTCCATCGTATGGGCCGTGCCAAAGAAATGCCCGCCTGCCCCTGCCTCCAGTATCGCGTCCAGCGCCAGTTCGCCGGTCCCTGTCAGCAGCGGTTCGAAATAGGCATCCATCATCTGCAGCATCTCTGCATCCAGGATCAGCTTTTCGAAACTGGCCGTCAGCCCCCCATGCAACCAGCCCGCCGCATGTTCCAGCAGATGCGCCCCCCCGGTCAGAGCGCCCCAAAGTGCCATCTGCGATTCATAGGCCGCCTGCGCATCCACCTCATTCGCCGCCGTCACATTCGATGACCGGAACGGAACCCCGATATGCCGCGCCAGCTGCCCGCTGGCTTGCGCCGCCTTGGCATATTCCGGCGTGCCAAAGGCAGGCGATCCCGACTTCATGTCGACATTCGACGTGAACCCGCCATACATCACCGGCACGCCCGGCCGGACGATCTGCGTCAGGGCAATCCCCGCCATCGCCTCGGCATGTTGCAACACCAGCGCCCCAGCCACCGTTACCGGGGCCATCGCACCGGCCAGCGTAAAGGGCGTGATCACGTTCACCTGCCCATGTTCGGCCAGCGCAATAAGCCCCTCCGCCATGGGAATATCCAGTTGCAGCGGCGAATTGGTGTTGATGATGCCCAGCAACACAGGCCTGCCCCGCAGCTCCTCTGGCGTCGTCCCCAGCATGATCGCCGCCATCTCAATCCCGTCCATCGTCCGGGCATGGCCCAGCGTCTGGGTTTGCCAGCTTTTGTCCAGATACCGGATCTGCGCGAAATAAATGTCCAGATGTCTGGTGTTCGCTGGTAAATCCAGCGGCTCGAACGGACCGCCACCTTCCTGATGGATCACGTTCAGCGTCTGCACCAGCCGAAGAAAATCGCGCATCTCGGCGAATGTCCCATCGCGGCGGCCTTTGTCATTGCACATCACATAGGCCGGACCTCCGACTGAGGCATAGGCGCAAAACCCACCCCCCAACCGTAGCGATTTCGCCGGATTCCGTGCCTCCAGCGTGAATTCATCGGGCACCGTTCGCAGCAGCCCCTCGACCATCGCTGGGTCAAACCGCACCGTTTCGCCCTGCACCTGCCCCCCGGCCCCGGCAAACAGGTCGCGCGCGCGGGGATGCAGCACCCGCATCCCTTGTTCGGCCAGCACCCGCAGCGCGGCGGCATGGATCGCGGCCACCTGATCGTCCGAGATCACCCTCACCGGGGGCATCGCCCGCTCCATCTGCCCAAAGGGGCGCTGCGGCACCCCGCCCGAGGGGCGGCCGGCCTGCCGTCTGCGCCCCTCGATCCGTGTCATTCAGCAGCCTCCGGCATCTGGAAATCCCGCAGGGCAAAGGGCGCGTCGCGGCGGGGTTGCGTCTGCGCTGCTGTCAGCCCCAGTTCGCGCGCTGTCTTGTGCCCCTGATAAACAGCATGGACGATGGCCCCCGGCGCATTGGCATCGCCCGTCAGATGGAGCCTGTCCCCCGGCATCCCATCCGACAGCGCATCGAACAGGTCGCTGCCCCCGGCGCGATAGCCCACGATCACCAGTGACCGCACGGCGATCCGCCGCTCTTCACCGCTGAAAATCTGCGCCAACCGCAGTTCATCGCCATCAAAGCCCGTCACCACCTCCAGCGTCCGCAGGGTGATGCCCTTCTTGGCAAAGGATTGGTGCACCAACGGCTGTTCATTCGTCATGAACCCCCAGGCGGCAGCGGCCCCTGCAGTGGTGATGTAAGTGACTGTGCACCCTTTTCCGACCAGATGTTCGGAAATCGCCGACCCAAGGTAATAATTGTCATAGTCGAACACTGCGACTGGCCCCTCTGGCACCACCCCGGCGGCCAGATCGTCAGGGGTATAGACGCGCGGCCCGACCAGTAGGCCAGACGGAAGCTCATTCGCCCCGCACAGATGTGGCAACCAGCGCGCGCCGGTCGCGACGACGACATGATCGGCACCGAAGTCGCGCACATCCTGCGCGCTCAAATCGCTTGCGGGATAAAGAGAGACATTCGCCATTTTGCGCAATTGGCCCATGCGGTAATCCACCACCCGGTGCCACTGGTTCAGCCCCGGAAGCGCGCTTTCCCAGCGCAGCCTGCCGCCGAACTCCTGCGCTTTGTCGGCCAGCGCCACCTCATACCCCCGCCGTGCCAGCGTCAGCGCAGATTCCAGCCCCGCCGGACCGGCACCCACCACCAGAACCTGACCCTTGCCATCGCGGCGGACCACTTCGGGATGCCATCCCCGGCGCCACTCCTCGCCCGCCGTTGGGTTCTGGGTGCAGCGCACCCATGCCCCATCATGCCAGCTTGAGATGCAGATATTGCAGCCGATGCATTCGCGAATATCCTCGACCCGGCCTTCCTCGATCTTCTTTGGCAGGAATGGATCGGCAATCGACGGCCGTGCCCCGCCTATGAAGTCCAGCACGCCCTTGCGGATCATGGAAACCATCGTATCGGGGCTGGTAAACCGCCCCACGCCGACCACGGGTTTGTCGGTGATCCGCTTAAGAAAATCGATCACCGGCTCGTGGCTGCCTTCGGGCGTATAACGGCTCGCGGCGCAATCCGTGGCGGAATAGTCCATCTTCACGTCAAACAGATCGGGTGCATCCTTCAAGTGGGTGACCACCTCATGCGCCTCGCTGGGTGCCACCTCGGATGGCCGCCCCCGCAATTCCTGCATCGACAGGCGCAGCGCCACCGCGCAGCGCCCATGCGTTGCCTCGCGCACGGCGTCGATCAACTGTTCCACCAACCGCACCCGGTTGCGAACACTGCCGCCATATTCGTCGGTGCGGTGATTATAGTCCGACAGCAGGAACTGATAGGGCAGATACCCCATCCCGGCATAGACATAGAGTATATCGAAACCCGCCCGTTCTGCCATCACTGCCGCCTCGGCATGCCAGCGGATCAGGTCGCGGATATCAGTCGCATCCATCACCCGTGGCCGGGCAGAAGACATAAAGCCCACATGCGTCGCCATCCATGGCACACCCGATGGCGACAGCGGTGCATGGCGCGTGTTCCGGTTCACTGCCGCCGCCCCGCCATGCCACAACTCGATCGCCGCCAGCGCGCCCTGCCGATGCGCGGCTTCGGTCATCAGGGCATGTGACCGCAGATCGGCCTGATCCCACAGCGTTGCACAGGGAAAGGGCGTGTCATCTGATGAAGGATGCACTGAACAGGCCCCGGTCGATACCACCGACCACCCGCCCTCGGCCTTCATTTCGCGGAATGCCGCCCGCACATGCGGCGCGGCATTGGTCATGCCCGACGCATGCGGCACCTGAAAGAACCGGTTGCGTGCGGTCTTCGGCCCGATCTTCACCGGCTCGAACAGAATGTCGTAACGCGGGTCGCGGGGCATGCTGCCTCCCGTAGCGATTCCTTGCTGAACGGTTGTATAGTAACAGAGTCAATTGATCTGGCAACAGTTTCCGCAAGCCTTGTTTACCGCAACAAAACTCACATCACGCGATCCCAGAAGCATCACCTCCCCTTGGCAGAGAAAATCCCAGTCATTTCTATGAATCTTCAGGATCACGGCTAAGACCAGCCGTCTTCCTGCCGTTTTCAGATGGCACTGGGGTTGTGTGAGCGTACTGCCGGAACCCCATTCCCAAGGGTGCGGCAAATGGTGGAAGATGTGATTGTGGGTTTAAAGAGTGTCGGCGACCGCGTTCTGGCGCAAAGTCGGATCATGCAACGCGATCTTGCGCGCGCAAGGTGCTGCAACGTTGCCGCTCATCCGCATGGCGCAATCGCCCATCCCCATGCAGGCCATCCCCTTCTCTCTGCCGCATTTCTGCCGGGGATGAACTGACATGGCCACGAGTTTTGAGGTCATTTTCCTTGGCACCCTACCTCTGATCGATACGACTCAGGGCAATGAAACCATGGAAAGTGCTGGGGCGATCCTTGGCACCTATGGCACAACAGGCAGCCCACTCAGCACGCAGATCAGAAACCTGGCGCCAGTGCGTCTGACCGAAGATGATAACAACAGCTATGACGTCGACAATGGCGGCGGCTACGACTCCTTTTCCATTAACGGGGGTACGGCACAGAACTTTGATGGCTGGTCCACTTACAACGCGCTGGTCACCTATTCCGATGGCAGCACTGCCACCATCACCGCCGCGATCATCCAGGACGTAAGCGGCAACACCTATCTTGTCCCGGAACAGACCAACAACACCAATCAGGCCGCCCTTGTTAACCGGCCGATCATGTCGCTCACGCTGCAAAGCGTCGTGGCGACAACGGGCGATCTTGTGGCAGATCGCGTGGCAGGTGATTTCAAGGCCGCTGTCGATGGCACTGTGGTCAACGATTCCATGGGCGTCGGCTACACCGACGCGCAGGGTGATCAGATCACCAATGGCAATGACGATATTCTTTCCGGAACCGGGAATGACACGATCAATGCCGGCGGCGGTAATGACTTCATCCTTGCCGGTGGCGGCAATGATTCCGTCGAAGGTGGCGATGGCAATGACCGGGTCCTTGGCGAGGCGGGAACTGACACGCTGTCCGGTGGCATCGGCAATGATACGCTGTTCGGTGGGGATAGCGACGATACGCTTATCGGTGGTGCCGGGGCAGATGTGCTTGACGGCGGCACGGGACGAGACACAGCGGATTACTCCGCCTCGGATGCGGGCGTCACCGTCAGCCTGCTGTCGGGCACTGGTCTGGGCGGCCACGCGCAGGGCGATTCCCTGAATGGTGTGGACAATGTCATCGGGTCATCCCATGGCGATGTGCTGACCCTGAACAACTTCGCGGGGGCCGCATTCGGTGGGGGTGGCGCGGATACCCTGTTTGGCGGCACCGGCAACAACGACTCGCTCTTCGGTGGCGACGGCAACGATCAGCTTTCCGGTCTGGCCGGAAATGACAGCCTAGATGGCGGCGCGAATGACGATGTCCTGATCGCAGGTCTGGGCAATGACACGCTGATCGGCGGCACCGGCAACGACACGGTGGTCTTTGTCGGCCCGGTCACCGACTACAGCTTTGCCTTTGCCACGGGCGCGCTGATCGTGACTGACAGTGTGCCAGGCCGCGATGGGGTGGACCGGCTGGAAGGCGTGGAATTCGCTACCTTCAACGGCGTCACCTATCGCGTGATCACAGGCGATGACGGGTCCAACACCACCCTACAGGGCCCCAACGATGGCACGCCCAGCCTGATCATCGCGCACGCGGGCAATGACTGGGGCGGCGGGCATGCGACCAGTGACGCGGTCTTTGGCGGGGCGGGCAATGACACGCTCGACGGCGGCGACGGCAACGACACGCTGGTGGGCGAAGCCGACGATGACCTGCTGCGCGGCGACGGCGGCAATGACTCGCTGTTCGGCGGTACAGGCAACGACACGCTGCAGGGCGGGGCGGGCAGTGACGCGCTGACCGGCGGCGATGGTGACGAACTGCTGCAGGGCGGGGAAGGCAATGACACGCTGATCGGCGGCATCGGCAACGACACGGCTGTCTTCACTGGCCCGGTGACCGACTACAGCTTTGGCTTTGCCACTGGCGCGGTGATCGTTACCGACGGTGTTGCAGGCCGCGATGGGGTGGACCGGCTGGAAGGCGTGGAATTCGCCACCTTCAACGGCGTCACCTATCGCGTGATCACAGGCGATGACGGGTCCAACACCACCCTGCAAGGGCCGAACGATGGCACGCCCAGCCTGATCATCGCGCACGCGGGCAATGACTGGGGCGGCGGGCATGCGACCAGTGACGCGGTCTTTGGCGGGGCGGGGAATGACACGCTCGACGGCGGCGACGGCAACGACACGCTGGTAGGCGAAGCCGACGACGACCTGCTGCGCGGCGATGGGGGCGATGACAGCCTGATCGGCGGTGTCGGCAATGATACGCTTCAGGGTGGCGCGGGGAATGACATCCTCAATGCCGGGTCCGGGAATGACCTCCTGCAAGGCGATCTCGGCAATGACACCCTGACCACCGGCGATGGGGTGGATACGATCATCCTGACGGTTGACGGTGGGGCGGATCGCATCACCGATTTCAACATGACCCGGGTGGATGGCCGCACCATCGACCAGATTGACGTCTCCGAACTTACCAACGCCAATGGCGATCCGATCCGCTGGCGCGATGTGACGGTCACCGACACCAACGGAAATGGAACCGGCGACGCGGTGCTGACCTTCGCAAATGGCGAAAGCATCGTTCTTGAAGGCGTCTCGCTGGCCGAGGCGCAGGGTCGCCAGAACCTGATCGCCATCGGTATTCCCTGCTTTACGACGGGGACACCAATTCGCACACCCACAGGCTGGACCCCGGTCGAATCGCTGCGAGCAGGGGATCTGGTGCTCACCTCCCAAGGCGCTCAGCGCGTGCTCTGGTCCGGGCATCGTGCCTTGTCCGAAGCCGACCTTGCACAGCATCCTGAACGAAAGCCGATCCACTTTCCGGTTCATGCCATCGGCAATTCGGTGCCGCTGCGCCTGTCGCCGCAACATGCCGTGCTGATGCGCGATCTGTTCGGCGCACAGGTTCTGGTGCGCGCCAAGCATCTGGCCGAGATTGGCTTTGGTGGTGCACGGGTGGCGCAGGGCGTGCGCGGGGTCCGCTATCACCATGTCCTGCTGGAACGCCACGCCGTCCTTTGTGCCGCGGGGGCCGCAGTGGAAAGCTTCTATCCAGGCGCGTTGGCAATGGAGATGCTGGACTGGCCAGCCCGGTTGGCAGTGGCCGCCGCGATTGGCATCAGGGGAACGGCCACGCTGCCGCTTCTGGCCGATGAACTGGCCCGCCACTATGGCGACCGGGTTCATCCGCTGGTGCCATGGCATGCGCTGCCCGGTTTGACGTCGTTGGGATTCGATGAAGCTTCGGCATATGGGGCAGCGGCGATCAGTTCCGTGACCCACGCCTAACGACGAAAATCGCCTCGCCAAACGATTCGGCTTTACATGGTTAACGGCAGATCGCCGTTCGCTGCGTGCATACGCTCTGCTGCACAGGCGTCTGCACCGGCCGCTGCATCGGGTTTCGCGCAGATCTCTGCGTCTTTACGCAGCGTTCCCAAGGGGTTGCGGGTCCAAACGGAAAGGGCCGCCCAATGGGCGGCCCTTCCATCCGAAACTTTCGGAAAAATCAGCCCTGACGAGCCTTGTACCGCTTCTGCGTCTTGTTGATCACATAGACGCGGCCCTTGCGGCGCACGACCTGGCAATCGCGATGACGCGTCTTGAGCGAGCGGAGCGAGTTCGCAACCTTCATCGTTCTTCTCCCATTCGCGGCGCGCAGCGCCTTGAAATCCTTGATGTTTCCCTTGCAGGAAACGGTTAAAATGGTGGGCGGTACTGGGATCGAACCAGTGGCCACTACGATGTCAACGTAGTGCTCTACCGCTGAGCTAACCGCCCACGTTCCTTCACTTTTCCGCCCGGTATCAATAAAAATGACGCGGGCGGATCCGCGTCGGTCGCTGGGTCTATAAAAGGAGTCGCCCGCAGGTTCAAGGGGTTTTGGCATCTGCGAAAACACGGCTATATCTGATGTATGACGCATGACGCCTACACCCTCTTCCTGCCGCAACACCGGACCACTCCGGTGGTCTTCTCATCCCCCCATAGCGGGGCGGATTATCCACAAAGCTTTGTTTCGCAAAGCCTTCTGGACCGCCACGCGATCCGGTCATCCGAGGATGCCTTTGTCGATCAGTTGTTTTCAGCCGCCCCCCTGCACGGCGCGCCGCTGATAGCCGCCCGCGTGCCGCGTGCCTATATCGACCTGAACCGCGCAGCGGATGAGCTGGACCCTGCGGTGATCGAAGGTATCGACCGCGCGCCGCACAACCCGCGCGTCTCATCCGGGCTTGGGGTGATCCCCCGCGTCGTGGCCGGGGGGCGCGCCATCTATCGCGGCAAACTGTCGAGGGGTGAGGCAGAACTGCGTATCCTGCGGTATTGGCATCCCTATCATGCTGCGCTGAAAACCCTTCTGGATGAAAGCCTTGCCCAGTTTGGTGAGGCTGTTCTGATCGACTGCCATTCGATGCCACATGAGGCGATTGAGGCGCATGCCCGCCCCGGCCATCCCCGCCCCGATGTGGTGCTGGGGGATCGGTTCGGTGCCGCCGCCGGGCGCGATGTCGTGGACAGGCTGGAGGCCGCCTTCGCCGCCGCAGGCCTGCGCACCGCCCGCAACGCCCCCTTTGCCGGGGCCTATATCGCGCAGGCGCACGGCCGCCCTTCGCGCCGTCAGCATGTCGTGCAGGTCGAGATTGACCGCGCGCTTTACATGGATGAGGCTCGCATAGAACCCCGGCCGGATTTCGCGCAATTTCAATCCCTTATTACCGGGATCATCGCCGAGATCACGGCCAAGACCCGGCCCGATGCCCTGCCGCTGGCGGCGGAATAGGGTCTATCGCAGGGCGCGGCCCTTGATGATGGCGTCATGGCCGAACTTGGCGCGGATGGCATCCGCTGCTCGTTCGGCCTTGGCCCGCTTTCCGGCATCTGGGTCCAGCAAATCGCCCGACAGATCTGCCTGATCCTCGCCCACCAGATCGGCGATCCCCACGCCAATCAGGCGGAAGGGGCCTTTGGTGCCGGCATGATCGAACAACTCGCGCGCGGCGCGATAGATGCGGTCGGCCATCTGGGTGGCATCGCCTAGCCCATGTCGCCGGGTCACAGTCTGGAAATCCTTGTGTTTCAGCTTCACCGTCACGGTCCGGCCGGCCAGCCCCTTGGCCTTGGCCCGGTCTGCCACCTGTTCGGCCAGACGCCACAGATGCCCGTCAAGGATATCGGCATCCGCAGTATCTTCGTTGAATGTCGTCTCCTTGCTGATCGACTTCAGCTTTTCATCCTTGTTGACGCGCCGCCGATCCTCGCCCCGCGCCAGATGGAACAGCCGTTCCCCCATGCTGCCGAAGCGCGCCACCAGATCGACCCTTTCCCAGCGCAGCAGATCGGCGATGGTACGTATCCCCGCCGCTTCCAGCGCGGTCTGCGTGGCGGTCCCGACGCCCCAGATGATGCGTACGGGTTTGGGCGTCAGAAAGGCCTGTGTCTCGGCCCGGCCCACCACCGAAAACCCCTTGGGTTTGTCGAGGTCTGACGCGATCTTGGCCAAAAACTTGTTATGGCTCAGCCCGATAGACCCGGTCAGCCCCAGTTCGATCTCCATCCGCCGCACCAGACGCGCCAGCATCACTGCAGGCGGCGCGCCGTGCAGACGGGCGGTGCCGGACAGATCCATAAAGGCCTCATCCAGCGACAGGGGTTCGATATCGGGGGTCAGCTCCTCCATCATCGCGCGGATCTTGCGGCTTTCCGCGACATAGGCGCCCATGCGCGGCTTCACTACCACCGCCTGCGGACACAGCTTCAGTGCCTGAAACATTGGCATGGCCGACCGGACGCCGGAAATGCGCGCGATATAGCAGCAGGTCGACACGACGCCCCGTGTGCCGCCGCCCACGATCACCGGCTTGTCGGCCAGTTCTGGATTGTCGCGCTTTTCCACGCTGGCATAGAAGGCGTCACAATCCATATGGGCGATGGACAGGTCGAACAGTTCCGGATGCGCCAGCACGCGCGGGCTGCGGCAGGCGGGGCAACGCGCGCCGGCATCAAAGGTGGTCAGGCAATCGCGACATAAGGAGGGCATGGCGCATCATGCACCCAGCCCGCGCGGGCGTCCATGCCCCAACCCCTTGCGCCACAGGGGGCAACGCGCCATGATTCCCGTACAGGTTTTTTTCAGGAGGTCGCGGGCATGCTGTCCGAGTTTCTAGGCGGTAACGCCGTCTTTCTTGCCATCGCCGCATTCATCATCCTCTGCATCTTTCTTGGCGTGCGGATCGTGCCGCAATCGGAAAAGCATGTGGTTGAACGCTTTGGCCGCCTGCGTGCGGTGCTTGGCCCCGGCATCAACTTTGTGGTCCCGTTCTTGGACCGGGTGGCGCACAAGATCAGCGTGCTGGAACGGCAGTTGCCCACTGCCAGCCAAGATGCCATCACCGCCGACAACGTGCTGGTGAAGGTGGAAACCTCGGTCTTCTACCGCATCACGGAACCAGAAAAGACCGTCTACCGTATCCGCGATGTGGATGCCGCGATTGCCACCACGGTGGCGGGGATCGTGCGGTCGGAAATCGGCAAGCTGGAACTGGATCAGGTGCAATCGAACCGCAGCCAGTTGATCGAACGCGTGCGCGAACAGGTCACCGCCATGGTCGATGACTGGGGGGTCGAGGTGACGCGGGCCGAAATCCTTGACGTCAATCTGGATGAGGCGACCCGCGCCGCGATGTTGCAACAGTTGAACGCCGAACGCGCCCGCCGCGCGCAGGTGATGGAGGCCGAGGGGAAGAAACGGTCGGTCGAACTGGCCGCAGACGCCGATCTTTACGCCGCCGATCAGGCCGCCAAGGCCCGCCGCATCACCGCCGATGCCGAAGCCTATGCGACCGGCGTGATCGCTGGGGCTATTTCGGCCAACGGGCTGGAGGCCGCGCAGTTCCAGATCGCGATGAAACAGGTGGAGGCGATTGCCCAGGTCGCACAGGGTGAAGGCAAGCAGACGATCCTGTTGCCGGTCAGCGCGATGGATGCCTTTGCCGATGTGTTCAAACTGCTGCGGGGGAAGGCCTGATGTGGTGGTCCATCTGGTGGGTTTGGATCGTGGCCGGGTTCCTGCTGGGAATGCTGGAGATCGTGATGCCCGGCTACATCTTCCTTGGCTTTGCCATCGGGGCAGTGGCCAGCGGCATTCTGGTGGGGATTGGCGTCGCCCCCGCCAGCCCGGCCCTGCTGGTGCTGATCTTTGCCGTCTGTTCGCTGGTGGCGTGGCTTGTTCTGCGGCGCACGATGGGGGTGCGCGCGGGGCAGGTGAAGGTGTGGGATCGCGACATCAATGACAACTGACGCGGGGTTCGTCGGGGCCAAGGCCGCGCTGTTTTGCGGCAATGCGATCCTGACCTACCTGCGTGACTCCCATCCCGGCCTGCCTTGGCCGGGAATGTGGGACTTGCCCGGTGGCGGGCGCGAGGGTGAGGAGTCGCCCGAGGCTTGCCTGCTGCGCGAATTGCATGAGGAGTTCGGTCTGCGCCTGCCCGCCACGCGCCTGACTTGGCGGGTTATGTTGCCTGCCATGCTTTACCCCGAGCGGCAGTCGGTGTTCTTCGCGGGAAGGGTGACGGCGGCCGAGGTTGCGACCATCCGTTTTGGCAACGAAGGGCAGGGTTGGTCACTGATGCCCACGGAGGCGTTTCTGACCCATCCGAAGGCCATCCCCGATTTGCAGCACCGGGTTCGGCTGGCTCTTAGCGCGCAGGCAGTTCCGCAATGACCGCCCGCGCCGCGGCCGCCGGGTCGGCGGCTTGCCAGATCGGCCGCCCGACGACGATGTGATCGGCCCCGTCTGAAATCGCCTGATGCGGCGTGGCGATGCGCTTTTGATCCCCCGCCGAAGCGCCCGCCGGGCGCACCCCCGGCGTCACGATCAGCCGCCCCTTGGCCTGCGGCAGCGCGCGGATCATCGCGGCCTCTTGCGGGCTGGCGATCACGCCATCGGCCCCCGCCTCCAACGCCCGCGCGGCACGTTCAAGGGTGATGTCGTGGATGTCGCCCGCCTTGATCAGGTTCGCATCCAGATCGGCCCGGTCGAGCGAGGTCAGCACCGTGACCGCCATGATCTGCAACCCCGTCCCGGCCTTGCCCTCACAGGCCGCGCGCACCACCTGCGGGTCGCCATGCACCGTCAGGAAATCGAGGTCATAGCGCGCGATGCCGCGCACCGCCGCCTCGATCGTCGCGCCGATATCGAACAGCTTCAGGTCCAGAAACACGCGCTTGCCAAGTTCGCCCTTCAGCTCATTGGCCAAGGCCAGCCCGCCCCCGGTCAGCATGCCCAGCCCGATCTTGTAAAAGCTGGCTGCATCGCCGATGCGTTGCACAAGGTCCAACCCCTGCACGACATTCGGCACATCCAGCGCCACGATCAGCCGATCATCAGACATGAGGGTTCCTTTCCTGCGGGTCGCGGCCAGATGCGCCGCAAGCGCGGGGCTGTCAAGCCGCGCGATCCCGGCTAACATCGCGGCAAAGGGCAACGGGGCGGGCATGATCCTGTGTTTCGACATCGGCGGAAGCCGGATCAAGGCGGCGCTGGCGCGCGGCGGCCGGCTGGAGCCTTTGGGCGACAGGCCAACGCCGAAGGATGACTTCACAGCCTTCACCGCAGCGCTGGGCGGGTTCATGCAGGGCCAACACCTGCGGGGCATCGCCATTTCCATTGCGGGTGTGGTGGAACCGGAGACAGAGGTGATGCGGGTCGCCAACATCCCCTGCGCCGATGGCCGCCGCCTTGCGCCCGATTTGCAGGCCGCGCTTGGCCTGCCGGTGCTGGTGCTGAACGATGCCGATTGCTTTGCCATGGCCGAGGCGCGGCAGGGCGCGGGGCAGGGGCATCGCACCGTGTTCGGCGTGATCCTTGGCACGGGTGTCGGCGGCGGGTTGGTGATCGACGGGCGGCTTGTCACCGGCCCCGGCGGATATGCGGGGGAATGGGGCCATGGACCTGTGGCCAAGACGCAGGTGGAAGGTGTCAACCTGCCGGAATTCCCCTGTGGCTGCGGTCTGACCGGGTGCCTTGATGCGGTGGGTGGCGCGCGGGGGATTGAACGGCTGCACCTGACGCTGAACGGAGAGCAGGTCACATCGCATGAGATTCTGAAGGATTGGCAGGCGGGTGATCCGGGCGCGGCTCGCACGGTTGCGGTGTGGCGGGCGCTGATGGCGCCGCCGCTGGCGATGATCCTGAACACGGTTGGTGCCTCGGTCGTGCCGGTGGGGGGCGGGTTGTCGAATGTGCCCGCCCTGATCGCCACGCTGGATGAGGCCGTGCGCGGCATGATCCTGCGCCGCACCACCGCGCCGCTGGTCGTGCCCGCGCAATGCCGGATTGAGCCGGGCCTGATCGGGGCCGCCGCCGCAGGCGAGGCCGCCTTTGGCTGACATCTTGCTTGAGGTCTGTGTTGAGGATGCCGCCGGTCTGGGCGCGGCCCTGCGCGGCGGGGCCGGGCGGATCGAGTTGTGTTCGGCGCTTGCGCTTGGCGGGCTGACGCCATCGCCGGGGTTGATGCAGGCCGCGCAAAATGCGGGCCGCCCGGTCATGGTGATGATCCGCCCCCGCGCAGGAGATTTCATCTGGTCGAGCGAGGACCTGCGCCAGATGCGCGGCGATATCGCCGCCGCGCGTGCGGCGGGGTTGGCGGGTGTAGTTCTAGGCGCGTCGCGCCCGGATGGGCGGCTGGATGAATGGCTGTTGTCCACCCTGATTGATGAGGCGCAGGGGATGGACCTGACCCTGCATCGCTGCTTTGACCTGACGCCGGACAAGTTCGCAGCGCTGGAAACCGCCATACAGTTGGGGTTTTCCCGCATCCTCACCTCGGGTGGGGCAATGACAGCCCCGGAAGGCGCAGACACCCTTGCCGCGCTGATGCGGCAGGCCGGACCCCGCATCACCATCCTGCCGGGTTCGGGGATTTCGCCCGCCACGCTGCCCGCGCTGGCCCATCTGCCCTTGCGCGAAGTTCATGCCTCCTGTTCCATGGCGGAAAGGGCGGCTGAGGCGATTGCCACCTTTGGTTTTGGCCCGGCGGAGCGGCGCGTCACCTCGGAATCGGCGGTGCGTGCCTTGGTCGGGGCCTTGGCAGGTTTGTGACGAATGTAAGGGGAAAGCAGTGCAGATCACCGTAACCTATGACCGCCCCGAAGACGGCCCCCGGTCCGGCCCCGTGCAGGTGGGATGGTTTCTGGCATCCGACAAGGGCGCGGTCCTGTATGAGGCGCCCGAACGGCTGGTATCGCGGCAGGTGAGCCGGTCCCATGCGAAAAGCGCCAGCCGCTGCCCGGCGGTGATCCAGATGGAAAGCCGGTATTTCGTGGTGAAATGCCCCTTTGACCTGCACATCGGTTTCAGCCGCGACGACAAGGGCAAGGCGGTTCTGGTGAACCGCGCCGGCACCGCGTCGCCCATCCGCAGCAACAAGCTGAACGAGGTGCTGACGCTGGTGAACGAGGCGGAATGGCGCTATCCCGACCGCCCCACAGTGCAGTTGCACCTGCCCTATACGTTCATCGCGGATGAACCCGTGTGGATGACGCAGCTTGGCACCTTTGCCCATTACCGCAAGGACCCGCTGCCCGGCACCATCTTTGGCGGGCGGTTTCAGTTGAACCTGTGGCCGCGTCCGCTGATGTGGGCCTTTGAATGGCATGAGCCGGAAAAGGACATTATCCTCAAGCGCGGCGACCCGCTGTTCTATTGCCAGTTCGAACATGAAGGGCCGGATCGCCCGGTCCAGATGGTCGAGGCGGAAAAGACCCCCGATCTGCTGGCCTATATGGAAAAGATTTCGGGTGTGGTGAATTACGTCAACCAGACCTTCAGCCTGATGCGGTCGGCCGAACAGATGCGCCCCGCACGGCTTTTGAAAGCCAAGGACAAGGCGTGACATCCCATCTTGCGATCTGGGACATGACGCAGGGGCGGGCGCGCACCATCCTGACCCTGGATCAACGGATCGAGGCGCCGAACTGGCATCCGACGGGTGGTTATCTGATGGTCAACGGCGATGGGCGCCTGTATCGCGTGCCGCTGGATGCACCCCGGCTGGAGCCGTTCGAGACCGGGGTCGACGGGCGCTGCAACAATGACCACGGGTTCAGCCCGGATGGCGCGACGCTGGCCTTTTCCTGCCATCGCGGGCAGGGGGCCGAGATGTTCGTGATGCCCGCGACAGGCGGCGCTGCGAGCCTGATAATCCCGGAGCCGCGCACCTGGTTTCATGGCTGGTCGCCGGATGGGGCGCGGCTGGTCTATGCTGCGGCGCGGGGCGAAGGCCGCGCTGTCGATGTTATCACGATGCCCGCCTCGGGTGGGGCCGAGACGCGACTGACGCAAGGCGCGGGCCATTCCGATGGCCCGGATTACAGCCATGATGGGCGGCACATCTATTGGAACTGTGACCGTGACGGCCAAGCGCAAATCTGGGTGATGGAAGCGGATGGTGCGGACCAGCGCCCCCTGTTCGCCGATGACCATGTGAACTGGTTCCCGCATCCATCGCCCTGCGGGCGTCATCTGATCTACATTGCCTATCCACCGGGAACCGAGGGGCATCCGGCCGACCTGCCCGTTGCCATCGTGCTGTGCCGTCCGGATGGCAGTGACAGGCAGCGGATTGTGGAGTTTACAGGGGGCCAAGGCACGTTGAACGTGCCGAACTGGGCCCCGGATGGAAGCGCCTTTGCCTTCATCCATTACTCTGCGTGATAAAGGTGGCAGTGGGTATTTGGGCCAAGATGAAGCCGGCATAAGGAAAAGTTGACGCATCCCTGCGCGGCAATCTTGCAACAGGGGCCAAGCCCGCCCATCTTCTGATCAAGGCCGGGGCGGACGTGCCTTTTCAGGGCGTTCGCGGGACGGTGCTATGAAAAGGAGAATGCCCGATGAACCTTGAAAAGTTCACGGAACGCTCGCGCGGGTTCCTTCAGGCCGCGCAGACCATTGCCATTCGGGAAAGCCATCAGCGGCTTGCGCCCGAACATCTGCTCAAGGCCATCATGGATGATGACCAGGGGCTTGCCTCGAACCTGATCCGCCGCGCCGGGGGCGAACCCGCCCGAGTGAGCGAGGCAGTCACCCTTGCCCTTGGCAAATTGCCCAAGGTTTCGGGGGATGCGCAGCCGTTCACCGATCCCGGTCTGGTGAAGGTGCTGGATGAGGCGGAAAAGCTGGCCAAGAAGGCGGGGGACAGTTTCGTTCCCGTCGAACGCATCCTGATGGCGCTGGCCATGGTGCCGGGCGCGGCCAAGCAGGCTCTGGATGCGGGCGCGGTCAGCGCGCAGAAGCTGAACGCGGCGATCAATGATATCCGCAAGGGGCGCACGGCGGATTCCGCCTCTGCCGAAGAAGGCTATGACGCGCTGAAGAAGTATGCTCGCGACCTGACCGAGGCGGCAGAGCAAGGCAAGATCGACCCGATCATCGGGCGCGACGAAGAAATCCGTCGCACGATGCAGGTGCTGTCGCGCCGCACCAAGAACAACCCGGTGCTGATCGGGGAACCCGGTGTCGGCAAGACGGCAATTGCCGAAGGTTTGGCCTTGCGGATCGTCAATGGCGATGTGCCGGAATCTTTGCGGAACAAGAAGCTGATGGCACTGGATATGGGCGCGCTGATTGCGGGGGCCAAGTATCGCGGCGAATTCGAGGAACGGCTCAAGGCCATCCTGAACGAGGTGACCTCGGCCGAAGGTGAAATCATCCTGTTCATCGACGAGATGCACACGCTGGTGGGCGCGGGCAAATCCGAAGGTGCCATGGATGCGGCCAACCTGATCAAACCGGCGCTGGCGCGGGGTGAGTTGCATTGCGTGGGGGCGACCACGCTGGATGAATACCGCAAATATGTGGAAAAGGACGCCGCCCTTGCCCGCCGGTTCCAGCCGGTGATGGTGAACGAGCCGACGGTGGAGGATACGATCAGCATCCTTCGCGGGATCAAGGAGAAGTATGAACTGCACCACGGGGTGCGCATTTCCGACTCGGCGCTGGTCGCGGCGGCGACGCTGTCGCATCGCTACATTACCGACCGCTTCCTTCCCGACAAGGCGATCGACCTGATTGATGAGGCTGCCAGCCGCTTGCGGATGGAGGTGGACAGCAAACCCGAGGAACTGGACCAACTGGATCGGCAGATCCTGCAATTGCAGATCGAATCCGAGGCGTTGAAGAAGGAAGACGATGCCGCTTCGCGTGACCGGCTGGAAAAGCTGGAAAAGGAACTGGGCGACCTGCAACAGCAATCTGCCGCGATGACCGCGAAATGGCAGGCCGAGCGGGACAGTCTGGATGCCGCGCGCGACCTGAAGGAACAGCTTGACCGCGCCCGTGCCGAACTGGAGCAGGCCAAGCGCGAGGGCGATTTCGCCAAGGCTGGGGAACTGCAATACGGGCGGATTCCCGGGCTGGAAAAATCGCTGGCCGAAGCCGAGGCCCGTGAGGGTGAGGCGCTGGTGTCCGAGGCCGTGCGCCCCGAACAGATCGCCGAGGTGGTGGAGCGCTGGACCGGCATTCCCACGACCAAGATGCTGGAGGGCGAACGCGACAAGCTCTTGCGCATGGAGGATGAGCTTGGCAAGCGCGTCATCGGCCAGCATCAGGCGGTGGAAGCCGTAGCCAAGGCCGTGCGCCGTGCGCGTGCCGGGCTGAATGATGAGGGGCGGCCGTTGGGTTCGTTCCTGTTCCTTGGCCCCACCGGCGTGGGCAAGACGGAGCTGACCAAGGCGCTGGCGGAATACCTGTTCGACGATGAATCCGCGATGGTCCGCATCGACATGTCGGAATTCATGGAAAAACACGCCGTATCGCGCCTGATCGGCGCACCGCCCGGCTATGTCGGCTATGACGAAGGCGGGGTGCTGACCGAAGCGGTCCGGCGCAAGCCCTATCAGGTGGTGCTGTTCGACGAAGTTGAAAAGGCCCATCCGGATGTGTTCAACGTGCTGCTGCAAGTGCTGGATGATGGCATTCTGACCGATGGTCAGGGCCGGACCGTCGATTTCAAGCAGACGCTGATCGTTCTGACATCCAACCTGGGGTCGCAGGCGCTCAGCCTGCTGCCTGACGGGGCGGACGCGAATGCCGCCAAGCGCGACGTGATGGAAGCGGTCCGCGCCCATTTCCGCCCGGAATTCCTGAACCGGCTGGATGAGATGATCATATTTGATCGTCTGGGCCGGGCCGACATGTCGGGGATCGTGGAGATTCAGCTTCGTCGTCTGGAAAAGCGGCTGGAAGGTCGCAAGATCACCCTGTTGCTGGATGCGGATGCCAAGGCATGGCTGGCGGATGAAGGCTATGATCCGGTTTACGGTGCGCGCCCGCTGAAACGGGTGATCCAGCGCCAGTTGCAGGATCCGCTGGCCGAGATGCTGCTGTCGGGCGACATTCTGGACGGCGCGTCCATCGCCGTGACGGCGGGATCGGAGGGGCTTATCGTGGGCGGGCGCGTGATCGCATCCCGACGGGAACGCCCGACGCAGGCTGTGGTTCACTGATCTGACAACAGGCAAAAGAAAAGGGGCGGTGAAAACCGCCCCTTTCCCATGACAGAAGGTGTCAGATCACATCGGCGGCAGGATGACCGAGTCGATCACGTGGATCACGCCGTTCGAGGCGGCAACGTCCGGGGCCGAAATCACGGCGCCGTTCACTTTCGGTCCGCCTTCCAGCGTGATCGTGATGTCCTTGCCGTTCACGGTGGTGGCGGTCATGCCTTCGGTCAAGTCGGTCGACATGACCTTGCCCGGTACAACGTGATAGGTCAGCACGGCAACGAGCTGGTCCTTGTTTTCCGGCTTCAGCAGATCTTCGACGGTGCCAGCGGGCAGCGCGGCAAAGGCGGCGTCGGTGGGTGCGAAGACGGTGAACGGACCTTCGCCCTTCAGCGTTTCAACCAGGCCTGCTGCCGTCAGCGCGGCGGCCAGCGTGGTGAACGAACCGTTGGCAACTGCGGTGTCGACAATGTCCATGTCCTGGGCATAGGCGGGCATCGCAAAGGCGGCGGCGGTGGTCAGTGCAAGAAAGGTTCTGCGGATCATAGGCGTCACTCCCGTTCGATCTCTCTGCCATGATTGGCATGGTGCTTATATGGGGTGCCGCTGCGACCAGATGTCGTTGAAACATCCGTTAATCCACCTTGCCAAATGGGTCTGCCGGGCTAAGCCACGACCTGATCTAGGTTCAATTCAACATGGTGTGACCGATGTTTATCTGACGTGACTGAAACAGATGACGTTTCAGCCTCGTATAGGAA
>JAESGA010000058.1_pt1:0-2500 | contig 40737 bp, 30 predicted proteins | sample 9269521 | NCBI WGS metagenome assembly JAESGA01 (sample SAMN14514842, study PRJNA621658) | algae metagenome | isolation source: Aphanothece saxicola GSE-SYN-MK-01-06B and co-occurring heterotrophs from... | place: USA: Grand Staircase Escalante National Monument, Utah | collected 2006-04-15 | reverse complement strand
AACCAACACCCGTTGAAAAGGGTCTGGATGACTTGTGGCTAGGGGTGAAAGGCCAATCAAACTCGGAGATAGCTGGTTCTCCGCGAAAGCTATTTAGGTAGCGCCTCGGACGAATACCTTGGGGGGTAGAGCACTACATGGATGATGGGGGCCCACAGCCTTACTGAGTCTAAGTAAACTCCGAATACCCAAGAGTACTATCCGGGAGACACACGGCGGGTGCTAACGTCCGTCGTGAAGAGGGAAACAACCCTGACCTGCAGCTAAGGCCCCTAATTCGTGGCTAAGTGGGAAAGCATGTGGGACGGCCAAAACAACCAGGAGGTTGGCTTAGAAGCAGCCATCCTTTAAAGATAGCGTAACAGCTCACTGGTCTAGATAAGCTGTCCTGCGGCGAAGATGTAACGGGGCTCAAGCCACGAGCCGAAGCTCAGGATGCACAGCGATGTGCGTGGTAGCGGAGCGTTCTGTGATATAGCTCATTGCCTCTCTTGCCTCCTTCGGGTGGCATTGGAGGCACGGAGCTTTCTGTGAAGCCGGGCCGTGAGGCAACCGGTGGAGAGATCAGAAGCGAGAATGTTGACATGAGTAGCGACAAAGAGGGTGAGAGACCCTCTCGCCGAAAGTCCAAGGGTTCCTGCTTAAAGCTAATCTGAGCAGGGTGAGCCGGCCCCTAAGGCGAGGCCGAAAGGCGTAGTCGATGGGAACCAGGTTAATATTCCTGGGCCAGGAGGAAGTGACGGATCTCAAAGGTAGTTTGCCCTTATCGGATTGGGTGGGCTGCTCAGAGGTCCCTGGAAATAGCCCTCCATCAGACCGTACCCTAAACCGACACAGGTGGACTGGTAGAGAATACCAAGGCGCTTGAGAGAACCACGTTAAAGGAACTCGGCAAAATGCCTCCGTAAGTTCGCGAGAAGGAGGCCCCATATGTGCGCAAGCATGTGTGGGGGGCACAAACTAGGGGGTGGCGACTGTTTACTTAAAACACAGGGCTCTGCGAAGCCGTAAGGCGACGTATAGGGTCTGACGCCTGCCCGGTGCTGGAAGGTTAAAAGGAGGGGTGCAAGCTCTGAATTGAAGCCCCAGTAAACGGCGGCCGTAACTATAACGGTCCTAAGGTAGCGAAATTCCTTGTCGGGTAAGTTCCGACCTGCACGAATGGCGTAACGATCTCCCCGCTGTCTCTAACGTGGACTCAGCGAAATTGAACTGTGTGTCAAGATGCACACTTCCCGCGGTTAGACGGAAAGACCCCATGAACCTTTACTCCAGCTTTGCACTGGCATCAGGATTGTGATGTGCAGGATAGGTGGTAGGCATCGAAGCGGGGACGCTAGTTCTCGTGGAGCCTCCCTTGAGATACCACCCTTCGCACTCTTGATGTCTAACCGCGGCCCGTTATCCGGGTCCGGGACCCTGCATGGTGGGGAGTTTGACTGGGGCGGTCGCCTCCCAAACAGTAACGGAGGCGCGCGAAGGTTGGCTCAGACCGGTCGGAAATCGGTCGTTGAGTGCAATGGCAGAAGCCAGCCTGACTGCAAGACTGACAAGTCGAGCAGAGACGAAAGTCGGCCATAGTGATCCGGTGGTCCCAAGTGGGAGGGCCATCGCTCAACGGATAAAAGGTACTCTGGGGATAACAGGCTGATGATGCCCAAGAGTCCATATCGACGGCATCGTTTGGCACCTCGATGTCGGCTCATCTCATCCTGGGGCTGGAGCAGGTCCCAAGGGTATGGCTGTTCGCCATTTAAAGAGGTACGTGAGCTGGGTTTAGAACGTCGTGAGACAGTTCGGTCCCTATCTGCCGTGGGTGTAGGAGACTTGAGAAGAGTTGCCCCTAGTACGAGAGGACCGGGGTGAACGAACCACTGGTGGACCAGTTATCGTGCCAACGGTAGTGCTGGGTAGCTATGTTCGGACAGGATAACCGCTGAAGGCATCTAAGCGGGAAGCCCCCTTCAAAACAAGGTCTCCCTTGAGAGCCGTGGAAGACCACCACGTCGATAGGCCAGAGGTGTAAGTGCAGCAATGCATTCAGCTGACTGGTACTAATTGCTCGATAGGCTTGATTTGATCCAGAAACAGCAAGGCAAATGCCTCGCCTGGAACAGTCAAAAGCAAACACAGACTTGGAACAAACCTGATGAAGCGCCACAAAATGCAGGACCAAATCCCGCACCCGTGGCGCGTGTTTCTTCCTCGGTTTGGTGGTCATAGCACGAGCAAAACACCCGGTCCCTTCCCGAACCCGGCCGTTAAGTGCCGTCGCGCCAATGGTACTCCGTCTCAAGACGCGGGAGAGTAGGTCACCGCCAAACCTAGAAAGAAACACAACACAATCTCTCTCAAACGATGATCATATACCCCGATCGCAAAAACAAAGCCCTCGGGATACCACAACGGACGCGGGGTGGAGCAGCCCGGTAGCTCGTCAGGCTCATAACCTGAAGGCCGCAGGTTCAAATCCTGCCCCCGCAACCACCTTCACCGAACT
>JAESGA010000023.1_pt1 | contig 41777 bp, 57 predicted proteins | sample 9269521 | NCBI WGS metagenome assembly JAESGA01 (sample SAMN14514842, study PRJNA621658) | algae metagenome | isolation source: Aphanothece saxicola GSE-SYN-MK-01-06B and co-occurring heterotrophs from... | place: USA: Grand Staircase Escalante National Monument, Utah | collected 2006-04-15 | reverse complement strand
GCCGCGTGAAGGACCTTCCCGGCGTGCGCTACCACATCCTGCGCGGCGTGCTGGATACGCAGGGCCTGCCGAAGCGGCGCAAGCGGCGCTCGCTCTACGGCGCCAAGCGGCCGAAGTGAGGAGCTGAGATATGTCGCGCCGCCATAGCGCCGAGAAGCGTGAAGTCCTGCCGGACCCCAAGTTCGGCGACCTCGTGCTCAGCCGCTTCATGAATGTCCTTATGTACGACGGCAAGAAGAGCACGGCCGAAGGCATCGTCTACGCCGCCATGGATACCCTGAAGCGTCGTGGCGGGCCGAACAGCGACCCGCTGCGCGTCTTCCATGAGGCGATGGACAATGTGAAGCCGGCCGTGGAAGTGCGCAGCCGCCGAGTCGGCGGCGCCACCTACCAGGTGCCCGTCGAGGTGCGCCCCGAGCGCCGCCAGGCTCTGGCCATCCGCTGGCTGATCGATGCGGCGCGCAAACGCGGCGAGCACACGATGGAAGACCGCCTGTCGGCCGAGCTGATGGACGCCGCCAACAACCGTGGCTCGGCCGTCAAGAAGCGCGAAGACACGCACCGGATGGCCGAAGCCAACAAGGCCTTCAGCCACTACCGCTGGTAGCCGCCCCGCAATCATCGGCCGGCGCGCCCCTGCGCGACGCCGCTGCAACACCGATCTGATCCTGAGGACCTGAGCAATGGCCAAGGCGAAATTCGAGCGTAACAAGCCGCACTGCAACATCGGCACGATTGGTCACGTGGACCATGGCAAGACGTCTTTGACGGCGGCGATCACGAAGGTGCTTGCGAAGACGGGCGGTGCGACGTTCACGGCGTATGACCAGATTGACAAGGCGCCGGAGGAGAAGGCGCGCGGGATCACGATCTCGACGGCGCATGTGGAGTATGAGACGGCGAACCGTCACTACGCGCATGTCGATTGCCCGGGCCACGCGGACTACGTGAAGAACATGATCACGGGCGCGGCGCAGATGGACGGCGCGATCCTGGTGGTGTCGGCGGCGGACGGCCCGATGCCGCAGACGCGCGAGCACATCCTGCTGGCGCGTCAGGTCGGTGTGCCGGCGCTGGTGGTGTTCCTGAACAAGATGGACCTGGCGGATCCGGACCTGGTGGAGCTTGTGGAGATGGAGGTGCGCGAGCTGCTGTCCTCCTACAAGTTCCCGGGCGACGACATTCCGATCATCAAGGGCTCGGCGGTTGCGGCGCTGGAGGACAAGACGCCCGAGATCGGCGAGAAGGCGATCCTGGAGCTGATGGCGGCGGTGGACAGCTACATCCCGCAGCCGGACCGCCCGGTGGACCTGCCGTTCCTGATGCCGATCGAGGACGTGTTCAGCATCTCGGGCCGCGGCACGGTGGTGACGGGTCGTGTTGAGCGCGGCATCGTGAAGGTGGGCGAGGAAGTCGAGATCATCGGGCTGAAGGCCACGGTGAAGACGGTGGTGACGGGCGTGGAGATGTTCCGCAAGCTGCTGGACAGCGGGCAGGCGGGCGACAACATCGGCGCGCTGCTGCGCGGCACGAAGCGCGAGGATGTGGAGCGCGGCCAGGTGCTGGCGAAGCCCGGCTCGATCACGCCGCACACCGGCTTCAAGGCGGAGGCGTATATCCTGACGAAGGAGGAGGGCGGCCGGCACACGCCGTTCTTCACGAACTACCGTCCGCAGTTCTACTTCCGCACGACGGACGTGACGGGCATCGTGAAGCTGCCCGAGGGTGTTGAGATGGTGATGCCGGGCGACAACGTGACGATGGACGTTGAGCTGATCGCGCCGATCGCGATGGACCAGGGCCTGCGCTTCGCGATCCGCGAGGGCGGCCGCACCGTCGGCGCCGGCGTCGTCGCGCAGATCGTCAAGTAACGGCCGGCGCGAAGGGACACGGGCGTCAAAGCCATGGACAGTCAGAACATCCGGATCCGCCTCAAGGCGTTCGATCACCGCGTGCTGGATGGCAGCACGCGGGAGATCGTGAACACGGCGAAGCGGACGGGTGCGCGCGTGCGCGGGCCGATCCCGCTGCCGACGCAGATCGAACGGTTCACCGTGAACCGCTCGCCGCATGTCGATAAGAAGTCGCGTGAGCAGTTCGAGATCAGGACGCATCGCCGCCTGCTCGACATCGTCGATCCCACCCCGCAGACCGTGGACGCGCTGATGAAGCTCGACCTCGCGGCGGGTGTGGACGTCGAGATCAAGCTCTGAGCGGCGGGAGAGGACCAGGACCATGGCCGCCGAATTGGCCCATGCAGGCCGTACCGGGCTGATCGCCCGCAAGCTGGGGATGACCCGGCTGTTCAATGACGACGGGTCCACCGTGCCGGTCACCGTGCTGCACCTCGACGAGGTGCGCGTGGTCGCCAACCGCACGGTGGAGAAGGACGGCTACGTGGCGGTGCAGGTCGGCATCGGCCGGGCCAAGCCGAAGAACGTGACGAAGCCGCAGAAGGGCCATTTCGCGAAGGCCGGCGTCGAGGCGCCGCGCAAGGTCGTGGAATTCCGCGTCGCCGCCGACGCGGTGGTGCCGCCTGGCGCCACCTTCACGGTCGGTCACTTCGCCAAGGGCCAGAAGATCGACGTGACCGGCGTGACCCAGGGCAAGGGCTTCGCCGGCGCCATGAAGCGCTGGAACTTCGCCGGCCTCGAGGCCTCGCACGGCGTCTCGGTCAGCCACCGTTCGCACGGCTCCACGGGCAACCGCCAGGATCCGGGCAAGACCTTCAAGAACAAGAAGATGGCCGGGCATCTCGGCGTCGAGCGCGTCACCACCCAGAACCTGGAAGTGGCCGGGCACGATGCCGAGCGCGGCCTGCTGCTGGTCAAGGGCGCCATTCCCGGGCCGAAGGGCGGCTATGTGCTGGTGCGCGATGCGGTGAAGCGCGCGCGCCACGCCGATGCGCCCTTCCCCGCCGGCGTCACGGCCGGGGCGCAAGGATAATCGCCATGTCCATTCAACGTCCCGTCATCACGCTCGACAATGCGCCCGCCGGCGATATCGACCTGCCGGAAGCGCTGTTCGGCGCCACGCCGCGCGCCGACATCATGGCGCGTGTGGTGCATTGGCAGCTCGCGAAGCGCCGTGCCGGCACCCACAAGGTGAAGGGCATGGGCGAGGTGTCCGGCACCACCAAGAAGCCCTATCGCCAGAAGGGCACCGGCAACGCCCGCCAGGGCTCGCTGCGCTCGCCGCAATTCCGCAAGGGTGGCGTCGTGCACGGCCCGGTCGTGCGCAGCCACGCCTACAGCCTCAACAAGAAGGTCCGGCGCCTCGGCCTGATCAGCGCCCTCTCCGCCAAGCTGGCGGCCGGCAAGCTGGTGGTGCTTGAGAACGCCGCGGCCGGCGACGATGCCAAGACCGCGGCGCTGGTGGCGCAGCTGAAGAAGTTGGGCTGGACCAGCGCGCTGGTGGTGGATGCGACGGTGGATGCGGGCTTCGCACGCGTCACCCGCAACATCCCGAAGGTGCAGGTGCTGCCGACCATCGGCGCGAATGTCTATGACATCCTGAACCATGACGTGCTCGCGGTGACGCGGGCGGGTGTCGAGGCCCTGGCCGCGCGCCTCAACGGTGTGAAGGAAGGGGCGGACGCATGAGCGAGACCGCAACCAAGCCGCGCGGGCCGCGCATGTCGGCCGAGCGCGTCTACCAGATCATCCTGTCGCCGGTGGTGACGGAGAAGGCGACCCGGCTGAACGAGACCAGCCAGGTCACCTTCAAGGTGACGCTCGATGCCACGAAGCCTGAGATCAAGGCGGCGGTCGAGAAGCTGTTCAACGTCAAGGTCGAGGCGGTGAACACGCTGGTGATGAAGGGAAAGACCAAGCGGTTCCGCGGCCGTGAAGGCCAGCGTTCCGATTGGAAGAAGGCGATGGTGAAGCTGCAGGCCGGCCAGACCATCGACCTCACGACGGGGCTTGCGTGACGCCATGGCACTGAAGAATTTCAATCCGGTTACGCCTTCGCTGCGCGGCACGGTCCTGGTGGACCGGTCGGAGCTGTGGAAGGGCAAGCCGGTCAAGGGGCTGACCGAAGGCAAGTCGCATTCGGGCGGGCGCAACAACCACGGCCGCACCACGGTTCGGTTCCGTGGCGGTGGACACAAGCAGTCCTACCGCATCGTGGACTTCAAGCGTCGCAAGTTCGACATGCCGGCGGTTGTCCAGCACCTCGAATACGATCCCAACCGCACGGCCTGGATCGCGCTGCTGAAGTACCAGGATGGCGAACTCGCTTACATCATCGCGCCGCAGCGCCTGAAGGCGGGCGACACCGTGGTGGCCGGCGAGCGCGTGGACATCAAGCCCGGCAACGCCATGCCGCTGGCCAACATCCCCGTCGGCACCATCGTGCACTGCGTCGAGATCAAGCCCGGCGCGGGTGCCAAGGTGGCACGCTCGGCCGGCACCTATTGCCAGCTGGTCGGCAAGGATGTGGGCTACGCCCAGGTGAAGCTGATGTCGGGCGAGCTGCGCCTGGTGCGGGCCGAATGCATGGCCTCGATCGGCGCCGTGTCGAACCCCGACAACAGCAACCAGCAGATCGGCAAGGCCGGCCGCATGCGGTGGATGGGCTTCCGCCCGCACAACCGCGGCGTGACGATGAACCCGATCGACCACCCGCATGGCGGCGGCGAAGGCCGCACCTCGGGCGGCCGCCACCCGGTGACGCCGTGGGGCAAGCCGACCAAGGGTGCCAAGACCCGCAACAACAAGCGTTCGGACCGGCTTATCGTCCGGCGCCGCAACGCGACGAAGGGCTGATCGGCGATGTCGCGCAGCGTCTGGAAGGGGCCGTTCGTGGACGGCTACCTGCTGAACAAGGCAGAGGCGGCCCGGGCTTCGGGGCGGAACGAGATCATCAAGATCTGGTCGCGCCGCAGCACGATCCTGCCGCAATTCGTCGGCCTCACCTTCGGCGTCTACAACGGGAAGAAGTTCATCCCGGTGCAGGTGAACGAGAACATGGTGGGCCACAAGTTCGGCGAATTCTCGCCGACGCGCACCTTCACCGGCCACTCGGCCGACAAGAAGGCCAAGCGGGGCTGACATGAGCAAGCCGAAGCACGAGCGCATGCTCGAAGAGACCGAGGCGCAGGCCGTCACGAAGAACATTCGTGTCAGCCCGCGCAAGCTGAACCTGGTGGCGGGGCTGATCCGCGGCCGCACGGCGCAGGATGCCGTCGCGACGCTGACCTTCTCGAAGCGCCGGATCGCGCTGACGGTGAAGAAGACGCTCGAGAGCGCCATCGCCAACGCCGAGAACAACCACTCCCTCGATGTCGACCGCCTGGTCGTCACCAAGGCCGAGGTTGGTCGCGCCGTGGTGATGAAGCGCTTCCATGCCCGCGGCCGCGGCCGTTCGGCGAGCGTCGAGAAGTGGTTCAGCCATCTGAAGATCGTGGTGGCCGAGCAGAGTGTGAAGGCGCCGGCGGCACAGCAGGAGGCCGCGTAACATGGGTCACAAAGTCAATCCGATCGGGCTCCGGCTCGGCATCAACCGCACCTGGGACAGCCGCTGGTTCGCGGAAGACGACTACGCGAAGATGCTGCATGAGGACCTGAAGCTGCGGCGCACGTTGCGCGAGCGGCTGAAGGGCGCGGGCGTCTCCCGCGTGGTGATCGAGCGCCCGGCGAAGAAGCCGCGCGTGACGATCCATGCCGCGCGTCCGGGCGTCGTCATCGGCAAGAAGGGCGCGGACATCGAGACGCTGCGCAAGGACTTGGCGAAGATGGCCGGGGCCGAGGTGTCGCTGAACATCGTCGAGATCCGCAAGCCCGAGATCGACAGCACGCTGGTGGCCGAGAGCATCGCGCAGCAGCTGGAGCGCCGCGTAGCGTTCCGCCGCGCGATGAAGCGCGCCGTGCAGTCCGCCATGCGCCTTGGCGCCGGCGGCATCCGCATCAACTGCGGCGGTCGCCTCGGCGGCGCCGAGATCGCGCGGATGGAGTGGTATCGCGAGGGGCGGGTGCCGCTGCACACGCTGCGCGCCGATATCGACTACGGCGTGGCCACCGCCAAGACCACCTATGGCACCTGCGGCGTGAAGGTCTGGATCTTCAAGGGCGAGATCCTGGCGCACGATCCGATGGCGCAGGACAAGCGCGCGGCCGAACAGGCCCCGCAGCGCTGAGGATGATGTGAGATGCTGCAGCCTAAGCGGACGACGTATCGAAAGGCCCATAAGGGCCGCATCAAGGGTGTGGCGAAGGGCGGCTTCACGCTGACCTTCGGCGGATTCGGCCTGAAGGCGCTGGAGCCCGAGCGGGTGACGGCGCGGCAGATCGAGGCCGCGCGCCGCGCCATCACGCGCGCCATGAAGCGCCAGGGCCGCGTCTGGATCCGGATCTTCCCGGACGTGCCAGTCTCGACCAAGCCGGCCGAGGTGCGCATGGGCTCGGGCAAGGGCGCGCCGGAGTTCTGGGTCTGCCGGGTGAAGCCGGGCCGCATCATGTTCGAGCTGGACGGCGTGCCGGGCGACATCGCGCGCGAGGCGCTGGAGCTCGGTGCGGCGAAGCTGCCGATCAAGACGAAGATCGTGACGCGCCTCGGCGCGAGCCCGGCGGAGGCCTGAGATGGCTGAGACGAAAGTGGCAGACGTCCGCGCGAAGTCGGCGGACCAGCTGCAGGAGATGCTGGTGGATTTGCGGAAGGAGCAGTTCAACCTGCGCTTCCAGCGCGCCACCGGCCAGCTCGAGGCGACGGGCCGCATCAAGCAGGTGCGGCGCGACATCGCGCGGGTGAAGACCATCATGGCCGAGCGCTCGCGCGTTCCGGCACAACAAGCGTAAGGGGTTCGGACGATGCCGAGGCGCGTCCTCACAGGCCGGGTGGTCAGCGACAAGCAGGACAAGACGGTCACCGTCCTGGTCGAGCGTCGCGTGATGCATCCGATCTACAAGAAGTTCATCCGGCAGTCGAAGAAGTATGCCGCGCATGACGAGGTGAACCTCTGCAAGGAGGGTGACGTCGTCTCCATCGAGGAGTGCCGCCCGATCAGCCGTCGCAAGACCTGGCTGGTGGTGCTGCGCAACGGCGAGAGCGTGGCGCGGCCGGAAGGCTTCGACGCGCCCGTGGTGGCCGCCGCTCCCGCCGCCGCGCCGGCCGCGGTCTGAGGCCAGGAGCAGGACATGATCCAGGTCGAAAGCAATCTCGAGGTCGCCGACAATTCCGGTGCGCGCCGCGTCCAGTGCATCAAGGTGCTGGGTGGGTCGAAGCGGAAGACGGCCTCGGTGGGCGACGTGATCGTCGTCTCCGTGAAGGAGGCGATTCCCCGCGCCAAGGTGAAGAAGGGCGAGGTGCATCGCGCCGTCATCGTCCGCACGGCCTACGCCGTGCGGCGCATCGATGGCACCGCGATCCGCTTCGACAGCAACGCGGCGGTGCTGATCAACAAGCAGGGCGAGCCGATCGGCACGCGCATCTTCGGCCCCGTTGTCCGCGAGCTGCGGGGCAAGAAGTTCATGAAGATCATCTCGCTGGCGCCGGAGGTCCTGTAGGCCATGGCCGCGAAGATCAAGAAGGGCGACCGCGTCCAGGTGCTGGCAGGTCGTGACAAGGGCAAGCGCGGCGACGTCATCCGCGTGGTGCCCGACGAGAACCGCGCCTTCGTGCAGGGCGTGAACATGGTGAAGCGCCACACCAAGCCGCAAGGCATGGGCAAGCCGGGCGGCATCGTCGAGAAGGAGGGTCCGATCGATCTCTCCAACCTGGCGCTGCTGGATCCGAAGTCCGACAAGCCGACGCGCGTCGGCTTCAAGGTGCTTGAAGATGGCCGCAAGGTGCGCGTGGCGCGCGCCTCGGGCGAGGTGATTGACCGATGAGCGATTCGAAGAAGGGCGGGAAGGGCGGCGCGAAGCCGACCACCGCCAAGAAGCCGGCCGCCGGCGGCGCCGCCAAGGGTGCCGATCAGCGCGGCATGCAGCCGGTGGCCTCGGCCGTCGCCAAGGCCGGCGCGGCCCAGGCCTCGCCCGAGCAGCAGCCGCGGCTGCGCAAGCTGTATGACGACGTGGTGCGCAAGCGCCTGTCGGACGAGTTCGGCTACACCAACCCGATGCAGGTGCCCAAGCTCGAGAAGATCGTCATCAACATGGGTGTCGGCGAAGCGGCGGGCGACCAGAAGAAGCTCGACGCGGCGGTGGCGGACCTCATGGCGATCACCGGCCAGAAGCCGGTGAAGACTAAGGCGCGCAAGGCCATCGCGGGTTTCAAGATCCGCGAAGGCCAGGCGATCGGCTGCAAGGTCACGCTGCGCAAGGCCCGGATGTTCGAATTCCTCGATCGTCTGGTCACCATCGCGCTGCCGCGCGTGCGGGACTTCCGGGGCATCCCGGGGAACCGCGGCTTCGACGGCCGTGGCAACTACGCCATGGGCCTGAAGGAGCAGATCGTGTTCCCCGAGATCAACTACGACAAGGTGGACACGGTGCGCGGCATGGACATCCAGTTCGTGACGACCGCGAAGACGGACAAGGAAGCGAAGGCGCTGCTGAAGGCCTTCGATCTTCCGTTCGCCAACTGATTTTGGAAAACCGTCGCGCGATGCGTGACAGGTTCCGGAGGATTTAGGACGGCATGGCCAAGACCTCGTCTGTCGAGAAGAACAAGCGTCGTGAGAAGCTGTCGAAGCTTCACCGCGGCAAACGCGCTGCCCTCAAGGCGGTGGTGATGGATCGCGCGCTGCCGGTGGAGGAACGCTTCGAGGCGACCCTCAAGCTGGCGCAGCTGCCGCGCAACGGCGCGCAGAACCGCGTGCGCCTGCGCTGCGAGCTCACGGGCCGTCCGCGTGGCAATTATCGGAAGTTCAAGCTCAGCCGCAACCAGCTCAGGGAATTGGCCAACTCCGGCCAGATCCCCGGGATGGTCAAGGCGAGCTGGTAAGGGGGGCCGCGAATGTCGCTGTCCGATCCGCTGGGTGACATGCTCACCCGCATCCGCAACGCGCAGCGCGCACGGCAGAGCCGCTGCGTCGCGCCGGCCTCAAAGCTGCGGGAGAACGTGCTCGATGTGCTGAAGCGCGAGGGCTATATCCGCGCCTTCGCCACCGAGGATGTCCGCCCGGGCGTCAAGGTGATCAGCATCGAGCTGAAGTATTCCGAGGGCGAGCCCGCCATCAAGGAGATCACGCGCGTCTCCAAGCCTGGCCGGCGCGTCTATTCGAAGATCGCCGAGCTGCCGAAGTTCTACTCCGGCCTCGGCATCTCGATCCTCTCCACGCCGAAGGGCGTGATGAGCGACAATGAGGCCCGCACCGCCAATGTTGGCGGTGAAGTCCTCTGCCGCGTGTTCTGACGGGAGGCGAAGCGATGTCTCGCGTTGGCAAATATCCGGTGCCCGTTCCTGCCGGCGTCCAGGTGGCGCTGCAGGGCCGCACCATCGTGGCCAAGGGCCGGAACGGCGAGTTGAAGCTCGACCTGACCGAGGAAGTGGACGTCACGATCGAGGCCGGGCGCGTCGCCGTGGCCCCGCGTGGCGAGGACCGGCGCGCGCGCACCATGTGGGGCACCACGCGCAGCCTGATCCAGAGCATGGTGACGGGCGTTTCCACCGGCTTTACCCGGAACATGGAGATCACCGGCACCGGCTATCGTGCCGCGGTGCAGGGCAAGGACCTGGTCCTGGCGCTGGGCTACAGCCATGAGATCAAGTATGCGATCCCGCCGGGCATCAAGATCACCTGCGAGAAGCCGACCTCCATCAAGGTGGAAGGTGCGGACAAGCGCCAGGTGGGCCAGGTTGCAGCCGAGATCCGGGCGTATCGCGGACCCGAGCCCTACAAGGGCAAGGGCGTGCGCTACGACAACGAAGTGATCCTCCGGAAGGAGGGTAAGAAGAAGTAATGGCCGACAAGCTCGCATTGACGGAACGCCGCCGCGCGCGGCTTCGCTATCAGCTCCGGCAGAAGTCTGGGGGCCGCCCGCGGCTCTCCGTCTTCCGCTCCGGCAAGCACATCTACGCCCAGGTGATCGACGACAAGGCGGGCCGCACGCTCGCCGCGGCGTCCTCGCTCGAGAAGCCGATGCGCGAAGGCCTCAAGACCGGTGCCGACAAGGACGCCGCGACGGCGGTCGGCAAGCTGGTGGCCGAGCGCGCGCTGGCCGCGGGCGTCGTCGAGGTGGTGTTCGATCGTGGGCCGTATATCTATCACGGCCGCGTCAAGGCGCTCGCGGAGGCTGCCCGCGAGGGCGGCCTGTCGTTCTGAGAGGATTTGGTATGGCACGGGAACCCAGGAGCGGCGGCGAAGGTGGCGGCGAGGGCGATCGCCGTCGTGGCCGCGGCCGCGATCGCGGCAATGAGAACCGGCAGGAGCGGCAGGACGGCGACGAGCTGAAGGACAAGCTCGTCACCATCAACCGCGTCGCCAAGGTGGTGAAGGGCGGGCGTCGCTTCAGCTTCGCCGCCCTCGTGGTGGTCGGCGACCAGAAGGGCCGCGTCGGCTGGGGTGCCGGCAAGGCGCGCGAGGTGCCGGAGGCGATCCGCAAGGCGACCGAGCGTGCCAAGCGCGGCATGATCCGCGTGCCGATGCGCGAAGGCCGCACGCTGCACCACGACCAGGTGGGCGAGTTCGGTGCCGGCCGCGTCATTCTGCGCGCCGCCCCGGCGGGCACCGGCATCATCGCCGGCGGCCCGATGCGCGCGGTGTTCGAGACGCTCGGCATGGGCGATGTCGTCGCCAAGTGCACGGGCACGACGAACCCGCACAACATGGTGAAGGCCACCTTCGCCGCGCTCGGCAAGTGCACCAGCCCGCGGGCGGTGGCGGCCCGGCGCGGCAAGAAGGTCACCGACCTGCTGGGCCCGCGCAAGGATGCGGCCGAGCCGGCGGCGGAGGCAGCCAATGTCTGAGAAGAAGACCGTGACGGTGACCCAGATCGGGTCGCCCATCGGCCGCAAGCCCGGCCAGCGCGAGACGCTGGTGGGCCTCGGCCTCAACAAGATGCGCCGTTCGCGGCAGCTGGAGGATACTCCGGCGGTGCGCGGCATGATCCGGAAGGTCGCCCACCTGGTGAAGGTGGATGAGACGCCGGGCAATGGTGCCAAGGGCGATGAGTGACATGAAGCTCAACGAAATCCGCGACAACGAGGGCGCGCGCCCGAAGTTCAAGCGCATTGGCCGTGGCATCGGCTCCGGCAAGGGCAAGACCTCGGGCCGCGGCGTCAAGGGCCAGAAGGCGCGCACCGGCGTGTCGCTGAACGGCTTCGAGGGCGGCCAGCTGCCGATCTACCGGCGCCTGCCCAAGCGCGGCTTCGTGAACCCGTTCCGCAAGGTCTATGCGCCGCTGAACCTCGGCGGCCTGGACAGGGCCATCGCTGATGGCCGCCTGCCGGCGGACCAGCCGATCGACGAGGCGATGCTGCAGGCGGCGGGCGTGGTGCGCTCCTCGCCGAAATATGCCGGCGTGCGCCTGCTCGGCACCGGCGAGATCACCCGCGCGGTGACGCTGACGGTCTCCGGCGCCTCGGCGGCGGCGGTGGCGGCGATTGCCGCGGCCGGCGGCTCGCTGACGCTGACGGCCGCCCCGGCCGAGGCCGAAGGCGCCGCGGCCTGAGCATGCGGCGCTGCCCTTGCACCCGCGGGGTGCGGGCGGCACTTTAGGACGGCTGCGAAGCGGCGCACCTTTCCGGCCCAGCGGGGCCAGGGCAGGGGCGCCGCGATCGCGAGGAGGGTTCCCACATGGCGTCCGCCGCCGAACAACTCGCGGCCAATCTCAACTTCGGGGTCCTGGCCAAGGCCACCGAACTCAAGAACCGCATCTGGTTCACGCTGGGCGCGCTGATCGTCTATCGCATCGGCAGCTACGTGCCGGTGCCGGGCGTCGACGCCACGGTGATGGCCGAGATCCTGCAGCAGATGGGCGGCGGGATCCTGGGCATGTTCGACATGTTCACGGGCGGCGCGCTCGGGCGCATGACCGTCTTCGCCCTGAACATCATGCCCTACATCTCGGCCTCCATCATCGTGCAGCTGATGACGGCAGCGATTCCCTCGTGGGAGGCGCTGAAGAAGGAAGGCGAGAGCGGGCGCAAGAAGCTCAACCAGTACACGCGCTACCTCACGCTGTTCATCGCCATCTTCCAGGCCTACGGCATCGCCATCGGCCTCGAGTCGATGCGCGGCAGCTTCGGCCCGGCGGTGGCGGAGGCTGGCTGGTTCTTCCGCATTTCCTGCGTCATCACGCTGGTCGGCGGCACCATGTTCCTGATGTGGCTGGGCGAGCAGATCACCGCGCGCGGCGTGGGCAACGGCATCAGCCTGATCATCTTCGCCGGCATCGTGGCGAACCTGCCCAGCGCGCTGGCCAGCACGCTGGAACTCGGCCGCACCGGCGCGCTCTCCACCTTCTTCATCATCGCCTTCCTGCTGGTGGCGATGGCGGTGATCGTGTTCGTTGTGTTCATCGAGCGCGCGCAGCGCCGCATCCCGGTGCAGTACCCCAAGCGCCAGGTGGGCAACCGCATGTTCGGCGGCGAGAACACGCACCTGCCGCTGAAGCTGAACACGGCGGGCGTCATGCCGCCGATCTTCGCCTCCTCGCTTCTGCTGCTGCCGGCCACCTTCTCGGCCTTCCAGACCGACCGCAACGCCGACAGCTGGCTGACCACGGTCACCAACCTGCTGGCGCATGGGCAGCCGCTCTACATGGCGCTGTACCTCGCGCTGATCGTGTTCTTCGCCTTCTTCTACACCGCCGTCGTCTTCAACCCGCAGGAGACGGCGGACAATCTGCGCAAATACGGCGGCTTCGTGCCCGGCATCCGCCCTGGTCAGCCGACGGCGGAGTATTTCGACCGGGTTCTGACGCGCCTCACCGCCGTCGGCGCCGTCTATCTCGGCATCGTCTGCCTGCTGCCCGAACTGCTGATCGCGAATTACGGCGTGCCGTTCTATTTCGGCGGCACCTCGCTGCTCATCATCGTCTCCGTCACCATGGACACGGTGGCGCAGGTGCAGTCGCACCTCTTCGCCCACCAGTACGAAGGCTTGATCAAGAAGGCGCGGCTGGGCGGCCGCGGCACGCAACCAGGGGGACGCGGGCGATGAGGCTGATCCTGTTGGGCCCGCCCGGCGCCGGCAAGGGCACCCAGGCGAAGCGGCTGGAGGAACGGTTCGGCATCGCCCAGATCTCCACCGGCGACATGCTGCGCGCCGAGGTGAAGTCCGGCTCGCCCATCGGGCGCGAGGCCAAGGCCATCATGGAGCGTGGTGACCTGGTGCCCGACGCCATCATCACCGCCATGCTGGCCAGCCGCGTGGCGCAGCCCGATGCGGCGCGCGGCTGGATCCTGGACGGCTTCCCCCGCACCGTGCCGCAGGCCCAGGCGCTGGACGCCATGCTGGTGCAGCACGCCATGCCGCTCGACCAGGTGATCGAGCTGAAGGTGGATGACGCCGCGCTGGTCGAGCGCATCGCCGGCCGCTTCACCTGCGGCAAATGCGGCGAGGGCTATCACGATCGCTTCAAGGCGCCGAAGGTGCAGGGCGTGTGCGATGCCTGCGGCAGCACCGAATTCGTCCGCCGCGCCGACGACAAGGCCGAGACGGTCGCCGCGCGGCTCGAGGCCTATCACCGCCAAACGGCGCCGCTGCTGCCCCACTACGCCGCGCAGGGCAAGCTGCGGCAGGTGGATGGCATGGCCGAGATGGACGAGGTGACGCGCCAGATCGGCGCCATCCTCGCCCCAGCGGCTTGATGCCCTGGCGCATGATGGCTTGACTCAACCGCCGGCCCCGATGTAAGCCCCCGCCCCTGCGGTGCGGGGCAGGCGTCCCGGCCGACCTTCGTCGTTGACAACCGAACCGAGATCGAAACGCCGGCCTGTGCCGGCGCCCATGGGGCCGGATGGCCCGCCATGGGCCGCTTTGAGGACTGGGGGCCAAGGCCCCGAATGAGGAGAGAGGCACCGTGGCGCGCATCGCCGGCGTGAACATCCCAACCAACAAGCGGGTGCTGATCTCGCTTCGCTATATCTTTGGCATTGGCCCGAACAACGCCAAGGTCATCTGCACGCAGCTCGGCATCCCCGAGGACCGTCGCGTGAACCAGCTGACCGATGACGAAGTGCTGCGCATCCGTGAGCTGATCGATCGCGAATACCGCGTCGAGGGCGACCTGCGGCGTGAAGAGGCGATGAACAAGAAGCGCCTGATGGACATGGCCTGCTATCGCGGCCTGCGCCATCGCAAGGGGCTGCCGGTGCGTGGCCAGCGGACGCACACCAATGCGCGCACGCGCAAGGGCAAGGCGGTCGCGATCGCCGGCAAGAAGAAGGTGACGAAGTAAGATGGCCCGCGAACCCCGTTCCGGCGGCGCCGCCGGCCAGCGCCCGCGCAAGAAGGAGAGGAAGAACATCTCCTCCGGCGTGGCGCATGTGCTGGCGTCGTTCAACAACACCGTCGTCACCATCACCGACGCGCAGGGCAACGCCATCGCCTGGTCGTCCGCCGGCACGCAGGGTTTCAAGGGCAGCCGCAAGAGCACGCCCTACGCCGCCCAGGTGGCCGCCGAGGACGCCGGCAAGAAGGCCCGCGAACACGGGATGGAGACGCTGGAAATCCAGGTCTCCGGCCCCGGCTCGGGTCGCGAATCGGCGCTGCGCGCGTTGCAGGCCGTCGGCTTCTACGTCACCGCGATCCGCGACGTGACGCCCATCCCCCACAATGGCTGCCGCCCGCGCAAGCGCCGCCGCGTCTGAACACGCGCGCGACGACTGGGCATCGGGACAGGCAGGGGAATAGACCGTGATCGAGAAGAACTGGCGTTCGCTGATCGAGACCAAGAAGGACATCGAGCTCGGCGCCGACCCCACGCGCCTGGCGACGGTGGTGGCCGAGCCGCTGGAGCGTGGCTTCGGCATGACGCTGGGCAACGCGCTGCGCCGCATCCTGCTGTCCTCGCTGCAAGGCGCCGCCGTCACCGCCATCCGCATCGACGGCGTGCTGCATGAATTCAGCAGCATCCAGGGCGTGCGCGAGGACGTGACGGACATCGTCCTGAACGTGAAGCAGCTCGCCATCCGCATGCAGGGCGATGGCCCGAAGCGCCTGGCGCTGACCGCCACCGGCCCGGGCGAGGTCACCGCCGGCCAGATCCAGACCACCGGCGACATCGACATCGCCAACCCCGAGCTTGTCATCTGCACGCTGGATGATGGCGCCAAGCTGTCCATGGAACTCACCGTGGACACCGGCAAGGGCTATGTGCCCGCCAGCGAGAACCGCCCGGAAGACGCGCCCATCGGCCTGATCCCGGTGGATGCCATCTACTCCCCGGTGCGCCGCGTGGCCTACCAGGTGCAGCCGACCCGCGTCGGCCAGAAGACCGACTACGACAAGCTGGTGCTGACGGTGGAAACCGACGGCACGGTGACGCCGGAGGATGCCGTGGGCATCGCCGCGCGCATCCTGCAGGAACAGCTGCAGCTGTTCATCAACTTCGAGGAGCCGCGCCAGCGTGTGGTGGAGGAGATCCGCGACGACCTCCCCTTCAACCGCAACCTGCTGCGCAAGGTGGACGAGCTGGAACTCTCGGTCCGCTCGGCGAACTGCCTGAAGAACGACAACATCGTCTACATCGGCGACCTGGTGCAGAAGACCGAGCAGGAAATGCTGCGCACGCCGAATTTCGGCCGCAAGTCGCTGAACGAGATCAAGGAAGTGCTGGCCTCCATGGGCCTCGGCCTCGGCCTCACCGTCTCGGGCTGGCCGCCGGAGAACATCGAAGACCTGGCGAAGAAGCTCGAGGAGCCCTTCTGAGGGCCCGCGCAGTAAGGAAGAACGACTATGCGTCACGGCGTATCCGGGCGGAAGCTCGGCATCACCTCCACCCACCGCATCGCCATGCTGCGCAGCATGGCGACGGCGCTGATCAAGCATGAGCAGATCAGCACCACCCTGCCCAAGGCCAAGGAACTGCGCCCCTATGTCGAGCGGATCATCACGCTCGGCAAGCGCGGCGGCCTGCACGCCCGCCGCCAGGCCTATGCGCAGATCCGCGACGAGCGCGTGGTGGACAAGCTCTTCACCACCATCGCCGAGCGCTACAAGACCCGCGCGGGCGGCTACACCCGCGTGCTGAAGGCCGGCATCCGCTTCGGCGACGCCGCCGACATGGCCGTGATCGAGCTGGTCGAGCGCGACGTGGCCGCCAAGGGCCTCGACAGCGGCCCCCGCCCGGAGACGGCGCCGAGCGAGGCGGACGAGGCGTAAGCCTCCAACCCCGCCTTCCCAGATACGCGAAGGGCGCCGCAAGGCGCCCTTCGTCGCTTTACGGCCCGTCCGCCACATGGCGGCGCAGCGCCGCATCCGGCACCAGGCAGGTCTCCGTGCGCCCGAACAGCGCGTAGCGGTTCTTCGCCACACGGTCATAGGCCCAGTCGCGCAGCGCCTTCGGCACCACGCGCAGCGCCCGCACCCAGCCCCAGCGCGGCAGGCGCGACAGGATGGCGATGGCCGCATCCGATTTCACATAGGCAAGGCCCCCGATCACCACCGCGTTGCTTTCGGGAAACACCGTATCGAGGCCCAGCGCTTCCGCCATGCGTCGGCCGAGCGGGTCCTGCACCGCGGTGAAGCGGAAGCGCGCCGCCGGGTCCCGCGCCGCGACGAAGCGAAAGCCCCAGGCGCAGATCACGCAGACGCCGTCATACAGCACCGTGCCATCGGCAAAGCCGGGCAGCGGCCGCGGCGCCCAGCGGTCCGTCATCCCCGCGCCTCGCGCAACTCCATCCGCGTCAGCCAGAAGCCCGCGGCGATGATGATGGCCACGCCGCCCAGCATGCCCGGTGTCGGCGCCTCGTTGAAGAAGATCCAGCCGAACAGGATGCCCCACAGGATCATCGCGTATTGCCACGGCACCACCACCGGTGCCGGCGCCAGCGCCAGCGAGCGCGTGACCGCGAGATGCGCCACCACCCCCACCACGCCCAGCAGCATCAGCAGCAACCCATCCACCAGCGCCACCGGCACCCAGGCGAAGGGCGCCAGCACCAGGCCGAACAGCAGCGCGCCGCTCATCTGGTAGGTCGCCAGCACCATGGCGCTGGTGCCGCGCAGCGCCCGCGTGGCCAGCAGATACGCCGAATAGACGCACACGCCCACGATCGCCACGAGTGTGGGCAGCCAGCCCGAATCGAGTGTCGCCCCCAGCGTCAGCAGCACGCCGCAGAAGCCCAGCACCACGGCAGCGAAGCGCGCGCGGTGCAGCTTCTCCTTCAGCAGCACGGCGGAAGCCACGGCCACGAAGATCGGCGTCGCCATCCAGAAGGCCATGGTGTCGGCCAGCGGCATCAGCCCCACCGCCCAGTAGAAGCACGCCACCTCGATGGTGCCCGCCGCCACGCGCGCCACCTGCAGCCGCGGCCGGCGCGGGCGCAGCAGGTGCGCCGCCCCTTCGCGCCAGATGAAGGGGGCCAGGATCAGCAGCGCCGCGACGGAGCGCAGCACCAGCACCTGCGCCACCGAATAGGTCGCGACCAGCCACTTGCCGAGCACGTCGTTTAGCGAGAAGGCCAGCACCGCCGCCGACATCAGCATGATGCCGCGGAGGTTGTTGTTGGGTGGGGGCGTATCGCTGCGCATCCGATTCAAACCTCCGGTGCTCGGCTGCGCGCGGGCGCAGCCTGCGCCCTGCGGTCATCGGATGCGGTGATCACTCGGCGCGGATATTCGCCTCGCGCACCAGCGTCGCCATCGCCTCGCGCCCTTCGCGGAGAAATCGCGAAAAGTCTGCCGGCGTGCTGGCCACCGGCACGCAGCCGATCTGCACCAGCCGCGCGCGGATGGCGGGTTCGGCGATCGCCGCGGCCAGCGCCTCGTGCAGCTGCGCCACCACCGCGGGCGGCGTGGCGGCGGGGCCGAGGAAGCCGGCCCATTCGTTGGAATCGAAGCCGGGATAGCCGCTCTCGGCGATGGTCGGCACATCCGGCCGGCTTTCGACCCGCGTCAGCGTGCCCACCGCCAGGAAGCGCGCCCGCCCGCCATCCGCCACCGGCCCGGCCGAGACCAGCGTGGTGAACACCGCGTCGATCGCGCCCGAGGCGAGGTCCTGCGCCGCCGCCGCGCCGCCGCGATAGGGCACGTGGATCACCTCGATCCCGGCGCGCCGCGCGAAGGCCACCAGGCCAAGGTGCCCCGCCGTGGCGTTGCCCTGCGTGCCCACCGTGATGGTGCCCGGCCGCGCCTTCGCCGCTGCCACGAACTCCGCCAGCGTGCGTGCCGGGAAATCGTTCTTCACCGCCACCGCCGAGGGGAAGGTCACCACCAGCGAGATCGGCGCGAAGCCGGTCGCGTAGTCGAAGGGCAGGCCGCGCAGCAGTGCCGGGTTCACGATGTGCGAGGACGCATCCCACAGGAAGGTGTGGCCATCCGTGGCGCGCGCCACCTCCGCCCCGCCCAGGCTGCCGCCCGCGCCGGTGCGGTTCTCCACCGCGAAGCCCTGGCCAAGCCGCTCGGCCATGCGCGGCGTCAGGATGCGCGCCGCGCTGTCGGCCGCCCCGCCCGCCGCGAAGGGCACCACCAGGCGGATGGTCCGCGTCGGCCAGGCGGCCTGCGCCTGCGCGCGCAAGGGCAGGGCGCCGAGGGGCAGGGCAGCGGCGGCGCCCAGCAGGGTGCGGCGGGGCAGGCTCATGGCGGTTCCTCCGGCGTTCTTGCGCGCCACATCGGATGCGCGGCGCGGCGGGTCAACCCACCTCGATCCGCGCGTCGCGCACCAACTGCGCCATCAGCGCCCGTTGCGCCGCCACATAGGCCGCGAACGCCACCGGGTCGCTGCCCACCGGCAGCGCGCCCAGCGCATCCAGCCGCGCCCGCACGCCGGCATCGGCCAGCGCGTGCTGCGCCGCCTCGAACAGCCGCGCCGTGGCCGGCGCGGGCAGGCCGGCCGGCGCATACAGCCCGTTCCACTCGTTCAGCTCGTAGCCCGGGAAACCCTGCTCCGCGATGGTCGGCACCTCGGGCAGCGAGGCGATGCGCGTGGCGGTGCTGACGCCAAGCGCGCGAATCCGCCCCTCCCGCGCCAATTGCAGCGAACTGGAGACGGTGCCGAAGACAAAGGTGATTGCCCCGCCCATCAGGTCCGCCAGCGCCGGCGTGCCGCCGCGATAGGGCACGTGCTGGATGTCCAGCCCCGCGCGGTTCAGGAACAGCGCCGCCGCCAGATGCGCCGCCGTGGCATTGCCGGAGGAGCCATAGCTCAGCGTGCCCTGCCGCGCCTTCGCCCAGGCGACGAATTCCGGCAGCGTGCGCGCGGGCACGGAAGGGTGCACCACCAGCAATTGCGGCAGCACCACCACCTGGCTGATCGGCGTGAAGGCCGTCGCGTAGTCGAAGGGCAGGCCGCGCAGGAGGGCGGGGTTCACCGTGTGGGCGAGGGCGTCGATCATGATGGTGTGCCCATCCGCCGCGCTGCGCGCCACCTCCGCCGCGCCGATCGAACCACCCGCCCCGGCGCGGTTCTCGACCACGATCGGCTGGCCCAGGAACGCGCCCATCGGCCCCGCCAGCAGGCGCGAGGTGGTGTCCACGCCCCCGCCCGGCGGATAGGGCGCAACCAGTCGGACGCTGCGCGTGGGTGTCCATTGTGCCCGTGCCGGCGCGGCCATGGCGGCGCCCAGCAGGCCCGCGCCCAAGGCGCGGCGCGTGAGGTGGTGCATGGCCGTTGCTCTCCCGATGCGTTGGCCGCGATCCTGCCGCGCCGGCGGCCTTCCCGCCACCCCGCCGGGGGGCCAGACTGCGCCCATGGCCCGCCCCCCCGATCTGTTCGGCGCCCCTGATCCCGAAACACAAGCCGCCCCGCGCGGCCCGCGCCCGCTGGCCGATCGGCTGCGCCCGGCCACACTGGCCGAGGTGGTGGGGCAGGGGCATCTCCTCGGCGCGGAGGGCAGCCTCACCCGCATGCTGGCGCGCGGCAGCCTCTCCTCCATCATCCTCTGGGGCCCGCCCGGCGTGGGCAAGACCACCATCGCGCGGCTGCTGGCGCAGCAGGCGGGGCTGGCCTTCGTGGCGATCTCGGCGGTGTTCTCCGGCGTGGCGGACCTCAAGCGCGCCTTCGACGAAGCCCGCGCGCGGCGTTCCAACGGGCGCGGCACGCTGCTCTTCGTGGACGAGATCCACCGCTTCAACCGCGCCCAGCAGGACGGCTTCTTGTCCGTCGTCGAGGACGGCACCGTGACGCTGGTGGGCGCCACGACGGAAAATCCGAGCTTCGCGCTCAACGCCGCGGTGCTCTCGCGCTGCCAGGTGCTGGTGCTGAAGCGCCTCGACGAAGCCGCACTCGAGGGCCTGCTGGCGCGCGCCGAGGCCGAGGAGGCCCGCGCCCTGCCACTCACGGCCGATTCCCGCGTCGCGCTGCTCGGCATGGCCGATGGCGATGGCCGCTACCTGCTGAACATGGCCGAGCAATTGCTGGCCCTGCCGCCCGGCGGCGATGCGCTGGACGCCACCGCTCTCGCCACCCTGCTGGCGAAGCGCGCGGCGCTGTACGACAAGGACCGCGAGGAGCACTACAACCTCATCTCCGCGCTGCACAAATCGCTGCGCGGCTCGGACCCCGACGCGGCGCTGTACTGGTTCGCGCGCATGCTGGCCGGCGGCGAGGACCCCCGCTACATCGCCCGCCGCCTGCTGCGCTTCGCCTCCGAGGATATCGGCATGGCCGATCCCCGCGCGCTGCAGATCGCCCTCGCCGGGTGGGAAGCCTATGAGCGTCTGGGCTCGCCGGAGGGCGAATTGGCGCTCGCGCAGGTGGTGGTGCATCTCGGCACCGCGCCGAAATCCAACGCGCTCTACAAGGCGATCGGTGCGGCCATGCGCAGCGCCAAGGCCACCGGCAGCCTGATGCCGCCCGCCAACATCCTCAACGCGCCGACGAAGCTCATGAAGGAGCTCGGCTATGGCGAGGGCTACGAATACGACCACGACGCCGAGGATGGCTTTTCCGGCGCCGACTACTGGCCCGAAGGCATGGCGCCCGAGCGCTTCTACACCCCCACCGACCGCGGCGCCGAGGCGGCCGTGGCCGAGCGCCTGAAGCAGTGGCAGGCGCTGCGCCGCCGCAAGCGCCGCGCGCCGTGAACGCCACGCACCTGCTGCTGGTGGCCGCGGGCGGCGCCGCCGGTTCCGTGCTGCGGCACCTCGTTTCGGTCGTGCTGCTCGGCGCGCTCGGCGCCGGCTTTCCCTGGGGCACGCTGGCGGTGAACATCGCCGGCAGTGCCGCCATCGGCGTGGCGGCGGGGCTCGGCCTGCAGGGCGAGGCGCGGCTGCTGCTGGTCACCGGCTTCCTCGGCGGCTTCACCACCTTTTCGGCCTTCAGCCTGGAGACCGCCGCGCTGGCCGAACGGTCGCCGCCGCTGGCCGCGCTGTATGTCGCGGCCTCGGTGGGGTTCGGCCTCGCCGCCTTCGCGCTGGCCTTCTGGCTGGCGCGGCGCTGAGGCGGCCGTGCTACACAGCGCGGCATGACACTCCAGACCAAACAGGTGGCCGCCGATGAGGGCGAGACCCGCCTCGACCGCTGGCTGAAACGCCACGTCCCCACCCTCACCCAGGGCGCGCTGCAGAAGATGCTCCGCACCGGGCAGATCCGCGTCGATGGCAAGCGCGCCGAGGCCAACACGCGTCTGCTGCCCGGCCAGCAGGTGCGCATTCCGCCCATCGTGCCGAACCCCGCCGCACTGCGCCCGCGCACGCCCAAGCCGGTGGATGAGCGCGATGCCCGCACCCTGCAGCAGCTGGTGATCCACAAGGACCGCGAGGTGCTGGTGCTCGACAAGCCGCACGGCCTGCCCGTGCAGGGCGGCCCCAACATCGGCAAGCACCTGGATGGCATGCTGGATGCGCTGACCTTCGAGGCCGGGGAACGCCCCCGCCTGGTGCACCGGCTCGACAAGGACACCTCGGGCGTCCTCGTGCTGGCGCGCACCGCTGCCGCCGCCGCGCATCTCGCGAAATCCTTCCGCGGCCGCGACGTGGAGAAAACCTACTGGGCCGTGGTGGTGGGCGAGCCGAGCCCGCCGGCCGGGCGCATCGAACTCGCGCTGGTGAAGCAGGGCGGCCCGCGCGGCGAGCGCACCACCGCCGCCGAGCCCGGCGACCGCGAGGGCACCCGCGCCGTCACCGACTACAGCACCCTCGACGTGGTCCGCCGCCGCGCCGCCTGGCTGGAAATGAAGCCGCTGACGGGGCGCACCCACCAGCTGCGCGTGCATGCCGCCGAGGCGCTGGGCTGCCCGATCCTGGGCGATGGCAAATATGGCGGCCAAGGCGCGCATATGGAGGATCTGCCCGGCCTGCTGCATTTGCATGCGCGCGCGCTGCGCCTGCCGCACCCGGCGGGTGGCTGGCTGGAGGTGGCGGCCCCGCCCCCCGCGCATATGAAGGAAACCTTCGCCTATTTCGGCTTCGAGGCGCCGCGCACGCCGAAAGCGCGTCGGGTCGCCTGAGATGACCCGCCCCAGGCGCCGCTGGCCCTGGCTGCTCGCCGGCCTTCTGCTCGGCCTGCCGGCCCTCGCACTCGGCGCGCTGCTGCTGCTGGCCGACCCGCAGGCGCTGCGCCCGCGGCTGGAGGCCGAGGTGACGCGCGCCACCGGCCGCAGCTTCACCGTGGGCGGCCTCAGCCTCGGCCTCTCGCTGCGCCCCACGCTGGAACTCACCGACGTCGCCCTGGCCAACGCCCCCTGGGGCAGCCGCCCGGCGATGCTGACGGCGCGGCGGATGGAGGTGCAGGCGGCGCTGCTGCCGCTGCTGGCCGGGCGGATCGAGCTGTCGCGCGTGCTCATCGCCGCGCCGGACCTGCTGTTGGAGACCGATGCCGAGGGCCGCGGCAATTGGCTCTTCGCCCCCGCTGCCGCCCATACCACTGCCCCTGGCACCGCCCCTGGCACCGCCCCTGGCACCGCTTCGCCCGCCCCCGCCACGCCCGCGCCGCCCGCCGCCCCCGGCCCGGCGCTCAGCATCGCCGTGGAGGCGCTCAGCCTGGAAGGCGGCCGCCTCACCTGGCGTGACGCCCGGCACGGCATCGCCGAGACGCTCGACATCGCCAGCATCCAGGCCGCCGCCCCCGGCGCGGGAGCCACCACGCTGGCCGCGCGCCTCGCCCTGCGCGGCGCGCCCATCGCCATCGAAGCCACCACCGGGCCCGTCGCCGCCTTCGCCGGCCCCGCCCCCTGGCCTGTCAGGCTGCGCGTCGCGACGCTGGGCGTGACGGCGCAGCTGGAGGGCGAGCGCCGTGGCGAGGCCTGGGCGCTGCGCGGCCTGGCCGAGGCGCCGGACCTCACGGGCCTCGCCCGCCTCGCCCCCGGCGTGGCGCTGCCCGCGCTGCGGCAACTCCGCCTGGAAGGGGCCGCCACCGGCCGCGGCACGGTGGTGGAGGGCGCCACCGGCCTGCGCCTCACCGTCGGCGAGAGCGACCTCTCGGCGCTGCGCCCCGGCCTCCTGCTGCGCCGCGCGGAGGCCAGCGCCACCAGCCTCGATTCGCCGCTCGCACTCAGCGCCACCGCCAGCCTCGATGGCGTGGCGCTGGGGCTGGGCGGCACGCTCGGCCCGCCCGCCATTCTGCTCGGCCGCCAGCCCGGCCCCTTCGCCGTGGCGCTCGCCGGCGAGGCGCCGGGCGCGAAGCTCGGTCTCACCGGCGCCATCGCGGACCTCGCCGCCCTGACCGGCATCGACCTGCAACTTGGGCTGGAGGCCACGGGCCTCGCCGCGCTGGCGCCGCTGGCCGGCCGCCCACTGCCGCCGCTCGGCCCGCTGCGCGCCGTGGCCCGTCTGGCCGAGCGCGGGCCCGGCTTCGCCGAGGGCTTCAGCCTGCGCGGCATCGGCGTGGTGGCCACCGAGGCCGAGCTGGAAGGCGAACTGCACTTCGCCCGCGCCCCGCGCCCCGCGATCACCGGCCGGCTGACCATGCCGCGGCTCGACGTCGATGCGCTCCGCGCCGCCACACCGGCCCCCGCCCCGCAAGCCGCCACGCCTGCGCCCGCCGCCACACCCCCGGCGGAGGCCCCGCCCGCCGCCACGCGCCTCATCCCCGCCCAGCCGCTGCCCTTCGCCTCGCTCGGCCCCCTGGACGCCGCGCTCGACCTCGCCATCGTCCGCCTCACGACGCAGGGCGAGGCCTGGTCCGACATCCGTGCCCGGCTGGTGCTGGAGGATGGCCGCGCCCGGCTGGCGCCCTTCTCGGCCACCACCCCGGCCGGCGCCCTCACGCTCGACATCGCCGCCGACAGCCGCGCCAGCCCGCCTACCCTGCGCCTCGCCCTGCTGGCCGAGGCGCTCGATCTCGGCATCGCCGCGCGGCTGGCCGGCGCGCCCCCGCTGCTGAACGGCCAGGCGCGGGTCGAGGCCACGCTCGCCGGGCAGGGCGCCGATACGCGGGCGCTGGCCGCCACCCTCGCCGGGCATCTCGGCCTCGCCCTCGCCGACGGCGCCCTGGCGCGCTCGGCGCTCGCCGGCGTGCCGCCCGCGCTGCTGGATCTGCTCGCACCCGGCGGGCTGCCGGCCGGCGACATCGCGCTGCGCTGCCTCGCGCTGCGCGGCCCGCTGCAGGCCGGCGTGCTCAACCTCGCCACGCTGTATGCCGAGGGCGCGCTCGGCCGGCTCGGCGCCGGCGGCACGGTGGATCTCGGCGCCGAGACGTTGGCGCTGCGCCTGCAGGCCGATCTGCGCGCCGGGCGCATCGCGGTGCGCGCGCCGGTGAATGTGGTGGGCCCCTGGCGGGCGCCGCGCATCGGCGTCGATCCCGCGGCCGCCGCCGCCGCCGGGCTCGGCGCGCTGCTGTCGCAACAGCGCAGCCCGGACCGCACGCTGCAGGGCCTGGCCGAGGCGCTGGGCGCGCCGCGCGGCGGCCCGGCGCTGCCCGATTGCGCCACCGCCCTGGCGGCCGCGCGCGGCGCCGCGCCGCCGCCCGCCGAATCCGCGCCGCCCGCTGGCCCGCCCGCCACCCCTCCCGCTGGCCCGCCCGCCGCCAATCCGGCCGGCGATCTGCTGCGGGGCTTGCTGCGGCGGTGAGGGAGGTGTTTCTGATGCCGGGGCAGGGGGAGACGCAAAGCCGATGGATATGAACCGCGTCCTGGGGGCGCTGCTGGGCGGGGCGGCACAGCCGCCGCGCCGGCGCCGCCGCACCACGCAACCGGCCTTCGGCGGCAGCCGCGGCGGCAACGCCCAGCTCGGCCGCGCCCTGGCCGCGCTGGCCGGCGTCGCCATCGAGGCCATGACGCGCGGCAGCAACGCGCCCTCCGCCCCGCCCCCCGCGCCGTCCCATGGCGGCACCGGCCGCGCCCCCTCGCCGCTGCGCATGCCCGCCCCCGCCGCGCCGCAGCGCGAGGCCCCGCGCATGCCCTCCACCGGCTCCTCCCCTTGGGGCACCAAGCCCGCCTCCTCCGGCCCGCTGCAGCCCGAGCCCGCCTATGAGGGCACCCCCGAGGGCCCCAGCGCCGAGGAGGCCGAGGCGCTGCTTCTGGTGCGCGCCATGGTCGCCGCCGCCCAGGCCGATGGCGCCATCGACGCCGCCGAGCGCCGCGCCATCGCCGCCCAGCTCGACGCCGCCGGCCTCACCGCCGAGGAGCGCGACTTCGTGCTGGCCGATTTCGACCGCCCGCTGACGGTCGAGGCCCTGGCCCGCGAGGCGACCGACCCGATGCTGCGCGCCAGGCTCTACGCCGCCGCGGTGGCCGGCGCCGGCAGCCTCACCCCCGCCGAGCGCGCCTGGCTGGATGCGCTCGCCAAGGCGCTGCGCATGGACAAGGCCGCCGCCGCCGCCATCGAGGCGCGGCTCGGCGCATGACACAGGAGGCAACCGCCCCATGGATGGCCTGACCCCAGCCGAGCTTCGCCTCCGCGACCAGGCGCGCGAGCTGGCGCGCGAAGCCGCCACCCAGGCCGCGGAGACCGACCGCAGCGGCCAATACCCCTGGCCGATGGTCCAGCGCATGACCGAAGCCGGCTTCATGGGCCTCACCATCCCGCGCGAATGGGGCGGGCAGGGGGGCTCGGTGCTCGATGCCGTGCTGGTGGTGGAGGAACTCGCCAAGGCCTGCGCCGTGTGCGGGCGCATCGCCGTCGAGGCCAATATGGGCGCGGTCGGCGCCATCATGGCCTATGGCACGGCCGCGCAGAAGAAGCTCGCCGCCGGCCTCGTCCTGGCCGGCGACAAGCCCGCCATCTGCATCACCGAGCCCGAGGCCGGCTCCGCCGCCACCGAGATGGCCACCACCGCGGTGCGGCGCGGCGACGAATGGGTGATCAATGGCCGCAAGACCTGGATCACCGGCGGCGGCGTCTCCCGCCTGCACCTGATCTTTGCGCGCGTGATCGAGGACGGCGCCTTCCAGGGCATCGGCGGCTTCCTGGTGGTGCGGCAGGATGACGGCACGCCGCCGGGCCTGGTGGTGGCGCGCCGCATCCCCTCGCTCGGCCTCTGCGGCATGCCCGAGGCCGAGCTCGAGTTCCACGACCTCGTGGTGCCCGATGCCATGGTGCTGCGCGCGCCCGGCACCGGCGGCAACGCCTTCGCCCGCGGCTTCGGCCGGCTGATCGATGCCTATAACGGCCAGCGCGTCGGCGCCGCCACGGTGGCGCTGGGCCTCGCCGCCGGGGCGCAGCAGCACGCCATCGCGCGCGCCAACGCACGCCGGCAGTTCGGCCGCCCCATCGCCGAGTTCCAGGGCCTCGCCTGGATGCTGGCCGACATGGCGATCGAGGTGGAGGCCGCGCGCGCGCTGATCCACCGCGCCGCGCGCAGCGCCGGCCCCGCCGGCTTCCCCGATCGCCTGGCCGCCGCCCAGGCCAAGGTTTTTGCGAGTGAAATGGCCATCCGCGTCACCAACAACGCGCTGCAGGTGTGGGGCGCCGCAGGCTATTCGCGCGAGAACCCGATGGAGCGCTATCTGCGCGACGCCCGCATGTTCGCCATCGCCGGCGGCACCGCGCAGGTGCTGCGCAACCAGGTGGCCGAGCAGATCCTCGGCCGCAAGCTGCCCCAGACCCGCGAGGGCTTCCTCAAGCTGGTGGCCGAGGAACAGGGCATGGGCAAGCTCGCCGCGGATTGACAGCGCCCCCCGCGCCCCGTATCTGCCGCCCCCTCACAGGACCACGACGATGAAGATCCGCAACTCGCTCAAGACTGCCAAGACCCGCGACAAGAACTGCTTCCTGGTTCGCCGCCGCGGCCGCGTCTACGTGCTGAACAAGAAGAACCCGCGGCTGAAGGCCCGCCAGGGCTGATCCCTGCCGCCCCGCGCCAAGCGGGGTTCTTGACGTATCGAAAGCCGCGCCGGGCCTTCCGGCGCGGTTTTTCGCGTTGACGTCCCGGCTTGCGGCCCCCGCCCACCGCCGCCATCTTCGCCCGGCAGAAACCGAGGACGCCATGATCGCCCTGCCGCCGCCCAAGGCCGACATCCTCGCCCGCCGCGACGAGATCGTCGCCGCCCTGCAGGCCCTGCTGCCCGCCGATGCGGTGATCAGCGAGGCCATCCGCATGAAGCCCTACGAGACCGATGGCCTCACCGCCTATCGCCAGATGCCGCTCGCCGTGGTGCTGCCGCGCACCACCGCGGAGGTCGCCGCGGTGATGCGCCTGTGCCACCGCCAGGGCATCCGCGTGGTGCCGCGCGGCGCCGGCACCAGCCTGTCGGGCGGCGCGCTGCCGCTGGAAGACGCCGTGGTGATCGGCCTGATGCGCATGAACCGCATCCTCGAAATCGATTTCGACGACCGGCTCGCGGTGGTGGAGGCCGGCGTCACCAACCTCGGCATCACCAAGGCGGTGGAGCATGAGGGCTTCTTCTATGCCCCCGACCCCTCCAGCCAGCTCGCCTGCATGATCGGCGGCAACGTCAACATGAATTCCGGCGGCGCGCATTGCCTGAAATACGGCGTCACGGCCAACAACCTGCTCGGCCTCAAGCTGGTGACGCCCGAGGGCGATGTGGTGGAGATCGGCGGCGCGCATCTCGATGCCGCGGGCTATGATTGGCTCGGCCTGCTCACCGGCAGCGAGGGCATGCTCGGCATCGTCACCGAAGTCACGGTGCGCATCCTGCGCGGCCCCGAAGGGGCCCGCGCCATGCTTGCCGCCTTCAAGGGCACCGAGATCGCCGGCGCGGCGGTGGATGCCATCATCGGCTCCGGCATCATTCCCGTGGCGCTCGAATTCATGGACAAGCCCTGCATCCATGCCTGCGAGGCCTTCGCCCATGCCGGCTACCCGCTGGAGGCCGAGGCCATGCTGATCATCGAGGTCGAGGGCAGCGTTGCCGAGCAGGATGAGCTGCTGGGCCGCATCAAGGACATCTGCAACCGCTTCGATCCGATCAGTCTGCGGGTTGCCGAAACCCCCGAGGAATCGCTCGCCATCTGGAAGGGCCGCAAGGGCGCCTTCGGCGCCGTCGGGCGCATCAGTCCCGACTATCTCTGCATGGACGGCACCATCCCGACCGGTGAATTGCCCCATGTGCTGAAGCGCATTGCGGAGATGAGCGTGCAGTACGGCCTGCAGGTGGCGAACGTGTTCCATGCCGGCGACGGCAACCTCCATCCCCTCATCATGTTCGACGCCAACGACCCGCAAAGCTTCCACAAGGCCGAGGAATTCGGCGCCGATATCCTGAAGTTGTGCGTCGAGGTGGGTGGCTGCCTCACCGGCGAGCACGGCGTGGGTGTCGAGAAGCGGGATTTGATGCCGGTGCAGTTCCATGCTCATGAACTCGCGCAGCAGCGCGCCATCAAGACCGCCTTCGATCCGCAATGGCTGCTGAACCCTCACAAGGTGTTCCCTCTGGAACCGGCGGCCTGAACGACGTGGCGAAGCAGCGCGTCTTCCTCGCGGCACCCCCGGGCGCCGATCGCGCGGCCTTCCGCGCGCAGGTGCTGGGCAGCCTCGGCCCTGCGGTGCTGGCGGCCTCGCCCGGCCTCGCCGCGCTGTCGGTCGATCTGGTCGATGCCACGCCCGCCGTGCCGCCCTGGCAGCGCCCGGGCGAGCCCGCCGCGCCGCAGCAGCCGGAATTCGACGCGGTGCTGGATGCGTGGGGCGAGCCCGCCGCGCTGGATGCCGCACTCGCCGCGCTGGCGCCGGCGCGCCCCGCCTGCGCGGTGCGCGTGATCGAGACGGTGGAGAAGGACACGCTGCCCCGCCCGCTGGGCCGCGCGCCGGGCGTGAAGTTCCTCTCGCTGATGCGCTTCCACGCGGATCTGCCGGAAGCCACGGCGCGGCGGCTGTGGGCGCATCATGCCACGCTGGCGCTGACCGTGCATGTCGGCATGGCGCGCTATGTGCGCGACTGGGTGGTGGGTGAGGGCGCGGGCTTCCACGGCATCGCGGAGCTGCACTTCCCTTCGGTCGAGGCGATGACCACGCGCTGGTTCGCCGACGAGGCCGGCCGCGCCGCCATCGTGCATGATGTGGGGCATTTCCTGGCCCGCGCGACGCGGCTCTACACCACCGAACACGTGCTGAAGGCCGGCTGATGAACGACGTGCTCGCGCCCGCCGACGAGGCCGGCATCGCCGCCGCCGTGCAGGCCGCGCATGCGGCGCGCACGCCGCTCGCCGTCGAGGGCCATGGCTCGAAGCGCGCGCTGCTGCGCCCGGTGCAGGCGGCGCGCACGCTCTCCACGCGCAACCTCTCGGGCATCACGCTGTACAAGCCCACCGAGCTGGTGCTCTCGGCGCGCGCCGGCACGCCGCTGCCCGAGATCGAGGCCGCGCTGGCCGAGCACGGCCAGATGATCGCGCCCGAGCCGCCCGACACGCGCGCGCTGTTCGGCAGCGCGCAGCACGCCACGCTGGGCGGCATCGTCGGTGCCAACCTCTCCGGCCCGCGCCGTATCACCGTGGGCGCGATGCGCGACCACGTGCTCGGCATCCGCTTCGTGAACGGCACCGGCGAGGTGCAGCGCAGCGGCGGGCGCGTGCTGAAGAACGTCACGGGGCTTGACCTGTGCAAGCTGCTGACCGGCGCGCATGGCACGCTCGGCGTGCTGACCGAAATCACCATCAAGGTGCTGCCTGCCGCCGCCGCCACCGCGACGCTGGCCATCACGGTGCCGGACCTCGCGGCCGGCGTGCGCGCGCTGTCGGCGGGGCTGACCAGCCCCTATGGCGTCACCGGCGCGGCGCTGCTGCCGGCAGGCTTCGCCCCTTCCGGGCTGCACGGCCATGTCGCGTTGCTGCGGCTGGAGGATTTCGCCCCCTCCATCGCCTATCGCGGCGCAAGGCTGCGCGAGGACCTCGCCGCGCATGGCGCCGTGACGATGATCGAGGCCGAGGCCTCGCGCGCGCTGTGGCAGGCGGTGCGCGATGCAGCGCCGCTGGGTGCGGCGGCCGAGGACGCCATCTGGCGCGTCTCCGTCCGCCCCAGCGCCGCACCCGCGGTGGTGGCGGCGCTACAGGCCGGCTTCGGCGCGCGCACGCTGCTGGATTGGGGCGGCGGGCTGGTGTGGGTGGCAGGCCCGGCGACGGAGGCGGCGCATGACGCCGTGATGCAGGCCGCCGCCGCGTCGCGCGGCAGCTTCACCCTGTTCCGCGCGCCCGAGCCGCTGCGCGCCGCCGTGGCCGTGCTGCCGCCCGAGGCGCCCGCACTCGCCGCCATCGGCGCACGGGTGAAGGCCGCACTCGACCCGCATGGCGTGCTCAACCCGGGGCGGATGCGCGCCGGTCTTTAGGGCGCGCCATGCGAAAGGGCCGGCCCTTGCGGGGCCGGCCCTCACGCTTCGTCCTGGCGCGGTATCCTTAGCGCGCCGGCATGCGGGCCCGCGCATCGCGCACCATCTGCATCATGGCGGCCGGCACCCAGATGGTCTCGGCCGTCTCGCCGCTGCCGATGCTCAGCGGCACGAAGCCGGCGCGCGGCTGCTGCACGAACATCACGTCCAGATGCACCAAGTCCATGTCCATGCCGGCATGGCGCGTCACCATCACGCGGCCGCCGCCCACCAGCGTGCCCTGGCCCATCGGGCCGTAGTCGATCGACATGTTCTCGCCATTGCCGACCACGCGCGGATAGCTCTGCGCCGAGGCGCCCGTGGCGCCGGCCAGGGCCAGGCCCGCCACCATCAGCCCGGCGAGGGCCGGCTTGAAGAACTTCGTCATCCAATTGCTCCTTGATCAGTCCGTTGCATCGACACCCGGGTGTATCCGGTGCATCGCTGCGGGCCCGCCGCGGGTTACGCGGGCCGCGGAAGAACCCCGCCGCCGCGCCGCCCACCGCGCCGGCAGCGGCAGATGCAAGGCGAGTATCCGGCTGGGGGAGGGAGCACTCCACGACGCAACGCGCATGGATTCCATGCGCGCCGCGTATCAAGCCGGGGTCAGCGCGGCGACATCGCCGCCGGATGCAGTGGGCGCGGCACGCGCCGACGCTCTGACGCGGCCCGGGGCGTGCCGGGCTTGCCACCCGGGCTGAGCAGCGCCTGCCGCCGCGCCCATTCGGCGGCGCCGAGCCAGGCCTGTTGCGAAACGCAAACCCGCCTCGCCACGGCCGGTTCCATCCTGGGGTGTTGGTCCTGCATTTTGCGGGTTCCTTCCTGGATCAGCGCGGCGGTTGGTAGGCCGGACCCGCCGGCGCCGGGCCGAAGGGCGGCTCGGCGCGGATCGCCGCCGGCAGGCGGCTGAGCGCCACGGCGCCGCCGAAGGCCACCACGGCCCGCAGCACGGCCAGTTCATGGTCTTTCGGACAGGCGGGCGGGCGGTTGGCGGGGGGCTGTTGCGCTTTGCATTGCATCGTGCGGCTCCGGGTTCTGGCACCCGGTGCACCGCAAGCCCCGTGCCGCCGCGTAGGCTGCCTACCGCGCCGGCGCCGGCGGAATGCTGGCCCCGCCGGCGAAGCCCTCCAGCGTCCAGACATAGGGCGCGGGGTCCACCCGCACCCAGCCCAGCCGCGGATTCGCCAAATCCGCCACCAGCACCATGCAACTGCTCCAGGCGCCCAGCAGCAGCAGCGCGAACAGCGGGTGCAGCCGCCCGCGCAGGCCCTCCTGGTAGCCCAGCGCACCCACGCTCAGCATCGCAATGCCCAGCAGCAGCCAGGGCAGCTCCGAGGGGATCTGCCCGAGGAACGCCACGCGCTGACTCGCCGCCAGGTCGAAGGTCTCGTTCAGCGCCGTCAGCAGCGACAGCGTCAGCGGGTCCGCGCGCTCGCGCACGATGGCCGTGGCGTGGCCCCACAGCAGCGCCTGCGCCGCGCCGGTGGCCGCGGTGCTGCTGGCCAGCGCGTGCGAATCATGCGCGGCACCCAGCCAGGTGATGCGCGTGCGCGTGTACTCCTCCAGCAGCCGCGCAATCTCCACGCCGCGCGGCCCGCCCACGGCATGCGCGCGCAGCCAGGCGGTGCCGATGGCGTTGGCCTCCTGCAGCGCCACCTGGCGGCGCGCCTCGAAGCGGCTTTCCGCGATGCTGATGGCCAGCGCCAGGGTGAAGGCCAGCAGGCCGAGCAGCGCGCCCACCATCACCCCCACCCCCTCCGGCACCGGCGTGCCATCGGTCGGGCGGTGGCGCCGGCCGAGCCACCAGCCGATCAGCAGCGCCGCGAATTGCGACGCCAGCAGCACCAGCCCGAACAACACCAGGCTGACCGCGGCGATGTCGACGAGCAGCTGCATGGTTTCTCCAGCCCGGAACAGGCCGCAACGATGCGGCCACGCCGGCCGATACGCAACGCCGCCCGGGCTTCCGCTTCCGCCCGTAAACCCCCATCTTCGCCGCTTGAACTGGGGGCCCGGATGCAGACCACCTTCACCGAGGCGCAGCTGCGCGATCCCGACATCGCCGCCAGCAACGCCATCCTGCGCACCTGCGTCCATTGCGGCTTCTGCACCGCCACCTGCCCTACCTTCCTGCTGCTCGGCGACGAGTTGGACAGCCCGCGCGGCCGCATCTACCTCATCAAGGACATGCTGGAGAACGACCGCCCGGCGACGCCCGAGGTGGTGAAGCACATTGATCGCTGCCTCTCCTGCCTCTCCTGCATGACCACCTGCCCCTCCGGCGTGAACTACATGCACCTCGTCGATCACGCCCGCCGCCACATCGAGGAGACCTACGACCGCCCCTGGCCCGAGAAGCTGCTGCGCCGGCTGCTCTCCTTCCTGCTGCCGCATCCGCGCCGCTTCCGCCTGGCGCTGTTCGGCGCCGGGCTCGGCCGGCCGCTGGCCCGCTTCATCCCCGGCACCTCGATGCCCGCGCAGCGGCTGCGCGCCATGCTCAGCCTCGCCCCCGCCAGCCTGCCCGCCCCCAGCGCGGTGGAGCGCCCGGGCGTGCACCGCGCGCAGGGCCCGCGCCGCGGCCGCGTGGCGCTGCTCACCGGCTGCGCGCAGCAGGTCCTCGCCCCCTCGATCAACGAGGCCACCATCCGCCTGCTGACGCGCATGGGCCTCGACGTGGTGGTGACGGCGCAACAGGGCTGCTGCGGCGCGCTCGACCACCACATGGGCCACCACGACCCGGCGATGCGCCTCGCCCGCGCTAACATCGAGGCCTGGACCATGGAGATGCAGCGCGAGGGGCTGGACGCCGTGGTGGTCAACGCCTCGGGCTGCGGCACCACGGTGAAGGATTACGGCTTCATGTTCCGCACCGAGCCCGCGCCCTGGGCCGATCGCGCGGCCGCCATCTCGGCCATGACGCTCGACATCTCCGAACTGCTGCTGCGCTACGGCTACGCCCCCACGCGCGCCAAGCCGGGCCTCAGCGTCGCCTACCACGCCGCCTGCAGCCTGCAGCACGGCCAGAAGATCACCACCGCGCCGAAGGATCTGCTGAAGCGCGCCGGCTTCACGGTGAAGGAGCCCGCCGAGGGCCATCTCTGCTGCGGCTCGGCCGGCACCTACAATTTGATGCAGCCCGAGATCGCCGGCCAGCTGCGCGCGCGCAAGCTGGAGAACCTCGACCGCACGCGGGCCGATCTCATCGCCTCCGGCAATATCGGCTGCATGACGCAGCTGGCCGGCGGGCGCATGCCCACCGTGCACACGGTGGAGCTGCTGGATTGGATGGCCGGCGGGCCGGCACCGCCGCAGGTGGCCGCTGCCCAGCAGGCCCTGGCCGCGGCGCGATAAGGCTTGCGCGACGCCCCCCGCCTGCCAGAGCATCGGCGCATGAACCGCAGCGCGCTTCTCCTCGCCTTGGCCTTCGCCACGCCCCTCGCCGCCCAGCCCGCCACCCCGCCGGCCAGCGCGCCCAACCCGGCCGCCCGGCCCAACCCCGCCGCCGAGGCCCGCAAGGCCGAGCTCGACCGCCTGTTCGAGGCGCTGAAGACCGCACCCGACACCGGCGGCGGCCAGATGGTGGAGGCGCGCATCCGCGCCGTCTGGGGGCAGGCGGCCTCGCCCGCCACCGGCCTGCTGCTGCGCCGCGGCTTGCGCAACCTGCAACGCAACGAGGCCGGCGAGGCGCTGGAGGATTTCGACGCCGCCCTGGTGCTCGACCCCGCCGCACCGGATGCCTGGCTGCTGCGCGCCCGCGCCCTGGCCACACTCGGCGAGCGCACCGCCGCAGCGCGCGACCTGCGCGAGGCGCTGCGCCTGGAGCCCCGCCATTTCGGCGCGCTGCTGCAACTCTCCGAATTGCAGGAGGAGGCCGGCGACCTGATGGGCGCGCTGCGCAGCCTCGACGCCGCCCTCGCTTTGCACCCCAAGCTGCCCGGCGGCGACACGCGCCGCCGCGAACTGGCCCGCAAGGCCGAGGGCGACGCGCTTTAGCGAGTCCCGTGGCGCCCTTGCCGCGGCGCGCCGCTGAGCCACCGCAACGCGCGGATGGCACGCCGCACGCGCCCCCGGGCATAGTCCCCCCATGCCCGACGCCCTTCCCACCCCCGATCCCGATGCGCTGCGCTGGCAGGCCGTGCTGGCGCGCGAGCCTGGCCCGGCCGGCGCGCCCTTCCTCTACGCGGTCACCACCCAGGGCGTGTTCTGCAAGCCCGGCTGCCCCTCGCGCGCGCCGCTGCGGCGCAACACGCGTTTTTTCGCCGATGCGCCATCCGCCGAGGCCGCCGGCTTTCGCGCCTGCAGGCGCTGCGACCCGAAGGGCGAGCGCGCGGCGCTCCACGCCGAGGCCGTGGCCGCCGCCTGCGCGATGATCGAATCGGCGGAAACCATCCCGAGCCTCGCCGCGCTGGCCGATCGCGCCGGCTATGCGCGGCACCATTTCCTGCGCCTGTTCCGCGACATCACCGGCGTCACGCCGCGCAGCTATGCCGAGGGCGTGCGCGCCCGCCGCCTGCAACAATCGCTGGCCGCCGGCGAGCGCGTGGCCGAGGCCGTGGCCGGTGCGGGCTTCGGCAGCGAAAGCCGCGTCTATGAGGACACGGCGAAGCACCTGGGCATGACGCCCGGCGCCGCGCGCCGCGGCGGGGCGGGCGAGGTGATCCGCGTGGCGCGCGCCGACAGCGCGATGGGCCCGCTGCTGGTCGGCGCCACCGACTCGGGCATCTGCTTCATCGGCTTCGCCGAACCGCATGACGCGCTGGAGGGCGACCTTCGCGCCCGCTTCCCCAAGGCACGCCTCGAACCCGCGCCGGAGGCCCTGGCCGAATCGGTGCGCGCCATCGCGGCCTTCATCGCCGAGCCCAGCGCGGCGCTCGCCCTGCCGCTCGACCTGCGCGGCACCGCCTTCCAGCGCCGGGTGTGGGAGGCGCTGGTCCGCATCCCGCTCGGCGAGACGCGCAGCTATTCGGGCCTGGCGGCCGAGATGGGCCAGCCCTCGGCCACCCGCGCCGTGGCCCGCGCCTGCGCGCGCAACCCGGTGTCACTCGCCGTGCCCTGCCACCGCGTGGTCGGCGCCGGCGGCGACCTCACCGGCTATCGCTGGGGCGTGCCGCGCAAGGCGGCGCTGCTCGCCGCCGAGAAGCGCGCCCGCCAACAATCATGACCAGAACCCTCCCCTCCCCCGGGGGGAGAGGGCAGGGTGAGGGGGGAAACAAGCTCGTGAGGGCGCCAGCGCAGCCTTCAGAAGCTCAGCGCGGCGCCTCAGGCGCGGCCGTCGGCGCCTCGGGCGCGGGCGTTGCGGCCGGCGCTGCCACGGCCGGCGCTGCCGCCGCACCCGGCGGCCGGCGCGGCACCAGCCGCTCCCGCCCGTTGGCCAGGGCGCCGATGATGGTCCACTCGCCATCCATGCTGCCATCGGGGTTGAGCGTGTAGATGCCGATGCCCGGGCGCTGCGCCAGCCCGTAGGCCACGGCGATGGTGCGGCCGGAGGCGAAGCCGATGCCCTCCATCACCTCGCCGCCGATCCGCCAGGCGATGGCGAAGGAGGTGAGGCCGGATTGCCGGATCTGCGCGATGCCGGTGTAGGGCGTGCCCTCCAGGTCGGTGCCCGTCACGTCGTACAGCCCCGCCTGCTGCGCCCGCGCCGGCGCCGCCAGCAGCACAAGCGCGAGCATCAGGGCGGAGCCGATCAGGCGGAACTTCATGGTCTGCGATCCCCGGCGTTGTGGCGCCTGCATCGCGCGCCCGGCGTGGGATGGCAACTACTTCACGATGGCGACGCGCAGCGCATTGGTGGTGCCGGGCGTGCCGAAGGGCACGCCGGCCGTCACCACCACCTCGTCGCCGGGCTTGGCGAAGCCCTCATGGCTCGCGGCGCGGATCGCCTTGGCCACCATGTCGGTCATCGAATGCGGCTCCACCGACAGCAGCGAATGCACGCCCCACACGGCGGCCATGCGCCGCGCCGTCTCCAGGCTGGAGGTCAGGCCGAGGATCGGGCAATCCGGCCGTTCGCGCGCCACGCGCAGCGTGGTGGAACCGGTGGAGGTGAAGGTGGCGATCACCTCCGCCTCGATCGTGCCGGCCACCTGCCGCGCCGCAGCGGCGATGGCGCCGGCGCTGGTCTTCTCCGGCGAGGGGCGCTCGGCATCGGTCAGGGTGCGCCAGCCGGGGTCCTGCTCCACCCGCGCGATGATGCGGTCCATGATGTTCACTGCCTCGAAGGGGAACTGCCCGGCCGCGGTCTCGGCCGAGAGCATCACCGCATCGGCGCCGTCGAACACCGCCGTCGCCACGTCCGACGCCTCGGCCCGGGTGGGGGAGGGGGCGCTGATCATGCTCTCCAGCATCTGGGTGGCCACCACCACCGGCTTGCCCAGCAGCCGTGCGGCGCGGACGATGCGCTTCTGGATCAGCGGCACCTCCTCCGGCGGGCATTCCACGCCGAGGTCGCCGCGCGCCACCATCACGCAATCGGCGAGGTCCAGGATCGCGTCCAGGTTCTCCACCGCCTGCGGCTTTTCCATCTTCACCATGATCCAGGCGCGCCCGGCGGCGATGGCCTTGGCCTCGGCCACGTCCTCCGGCCGCTGCACGAAGCTGAGGCCGATGTACTCCACGCCCTGCGCCAGCACGAAGTCGAGGTCCGCGCGGTCCTTCTCGGTCAGCGCGGGAATCGGCAGCACCACGTCGGGCACGTTCACGCCCTTGCGGTCGGACAGCGCGCCGCCCACCACCACCTCGGTCTCCAGGTGGTCCTCGCGCTGCTTGGTGACGCGCAGCCGCAGCTTGCCGTCATCCAGCAGCAGCGTGGTGCCGATGCCGGCGGCGGCGATGATCTCGGGGTGCGGCAGCTGCACGCGGCGCACATCGCCCGGCGTGGGGCTGAGGTCGAGGCGGAAATGCTGGCCGGTGGTCAGCTGCACGCGCCCGGCCTGGAACTTGCCGACGCGCAGCTTGGGGCCCTGCACATCGGCCAGGATGCCGATCGGCCGGTCCACCTTCTTCTCCAGCGCGCGGATGATGGCGATGCGCGCCGCATGGTCCTCATGCGACCCATGCGAGAAATTCAGTCGGAACACGTCGGCCCCGGCCCGGTACAGCCGCTCGATCACCTCGGCCGTGGAGGAGGCCGGGCCCAGCGTCGCGACGATCTTGGTGCGCCGCCGCCGACGCAACGGGATCCGGGTGGCCATGCGCGGTTGGTATCCTTCGCGGGGGGCAGGCGGGGAGGTGGCGGGTTCGGCTGGCAGCTCGACATCGGGCCGCACAACGGTGGGCGGCACGCCGAGCGCGCGCGCCACCTCCGGCACGCGGTCCTCGGGGACGCGGCGCCATTGGCTGACGGCGGCGGTGGAGATGCCGAGCGCGGTGGCGATCCGTGTCACGGCACCGCGCTGGGCGAGAAGGGCTTCAAGGGCTGGGTCACGCATGCCGCTAACCTTAGCGACAATAAGATAAACGGCAAGTGAAGGCTTGGAGACTTACATTTGCTAAGTAACCAGCACCGCCCGCACGTCGTTCACATTGGTCAGCGTCGGCCCCGTCACCAGCAGATCGCCCAGCCCGAGGAACACCCCGTAGCTGTCATGCGCCGCCAGCATCGCGCGGGCATCGAGCCCGGCGGCACGCGCGCGGGCCAGCGTATCGGGCGCGCACACCGCCCCCGCCGCGTCCGACTTGCCATCGATGCCATCCGTGTCGGCGCACAGCGCCCAGATGCCACCACGCCCCTCCAGCGCCAGCGCCATTCCCAGCAGGCATTCCGTGCTGCGCCCGCCCCTTCCCGCCACGCCCGCCGGCAGCGTCACGGTGGTCTCGCCGCCTGACAGGATCACGCAGGGCGCGCCGAGCGGCTCGCCATGCGTGGCGGCACTCAGCGCCACCCCGGCCAGCGCCTTGCCCAGCACCGCCGCCTCGCCCTCCAGCGCATCGCCCAGGATGATCGGCGCCAGGCCCAGCCCCCGCGCCGCCGCCGCCATGGCGCGCAGCGCCAGCATGGGTGTCGCGATCATCCGCAACTCCGCCCCCGCCAGGCGCGGGTCGCCCGGCTTGGGCGATTCCGCCGCCCCCGACGCCAGATGCCGCACCACGCCCGGCGGCAATTCCATGCCGTAATGCGCCACCAGGGCGCGCGCCTGCGCGAAGTTGGTCGGGTCCGCCACCGTGGGGCCGGAGGCGATCACCGCCGGGTCGTCGCCCGGCACGTCGCTGATCGCCAGCGTCACCACCCGCGCCGGATGCGCCGCCGCCGCCAGCCGCCCGCCGCTGAAGGCCGACAGGTGCTTGCGGATGCAGTTCATCTCGCCGATGGGCGCGCCGGAGCGCAGCAATGCGCGGTTCACCGCGATCAGCTCCTCCAGCGTCAGCCCCGGCGCCGGCAGCGTGGACAGCGCCGAGCCCCCGCCCGAGACCAGGAACAGCACCAGGTCGCGCGCCGAGAGCCCCGCCACCGCCGCCAGCATCTCGGCCGCCGCGGCCGCGCCGGGCGCATCCGGCACCGGATGGCTCGCGAAGCGCAGCGCGATGCGCCGGCCGGGCGGGGGTTGGGGCAGATCCGCCCCATGCGTCGTGACCACCAGGCCCGAAAGCGGCACCTCCGGCCAAGCGGCCTCGACCGCCGCGGCCATCTTCGCCGCCGCCTTGCCGCAGCCCACCACCACCACGCGCCCCCCGCGCGGTGGCTCCGGCAGATGGGGCGCGAGGCAGGTCAGCGGGTCCGCTGCCGCCAGCGCCGCGTCGAACATCGTCCGCAGGCCCGCGCGCGCCGCCTGATCCGTCCAGCCCATGCCAAGCCCTCCGCGGCCACTATGGCGAAGCCGGCGGCGATGGACCATCTACCGGGGGAAGCAGGAGAAGCCCCATGCCCGAGATCGACGACGCCACCCGCATCCAGCTGGAAGCCGCCGCCTTCCGCACCCTCGTCGAGCATCTGCGCGCGCGCAGCGACGTGCAGAACATCGACCTGATGAACCTCGCCGGCTTCTGCCGCAACTGCCTGTCGAAATGGTACCGCGCCGAGGCCGAGCAGAAGGGCATTCCGCTGACCGATCCCGAGGCGCGCGAGATCATCTACGGCATGCCCTACAAGCAGTGGCAGGCGCTGCACCAGAAGGAAGCCACACCCGAGCAGAAGGCCGCCTTCGCCGCCGCCAATCCTGGCCATTGACTCACGACACACGCAGTTCCGATTTGCGGCCCGCAGGGCCGAGCGGCCGAGTGGCCGCCGCCGCAAGTGCGTCATGCGGAACGCATGCCTTCGGCATGACGAAGCCAAGGGCCGCGGAGGCGGCCCGCGTCGCGCCGAAGGCGTGCCCCAGGCACGACGCGTCTGAGGGCCGCGAAGGCTTAGCCTTCGTGGGCTTGCATAAGCCGCGGCGCGGTTTGCGCGGGTGGCCGTCGGGGGCTATACGCGCGGCCCTGATCGCGCCGCCCCGCCCGGCGGCCGCGACACCCCTTTCCGCCCCATCCGGAGCCCCTCGATGAGCGATACCGACGCCGCGGCCAGCCGCGCCCGCCAGGCAGCCGACCCCGATCCCGAGGTCGGCGGCATCGCGGTCGATCGCCTGCGCTCCATCATCGAGCGCGTCGAGCGGCTGGAGGAGGAGCGCAAGGCGCTCGCCGGCGACATCAAGGACATCTTCGCCGAAGCGAAAAGCGCGGGCTTCGAGGTGAAGGTGATTCGCCAGATCATCTCCATCCGCAAGAAGGAGCCCGCCGAGGTCGAGGAGCAGGAAACGCTCCTGGATCTCTACCGTCGCGCCCTGGGCATGTAGCGCGCGGCCGATTCAGACCTCCGGGCCATCCGGCCCTGCGGTCATCGGACGCGCAACGGAGAGCCATCTACACGATGTTTTATGAGCCGAAGCATGGGAAGGCCGCGCATGGCCTGCCCTTCGACCCGATCAAGGCGATCGTCGCCCCGCGCCCCATCGGCTGGATGTCCACGCTGGATGCCGAGGGCCGGCCGAACCTCGCCCCCTACAGCTTCTTCAACATCGTCCAGGGTTCCCCGCCCATCCTGGTGTTCAGCAGCGAGGGGCTGAAGCACAGCGCCGCGAATGCCTTCGCCACGCGCGAATTCGTCTTCAACCTGGCCACCCGCCCGCTGTTCGATGCCATGAACGTCACCTCCGGCGCGCTGCCCGAGGGCGAGAACGAGTTCCTCGCCGCCGGCCTCACCATGGCGCCCTGCCGCCTGGTCAAGGCGCCGCGCGTGGCCGAGAGCCCGGCCAGCATGGAATGCCGCGTGCTGCAGGCGATGGAGCTGCACGACCTCGACGGCAAGCCCACCGATGGCTTCCTCATCATCGGCCAGGTCGTCGGCATCCATATCGACGAGCGCTACATCGTGAATGGCCGCTTCGATGCCGTGGCCGCGCAATCCATCGCGCGGCTCGGCTACCGCGACTACGCCCAGGTGACCGAGCTGTTCGAGGCGCTGCGCCCGAACGACCGCGGCGCCTTCACCCCCACGACCAGCGACCGGACATGAGCATGCAGAAGGTCGCAATCATCACCGCCGCCGGGAGCGGCATCGGTGCGGCCGTGGCGCAGCGCCTCGCCGCCGATGGCTGGGCGCTGGGGCTGATGTCGCCCTCCGGCAATGCCGAAAAGCTGGCCGCCACGCTGCCCGCCGCCTTCGCCGTGACCGGTTCGGTGACCGAGCCTGCGGATCTCGAGCGCCTCGTCGCCGGCACCATCGCGCGCTTCGGCCGGCTCGATGCGCTGGTCAACAACGCCGGCCACCCGCCCAAGGCGCCGCTGTTCGACCTGACCGACGCGCAATGGCAGGCGGGCTTCGAGATGGTGCTGCTGAGCGTGATCCGCGCCACGCGCCTCGCCTTGCCGCATCTGCGCGAGACCAAGGGCGCCATCGTCAGCCTCTCCAGCTACGCGGCGCTGGAGCCCGAGGCCGGTTTCCCGATGACGACGCTGCGCGGCGCGCTCGGCGCCTGGACCAAGCTGGACACCTCCAGAAACCCCTGGCCGTGATGCCGTTCGGCTGATTCACTGATGCGGATCGGCGTTGGGGAAGGCGATGGTTCGGCAGGCGGGGTTCTTCGATATGGAGGAGCGGCTGCGCGAAT
>JAESGA010000057.1_pt1 | contig 42876 bp, 41 predicted proteins | sample 9269521 | NCBI WGS metagenome assembly JAESGA01 (sample SAMN14514842, study PRJNA621658) | algae metagenome | isolation source: Aphanothece saxicola GSE-SYN-MK-01-06B and co-occurring heterotrophs from... | place: USA: Grand Staircase Escalante National Monument, Utah | collected 2006-04-15 | reverse complement strand
GGGTGGACCGGCTGGAAGGCGTGGAATTCGCCACCTTCAACGGCGTCACCTATCGCGTGATCACAGGCGATGACGGGTCCAACACCACCCTGCAAGGGCCGAACGATGGCACGCCCAGCCTGATCATTGCGCACGCGGGCAATGATTGGGGCGGCGGGCATGCGACCAGTGACGCGGTCTTTGGCGGGGCGGGCAATGACACGCTCGACGGTGGCGACGGCAACGACACGCTGGTGGGCGAAGCAGACGATGACCTGCTGCGCGGCGACGGCGGCAATGACTCGCTGTTCGGCGGTACAGGCAACGACACGCTGCAGGGAGGGGCGGGCAGTGACCGTCTGGAAGCCGGCGACGGCGATGATGTGCTGGAAGGTGGCGACGGGGCCGACAGCCTGTTCGGCGGAAGCGGCAATGACACGATCCAGCTGACAGGTGTCGGCGATGTGGTCGATGGCGGCGAAAACGCGGGCGACAACGACGTACTCGACCTGTCCAACTGGGGCTGGCAGTACACCAACATCCTTTATGATCCGGGCAACCCCCTAAGCGGGACGGTCCAGTTCCTCGATTCAAACGGCACCGTCCTCGGGTCGATGCAGTTTTCGAATTTCGAGACGGTCATCCCCTGCTTTACCCCCGGAACCCTGATCACCACCCGCCGGGGAGAGGTTGCGGTTGAAACGCTTCGCGCCGGGGATGAGGTGATGACGCGCGACCATGGCTATTGTCCGCTGGTCTGGACAGGTCATCGCGTTCTGTCGGCGGCAGAGTTGACGGCCAATCCGCAACTGCGCCCGGTGCGGATCGCGGCCGGTGCGCTGGGCAATGGCCTGCCACGGCAGGATATGCTCGTATCCCCTCAGCACCGGATGCTGATCGAAGGCGCTCGGGCAGAGATGCTGTTTGGCGAGGCCGAGGTTCTGGTGGCCGCGCTCCACCTCGTCGGCTTGCCGGGGATCGAGACGGTGTTCCTGCCGGGTCTCACCTATGTACATATCATGTTCGAAGGGCATGAAATCGTCTGCGCCGATGGCGCATGGAGCGAAAGCTTCCAACCCGCCCAACGCATGCTGACAGCAATGGATGCGGATCAGGCACAGGAAATCCGGGCCCTGTTCCCGGAACTGGCGATGCGCGAAGCGGCCTTTGCCTCGGCACGCCTCACGCTGAAGGCCTATGAGGCGCGGGTGTTGCTGGCAGCGTAAAGGCGGGATGGTACGGGAAATCCGGCGTCAGTCCGGATCGCCCTGCCGCAGGCCGGCGCTGTCGATCCACCAGCAGATCACCCGGCCTTCACTGCGCAGGCGGGCATCGGCCAGCTCGGGTGGATGTATGATCGTGCGGTGGCAGGTGAGGCCCGCGATCACGATCTCGCCGTCAGTGGCATGGCCAAGCCTTGCGGACATCACCTTGTCGATCAGGGCGGGGTCAAGCTCGGATTCCAGTGCACAGGCCGGGTCGGCGATGATGGCGGCAAGCCTGTGGCGGCGGGCGTCTTCTTCTGCCCGGATGCGGGCCACATCAGCGCGGAACTGCGCCTCTGTTGCGATATAGGCATCCAGCGCCGGCAACGTCTTCGCCCCCGGCTTTTTCAGCTTCAGATGCCCTTTCTGATACAAAGCCCGCAGCACCCGCGCACCGATGGGTGAGGTCAGCTGCACATTCGCATCGTGAAAGGCGAGTTCCCTGTCATCCTCGGACAGGGGAATGGTTTCGGGGCGCCCCTCGGTCACGGCGCGCCGCAGGGCGGACAGCGCCGGGGTACGGTGCACATGCGGGATCAGGTCGATGATCGACAGCGCCGGCTTCATACGGGCCCGGATTTCCCACAGCATGGTATCTGCCCCCTGTTGTCCCGCGATCCGCCCGCAGACCCGCGCTGATAGCGCGGCAGCGCAGCCCGGTCCACCCGAAGAACAGCCACCCCGGCAAGACGGGGCTTGCGCTGATCGTGTGGGACGCGCATTCAAAGGACATGACGCAAAACGCCGACAAAACGCCCCTTTCGCTGGCCGAGCTTGGCTGGTCGGCCTTTTTTGACGTGCAGGTCGAACCTGACGAATCCGCCTTGGGCCGGATGCGCGTGGCGACGGTGCATCGGTCGCGGATGACGGCGGAATCGGTGCTGGGTCCGGTAAAGCTGCAACTGGCACCGCTGGCCAATACGGCAGAATATGCCGTGGGCGATTGGGTGCTGGTCGAGGTGGAAACCGCTCGCCTTGTCCGCAGGCTGGCACGAAAGACCGTGCTGCAGCGGCGCACCGAAGGCGGAAATGCGCCCCAACTGATTGCTGCAAATGTCGATACACTGTTCATCGTCACCTCCTGCAACGATGACCTGAACCCGGCGCGCCTGGAACGCTATCTCGCATTGGCGAATGAGGCTGGGACCACCCCGGTGATCGTGCTGACCAAGGCCGATCAGGTAAAGGACGCAACCCCCTATCTGGATCAGGTGACCGGTCTGCAACGGGGCCTGACCGTGGTGACCCTGAACGCCAACGCGCCTGAGGCCGCCGAAAAGCTGGCCCCATGGTGCGGCACGGGGAAGACGGTGGCGCTTGTCGGGTCGTCCGGCGTTGGCAAGTCCACGCTTTTGAACACACTGGCAGCCAAGGCCCCCGATGAGGCGCAAGCGACCGGCGCCATCCGCGAAGACGACTCAAAAGGTCGGCACACGACCACCTCACGCTCGCTGCACGCGATTTCCGAAGGGGGCTGGGTGATCGACACGCCGGGTATTCGGACCCTGCATGTCAGCGATATTTCTGTGGGGCTGGATGCCGTCTTCGCCGAGATTTCGGAACTTGCCCCCGATTGCCGCTTTCGCGACTGCACCCACGCACATGAGCCGGGTTGCGCGGTGCAGGCGGCGGTGGCGTCCGGCAAGCTTGATCAGCAACGCCTTGATCGCTGGCGCAAGCTGATCGAAGAAAACCGCAGCAATACGCCCGTCACAACAGGCGCGCGCGGAAACAAGACCACGACCCTGCCGGGCAAGCGGCGCTAGTCGGCAAAAGGGGAAAAGGTGAGAGGCTGGACAACGACCCAAGCGGGGCTCGTTACGGCTGCTACCTTCCGGTCCTGACCGGGTTGGCGAGGCGCTCGCCCGCGCCAACCTCTCGCCGGTGGATATAGGCCCGCCTCCCCGGATTCGCAAGCACAAGAGCGAACGCCCGGTACTGCGCCCGCCGTCCGATGCTCAGATGATCCCGGCCGCGCGCGCCCCTGCCAGAAGATCGGCGGCCAGATGTCGGGCAAAGCGTCCTTGGGTCGGGGCGACATCGGGCACCTGCACCACAGTGCATCCGGCGCGATGCGCGGCCTCGGCCCCGACATCGCTGTCTTCAAAGACCAGACAGCGCGCGGGATCCACGCCCAGCCGTGACGCCGCCAGCAGATAAGGTTCAGGTGCGGGTTTGGGTTCCGACACGTCGTCAAAGGTGACAACTGTTTTGAAATGATGCGACAACCCTGCAAGGCCCAGCTTGTGATGCGCGCCGTCCCGCCCGGTTGACGTCACAAGGCCCAGCGGATGGTTCAGCATCGACAAAAGCTCTGCCGCGCCAGATTTCAGCGCCAGCCCGTTTTGCATTTCGGCGTCAAAGCCGATGCGCCATGCCGCGCGGAAGGCGGTCAGATCAATGCCGGGCAGCGACTCCAGGATGATCTGCGCGGCTTGCGGTTCGGCCTTGCCCACAAGGCCATGCATGAACGTGGCATCCACCGGATGGCCCACCTCGGCGAAAGCCCAGATCCCCGAGGTCAGCGCAAGGCTTTCGGTATCCACAAGGGTGCCGTCAAGGTCAAAGAAGATCGCGTCAAACATCGGGCCGCTCCGCTGGGATTGCGGCTGTCCTATCCGATCACAGATGCAGACGGAAGCGTTGGTAACCCGCCTCGGCCCCCGGTATCGGTTCCGGGCATAGGGCTGCAATATGCGCAAGGTGGCGGCCTGCAGGTGCGGCCGTATCAAAGGTGGCGCTCGCGCCGATCGGGGTAAAGCCCCAGTCAAAGGCGGCGGGTTCGTTGCGTGCCTGATCCGACGTCAGATAGGCGATCAGCGCGGATCGGGTCGATGTCTTGTCATCCAGCAGGATGCGATCCGGCTGGCAGCCGGGAAAACCGCCACTGCCTGCCGCGCGATAGCTGTTGGTGGCAAGGATGAACCGATCCGCGGCCGTTATCTTTCGGCCATTCAGCCTTAGGTGCCTTATCCGATGCGCATCTGGGTTGATCAACTGACCCCGCGCATCAAACCGCGGCGGTTGCGTCAGGTCGAAATGAAAGGAAACGCCGGCGATCAGGTCAAAATCGAAGCTGGGGCTTTCGGTGTTCACCAATGGCTGATCCGGAACCTGCGGGTCGACCGTGGCGAACTGGATCGCAGCGCGTTCCAGCCAGTCGTTCAGCTCGGTCCCCGTCACCAGAATTGCCACGACACTGTTCGGAAAGGGATAAATGTCTGCGGCATGGCGCAGTTCCAGCGGGCCTGCGGAAATGTCGGTGAAATTGGCCACCCCACCGCGTCCCCCGGCGCGAAAAGGCGCGGTCGCCGACAGGATCGGCAGATTGGCAACGGATGTTTCTCTTAGCCTTTGCCGCAGGTGATGCGCCTGCGCGGCAGCGACAAGTTGCATGATGTTGCACGGGGCGACCCTTGAGAAATAGCTTTGCAGCGGTGCTTCCGTATGGCCGATGCGGGTGCCCATCCAATCGCGCGCGGCTTCATGCGCTGCCCCGCAAACGGCTTTTAGCCCAAGATGCGGTTCCGAAACCGCCTGAGCTGGCAGCAGGTCGGCCCGTGATTCCGACAGTGACCAACCGCTGCCATCATGGCGCAGCGTCATATCGATCCGGCCAAGATGGGATCCAAAAAAGCCGGGCATCACGGCTGGAGTGCCCTGCAAGGGCTCTTCCCTGTCGGGCGCTTCCCCTTCATCAGGATTGGGAAAGACCAGATGGGTATGGCCCATGATCATCGCATCCGCCCCGGCAAGCCGCGCCAAAGGCAGGGCGACGTTTTCCATACCCTGCTCGGACCTTGCCGATCCCATGCCGGTATGCGCCAGCAGGATCACGACATCCGCCCCCGCGCGCCGCAGCGCGCTGACTGCCTCAGTCGCGGCGGGAACGGCATCGCTGGCCGAGATCTGCCCGTCGATCCGGCCCGCCTCCCAGATCACCGTCTGGGGCGGCGCGATCCCGGTGATGCCGATGCGGATCGGGCGGCTTTTTCCCTGCCCATCGCTCAGATCCCGATCAATCAGGATGGCCCTTTTGGCAAAGGGCCCGTCGTCCAGCGGTTGAAGATTGGCAGATACAAACGGGAAATGCGCATCCGCCATGGCGCGGCGCAGCAAGGGCAAACCATGGCTGAATTCGTGGTTTCCCAGCGTCGCCGCATCATAGCCCAGCGCGTTCATTGCGGAAATCATCGGATGGGGCACGTCATCGCCCTGCTCTGCCGCCCAATCGCCCAGCGGGCTGCCTTGCAGGAAATCCCCATTGTCCAGAAGCAGGGTATTGGGGCATTCCGCCCGCGCCACATCAATCATATGCGCAAGGTCGGAAAGGCCAAGGCCAGCCTGTGGTTGATCGGCATGGTAATTCCAACCGAATGCATGGGCGTGCAGATCGGACGTTGCAAGCAGTCTGAGCTTTGCCACAAGCGTCGGCAAGGGCGCACTCTCCCTGAAATCGTTACGCAAAGCGGATGGTTGGTGACCTTGCCTTGTACCGCAGGGTTTACAACCAATACGTGTTTTCTTGCAAGCAAAGTTTACATATGCGCGATCAAGCGGGCATTTGCGTTGATACCGCCGCCGTGGCAAGACGGCGGGGTGGTGCGGAGGGGCGAATGCGGATTGCGGAAACGGTGACCTTTGGCGGATCGCATCTGGATCGCGCGGCCGCGCTGCGCGGAAACGCCGAAAAACTCGCCGAACTATTGACCACGGGGCGTGTCCTGCCTGTCTGGCGGGGAAAGCCCTTGTGTGAAGATGGGGAACGTCTGGGTTGGGTTCCGGCCAGCAGTCCGGTTCTCGCCGGGGCAGGAACGCCCCTTTTTCTTGGGTTTGATGAGGGACAGGCCGTTTTCGCCAGCGATACGTCGCATTGGTCGCCCGAAGCGGGGGCGGCCGGTGTCGAACAAGGGTTTCTGGATACGTCCGAGCAGCACCATCCTGCGCTTGACGATCGCTTTGCCTTTCTGGAATTGCGCGGGGTGATGGCCGCACTGTCGCCGCGCGATGCCGAACTTGCGGCAACGGCCAAGGCGTTGTTGCAATGGCACCGCAGCCACGGCTTTTGCGCTGCCTGCGGCGCGCCGACCAATATAGCTCAGGCTGGGTGGCAACGGGTCTGCCCGGCCTGCGGGGCGTCGCATTTTCCCCGGACCGATCCGGTTGTGATCATGCTGATCACGCGGGGCAACAGTGTGCTGGTCGGGCGCAACGCAAACTGGCCCGAGGGGATGTATTCGCTACTGGCAGGGTTCGTCGAACCCGGTGAAACGCTGGAGGCAGCGGTGCGCCGCGAGGTGCAGGAAGAAAGCGGTATTCAGGTCGGCGCCGTGCGCTATCTGGCCAGCCAGCCATGGCCATTTCCGGCGAGCCTGATGTTCGGTTGCATTGGAGAGGCGACAAGTGAGGCGATCACGCTTGATCCGGTGGAGCTTGAGGATGCCCTGTGGGTTACGCGCGAAGAGATGGTGGCGGTGATGGCAGGGCGACATCCGCGCATCAAACCGGCACGCCGAGGGGCGATTGCACATTTCCTGATTGCGAACTGGCTTGCCGACAGGCTTGATTAGCCTCAGGTTTGCCGGATAAGGCGAACACAGTCGTATAAGTGACGAGTTATAAGTGTTTGCTATGGGCAGGTCAGGTCAGGAATGAAGCTTAGCGGTCGGACGGATATCGGGGCGCCCGTCGCCTTTGTCTTTGCTGCGCTTTCGGATTTCGAAGCGTGGGAGCGTGCCGCTATGCGCCGGGGTGCGGATATTCATCGCACGGACAAGTTGCGCGCACCCGGTGCCGGGATGACTTGGCAGGCGCGCTTTGCGTGGCGCGGGCGGGAACGGCAGTTGCAGGTGCGGCTGACAAAACTGCAACCGACCCTGCAATTGACGCTGGATTTTGACGGTCCTTCCGTCGAAGGCAATCTGAACATCGAACTGGTCGAACTGTCGGCCAAGCGCACGCGGATGTTGATGCAGGTTGACCTGAAGCCGCGCACGCTGGCGGCGCGTCTGTTCATCCAGTCGATGAAACTGGCCAAGGGACGGGTGCAGCGGAAGTATGATGCCCGGCTTCAATCGGTTGCGCGCGACATCGAGGCGCGCTTCACCGGGCAACCGACGCTTTAACCGCGCTGCAGGTCTGCCGGGTAAACACCCAGAATGTTGAAAGATGTCGTGAAGTAACGCAGCTCGTCGAAGGCGAGCTTGACGTTTGCGTCTTCGGGGTGACCTTCGATGTCGGCATAGAATTCGGTCGCGGTAAAGCTGCCCCCGACCATGTAGCTTTCCAGCTTTGTCATGTTCACGCCATTGGTCGCAAAGCCCCCCAGCGCCTTGTAAAGCGCGGCGGGTATGTTGCGGACGCGGAAGGTGAAGGTCGTCATCATCTTGCCGCCACCGCGGCGCGCGGGGTCCGGGTCGCGCGACATCACCAGAAAGCGCGTGGTGTTGTTGGCGTGATCTTCGATATGGCGGGCAACCACATCCAGCCCGTAGATTTCGGCCGCCAGTTCGCTGGCCAATGCGGCGCGGGATGGATCGCCCAGTTCGGCCACCTCGCGCGCGGCGCGGGCATTGTCGGTGCTGACCTTGCCCTTGATGCCGTGCTTTTTCAGAAAGCCCGCGCATTGCGGGATGATCACGACGTGGCCATGCGCCTCGGTGATCTGGTCCAACTGCGCGCCGCGCACACCCAGCAGGTTGACGTGCACGCGCACGAACGCCTCATCCACGATATGCAGGCCCGCCTTGGGCAGCAGGCTGTGGACATCGGCCACGCGACCATAGGTCGAGTTTTCGACCGCCAGCATTCCAAGGTCCACCTCACCCGACCGGGTAAGTTCGACGACATCTTCGAAAGTCTGGCAGGGAACAGCCTGCATTCCGGGGCGCGCCTGCGTGCAGGCCTGATGCGAATAGGCCCCGAGTTCCCCCTGGAATGCGATGCGTCCGGTCATGTCTGATAGGCTCCGCCAGCAAAAAACCCCAGCATAGGGGCGATTGGTCGCGCTAGTATACCTTGAAACCCTATGGGGGAAGCGGATACATACCGGGCCAAACGACGGCCAAGGGAAGGCGCGACATGTTCGACACGATGACGATTACCAAGGCGACAGGTGCGGTCTGCGGGTCGCTGCTGGTTTATCTCTTTGCGGCTTGGGCGGGTGAATCGCTGTATCACGTCGGCCATGAGGGCCATGGCGGCGAAGAGATGGCGCAGGCCTACTCCATCGACACCGGGTCTGAGGAAGCCTCGACCGAAGTGGCCGAAGAAGGCCCCGATTTCGCAACGCTGTACGCCGCGGCCGATGCCGCAGCGGGCGAGAAGGTCTTTGCCAAGTGCAAATCCTGCCACAAGCTGGACGGGGCTGATGCCACCGGTCCGCACCTCAACGGGATCGTGGACAAGCAGAAGGCTTCGTCGGAAGGCTTTGCCTATTCCGAAACGTTGGTCGGGATGGCGGGCGACACCTGGACGCCGGAAAACCTGAACGCATTCCTGGAAAGCCCCAAGGGCTATGCTCCGGGAACCAAGATGTCTTTTGCGGGTCTGCCGAAGCCGGACGATCGGGCAAATGTGATCGCCTATCTGGCGACCGTGCAGTAATCTTTGCCGGACTGATTGCAAAAGGGCCGCTTCCCGCCGGAAGTGGCCCTTTTTTCATGTCTGTGAGCGCCATGTGTCTTTGTTTCACGCAAACGCAACTTGTAGCCTCGACAGGATGCGATTTAGCTTAAATTGAACGAGACGGGCGGGACAGCCGCCGTGACAGGGGAGATGGGCATGGTTGGACGCAAGGGTGCGGGGTTCAAGCTGCAGGCCGGGGCACAGGCGCAACAGGGCGCGATGCGCTGGGTTGGGGCAGGATTTGCGGTGCTGGCGCTGGCCGGATGGGCGGTTGCGGCCCGTGCTCAGGATGGCGTAACCGTCAGCCATGCGATCACCACCTTTGGCGATCCACCGAAATACCCCGCTGATTTCCAGCATCTGGATTATGTGAACCCCGATGCGCCCAAGGGGGGCGAGATTTCGATTTGGACGGCGGGGGGGTTTGATTCGCTCAACCCTTATTCGGTGAAAGGCCGCGCGGCGGCACTATCTTCGGCCCCCTATGAGGCGATCCTGACCGGCACGTCGGATGAGATCGGCACCGTCTACTGCCTGCTGTGCGAAACCATGGAATATCCGGCGGACAGGTCATGGGTGATCTTCAACCTGCGTTCGGATGTGACCTTTGCCGATGGCACGCCCATGACGGCGGAAGATGTGGTGTTTTCCTATAACCTGTTCCTGACCAAGGGCCTGACCGATTTCCGCACCATATTCAGCCAGCAGGTCGAAAGCGCCGAAGTGTTGGGGCCGAACAAGGTGAAGTTCACCTTCAAGCCCGACATCCCCACGCGCGATTTGCCGGCACTGGTGGGCGGGTTGTCGATCATGTCGAAGGCGCATTACGAGGCGAATGCGCTCGATCTGGAAGAAAGCAGCCTGACGCCGTTCCTTGGCACCGGGCAATATGTGCTGGACCGGATGGATGTGGGCAAGAATATCGTCTGGAAGCGGAACCCGGACTACTGGGGCAATGATCTGCCCATCAATCGCGGGCGCGGGAATTTCGACACGATCCGCATAGAATACTACGGCGACTATCAAGCCGCGTTCGAGGGGTTCAAAGCGGGCAACTACACCTTCCGCAACGAGGCGTCGTCGATCACTTGGGCCACCGGGTATGATTTCCCGGCGGTTGCTGCGGGAACGGTCAAGAAAGTGGAACTGCCCTCAGGGGCCAAGGCATCGGGTCAGGCCTTTCTGTTCAACCTGCGACGCGACAAATTCCAGGACCCCCGCGTGCGTGAGGCGATCGGGTTGATGTTCAACTTTGAATGGTCGAATTCGACGCTGTTCTACGGGCTGTATTCCCGCATCCATTCGGTCTGGGAAAACAGCGACCTGGCCGCGACGGGGGTGCCGACGCCGGAAGAGGTGGCGATCCTGCAGCCGCTGGTGGATGAGGGGCTGCTGCCTGCCAGCATCCTGACAGATGAGGCTGTGATGGCGCCCGCATCTGGCGACCGGCAGCTGGATCGGGGCAATGTGCGCAAGGCATCCGCGCTGCTGGATGAGGCTGGCTGGGAAGTGGGCGATGACGGGCTGCGCCGCAACGCGGCGGGTGAGGTGCTGAAAGTCGAATTCCTGAACGACAGTCCCAGCTTTGACCGGGTGTTCAACCCCTATGTCGAAAACCTGAAGGCCGTCGGGATTGATGCGATGATGACATCCATCGACAATGCGCAGATGGAATCGCGCACGCGGCCGCCGCAGTATGATTTCGACATCATCACCGGAAATGCGCGGTCGGATTACATTTCAGGGTCCGAACTGAAGCAGTTTTACGGATCGGAAACGGCGGATGTGTCGTCGTTCAACCAGATGGGCCTGAAATCTCCTGCCGTGGACCGGTTGGTCGAAGTGGTGATGGCGGCGGATTCAAACGACAGCCTGCGCGTGGCGACAAAGGCGCTGGACCGGGTGCTGCGCGCCGAACGGTTCTGGGTGCCGCAGTGGTACAAGGCCACCCACACCCTTGCCTATTACGACATATTCGAGCATCCCGAGAACCTGCCCCCCTATGCCTTGGGCGAACTCGATTTCTGGTGGTACAACGCCGACAAGGCCGATGCTTTGCGGGCCTCTGGCGCGTTGAAGTGACAAAGGGCAGGGATGTGACGAAAGGCAGGCAGGGCTGATGGGCGCCTATATTCTGAGGCGGCTCTTGCTGATCATCCCGACGCTGATCGGGATCATGGTGATCAACTTTTCCCTTACGCAATTCGTGCCGGGGGGGCCGATCGAACAGGTCGCCGCCCGGCTGGAAGGCGATGGTGACTCGCTGGAAAGCATTTCGGGTGGCGGGGATGCCGGGGCTGATCAGGGGCGCGAGGATGGCTATATCGGCGCGCGGGGCCTGCCGCCCGAGTTTTTGGCGGCGCTGGAGGTGCAGTTCGGCTTTGCTCGGATCGTCTGTGAGGATGGGTTCACCGGCACGCCATCGGTGACCGCCCCGGAATGCGAGAAAGAGATCATTCCCGCGACGGAACGGTTCTTCATCATGATGTGGAACTATATGCGGTTCGACTTTGGCGAGAGCTATTTCCGGTCTATCGACGTGGTCGATCTGGTGCTGGAAAAGATGCCGGTTTCCATCACGCTGGGCCTGTGGTCGACGCTGATCGCCTACCTGATTTCCATCCCGCTGGGCATCCGCAAGGCGGTGCGGGACGGCACGCCCTTTGACACATGGACCAGCGGCGCGATCATCGTGGGCTATGCGATCCCCGGTTTCCTATTTGCCATCCTGCTGTTGGTGCTGTTTGCCGGGGGGTCGTATTACAAGATCTTCCCCCTGCGCGGGCTGACCAGTGACAATTGGGAACAGCTAAGCCTGTTCGGCAAGGCGCTGGATTACCTGTGGCACATCACCCTGCCGGTGATTGCATCGACGATTTCCAGCTTTGCCACGCTGACGCTGCTGACCAAGAACAGCTTTCTGGACGAGATCAAGAAGCAGTACGTGATGACCGCCCGCGCCAAGGGGTTGAAGGAGAGCAGCGTTCTCTATGGCCATGTGTTCCGCAATGCGATGCTGATCGTGATCGCGGGCTTTCCGGCGCTGTTCGTGTCGGTCTTCTTTGGCGGCAGCCTTATCATCGAGACGATCTTTTCGCTGGATGGCCTTGGCCAGCTTGGCTTCCGCGCGGCGGTGGAGCGGGATTATCCGGTAATCTTCGGCACGCTGTTCTTCTTTGGCCTGATCGGTCTGGTGATGGGGATCATTTCAGACCTGATGTATGTCTGGATCGATCCGCGCATCGACTTTGGCTCGCGGAGGACATGATGGCCCCCACGTTGTTGAAGCTGTCCCCGCTGAACCAGCGCCGCTGGAGGAATTTTTCGGCAAACCGCCGGGCCTTCTGGTCGCTTTGGATATTCCTGGTGCTGTATGGCATCACGCTCTGCGCCGAGGTGATCGCCAATGACCGCCCGCTTTTGGTAAGTTACCGGGGCGAATTGCATGCGCCGTTCCTGAAGTTCTACCCGGAAACCGCCTTTGGCGGCGATTTCCGGACCGAGGCGAAATACACGGATATCGAAGTGAAATGCCTGATCCGGTCGGGTGGCAGTCTGGATTGCTGGGATGATCCGGAAGGCGTGATCGCGCAAGTGGAAGATGGCAGCCGCGCGGCGGTGGACCCGGAGTTTGTGCAAGGCTGGATCGTCTGGCCGCCGATCCCCTACAGCTATAACACGATCAACGATCTGGAAGGATCGGCGCCTTCGGCCCCGGATGAAAACCATTGGCTGGGCACCGATGATACTGCGCGGGATGTGTTGGCGCGGGTGATTTACGGCTTCCGCCTGTCGGTCAGTTTTGCGCTGATCGTGACATTGATCACATCGGTGGTGGGCATCACGGCCGGCGCGGTGCAAGGCTATTTCGGAGGGATCACCGACCTGATCTTTCAGCGCGTCATCGAGATCTGGGGTGCGACGCCGAGCCTCTATATCATCATCATTGTGGCCGCGATCTTTACCATGGATTTCTGGTTGCTCGTCGGCCTGATGGTGCTCTTTGGCTGGACGGCGCTGGTGGGTGTGGTGCGGGCGGAATTCCTGCGGGCGCGGAATTTTGAATATGTCCGCGCGGCCCGCGCCTTGGGCGTACCGGACGCGGTGATCATGTTCCGCCATGTGCTGCCCAATGCGATGGTGGCCACGCTGACCATGCTGCCCTTCATCATCACCGGCACCATCGGCAGCCTTGCCACGCTGGATTTTCTTGGCTTCGGCCTGCCCGAAAGCGCGCCGTCCTTGGGCGAGTTGACGCAGCAGGCCAAGCAGAATTTGCAAGCGCCGTGGCTGGGCTTCACCGCGTTCTTCACCTTTGCGATCATGCTGAGCCTGCTTGTGTTCATCTTTGAAGGTGTGCGCGATGCCTTTGACCCGAGGAAAACCTTCCGATGACCACGGTGCTGGAGGTTGAGGGGCTGACCGTGCGCTTCCGTCAGGACGGGCGCGTGATCGAGGCGGTGAAGGGTGTCAGTTTCACCGTCGGCAAGGGTGAGACGGTGGCGCTGGTCGGCGAAAGCGGATCGGGGAAATCCGTGACGGCGCTTTCCACTGTGTCCCTGCTGCCCGATAGCGCGGGTGTGGAAGGCTCCATCCGGTATTTGGGTCGCGAGATGGTGGGGGCATCAGAGCCGGACCTGCGCCGGGTGAGGGGCAATGACATCAGTTTCATCTTTCAGGAACCGATGACGAGCCTGAACCCGCTGCACACGATCGAACGGCAATTGGGCGAGAGTCTGGCGCTGCATCAGGGCCTGTCGGGCGATGCGGCACGGGCGCGGATTGTGGAGTTGCTGCACAAGGTGGGCATTGCCGATGCCGAAAGCCGGTTAGGGGCCTATCCGCATCAGTTGTCAGGTGGGCAGCGGCAGCGGGTGATGATCGCGATGGCGCTGGCCAACGGGCCGGAACTGCTGATCGCGGATGAGCCGACCACGGCGCTGGATGTGACGATTCAGGCGCAGATATTGGAGTTGTTGGCCGATCTGAAGGCGCGGGAAGGGCTGAGCCTGTTGTTCATCACCCATGACCTTGGCATCGTGCGGCGGATCGCGGACCGTGTCTGCGTGATGCAAGGCGGCGAGATTGTGGAACAGGGCCCGGCGGCAGAGATTTTCGCCAACCCGCAGCATCCCTATACCCGCAAGCTGCTGGCAGCAGAGCCGAAGGGGATGCCCGAGCCGATTGCAGGGGACGCGCCAGAGGTGGTGCGGACGGAAAACCTGCGGGTTTGGTTCCCGATTCAAAGCGGGCTGCTGCGCAAGACGGTGGGCTATGTGAAGGCGGTCAATGACGCGTCGCTTTCCGTGCGGGCGGGCGAGACACTGGGAATTGTGGGCGAAAGTGGATCGGGCAAGACGACGCTGGCGCTTGCCATCCTGCGGTTGACGCAATCCGAAGGTCCGGTCGTGTTCATGGGCCGTGACCTGAGGCAGGCGGGCGGGCGCGAATTGCGCGCGGTGCGGCGGGATATGCAGGTTGTGTTCCAAGACCCGTTCGGCAGCCTGTCGCCGCGCATGACGGCAGAGCAGATCATCGCCGAAGGTCTGGGCGTGCATGGGGTGGACCCCGGCCGTGATCGGCGCGAGATGGTGGCAGAAATCATGGCCGAGGTGGGGTTGGACCCCGCCTGGATGGGGCGTTATCCGCATGAATTTTCCGGCGGGCAGCGGCAGCGCATCGCCATTGCGCGGGCGATGATCCTGCGGCCCAAACTGGTGGTGCTGGATGAACCCACATCGGCGCTGGATATGACGGTGCAGGTGCAGATCGTTGATCTGCTGCGGGCGTTGCAGCGGAAATGGGGTTTGGCCTATATCTTCATCAGCCACGATCTGCGGGTGGTGAAGGCGCTTTCGCACAGGGTAATGGTGATGAAATCTGGTGATGTGGTTGAGGCGGGCGACAGTGCGGCGGTGTTCGGATCGCCGCAGAATCCGTATACGATTGCCCTGATGGCTGCGGCCTTCGGGGGACAGGCGGCGTGAAGGTTCTGCTGGTTCACCAGAATTTCCCTGGCCAGTTCCTGCACCTTGCCCCCGAATTGGCGCGGCGCGGGCATGACGTGCTGGCGCTGACCGATGTGGTCAACAAGCGCGAGACCCAGACCAAAACCTTGCGCTACAAGCATGATGCGCCAAAGGTGGATGCCGCTCTGTCGCGGTTGGGGCGGAATTACACCACGCAGAGCGACCGGGGGGTGACAGTGGCGCGCTGCTGCCTGCGGCTGCGGCGCGAGACGGGCTATGTGCCGGATGTGATCGTGGGCCATTCCGGATGGGGCGAGACGCTGTTCCTGAAGGAGGTCTGGCCCGAGGCGAAGCTGATCGTCTATGCCGAGTTCTACTATCGTGGGCGTGGCGCGGATGTGGGGTTCGACCCTGAGGCAGGCGATGCCGGGTTCGATCAGGTGCTGATCGCGCAGGGACGGACAGCGCATCTTGGGCAGGCGCTGCTGCATGCCGATGCGGGTGTGTCGCCCACGGAATGGCAGGCATCGACCTATCCGCCCGCGCTGCGGCGGATGATCGAGGTGATCTTTGATGGGGTGGATACAGGGGCGGTGCGGCCCGATGCGGCGGCCAGCGTCACCCTGCCGGGGGGCCAAGTGCTGCGCGCGGGGGATGAGGTGCTGACCTTCGTCAACCGCAATCTGGAACCCTATCGCGGCTATCATACCTTCATGCGCGCGCTGCCCGACGTGATGGCAGCGCGGCCTGAGGCGCAGGTGGTGATCGTGGGAGGGGATGAGGTGAGCTATGGCCCGCCCCCCAAAGACGGGCGGCGCTGGAAGGATATCTATCTGGACGAGGTGAAGGATCGGCTGGACCTGAGCCGGGTGCATTTCATCGGCAAGGTGCCATACCCGATGTTCGTGAACCTGCTGCAGGTCAGCCGGGCGCATGCCTATCTGACCTATCCCTTCGTTCTGTCCTGGTCGATGGTCGAATCGATGGCGGCAGGGGCCCTGGTGATCGGGTCCGACACCGCACCGGTGCGCGAGGTGATCCGGCATGGCGAGAACGGCTTGCTGGTGGATTTCTTTGATATCGCCGGATGGTCACGGGTGCTGACCGAGGCTTTGGCAGAGCCTGCGCGGTTCCAGCCTTTGCGCGAAGCGGCGCGGCGGACGGCGGTGGAGCGCTATGATCTGCGCAGCGTTTGCCTGCCACGCATGGTGGCCCATGTGGAAAGCTTTGCGCCGTAAGGCAGGCAGTCAGATCGCGGCGGAGTGCTGCGCCTTGCTGTGATCATAGGCATCAAAGGCGCGGGCGATCATCCGGGTCAGGGGCCGCGCCTTCGGCGGGATGGACAGGCCATCGGCCGAAAGGTCCACCATGCCGGGGAAAGCATCGCTGGCGGCGCGGAGCAGGTGATCCACACGTTCGGCGGGGGTGGCGAAGCTGCGCAGGAGTTCAGCGCGGCTGACATGGAAATCCGACATCAGCGCTTCGATGATCCGGGCGCGGAGCAGGTCTTCGCCAGCGAAAACATGGCCGCGATGGGTAGAGAAATGACCCGCGCGGATGGCTTTGGTGTAATCGGAGGTGCCGGAGACGTTTTGCGCATAACCCTGCGGAAAGCGGCTGATGGATGACGCGCCGAGGCCGATCAGGACCGGGGAGGTGTCATCGGTATAGCCCTGAAAATTCCGGCGCAGGGTGCCGTTGCGGGCGGCGACGGCCATGCTGTCATCGGGTCGGGCGAAATGGTCGATCCCGATTTCCTGATAGCCATCCCAGGTGAACAACTGCCGGGCGGTTTCAAACAGGCCAAGGCGTTCTTCCGGTGTGGGCATGGCGTCGGACGGGATCATCTGCTGGCGGCGGCTCATCCACGGGACATGAGCATAGCCGTAAAGCGCCACACGGTCGGGGGTGAGGGTCAGCAACTTCTGGACCGAATCCGCGATGCGGATGCGCGTCTGATGCGGCAAGCCATAGAGGATATCAGCGTTCAGGCTGCGCACGCCGCGCGCGCGGATCATATCGGCGACGCGGCGGGTCAGTTCATAGCTTTGTTCGCGGCCGATGGTTTTCTGAATTTCTGGGTCGAAATCCTGCACACCGATTGAGGCGCGGTTCATGCCTGCGGAGGCCAGCGCGTCGAGGCGGTCTGCGTCAATCTCGTTCGGGTCGATTTCGACCGAGAATTCCGCGCCGTCTCCCATCGGGACGGTGGCGAAGATCGTATCCGCCAGATCGCGCATCAGATCGGCGGGCAGCAGGGTGGGCGTGCCGCCGCCCCAATGCAGGCGCGACAGGGTGATGCCGGGGGCGAGGTGGCGTTTTAGAAGCGCGATTTCCGCCTTGAGCGTGGCGGCATAGGCGCGGACGGGAATATCGGATGAGGTGCCTTGCGTGCGGCAGGCGCAAAACCAGCACAGGCGGCGGCAGAAAGGCACATGAAGGTAGAGCGATATAGTTGAGCCCGCCGGAATGGCTTGAATCCATTTCACAAACTCGCTTTCACCAACGCCCGGCGCGAAGTGCGGCGCCGTGGGATAGCTGGTGTAGCGCGGCACGCGCGCGTCAAAAAGACCAAGACGGGTGAGTTGCGATTCATGTGTCATTCGCTTAGCTTCATTCAGTAATTGAAATTCAGCCTTGATGCAGATCAAATCGGGTTCACCGGATTGGTGAGGCAAAAACGGGAAGGCCGGGAATGGCGCATCATGACGTGCATATGACGTCGCAGGATTGCGGGGATTGTCCAATCCGGCATCGGGCGGTGTGTTCGCGGTGCGAAGCAGACGAACTGGCAAAGCTGGAGCAGATCAAGTTCTATCGCAGCTATCAGGCCGGGCAGACGGTGATCTGGTCGGGGGACCGGATGGATTTTGTGGCGTCGGTCGTGACCGGGATCGCCACGTTGACCCAGACGATGGAAGACGGACGGCGGCAGATGGTGGGGCTGTTGTTGCCATCGGATTTCGTGGGACGGCCGGGGCGGTCGACGGCGGCCTATGACGTGACGGCGACCACCGATCTGGTGATGTGCTGTTTCCGCAAGAAGCCGTTTGAGGAACTGATGCAGACCACCCCGCACGTATCGCAGCGGTTGCTGGAAATGACGCTGGACGAGTTGGATGCGGCGCGGGAATGGATGCTGCTGTTGGGCCGCAAGACGGCGCGGGAAAAGATCGCGTCGCTGCTGGCGATCATCGCGCGGCGGGATGCCAGCCTGAAGCCCAAGACGGCGAAGGGCGGCATCGTTTTCGACCTGCCGCTGACGCGCGAGGAGATGGCTGATTATCTTGGCCTGACGCTGGAGACGGTGAGCCGTCAGGTCAGCGCGTTGAAGCGCGACGGGGTGATCGAGCTGGAAGGCAAGCGCCACATCATCGTACCGGATTTTGATCGGTTGATCGAAGAAACGGGCGATGACAGCGATGGCGGTTATCTGACCTAAGTTAACCCACTGAACTCAAAGTATATTCTGGCATGTCCCTTCATGCTGGCGAGTGCAGCTTTGCGTGCAGCAACCTGTGCAGCAAGTGTGCATACAAAACTCAGCAGATATGGGTGACGATTCCTGGTTAACGGTGCGCGTGTGCGCAGATTGGGGTTTGGCGGATGCGGGCGGAGCGCAAACGCGCCGGGATTTCGTGATGGTTTCGGACACCTCTTGTTTTTGAGCTAACCGGGCGTGCGGTGGCAGTTCGGGTAGGCAAACCCGCCCCGGACTTGATCCGGGGCGGGCCTTTTGATCTTAGCGCGCCATAAGCACCGGGATTTCCGCCTGTTCCAGCATGTTGCGCGTGGCACCACCGAGAATCGCCTCGCGGAAGCGGGAATGGCCATAGGCACCCATCACCAACAGGTCGGCATTGGTGTCGCGCACATGGCGGGCGAGCACGTCCGACACGCGCGGCAGGGTGCGGGCCAGAACCGAGACCTCTGCCTTGACGCCATGACGCACCAGCATCTGGCACAGCATGCCGCCGGGATCAGAGCGTTCGGACCCATGCTGCGGCGGGTCAATCACGGTGATGGTCACCAGATCGGCCTGTTTCAGGATGGGTAAGGCCTTGCGCACGGCGGCCATTGCCTCGGCGCTTTGATTCCATGCGATCACGACACGGCGCGGGGCGGCAGCGTGGCCTGCGCCGCTTTCGGGCAGAATCAGCACCGGCGCGTGGCCTTCGAACAGGGCGGCTTCGACGACGGCTTCGGCATCGCTGCCCTGACCTGCGCCGTATGGGCGAGGCAGGACGACGAGATCGGCAAAGCGCGCGCGTTGGGCGACAAGTTCTGTCAGCGTGCCAAGCTGGGTCATCGCAGCCTCAACAGCGTAACGCAGGGCGGGATCCTGTTCTTTCAATGCCTTGCGTGCCGCCTTTTCGATTTCCTGCGCCTCTTGTTCAGCGCGATCAAGCGCGGCTTGCAGGATCACAGCCCCCGACCCGACATAGGAATAGCCGACCTGGGTATGGTCGACACCCAGAGCGAGGATATCGAGATGGGCGTCATGCGCTGTGGCAAGGACCGCCGCCCCGGTGATGGCCAGTTCGCAGCGTTCGGCGCGGGTGGCGACGGTCAGCAGAGTTTTGTAGGCCATGGGGTGCCTCCTTCAGTTGAATGAACAAGACATAATGCCGCGCGGCCCGGAATGCTTTGACAGAGGTCAACCTCGGGCTCACTGAGTATTGATATGGATCAAGGCATCGGATGGCCGGTCGCTGCACAAGCGTACCAGTCGCAAGAGGCCCCGCCTGACCGATTTTCGGGGTTTGGCCGGGACACGAGACGAAGGGACGCAAAATGTGGGATTACACGAAACTGATCGTGCTGGGGGTTATTGCGGTTCTGGCCGCGATTGCCACCAATTATGCATGGGATCTGGCCTATCAGGTCAATGCGCTGGTGGTGATGCTGGCGGCAGGGCTTACGTTCATGTGGACGCTGCGCACAATGGGCGAGCCGAAGCGGGCGACGCCCAATGAATACATGGACGGGGTGGTGCGCGCAGGCGTGATCGCAACGACATTCTGGGGTGTGGTCGGCTTTCTGGTGGGTGTCTTTATCGCCTTTCAGTTGGCCTTTCCGGCGCTGAATTTTAACTGGGCGCAGGGCATCCTGAACTTTGGCCGACTGCGGCCGCTGCATACCAGCGCGGTGATTTTTGCCTTTGGTGGCAACGCGCTGATCATGTCGTCCTTCTATATCGTCCAGCGCACAAGTGCGGCGCGGCTGTGGGGCGGGAACCTTGCATGGTTCGTGTTCTGGGGCTGGCAGCTGATGATCGTGCTTGCGGCGACGAGCTATATTCTGGGTGGCACGCAATCCAAGGAATATGCCGAAACTGTCTGGTACATCGATTGGTGGATCGTGGTGGTCTGGCTGTCCTTCCTTGCGGTGTTCATGGGCACGCTGATCAACCGGAAAGAGCCGCATATCTATGTGGCGAACTGGTTCCTGCTGTCCTTCATCGTGACGATCGCGATGCTGCATGTGGGCAACAACCTTGCCATCCCGGTTTCCATCTTCTCGTCGCAGTCGGTGCAGGTCACCGCGGGCGTGCAGGATGCGATGATCCAGTGGTGGTATGGGCATAACGCGGTGGGCTTCTTCCTGACCGCAGGCTTCCTGGGGATGATGTACTACTTCATTCCCAAGCAGGCCGAGCGGCCGGTGTTTTCCTACAAGCTGTCGATCATCCACTTCTGGGCGCTGATCTTCCTGTATATCTGGGCCGGTCCGCACCACCTGCATTACACCGCGCTGCCGGATTGGGCATCGACGCTAGGCATGACCTTCTCGATCATGCTGTGGATGCCAAGCTGGGGTGGCATGATCAACGGGCTGATGACGCTGTCTGGCGCATGGGACAAGCTGCGGACCGATCCGATCATCCGGATGATGGTGGTGTCGGTCGGGTTCTATGGCATGTCCACCTTTGAAGGCCCGATGATGAGCATCAAGGCCGTCAACTCGCTGAGCCACTATACCGACTGGACCATCGGCCATGTGCATTCCGGTGCGCTGGGCTGGAACGGGATGATCACCTTTGGCGCGCTGTACTTCCTGACGCCGCGCCTGTGGAACCGCGAACAGCTGTACAGCCTGAAGCTGGTGAGCTGGCACTTCTGGTTGGCCACCATCGGGATCGTTCTGTACGCGTCCTCGATGTGGGTGACCGGCATCATGGAAGGCCTGATGTGGCGTGAAGTGGATGCGAACGGGTTCCTTGTGAACGCCTTTGCCGACACGGTGGCCGCGAAGTTCCCGATGTATGTGGTGCGGGGCATGGGTGGGGCGATGTTCCTGACGGGCGCGCTGATCATGGCCTACAATCTGTGGATGACGGTGCGGGCGCAGCCTGCAAAGGCGCCCGTCAACGCCAACAACTTCGTTCCGGCAGAGTAAGGGGGGGCATGAGAGATGGCTTTTCTTGACAAGCATAAAGCGATTGAAACCCACGCGACCTTGCTTCTGGTGTTGTCGCTTCTGGTGGTGAGCATCGGGGGGATCGTGCAGATCGTGCCGCTGTTCTATCTGGAGAACACGATCGAGAAGGTGGAAGGGGTGCGCCCCTACACACCTCTCGAACTGGTGGGACGGGACATCTATATCCGCGAGGGTTGCTATGTCTGCCACAGCCAGATGATACGTCCGATGCGGGATGAGGTCGAACGCTATGGACACTACTCGCTGGCGGCGGAGTCAATGTACGACCATCCGTTCCAGTGGGGGTCAAAACGGACCGGGCCGGATCTGGCGCGGGTCGGCGGGCGGTATTCGGATGCCTGGCATGTGGATCACCTGACCAACCCGCAATCTGTGGTGCCGGAATCGGTGATGCCGAAATATGGCTACCTGCTGAACCGCGAAATCGACGGGCGCCATGTCACGCAGATCATGAACACCCATCGTTTTGTGGGTGTACCCTATGACGAGGCGATGATGGAAAACGCGGTGCTGGATTTCGCCGCGCAGGCAGACCCGAACAGCGACTATGCGGGGCTGCAGGAACGCTATGCCAAGACGAATGTGTCGAATTTCGACGGGCAACCGCAACTGACCGAGATGGACGCGCTGATCGCCTATCTGCAGGTTCTGGGGACGATGGTCGATTTCTCGACCTTTACCCCGGATGCGAGCCGGTAAGGGGGCGAGATGGAAACCTACAGCTTTCTGAGGGAATTCGCGGACAGTTGGGCGCTGGTGGCGCTGACGCTGATCTTCATCGGGGTGGTGATCTGGGCCTTTCGGCCCGGCAGCAAGCCGATGCACGACGAGGCCGCGATGCAGATCTTTCGAAACGAGACGAAACCGGCGGGCCAGGCCGGGCGCGGTACGGACCGCGCCCCCGCCAGCAGCCAGAAGGAGGCGTGAGAGATGTGCGCCAAGCAAGTTACAAAGAAGCCAAGCCAGCAGGTTGAAACGACCGGGCATAGCTGGGACGGGATCGAGGAACTGAACAACCCGATGCCGCGCTGGTGGGTGTGGACGTTCTATGCCTGCATCATCTGGGCGGTGGGATATATGATCGCCTATCCAGCCTGGCCCCTGATCAACGGCGCGACGCCGGGGGTTCTGGGCGCATCGACCCGGGCGGATGTGGTGAAGGAGATCGAGCGGTTTGATGCGGCCAATGCCGAGATCAAGGCGCAACTGATCGCCGCGCCGCTGACGTCGATCCCGACGGATACCGCGCTGATGGCCTATGCCGAACCCGCCGGGGCATCGGTGTTCCGCACCAACTGTTCGACCTGTCACGGGTCGGGCGCGGCGGGGGTGGAAGGCAAGGGATATCCGAACCTTCTGGATGACGATTGGCTGTGGGGTGGGACGATCGAGGATATCCACCTGACCATCACCCATGGCATTCGCAACACGACCGATCCGGATGCGCGCTATTCCGAAATGCCGAAATTCGGTGTGGACGAATTGCTGGAACCGGCGCAGATCGACGCAGTGGTCGAGCATGTGCTGGCCATTTCCGGGCAAGAGCATGATGCGGCACTGGCCACGGAAGGTGCAACGGTCTTTGCCGAGAACTGCGCTGCTTGCCACATGGATGCCGGTGAGGGCGATCCGACGCAGGGCGCGCCACGCCTGAGTGATGCGATCTGGCTTTACGGTGGGAGCCGCGAGAAGATCAAGGAAACGGTCACTTATGCGCGGTTTGGCGTGATGCCGAACTGGGCCGGGCGGCTGACCGAGGACGAAATTCGTGCGGTGGCGGCCTATGTCCATTCGCGCGGCGGCGGTCAGTGATCTGACCCCGGCTTGAAGGTTGGAAAAGGCGGGGTCGGTTGACCCCGCCTTTTTCCTGTGCGGCGGTCAGGCCCCGGCGGCGGCCAGGCCTGCATCGAGCAGCGCCTTGATTTCGTCGCGCGAAGTGCCGGCGACGCTGCGGCCGAGTTCGGTTTTCCCCTTGAGCAGAACCAGCGTGGACCGGCGTGGGATATTCAGGCTTTTGGATAACTCGCCTTCGCCATGTTCATCCCAATCGACGGTGATGAAGCGGATGGCGGCGTCATAGGCGGGGTTCTCGGCGCGAAGTTCATCCATCACGCGGACCTGCGCGCGGCAGGTGGAGCACCAGCTTGCCCAGAAATCGAGCAGGATCACGCGGCCATCGGCCATGTCCTGTTCGGCAAGACCGGGGGTGTAGAACAGCTTGGCCATTTCGGCCTGTGCCGCCATAGGCAGGGCCATTAGGGCAGCGCCAGAGGCAAGCAGGGTACGGCGGGTGATCATGGGATGGTCCTTTCGGGTGGGAGGGATCAGAGGGCGACCGAAAGATCGGTCAGCCAAGGGGGAAGCGTGTCGAGCAGCCATGCCTCGACCGGGTGGTTGAGGCCGAACCAGAGGAAAAGGCCCACGGCCAAGAAGGCCGCGCCCAGGATCGGCTTGGCCTTGGGCGCGAGGCGGGCCAGCAGCGCCTTGCGCGCCTGAAGCCGGGATTTCGCGCCATAGGCCAGCGCTAGGATCAGGGTCGAGACCCCGGCGGCAAAGGCGATCATCACGAGCGTGGCGCCCAGCAAATCGGTTCGCTGTGCCGCCAGAGAGATGGCTGCGCCGAGGGTGGGGCCGATGCAGGGGCTCCAGACCGCGCCAAGGAGGAGGCCGCCAAGGATTTGACCCGTGGGTGAGGCGGCCCAGTCGGATCGGATGGATTGATCGGCGCGGGCGGCGAGGCCGGCGGTGGCAGTGGCGAAACCGGCAGACAGGCTGGGCACCAGCATGAACAGGCCAAAGCCCGCCATCAGCAGCGCCGCCCCCTGCGCCGCGCGTTCGGGCGAGAGGCCGAGGCTGGACCCTGCGGCGGAGAGGCCGACACCGAGCACCACGAAAGACAGGCTCATGCCAAGGGCGAGGCGCAAGGGCGCGCGCCGATCGGCCGACAGGGCAGAGGCCAGCACGATGGGCAGCACCGGCAGGACACAAGGATTGATCAGCGTAAGAAGGCCGGCGCCGTAGGCGAGGAGGAGTTGCAGCATCAAGACGGTGCTTTCGTTGGTGGGCGGGTATTGGCCCTGTCATGGCGCCACTACGCGCACGCGACGCGGTGCGTTTCTGGTGATGACGCAGCTGTGATCGGGGATCGCCCTAAAGTGCCATGCCGCGCGGCCTTGTCGCAGGGGTAAACCTGCATTCGGGATGCGTTTTTGATATGGGTCAAGGCATGGTTTCTCTGTCGGCCCGATATGGGAGGCAGCATAGCAAAAGACCGGAGAGTTCCGTGACCAGCCCTGATGTCGAACCACCGAGCCTTTACGCCGCACGCGAGCCGATCTTTCCGCGCCGGGTGAAGGGTTCCTTCCGCACCATGAAGTGGTGGATCATGGCGGTGACGCTGGGGATTTACTACCTGACGCCATGGATTCGCTGGGACCGGGGGCCGAACCTGCCGGATCAGGCGGTGCTGATCGACATGGCGAACCGGCGGTTCTTTTTCTTTATGATCGAGATCTGGCCGCATGAATTCTATTTCGTGGCGGGCCTGTTGATCATGGCGGGGCTGGGGTTGTTCCTGTTCACCTCTGCCGCGGGGCGGGTGTGGTGCGGCTATGCCTGCCCGCAGACGGTGTGGACGGATCTGTATATCCTTGTTGAGCGCTGGGTGGAGGGGGACCGAAACGCGCGGATTCGCCTGCATCGGCAGGGTTGGAATGGCGAAAAGGTGCGCAAGCGCGCGGTGAAATGGTCGATCTGGCTGCTGATCGGGTTGGCGACGGGCGGGGCGTGGATCTTTTACTTTACCGATGCGCCGACGCTGGCGGTCAATCTGGTGCAGGGAACGGCCCATCCGGTTGCCTATCTGACCATGCTGATCCTGACGCTTACGACCTTTGCCTTTGGCGGGTTCGCGCGGGAACAGATGTGCATCTACGCCTGCCCTTGGCCGCGCATTCAGGCGGCGATGATGGACGAGGACACGTTGACCATCGCCTATCGCGAATGGCGTGGCGAGCCGCGCGGCAAGCTGCACAAGGGTGAGGTTCCCGAGGGGCAGGGCGACTGTATCGATTGTATGGCCTGTGTGAATGTCTGCCCGATGGGGATTGATATCCGCAACGGGCAGCAACTGGCCTGCATCACATGCGGGCTGTGCATCGACGCCTGCAACGACACGATGGACAAGATCGGCAAACCGCGTGACCTGATCGGGTATATGGCGCTGACCGATGAGGTGCGTGAAAAAGCGGGGCAGACGCCGAAATCGGTGTGGAGCCATGTGTTCCGTGTCAGGACGGTGCTTTACACCGTGCTTTGGGCGGCGGTGGGCATCGGGCTGGTGGTGGCGTTGTTCATGCGGTCTGAGATTGATGTGAACGTGTCGCCGGTGCGGAACCCGACCTATGTGACGCTGTCGGATGGCACGATCCGCAACACCTATGACCTGCGGTTGCGCAACAAGACCGGCGACGACGCGCTGTTCTCAGTCTCCGTCACGTCGGAGACGGGGGTGGTGCTGCGGCTGGAAGGCAGCGATGATGCGGTGGTGCGAGTGCCGGCGAATGAGACGTTGCAGCAGCGGGTGTATATCGAAGCCCCGCCGGGATCGCCTGCGGCGGTGACAGACCGGACGGACCTGCGGCTGTGGATCGCCGACACGCGGGGAACGGCGCGGGTCAATCATGATACCGTGTTCAACGGCAAGGGGCAGTGACATGGCGGAACTGAAGGGTTGGCATGTGCTGGGGATCGCGGTGGGCGCGTTCGGCGTGATCATCGCGGTCAATCTGGTGATGGCCTACCAGGCGATCAGCACCTTTCCGGGGCTGGAAGTGGCCAATGGCTATGTCGCAAGCCAGACCTTTGACGCGGACCGCAAGGCGCAGGAGGCGCTGGGCTGGACGGTGGCCACGGATTATACCGGTGGCACGCTATCGTTGGACGTGACCGATGCCGAGGGGTTGCCCGCGGCGATGCAGTCGCTGGAGGTGCTGGTGGGGAGGGCCACGGAAACGCAGCAGGATGTCCGGCCCGAATTCGTGCGCGTGGCGGGGGTCTGGCAGGCCGATGTGCCGCTGGCACGGGGCAAATGGATGCTGGTGGTCGAGGCCAAGGCGCAGGATGGCACGAAGTTCAAGCAGCGGCTGGAACTGTTCGTGATGGACGGAGCGCAGGGGTAAGGCGATGACCATTTCCGCGCCCCTGTCCGGCCCATTGCCCGAGCATGTATCGGCAGCGGCCTGCCCGGCCTGCATTGCCGCACCCAGCGCGCAGAACATCGCTGCTATGGCGGCCGAGATCCAGGGCGCGCGGCTGATGCTGTCGCTCCCCACGGCGCATTGCGCGGCTTGTATGGTGACGGTGGAGCAGGCCCTGCAAGCCGTGCCGGGTGTGCGCAGCGCGCGGGTGAACCTGTCGCTGCGCCGGGCAAGCGTCGATGCGGATGCGGAAGTGACTGCCGAGCCGCTGATCGCCGCGCTGAAGGGCGTGGGGTATGAGGCGCATGAGCTGGACCCCGGTCTCTTGAGCACGACCGAGACGGACCGGCAGGGGCGCGATCTGCTGATGCGGCTGGGGGTGGCGGGGTTCAGCATGATGAATGTCATGCTGCTGTCTGTCGCCGTCTGGTCAGGCGCGGGGGATGCCACGCGGGATCTGTTCCACTGGATTTCCGCCGCTATTGCGCTGCCGACGGTCGTGTTCGCGGGGCAGCCGTTTTTCAAATCGGCTTGGGCCAGTTTGCGGGTGGGGCGGCTGGGCATGGATGTCCCGATCAGCCTTGCGCTGATCCTTGCATCGGGGATTTCACTGTTCGAGACATGGCATTCGGGCCATCACGCCTATTTCGACGCGGCGGTGATGCTGTCGTTTTTCCTGCTGGCGGGGCGCTATCTGGACCATCGTACGCGGGCGGTGGCGCGGTCGGCGGCCGAGGAGTTGGCGGCGCTGGAAGTGCCGCGCGCAACCGTGCTGCGCGACGGGGTTGAGGTGGTGCTGCCGATAGCCGAGGTCGCGGTGGGTGATCTGGTGCGGGTGCGCCCGGGCGGGCGGATGCCGGTGGATGGCGTGGTCGTGGAAGGACAGTCGGAACTGGACCGGTCGCTGTTGACCGGGGAAAGCCTGCCGGTCTTTGCCGGAGAGGGCCTTGTGGTATCGGCGGGCGAGGTGAACCTGACCGGGCCGCTGGTGGTGCGCGTGACGGCGGCGGGGCGGGCGTCGAGCCTGCACCGGATGGCTGATCTGGTGGCCATCGCGGAAAGCGCCAAGACGCGGTATACGAGCCTGGCCGAGCGGGCGGCGCGGCTTTACTCGCCGCTGGTGCATATCCTGTCGTTCAGCGCGTTCGGTTTCTGGATGTGGAAAACCGGGGGCGATCTGCGCTTTGCGGTGAATATCTCTGCCGCTGTGCTGATCATCACCTGCCCCTGCGCGCTGGGTTTGGCAGTGCCTGCTGTGGTGACGGCCGCGAGTGGCAAGTTGTTCCGCAAGGGGCTGCTGATCAAGCATGGCACGGCGCTGGAGCGTTTGGCCGAGGTGGATACGGTGGTGTTCGACAAGACCGGGACGCTGACCATGGGCGCGCCTGCGGTGATGAACCTGGGCGAACATCCGGTCACGGCAGTGGAGGTGGCGGCGGCGCTGGCGGCGGCTTCGTCCCATCCCTTGGCGCTGGCGCTGGTGGCCGGGGCGCGGGCCGCGGGCATCCATCCCGCGCGGGTCGAGGAGTTGCGCGAGGTGCCGGGTTATGGCGTTGAGGGTATCTGGAAGGGCCGCCGGGTGCGGCTGGGCCGGGCGGAATGGTGCGGAAGCGATCCGCTGGATGTGACGGCGACCTATCTTTGCACTGGCGACGGCGCGGCGCGGGCCTTCACCTTTGCCGACAGCCTTCGCCCCGGCGCAGCAGAGGCGGTGGCATCGCTGCGGGCGCAGGGGCTGCGGGTGATGCTGGTATCGGGCGATGTGGCCGGGGCCGTAGGCGAACTGGCCGGGCGGTTGGGGATTGCCGACTGGACCGCAGGCGCGCTGCCCGCCGAGAAGGCCGCGACGGTGGCGCGGCTGACGGCGGAGGGGCGGCGCGTGCTGATGGTGGGCGACGGGTTGAACGACACGGCGGCGCTGGCGGCGGCGCATGTATCGGTATCGCCCGCAAGCGCGCTGGATGCAGCGCGGGTGGCATCGGATATCGTGCTACTGGGGCAGGACATGGCGCCCATCGGCGATGCGCTGCGGATCAGCCGTCAGGCTTCACGCCGGATTGTCGAGAATTTCGGGGTTTCGGCGGCTTATAACGTGATTGCGGTGCCGCTGGCTTTGGTCGGGATGGCAACGCCGCTGGCGGCGGCGGCGGCGATGTCGCTGTCGTCGATCACCGTTTCGCTGAACGCGCTGCGGTTGAAGTAAAGGACATACGATGTCGATCCTGAGCCTGTTGATCCCGATGTCGCTGTTTCTTGGTGGCCTTGGGCTGGCTGCGTTCTTCTGGGCTATGAAGAACAAGCAATATGATGACCCGGAAGGGGATGCGAACCGCATCCTGACCAAGGAATGGGACGATCACCCCAAGCCGTGATGGGGACGTAGTCACCAAAAAATCCCGCGCCGGGTTCCGGCGCGGGTTTGACGATAACACTTACAGTATCTGGATCCCGGCGAAGAGGCCGTTACGGCCCCATCGTAAAGCATTGGATAGCGCGAGCCTGCAGGCGGCGGCAGGCGAGATCGGCCTGATCCTGCGTCAGCCCGACGAAGGTTGCGTCAAAGCCGCCGCTGCGCGACATCACCTTGCGCAACGATCCGTTCAGCGTGGCGCTTTCCACCAGCTGGGTGCGCAGAAGCGCGCGTTCGGCATCGTAGCTGGACCCGAAGCGGCCGACATTCACGCCCCAATGCCTGTCACCCGAGGTTGATATGGACAGGATGACCTCCGGCTCTGCGGGCAGGTCGGTGGTGGTTGGGGCGCTGACATCATCATAGATCGGGGCGTTGCGGGTCTGCGGGCGGGGCGAGACGGCCACGCCTGCGGCCGAGACGACCTGGAAGGGAATAATTTCGGGTTCGGGTTCGGCGGGTGTGCCTTCGGCCATGAGCTGGCCTTCGGCGGTACCTTCGGGCAGCGTCGCCTCCATTGCCGCAGCGAGGGTTTCGGCATCAAGCGGGGCATCGGTGGCGGCCGTGCCAGCAGATGCGATTTCAACATCGTCGACTGTCAGCGTTGCGGCAGGTGCTGCGGCCTGCGCCAGTTCGGCGGCCTGCGCCTCGAGGCTGTCTTCCGGTGCCAAGGCGGCAGCAAGCGCGCCTTCGATGCCCGATTGCATGGCATCGACGGCTTCGGCGGTGGCGACCACGGTTTCTGGGGGGGCTGCCGCTGCGCCCGGGCGGGCCTGCGGGCGGGGCGAAGTTGCGATCTGCATGGACGCCCGGACCGTCTTTCCCGCGCCATCGGCGGTGACGGGAAGATCGGTGTCGGCGACCAGCATCTCTTCGCCGCCCTGATAGCTGGGTGTCTCGGGCGGGTTGACGGGCGCGTTGCGCGGTGCCTTGCCGAAGCCGAGATCGAGCAGTTTCATCATCTTGGCGTTGCGGTCGGCGGTGGATTTACCGCCGAAGATGGTGGCGATAAGCCGCTTGCCGCCGCGATCCGCCGAGGCGGTCAGGTTGAACCCTGCGGCAACGGTGTAGCCCGTCTTGATCCCATCCGCGCCTTCATAGGCATCAAGGAAGCGGCGGTTGGTGTTGTTGACCGTGGCAAGCCCCGCATCAACCGAGCGGCGCGAGAACAGATTATAATACTGCGGGAAATCGTAGAACAGGTGACGACCGAGGATCGTCATGTCGCGGGCCGAGGACAGGTGACCTTCGGCGGTGAGGCCGTTGGCGTTCTTGAAGGTGGTATTGGACATACCCAGCGCCTTGGCGGTGCGGGTCATGCGGCGGGCGAAATCGGCCTCATTCCCGCTGATCGCCTCGCCAATCGCGGTGGCGGCGTCGTTGGCGGATTTGATGGCGGCGGCGCGGATCAGGTTGCGCAGCGCGATCTTTTGCCCCGACCGCAGGCCAAGCCGTGACGGTGGCTGGGCGGCGGCATGTTTGGAGATGGTGACCATCGTATCAAGCGAGATGTTGCCGCGCTGAATCTCCTCGAAGGCGATGTAGAGCGTCATCATCTTGGTGAGGGATGCAGGGTGCAGGCGGGTGTCTGCGTTTTCCGCATAGAGCACTTCGCCGGTGCGGGCATCGATCACGATCGAGGCATAAGGAGCGGCGCGCAACGGTGATGCGGCGATAAACGCCGTGATGGTTGCAAGCGTTATGAATGAAAGCAAGCGGGCGAAATGCCCAATGAGCGATGCCACGTCGCTGGTTCCTTGTTCCTGCCTCTGGATGCCCCGGTTTTTTGTGGGGCTTGTCTGCTGGGAAAGAGGTTAGCACATGGGTTTCCCCCGGAAAACCCCTGAATTTCAATGACTTTGACGGTGGAGTAGAGGTGTTGCAAAGCTGCCGGGTATGGTAGGCAGCCGCTAGGTTTGGTGTGTCAGCCGAGCCGAGACACCAGATCGGGGAGCATCCCAAGGTGATCGAGCACGGCGAAACGGGGGTGATCTGTCGGTGGATCGGCATGTTCCAGCGCCCAGGTCAGGCCATGGGGAACGTGGACGCCGAAGCCCCCGGCCTCGATCACGGGGATGACATCGGATTTGAGCGAGTTGCCAACCATGAGCGCGCGGTCGGGGCCGTGGCCGTGGCGGGCAAAGATTTTGGCATAGGCGGGGGCGGTCTTGTTCGACACGATTTCGACGCCGTGGAACAGGTCGCCAAGGCCGGATTGGGCGAGTTTGCGTTCCTGATCCAGCAGGTCGCCCTTGGTAATGAGAAGGACGCGGTGGGATTCGGCCATCGCTTCGACTGCCGCACGGGCGTGGGGGAGAAGCTCGATGGGATGTTCCAGCATCTCGCGCCCTGCGGCCATCAGATCAGCGATGACGGTGGCTGGAACGCGGCCTTCGGTCACCTCAATCGCGGTTTCGATCATCGACAGGGTGAAGCCCTTTACGCCAAAGCCGTAATGGCCAAGGTTGCGGCGTTCGGCGGCGAGCAGGCGGTCATGCAGGTGATCGGGATCGGCATAGTCGGCCAGCAGGGCGGTGAAGCGGTCTTGGGTCAAGCGGAAGAAGGATTCGTTCTGCCAAAGCGTATCATCGGCATCAAAGCCGATGGTGGTGATGCGGTGGCTGGCTGGCATGGCGCGGATTCCCCTATTCGCGCGACTGTGATGCCCTGAGGCCGCGATGGGCGCAAGCATGGGGTGCCGCAGCGGCAAGCCCCCCTTTTCGCGGCGCGGGAATGGATTATATTGCTGTCACGGAAAGACCTTGCGAATCCCCATCCCTGACCGGAGTCATCGTCAAGTGAGCCTGAGCCCCATCATCCTGTCTGGAACCCCTGAGGGGCCGGGGAATGAGTCAGGTCTGCTGACCAAGACCAAGTCAAAGACGCAGCGCCCGCCCCTCTACAAGGTTATGCTGCTGAACGACGATTACACGCCGATGGAGTTCGTGGTGCATGTGTTGGAACGGTTCTTTGGGCTGAGCCATGCGCAGGCGTTCGACATCATGCTGACGGTCCACAAGAAGGGGCTGGCGGTCGTGGGGGTGTTTTCCTTTGAGGTGGCCGAGACGAAGGTGGCGCAGGTGATGGATTTCGCGCGCCGCCATCAGCATCCGCTGCAATGCACGATGGAGAAAGAGTGACGGGTCAGTCCGTGGCGCAGGGCGATTTCTGAACGCAGAAATCGCGACGGACTTTGACGCGAACGCCGGTGAAACCGCCCTTGGGGCGGTTTCTTGTTTTCTGTGTCAGAAAACACTGCGAAATCTGCGTCAGATTTCGCCTTGGGTTCTGATGGGACGCTGCCTATGGTGCGCGGCGTTTTGCGAGAGGATAACCGATGCGATCTGCCCGATTGACCATGGCGCTGGAAGGCGGGCTGTTCGTGGTGCCGACTGAAGGGAAGGTGGCCGTGATCCGGCCCCGGATCGGGGATGAATTGTCCGCATTGCCGAAGGACCGGGTCGAGGTGATTACCGGGTTCCGCCCGGATTTCGACTGGTTTGTTGCGCGGGGCCATGTGGCGCTGCGCGACGCGGCAGCGCCCTATGCGGCAGCAGTGGTCTGCCTGCCGCGTGCCAAGGCGCAGGCGCGGGCGCTGGTCGCGCAGGCGGCGGCGATGGTGGTGCCGGGTGGCCCTGTGGCGGTGGACGGGCAAAAGACCGATGGCATTGATGCGTTGCTGAAGGAATTGCGCGGGCGAGTGATGCTGTCCGAAGCGCTTTCCAAGGCGCATGGCAAGCTGGCGGTGTTCCCTGCGGGGCCTGGGCTGGCGGATTGGGCCGATGTGGCGGTGGATGTGGCCGGGTTCCGCACGGTGGCCGGGGTGTTTTCGGCGGATGGTGTTGACCGGGGGTCGGCCCTGCTGGCCGCTGCCCTGCCGGGTGAGATGAAGGGGCGGGTCGCCGATCTGGGCGCGGGCTGGGGCTATCTGGCACAGGCGGTGCTGGCGCGGGCGGGCGTGAAGGAATGCCATCTGGTCGAGGCCGAGGCGGATGCGCTGGATTGCGCGCGGGCCAATGTGAGCGATGAGCGGGCTGCGTTCCATTGGGCCGATGCGACCACTGTAAAGCTGCCGCGTGTGATGGATCATGTGGTGATGAACCCACCTTTCCATCAGGGGCGGGATGCCGATCCGGGGCTGGGGATCGCCTTTATCGGCGCGGCAGCGCGCATGTTGTCGCCGCCGGGAGTGCTGTGGCTGGTTGCGAACCGGCACTTGCCTTATGACAGAGCGCTGACCACCTTGTTCCGTGAGGTGCAGGATATTGGCGGCGATGCGGGCTTTCGCGTAATACGGGCCTCGCACCCGCTGCGGGCGCGGTAGACAGGGAATTCCATGAGCTTTTCCATTTCGGGCAAGACGGCCATCGTCACTGGGGCGGCCAACGGGATCGGGCTGGCCATTGCGCGGCACTTTCTGGACAAGGGGGCGAATGTCATGTTCGCCGACATGGACGAGGTGCGGCTGGAAGATCAGGTGGGCGAAGAAGCGCGGGCCGAAGGGCAGGTGCGGATGTTCGCGGGCGATCTGCGCCAGAAGTTGACCATGGCGAACCTGCTGTCTGCCACGGTAGATGCCTTCGACCGGATCGACATTCTGGTGAACGCGAGCCGCCAATGTGCGCTGTCTGAAGCGCTGGACCCGGAAAAGGACGCGGTTGAGGATCTGCTGGAACAGAACCTGTTGACCAGCCTGCGGCTGAGCCAGATGACCGCGAAGCGGATGATCCAGAAGGCGGAAAAGACCGGGGTAGAGGGGATGATCGGGTCGATCATCAACCTGTCGTCGCTGGCCGCGGTGCGGACGCAGCCGCAACTGCTTGGCTATTCGATCAGCTCGGCGGCGGTGGAGCAGATGACGCGGTCGCTGGCAGTGGCGCTGGCGCCGAAGGGCATTCGGGTGAACGCGGTTTCCTTTGCGTCGGTGCTGAGCGCGTCGCTGCAAGGGGCGCTGCGCGAGCATCCCGATTGGCGCGAGATGATCGAGGCCGGAACGCCGCTGGCACGGATTGCCAGCGCGGATGAAGTGGCAGAAGCGGCGCATTTCCTCGCATCCGATGCTTCGGGCTTCATGACCGGTCAGGTTTTGACGCTGGATGGCGGGCGCGGCCTGCTGGATGCGGTGGCCGCGCCGACGTTCTGACTATTCCGGATATTGCGCCTTGCACTGGGCGATGACGGGCTGCGCGGCGCGGGCCAGTTCATCGCGGCGCTGCAGCAGGCTTTCCAGCTTGGCCCGTTCGGCGTTCAGGTCGATGGCCTTTGGCCGGGTTTTCGTCTGCGGTTCCTGTTCAAAGCAATAGCGCGGGGACGGGGCGGGCTGGGCCGGATCGGTGGAGGGCTGAACCTCGCAGATCTGCCAGACCGGAACATAGACGGTATATTCCTCGATCGCGTAGCCGCGGGCGAGATTGGCCTGCGTTTCATCAACCAGTTTCTGCATCGTGCGAAGATCGCGCGTGTTGCGGTTGATGCATTGTTCCTGCGGGGTGCCGCAGGCAACCAGCAGCAGAAGGGCGGGGAGGAGGAGGCGGCGCATGGCGGTGTCCTTTGGTTGCAGGGCATTTTACGCGCTTCGGCCGTGGGTGCCAAATGCCATGTTGGCGAGCGGGGTTTTCCAGTGCTAGGCATGGCGGTGTAAACTTGGAGAGACACCTATGACCGACCCGTTTGATGCCCGTAAAGCCCGTGCCGCCGCATGGTTCCGCGAATTGCGGGATCAGATCGTGGCGGCGTTCGAGGGGCTGGAAGATCGGTACGGGTCGGGCGAACCGGGGCGGTTCGAGGTGACGCCCACGACGCGGGCCGATGGCGGCGGCGGGTTGATGAGCGTGATGCGTGGCGGCCGCGTGTTCGAAAAGGTGGGCGTGAACGTGTCCGAGGTGCATGGCACCTTGGGCGAACGGGCACAGAAGGCGATGGCGGCGCGGGGCGTGCCGGGGATGGATACCGACCCGCGATTCTGGGCCAGTGGGATTTCGCTGGTGGCGCATATGGTGAACCCCCATGCGCCCGCGGTGCATATGAACACCCGGATGTTCTGGACGCCGCATGCGGCCTGGTTCGGCGGTGGTTCCGACCTGAACCCGGCGATTGAATATGCCGAGGATACCGCGCATTTCCACGGCCAGATGCAGGCGGCCTGTGATGCGCATGACGCGGGGTATTACCCGAAGTTCAAGGCCTGGGCGGATGAGTATTTCTTTGTGCCGCACCGGGGCCGGGCGCGGGGTGTGGGCGGGATTTTCTATGATGACCTGCACACCGGCGACTGGGAGGCGGATTTCGCCTTTACGCGAGAGGTGGGGCGGCATTTCCTGCCCGCCTTCGTGCCGGTAACCGAGCGGCGGGTGGATACGCCCTATTCCGACGCAGATCGCGAAAAGCAACTGATCCATCGCGGACTCTACGCGGAATACAACCTTGTCTATGACCGTGGCACCAAGTTCGGGCTGGAGACGGGGCATGATGCCAATGCCGTTCTGATGAGCCTGCCGCCGATTGCGAAATGGACGTGATCTGCTGGTCGCGTTGGTAAGGAGCAGAGCATGGCGGATATCGAGATACGGGCGCGGGCCTTCTGGACGGATGTTGAGGGGGCAGAGCATGCCGTGGGCTTTGCGGCGAGCGAAGACCCGGAAGATGGCTATGTGATATTCGAAGGCCGTCCGGGTGACCGGAAGGGGCTGTATCTGGAAGTATCCGACGACATCTTTGCCGCGAAGGATGCGGTTGAGGCGGTGGTCTTTGACGCGGAGGGGTTTACGCTGACGATCCGGCCGGGGATGGTGGCCAAACTGGGCATGGTGAGCGAAGTGGTTGTCGTTGTGAAAGCGGATGACGCCGATGGTCAGGCCGCGCTGGCGGTTCTGAAGGGTCTGCTGGGCTGACAATAGAGGATAAATTAATACATATTCCAATGTGTTGAATGTTGCGGTGACGCAACAGGATACCTTGCAGGGCATCAATGCCTTTGCGCGTTTCTGATCAAAATGATACCCTGTTGAAACAAAAAGAATAAACCTGAGGCGTAGAGCAAAATGAAAAACATCATGATCACCACCGCGTTTGCGGTGGCTTTTTCCGCTGGCATCGCAACCGCGCAAGAGTTCAAGGGGGACATCACCCTTGGGTATTCGGCGTTCTGGGATGATACGGAATTCAACACGCTGTCCGGCACCGGATCGTTTGAATTCGGGATCGCTGACCGTGCATCGGTGCAGGTGGACCTTGGGCTTTATGGCTTTGGGTTCACGGGCGTCGAAGGCACCAATCTTGTGCTGCACGGCATCTATGACGTGAACCCGCAGGGATCGCTGGGCCTGTTTCTAGGTGTCGACAGCGCGGCCGGTGCCCGGGATGAGTTCTACGGGATCGAATACGGCCAAGCTTTCGGAACCGGCAGCGTGGAGGTTTATGCCGCGCGCGGGGAAGAAGGCGGGGTGAACGGGACGTTGATTGGGGCCGAAGGTATGTTCGCCGTCAGCGATAACTTCGGCATCGGGGTCAAACTGGACAATGCCGATTATGGTGGGCAGTTGGATGCGCGGCGGATCGGTGTGAAGGGCAACTATTCGGTGGGACAAGGGTCATCGGTATTCGCCGAGATTGGAACGGCGCGCATTGACGACGGCACAACCAGCCTGAGTGAGCCTTTTGTCGGGGTTGGTCTTTCGTTCAACCTTGGTGAAGGCAAGGCCACCTTTGGCCAGCGCAGCCAGTTCGCGCTGATCCCGGGCTTCTAACCCCTAGCCTTGCTGCCAAAGCAAGGCAGCAACGCCAGCAAGAATGACGGCCATCCCGAGGAGTTGCCTTGGGGTGGTCTTTTGTTTGAAATGGACCCATGAGACGAGTTGGGCCATCGGCACTTCGATCAAGGCCAGCGTGCGGACATTGGCGGCGCTGGTGAGCGAAAAGCCGGTGAACCAGCAGGCGGAGGCGAAGGCGCCGAGGAAGCCTGCGGCGAGAGATGAACGCCAGACGCGGAACGATCCGGCCAGCGCGGCGCGGTCGAAGATCAGCAGCCAGATCAGCAGCGTGACGGTTTGGATGGTGAGCGCGAGCGTGAGCGTGGTCAACGCGCGGGTGAGGAAGGTGCCATCAGGCAGGGCGGTGATTCCGCCGCGAAAGCCGATGGCGGCGAGGCCATAGCCAAGGCCCGCCAGTAAGCCGAGGGCGGCGGGGCGGGCGTGGAAGAAGTGCCCCAGTGTGGGGCCGGGTTTGACCGACAGGATCAGCACCCCCGCCACTGCAATGGCGATGGCGACGAAGGTGCCGGGGGTGAGGTGATCGCCCAGCAGGGCCGCCCCCAGCAGCGCCACCAGAACGGGTTCGGTCTTCAGCCAAGCGGTGGCGACGCCGAAGGATTGATCCCGCATCAGCAGGAGCATCAGCGCGGTGCCCGCGATCTGTGCCCATGCGCCGAGCGCCGTCCAGCCAAGGGTGGCGGGGCCGGGCAAGGGGATGGGATCGCCGGACCACAGGGCGTGGGCCAGCAGGAACAGGGCGGCGAAGGGCAGGCCGAAGAGGAACCTGACTTGCGTTGCGCCGACCGTGCCAAGCGCCGTGGTCAGCCCCGCCTGCGTTGCATTGCGCCCGGTCTGGGCTATGGCCCCCATGACGGCGGCCCAGACCCAGAGCGGGAGCGTCACCTCAGGCCCCGCGGACCGTGTCGATCATCAGTTGCACATTGTCGGGGTTTGCGTCGGGCGTGATGCCGTGGCCGAGGTTGAAGATATGCGGTCCCTTGCGGAAAGCATCCACGACGCGGCGGGTTTCACGCACCAGCGCCTCACCCCCGGTGACCATATGTTCGGGGGCAAGGTTGCCCTGCACGCAGCCGCCCGGCTGGACATGTTCCGCGCCCCATTCGGGGGTGATGGAATTGTCCAGCGCCACGCAATCGGCCCCGGTCTTGGCGGCGAAACCGATATATCCATCGCCCGCCTCACGCGGGAAGGCGATGATGGGCAGGCCGGGGTGGCGGTCCTTGAGGGCGGAGATGATCCGCTCGGCCGGTTTGACGGCGAAATCCTCAAAATCCTGACCTTTAAGGGAGCCAGCCCAGGAATCGAAGAGCTTTACCACCTCGGCCCCGGCGTTGACCTGAGCAGAGAGGTATTCGACGGTCGACTCTGTGATGCGGTCGATCAGGGCCTGAAAGGTGGCGCGGTCACTGTTTTTCAGGGCATGGGCGGCGGCCTGATCCTTTGATCCCTGGCCTGCGATCATGTAGGTGGCGACAGTCCAGGGGGCGCCTGCGAAACCGATGAGGGTGGTTTCTGCCGGGAGTTCGTGGGCGAGGATTTTGACAGTTTCATAGATGGGCGACAGCGTATCGTGGATGGCATCGGTCGGCTTGAGCGCCTTGACCTGATCCATCGTGGTGGTGGTTTCCATCCGCGGGCCTTCGCCGGTTTCGAACCAGAGTTTCGGGCCAAGAGCCTGAGGCAAAAGAAGTATATCGGCGAACAGGATTGCGGCGTCGAACCCGTAGCGGCGGATGGGTTGCAGCGTGACCTCGGCCGCCAAGTCGGGATTGTAGCACAGCTTCAGGAAATCGCCCGCCTGCGCGCGGGTGGCGCGGTATTCGGGCAGGTAGCGGCCCGCCTGACGCATCATCCAGATCGGCGGGGTGGGCAGGGTTTCCCCGGCGAGGGCGCGCAGGATCGTCTTGGCGGGTTTGGTCATGGGCGGGCTTTCGAGCTGATGTCGCCATTCGTGCGGTCGACTATGGATTGCAGGGAGGACATGGCAAAGCGCCATGCGCCCAGATGCCAGAGGGATGAGATCAGGATCACCGCTGCGGCCCAGAGCGCGCCCTGCGCCCACCAGGTGAGGGCGGCGACGGGAATCGTTGCGCTGGCCGAGACGATGAAGGCCACGAGAATGGTGAGGCCGTTCGCGCCGTTGATCCCGCCAAGGATCGCGCTGCGTTCCATCCAGAACGCGAGAGAGAGCAGCGCAGCAGAGGCGATAAGGGCGAAGAACAGGAACAGCGTCATGCTGTCATGGGTCGGCTGGCGGCGCGGGCTTGTCAAGAGTTGTCAGGCAAAGATGACAGTTGTATGCCTTTGCTCATGACATATCCGCTTCCCTCCCCCGCCCAACCGCTGAAGATCGGCACCCGTGGTTCCCCCCTTGCGCTGTGGCAGGCGCATGAGGTGCGGCGTTGTCTGGGGGTGGCCTTTGGCCTGCCGAATGAGGCGTTTGAGATTGTCATCATCAAGGTGACGGGCGACCAGATCCTGGACAAGCCGTTGAAAGAGATCGGCGGCAAGGGGTTGTTCACGCGCGAGATCGAAGAGGCGCTGATCGACGGCGGCATCGATATTGCGGTGCATTCGATGAAGGACATGCCGACTTTGCAGCCGGAGGGGCTGGTGCTCGATTGCTATCTGCCGCGCGAGGATGTGCGGGATGGGTTCGTATCGCCCGGTGTGGGGTCTTTGGCCGATCTGCCGCAAGGGGCGGTGGTGGGGTCATCGAGTTTGCGGCGGCGGGCGCAGCTGGCGCTGCGGCGGCCCGACCTGCAATTGGTTGAATTCAGAGGAAATGTTCAGACGCGGATGCGCAAGCTGGAGGAGGGGGTGGCGATTGCCACGTTCCTTGCCATGGCGGGGTTGAACCGTCTGGGCATGGCGCATGTGGCGCGGGCGGCGATTGCACCCGAGGAGATGCTGCCAGCGGTGGCGCAGGGGGCGATCGGGATCGAGCGGCGGGCGGCGGATGAGCGGGTTGAGTGGTTGCTTTCGGCCATTCATCACAGGGAAACCGGGGTGCGGCTGGCCGCCGAACGCGGGATGCTGGCGCGGCTGGACGGGTCTTGCGAGACGCCGATTGCCGGGCTGGCGGTGCTGGAGGGGGATGCGCTTTGGCTGCGGGGCGAGATCCTGCGGCCCGATGGCAGCGAGTCGATCACCGGAGAGCGGCGGGGCGCGGTGGCGGATGCAGCGGCGCTGGGGCGTGATCTGGCCGAGGAATTGCTGGGGCGTGCGCCGGCGGGATTCTTTAGCTGGCGTTAAGGCGCTGATACGGCGTATTAATTTCACCAGTTCTCAAGGGACGGCCGTGCCGCTGGCGGTGCAGCCGCCCAGTGCAGACGGCTGTGCATACGCGCGGTGCCTCTGCAGGGCGTTAACTGTTTAGCCAATCTCCCTGCGGGCGCGGTCGACCCAGATCAGGGTGCCTGCGGCGGTAATGGCGATGGCTGCACCGACGATGGCGGTGAAGGCGTAGCCGCCGACCACCACGCCGATGGCAAAGGCGGCGGCGGCGAGGAGTTCCGACACCAGCCGTTGCAGGGCGATCATCGCGCCCGATGTGCCGGGGCGGCCTGTCAGCAGATCCTGATAATAGGCGATGGGCAGGGTGAGGATGGCCGCGCCGCCAAGGCCCGCGAACAGGGTCAGGAGCCAGAGCCATGCGGTTTCCGTCAGCACTGGCATCAGGGCGAGGTGCAGGCAGTAAAGCAGCGTTCCCGCGCCGATCAGGGTTTCGCGACGGAAGCGGTGGGTGATCAGCGGGAGGAGCAGCATGAACGGCACCTCCCACCCCGCGACGAGGCCGATATAGAGCGCCACATCGCCCGCATCGCGGGTGGGCGAGGCGTCAAAGACCAGCGCAGTCAGGATCATGTAGAGGTTGCCCGCCGAGGCGATGGCACCGAGCAGCAGCAGGCGCAAGAGGATGGGGGGTGAGGCGACCTCGCCCAAGGCGCGGCGGAAGTTGAGGCCGGAGGGGCGATCTTCCCATGTGGTCTGCCCATCGCGCGGCCAATAGAGGTGTAGAAGTGCCGACAGGGCAACGGCGGCGATGATGGCCGAGAGGTAGACGGCCATGACATCCAGCCCGGCACCGAAGGCGAAGGTCCAGAAGATCAGCATGGCGAGGAAGCTGAGCGAGAGTGCCGCGCGGATGGTGGCCAGGATGGCGTCGCGGGCGGCCCCGTCATCAGACCGGGCAAGGCGGGCGAGGGCGAAAAGCTGGCCGTAGAGCGAGGTAGCGACGGGGAACAAGAGGCCGTGGCACAGGGCAAAGGTCAGGGGTGAGGGGGCCAGATACATCAGCCCCACGCCTGCCGTGCCGGAGGCGGTGGTCAGAAGCGCGATGCGGCGGCGGCCGACGCCCTGATCGGTGAGGATGCCCAGCAAGACGGAGGCGGTGACGGACACCGCCGAGGCGGCCACGAGGACAAGGGCGAAGGTCGTCTCGCTCATTCCAATGCGTTCAATGCCCACCAGCGACTGATAGGGATAGACCGAGGCATTGAGTGCGCCGAGGAGCAGAAGGGCGATGGCGATGAGGCGCAGGGTAGGGTCGCGCAGGACGGCGAGGGAGGACATGGATCAGGCCTTTGCGGCAGGGATGACCTTGCCGGGGTTCATCAGATTGTTCGGGTCCAGCGCGGTCTTGATGGTGCGCATGACATCAAGGGCGACAGGATCCTTGCGACGGTCCATCGAATTGAGTTTGGACAGGCCGACGCCATGTTCGGCCGAGAAGGAACCGCCGAGGTCTTGCACGATATCCTCGATCGCCGAAATGACGCGGTCATAGACGGCCTTGGACGGATCACCCGGATAGACCGAGAAATGCAGGTTGCCATCGCCCAGATGGGCCACGGTGACGGTATCGGCACCCGGGGCGACGGTGGCAAGGCGGGGGGTGATGCGGTCGAGGAAAGTGGCGACCTTGTCCAGCGGGACGGCGATGTCGCTGTCGATCATGGGTTTGACGGCCGCGCCGATTTCGGCCGCAGCTTCGCGGCGCGCCCACATGGCGCTGCGCTGGGCATCGGACCGGGCGATCTGGGCGTTCAGGATCAGGCCTTCATCCATCAGTTGGGCGAGGGTGGATTCCAGCAGATCGGTGAGCGGGATGGTGCCATCTTCCTGCGCGGTGGTGAGCGCCGGGGAGGTGGCGGCGAGTTCGACAAGGATCGTGCAGTCATGGGGTTCGGGGAAGGGTTGGCCGATGTCGGGGCGGACCTGCATCAGGCGGCGCATGTAATCGGCGGGCATGTATTCGAACGCCTCCACCAGACCGCCGGAGGCGGCTTGCAGACGGTTCAGCAGGATGAGGGCATCGGGGAGGGACCGGGCGGCCAACGTTGCCGTGGCCTGCGCGCGGGGGGCGGGGACGAGTTTCATCACAGCGGCGGTGATGATGCCAAGCGTGCCTTCTGCGCCGATGAAAAGCTGTTTCAGGTCGTAGCCGGAATTGTCCTTGTGCAGTTCGGACATGAGGTTAAGGACGCGGCCATCGGGCAGCACGACCTCTAGCCCCAGACAGAGCGCGCGGGTGGAGCCGTAGCGCAGGACGTTGGAGCCGCCCGCATTGGTGGAGAGGACGCCGCCGATCATGGCCGAGCCGCGCGCGCCGAAACAGAGGGGGAAGTAGAGGCCGCGGTCGGCGGCGGCGTCGTGGAGTTTGGACAGGATCACCCCGGATTCGACGATGGCGATGCGGGCATCGGGGCGCAGGTCGCGGATGCGGTTGAGGCGTTCGGTGGAGAGGAGGAGGCCGCCTTGGGTGAAGGTGCCGCCGGTCAGGCCGGTATTGCCGGAGACGGGGATGACGGGCGTGTTGTGGCGGGCGGCCAGTTGCACCGTGGCCGCCACTTCGGCGGTTGATCCGGGGCGGGCCACGGCGAGGGGGGTGCCGTGGTAGTTTCCCATCCAGTCACGCGAGAGGCGGTCCATGTCGGGGCCGGTCAGGACGTTGGATGCGCCCAGAAGGGGGATGAGATCGGCGATGAGGGACATGGGGGCGCTCCGTCTGGTGGCGGAGTGATCGGACGGGCGCGGGGGAAGTGCAAGGGGGGGTATGGTCTTGGAGCGGGCGCGTTGCGCGGGTGGTGGGGGTGGAATTGGGTATTTGGGCCAAGATGAAGGGGCGGGCGTTGGTTCGGGGTGAAGGGGGCGTCAGGAGGGGGGCTTTTGCAGGATGCGAAGTATGAGCCACGAGGTGCCTGACAGGATCAGGAT
>JAESGA010000056.1_pt1 | contig 45052 bp, 40 predicted proteins | sample 9269521 | NCBI WGS metagenome assembly JAESGA01 (sample SAMN14514842, study PRJNA621658) | algae metagenome | isolation source: Aphanothece saxicola GSE-SYN-MK-01-06B and co-occurring heterotrophs from... | place: USA: Grand Staircase Escalante National Monument, Utah | collected 2006-04-15 | reverse complement strand
GATCGCAAAAACAAAGCCCTCGGGATACCACAACGGACGCGGGGTGGAGCAGCCCGGTAGCTCGTCAGGCTCATAACCTGAAGGCCGCAGGTTCAAATCCTGCCCCCGCAACCACCTTCACCGAACTATTCAACGACACACCAAAAGGCCCAGCTAACGCTGGGCCTTTGGCGTTCGTAGCCAGCCCCACAAGGGCGGTGAGCGCCCCGTCCAAAACCACAACAGCCTGACCGTCCTCCCAGCGCACCGCCACACGCTCAATCAAGCCGCGGATCACTTCCCGCGCAGGCTGCGCAATCGCAGGATCGGCCAAGGTGATGGCCAGTTCCGTGACTTTGCGCCGGTACAGCTCAGAGAGGTTCGGGTTCAACCGTACCGGAGCCGGGGCAGGGGCGGTGAGCGCTGCATCGATTGCCTCAACCCTACCCTCAAGCTCCAACAGCTTCTCTTTGAGCCCCGGTGAGCGCAGGCCTTCCGCGATCGCGTCATAAAGGCCTTCCAGCTTGCGCTTGATCGCCCGCTTCTCCGTCTCGAGCCGGGTGCGGGCTTGGGCTGCCTCCGCCCCATGCGAATTGGATAGCTCCGCATGATCCCTCACGAAACGTGCCACGGCCTCGGGCTGCATCAGCCGGGTCTTGAGGAGGTCGAGGACGACACTCTCCAGGAGCGAACGGCGGATGCCCTTCTTGGCGCTGCAGGTATCGAGCTTGCGGGCAGCGGAGCAGGCGAGGTAGTCGCGCCCCACGGCGGCGTAGGGGCCGCCACAGCAGTCGCAATGGACAAGGCCGGTGAGCAGGTGGTCTGCGCGGCGGCGTTCCCAGAAGCGCGAGGCCTTGATGCCCTGCACGGCGGGAGTGGCGTCGAGGGCTTCCTGTCGTGTCTTCACCTTCTGCCAGAGCGCGTCATCGATGATGCGCAGTTCTGGCACGTCGGTAGTGATCCATTCCGAGGCATCGTTCTGCCGCGAAACCCGCTTGCCGGTGCTGGGATCCTTCACATAGCGCAGGCGGTTCCAGACAAGACGGCCGAGGTAGAGTTCGTTGTTCAGGATACCGGTGCCGCGCTGCCGGTGACCACGGATCGCTGTGTCGCGCCAGAGGATGCCACGGGGGCCGGGGATATGGTCGCGGTTCAGGTCTTTTGCGATGGCTTTGGGTGACTGGCCAGCCGCAAAGGCTTCATAGATGCGCCGCACAATCCGGGCCTCGTCTTCGTTGATCTCTCTCTCGCCGGTCGCAAGTTCCCCGTCGCTCTTCAGCCGCCGCAGCACCCGATACCCATACGCGTTCCCTCCCCCTGAAAACCCAGCCTCCACGCGGCCACGCAAACCGCGCCGGGTCTTGGACGCAAGGTCCTTCAGGAAGAGCTGGTTCATCGTGCCCTTGAGGCCCACATGCAGTTCCTCGATGCGGCCTTCGCTAAGGGAGAGGATCGTCACCCCTGCGAAGGTCAGCCGCTTGTAGATCGCTGCGACATCGGCTTGGTCCCGGCTGAGCCGATCCAGCGCCTCGGTGATGAGGACCGTAAAGCGGCCCGCCAGAGCATCGGCCATCAGGGCCTGCAGGCCGGGGCGCAGCATCGACGCCCCCGAGATCGCCCGGTCAGCGTAGGTCTCCACCACCCGGCAACACTCACGGCGCGCCCGCTCCTCGCAGAGCCGTGCCTGATCCTCGATCGAGGCATCGCTTTGGCGGTCTGACGAATACCGGGCGTAGATCGCAGCTGTTGTGCTCATGGCGGGGGGACTCATCTGTAAAGGGCAGGGGGAATTCCTCACTCTCGCATTGACGCAGGCCTTTGTGTAGAGTGTATTACACAAATGAAGTTTGGTCCCCATATCCGTGAAAGACGCGAAGCCAAAGGCTTTGGTCTGCGCGAGCTCGCACGTCTCATTGAGGTGGAAGCCGCGTACCTCTCCAAGATCGAACGCGAGATATTCGCGCCGCCGTCAGAAGCGCTCATCGTTAAGATCGCAGGGCATTTGGGGGAAGATCCAGATAGGCTCCTGGCGCTGGCGGGGAAGATACCGTCAGACGTCAAGGACGCGATCATCCAGAGCGAGGGGAAGCTCGCGAAGTTGATCAGGGAATGGGTGAAGGATAAGGACCGAAGCTGAGACTTGGAAATCGGCCCGTACCTGCCGTTCGGCCTTGCCCCATAGTGCCTAGCCGGATCACCCGAAGCAGACGTTCGTCGATGCTGCCGCAATCTCGCGCCACATGTGACTACTAAGCGGACAAAGCGGAGATTGCAAAGCTAGCGATTGCCCGACAGCGGCCTCTCGCGCGATGCGCGGCGAATTCGAACTTAGAGCCCAACCTTCCAAATGGTCAGTACCCCGTGAAGGTTGGCATTTCGGGATTGCCTCACAGTACTCATCAAAAGGCGGGTATCTCGAGATGTTGGCTTCAAAAGAGGCTCTGTGGTTTCTAGCGTATCCGGAGCGCGAAAGTTACAGTGTCAGCAAGGCGGCTCCCCAATCGAACGACTGAATTAAACCAGATTTCTGTCTGAAGTAGCGATCGATAGGCTATGAACACAAAAGATCTACCATTTAAAGATGTCACTTTGATCTTGGAACTTCAACTTCCTTCCATTCCAACCTTCATTCAAAAGACTTCGGAAGTACATCTCTTCCAGCGCGGGACAACCCGATACATGACGGCCCCACAAGAATATGTCGAATAACATTGAAATCATCGTCACCTCATTCAAAAGGACGAAGTCGAGGTCGGTATACCCAACACTTAGGAAGTCATGAAGAACTTGATCGGACTTAACCTTAACCGCCACCGCTGGATAACGGCCCAAAACTGTCTGCGCAACGTAAGTGCGTTGAGAAAAAAACTCTGTATCTGAAGATAGAATATCAGAGGACATCTTTTGGTACAGACTTGCATTATACTCTACAACTTTAAGCCCAGGCTGCATTTCAGCATCACCGAATGCCTCCTCTACAGCCCTCTTCGCCCTTGCGGCTCTATCGCTAACTCTCTTTGCAGTTCTCGCAGACATTTCATCCGCTTGAAGAAGCCCCCAATCTTCAAAGAACTCTGAACAGCTCTGCGATACCCATTCGCGTATGGTCGTATCATTCCCCTTTCGGGCGACGTTGCCAATCAGCTGCTCTACCAATGCCTCATACAACACCACGGAGGACAATACATCCTGAACCAATCGCCCTCGGCTAGTGGAACCGTTCAGAGCATACCAAATGACCTGCCCATGAGCCGCGCCGCCACCGTACCCTCGAAATCCGGCATCCTCCAGTCTCTCGGAAAAATTGGTAAGCATCCGGAGGTAGGTAGCCGCACCTCTCGACCTTGAGATGAACATGTAAAATCGATCATGAGTTTCTTTACCAAACATATCAAAAACAAAATCTAGTTGAGTGCCAATGGCCGAGGCCTCCAGAATGTCACGGACTGAAAACCGTAGATTTGACGCAATCTTCGGGTTGTTGAAAGCAGCCAGATTGTCATTGAACTTCCTGAACCGAGTGGTGATCTCTCCAATTTCAGGTGAAGCAAAATCTATGAATGCATTGTCGGACGAAATTGGTAATCCAACTTTCCTATTGGGGCCTAGCGAAACATAATCGGCCATTTTGGAAAGGATAAACGGCAAGTTCTGATACAGGTTGAACCGGTTAAAAAGCAGATCCTGACCGTATGTTGTTGAAACAAGGTCATGAGCATGCCTCAACTCGTGAAAGTACCCAGAAAGGTAGCTGATGAACTGAATATCGGCGTCTGGTTCCTCGCAGTCTCGTTTAATCTTCTCGTGGACCTATTTGCATTCATCGTAGTAATCTGCGAACTTCACTTGCGTTAATCCGTCATCTGGAGTCGCCAAACCACAGAAACGCTTGACCTCATTGGAGACTGCTTTGGGAGTTCCTCCAAGAGCATTTCTATCCAAATCCATGAATGCAGTCAGCGAGTCAGGGCTCAGTTGCGCAAAAGAACTCGATGAGTGCAGAGTCTTCACTTCAACGATCTTTCTCGGAGTTGAGCAGTAGCATTCTCACTTCAACTTCATCCAGTGGCTTGTCCAAGGGAACCTCAATTGTAGTCGCGTCTGGCAGGCGAATCGTGAGCGTATGTCCCTTTGCTTCGGAATATCTCCGCCTGAAAATTTCATTTGCTATGAGACCCGATATCACTCCCACAACAAGGCTTGCCGCAGTTGGGCCGACGACTTTAACTCCCACCCAAACAGCGGAAATTTCAGTCATCGGATCGAATCCTAGGTCTTTCTCACCTGATTGTTCAAGTGGTAGCGACATCGTATCAATGGAGTTCTGTGGATCATTAAATGTAAATGCTCTGATCACTTCTAATTCCAATTCTTTGGGGACGGGTATTGCAAACTGTATCAATTTTTCTTCTCCTTCGTGTTGTGTTCGAGCCATTTCGTTCGAAGAGCCTCAGCATCTTGAATCATTTGCAGACTCTTGAGTCTAGTGTGTGTGGAGACCGGCACATCAAAAGACATTTCGGGGATGCTTGTTTCAAGCAGAAATTTTCGAACTCTTTGCTCGTCATAATCACACATCGCGAAGAAAACCCCACCAATATCGTCGGCTCCCGCGCAAATACTTGCAAAAGCGGACGCAATCTGACGTTGGGTTGGAAGATCTAGCTTTCCGCGCAGTGATAGGTATCCTTTTTCAAACGAAACCGCTGCTTCGCTTGGCCTGCCCAACGACAATAGACAGTTGGCCATACCCATCAAGGCTGCAACTACTTCAGGTGACAAGTTGGAACGGTCTGATACGACAATTTTTTCGTACACAGATAGCGCCTCTTCAAATCTTCGGCTTCTAAAGAGGACGTTGGCCAAGGTTACGAAGTTGCTGCGAATCCTTTGTTGATCGTTTGAAATATTTGCGGCTTCTACTGCATAGATAGCCAGAGCCATAGATGACTCCAGATCGTTCATACTTGCGTAGTGTTCGGCAATACACCCAAGTTGAAAAGCAACCCAGGCAGTGACCGATGACGAATTGCTTTCCCAGTAGGCCGTTGGGGAATATCCAATCAAACTTGCATCAACTGCGCTGTTAACGGCTTCAATCTCTTTGTCGCGATTTTCAGGTTCCGGATATGCATATCCAGGAATATTAATTGATCGAACTTCAAATTCCACCATCGGTTCTACAATTGCTCTGTCCCGCAGATCCATACTTGGGCCTTCAGCAATTTGAGAATGTCATCATTGGCATCTTGCAAACTTCTTTTTCACGCTGAGCGCTACTACGGGATAAGATCCTTTCGACTGCGGTCCTTCATTCGTTCGCCGTTTGACAAGTAGTTTACCAGTTCGCGGCTCACGAGGTAAAGGTCAGTTATCGTAGTTCCTCGCAGGCGCTGAAGGTCCGTTCAGGGCTCGAAGCCGTCGGTCGCCGCCTCTTGATCGAGCGTCCGCTAGGGGCTCAAAGCAGCCATTCGGCGGCGCAGCAAGAGTTTAATTGCGTGAGAGAAGTCCTTGGCTATGCTCCCGGCCCAAACCCGCCGTTCCCTTGAGTATCTGGTGCTGCGGCGCAGCTTCACGAAAACAGACATTCGAGATTGCTTGGACATCTGCGGCTGTACTGGTGCTGTGTGATCCGGTCTATGCGTTGGCTATGGGGTGGAGCAGCATTTTCGGCGGCGGTTGAAGGGAATTGGCGGCTGCTGCGGACGCACCAACCGATTTGTTCAAACAATCCAAGTGCCTGGACAACTGTCGTTCAATACCGTCCAATGACGCCGTGGTATTGTGTTCCAAGGATCTTCGTGTCTGACACACGCATGTCTTGTCCGATCTGTTTGCGCCGAGAGGCCGGGTTGATCCCGGCGCCGCGTCATGTAGCGACATGGGATGAGCTGAACGGACCAGAACAGATGGCAATGCTGGCAGAGGTGGGCGCAGCACTAGGGCGCGGCATTCCGGGCTTTGTCGCTTCCTCCGCCCATGACCATTTCCATCTCAGGGAAGGATCCGGATCGCGTTTGACGACCGGGGGGCGTGACCCGCTTTTGCCGTTGCTCGCTGAACAACTGGATACAGCGAAGTCTGTCGACCTCGCCATTGCCTTTGCAATGGACAGCGGTGTGGCTCTCCTTGAGCCCTGGTTCCGTGAGATGCTGGTGCGGGGTGGTCGGCTGAGGATTGTTGTGGGCGATTACCTCGAAACGACCGATCCCACGGCTTTAGCGCGCCTATTGGACCTAGAAGGGGCGGAGCTGTTCGTTTTCGAAACAGGCGGTCTCAGTTTTCACCCCAAAGCCTGGTTATTCCGTGCGGCGGATGCGCGGGGGGCAGCGATTGTCGGAAGCTCGAACCTTTCGCAGTCGGCGCTGACCGAGGGGGTAGAGTGGAATCTGCATTCCGAAGATGCCGCTGACAGTGTTGCCGCTGCTTTCGAGGACCTGGTGGCACGCCTAGAAGTGAAGCCTCTGACTTCTGCCTGGATCGATGCTTATGCCAAACGCCGCAGAGCGCGGCCGATGCCCGAGTTCACTGCCCGCGTGATGGCCGAGGAAGGCCCACCGCCAGAGCCGCACTCCATCCAGCTAGAAGCGCTAGAGGCCCTATCGCTTAGCCGATCGAACGGCCACCGCGCCGGTTTGGTCGTGTTGGCGACCGGACTAGGCAAAACCTGGCTGGCCGCATTCGACACGATCCGCGCCAAGGCGGTCCGCATCCTTTTCGTGGCCCATCGTGACGAAATCCTGACACAGGCGATGGCGGCCTTTCGGAAGGTGCGACCAGAGGCCAAGCTGGGCCGCTACACAGGCACCGAGAAGGAGGCGGATGCGGAAATCCTCTTTGCCTCGGTCCAGACGTTGGGCCGCATCGGTCACTTGCGCCAATTCGACCCCGACCATTTCGACTATATCGTCGTGGATGAATTCCACCACGCCGCCGCCAGCACCTATCAAAAGCTGATCTCCCATTTCACGCCCCGTTTCCTTCTGGGTCTGACTGCTACGCCTGACCGTACAGATGGTACTGACCTGCTGGGGCTATGCGGCGAGAACCTTGTCTACCAATGCGACCTTTTTCGCGGGATCGACGCGGGGCATCTGTCGCCGTTTCACTATTTCGGTGTGCCCGACGATGTCGACTACGCGCAGATCCCTTGGCGATCAGGTCAATTCGACCCAAACGCTCTCGACGCTGCCTTGGCAACCGAGGCACGGGCGCTGAATGCTCTGGAACAGTATCGCAAGCGCGCAAGCGGTCCCGCGATCGGCTTTTGCTGCTCGATGCGCCACGCCGACTACATGGCGGATTACTTCCGTTCGGCCGGGCTGAAGGCCGTTGCCGTCCACTCGGGCCAAAGCTCGGCCCCACGGGCAAGTTCCTTGGCTGCGCTAGGTCGGGGCGAGATCGATATCCTGTTCGCGGTCGACATGTTCAACGAAGGCGTAGACGTGCCTGAAATCGGCACCATCCTGATGCTGCGCCCAACCGAAAGCGCGATCATCTGGCTTCAGCAGCTTGGCCGCGGTCTGCGGCGCGTTGAAGGTAAGGTGCTGCAGGTGATCGACTACATTGGCAACCACCGCAGCTTTCTTACAAAGGTTGCCACCCTTCTGCAGGCGGGTGCAGGAGATCGTTCGATTTCGACTAAGTTGGAGGCGCTGCAGGCCGGCGAATTCCAGATGCCGAAGGGCTGCGAGATCACTTATGAGCTGCAGGTAATCGACATCCTGCGCAGTCTCCTACGCCCGAAGGAAGGCGTGGCTGAGCTTGAAGCTTTCTACATCGACTTCCGGGACCGGAACGGCATCCGTCCCACGGCTGTCGAAGTCTTCCGCAACGGCTTCGATCCTCGCGGTTCGGGCCATGGTGGTTGGTTCGACTTCGTCCGCGACATGGGGGATGCAGTGCCCGAGCGGCCCTTTGCCACTCATGGTCGGCTGCTGCGCGAGATGGAACGACCGCGCGGTTTGTCTCGCGCCGCGTTGACTGGCATGCGCGACATCGCTGCAGGACGGCAACCAACCGAAGGAGCCGAAGAACTCGCGTTCAACCCGCACCTGGCCCAAAACGGCGCAAGCCTGCGCTTGGCGCGCCCTGACACAACGGGCGAGCTGGAATCGCTTATGAGTGAGCTCGTCGAATGGCGTCTGGCCGAGACGCCCATTGCTACGGAAGCGGCCGAGGGGTCAGCCACTTTTGTGGGTAAGCCCCAAGCGCTGGAGCTTTGGCAGCGCTACTACGTGCCAGACATCGCCGGGTTCTTTGGCGAAGAGTACAAGCAAAACCTCTGGCGAACCGGGATGAAGGCATTGCCGGAGAAGAAGATCATGATTCTTCTGGCCAATGTCTCGACCCAGGACCTGACCTACGAAAATGCATTCCTCAGCCCGTCCCGGCTGAAATGGTTCAGCCAGAATCAAACGTGCCAGAATAGCAAGCATGGCCGTGTTATAAGCGGCGAGGAAGGCCATGACGTCCACCTGTTCATCCGCCGCGGAAACAAGGTGAACGGCAAGGTCAATCCCTTCATCTATTGTGGGCAGCCGAAGTTTGTCGACTGGACAGGCGAAGAACCGATCGAAGTGACGTGGGATTTGCCTGTTCCCGCCCCACGCGCACTTTGGGCAGAGCTTGGAATTCCTGAAGATGATTGATCGCCAAACCGTAGCCTCACAAGCTGCCGTCGGCAAGGCGGTCGAAAAAAGGCCATACGGAAGAAGATGGAGCGGCAGGGACTAACTTCGCGCTTCTTCTCTCGAACCAGCGATGGTGACCGGCAACTGAACGCGTCATAGGCACCACCCACGCAAGGCCGGGAAGCCTGGGTTGATAAGGCGACCCGCCCAGTCCATGCCATGGTCAAATCCGTGCTGCAGGAACCGCGCTGCCTGATCGTCACAGGGTATCAGGATTTCCTGACTTCTCTGACGATCGTGCTCGATGCGGTCCATGGTCTTACAGAACAACCAGAAGGTAGCATCCGCATCGTTTTCGGTTCGAACACGGACGGTCGCCGACAGTTTGGGGGTAGCGGGCGGTCAGTCGCGCAGGAAGCCCTACAGTATTCTCTCGGCGCTCGGGGCCTGTCAGTCGTCGACTTGGCTGACCTTCACGCCGTTCTTGCGATGGATGCTATCGAGCGTGGCATCATCCAGTTTCGCGCTTTCGATCCAGCGCTTGCAGAGGCAAAGCTGGGTCGCAGACCGCCTATCCTGCATGCAAAGCTGAGCCTTCGCCGACAATCCCCGCTTTAGTGGCAGAACGTCGAGGATCCTCCACGAGCATAGTTTCGAGATCAACCTCGAAACGGTCAGCTATTTTAGGAACAATTTCGGCCCGGTCTTCGTGGCAAAAATCCACAGACAATGTATCGCTCACATGAGCCAGTGCCGCAGGTGAAATTTGCTTCTTGACGAGATGGACGTGAAGAAAAACGGCGAGATGCATTCCCTTCGGCGAGAGAAGACCTCAAGAGCGTGGTTTTCGAAAGCGACGCGACCAAGGATCACATCCAGCCGTGAAATTTCCAGCCGGAAAAGCGTAGCGGAAAACTCCAGCTTCAAACGGTCCAGTTTGTGGGGATCAGATCAACCACGTGGCCCGCCGCCTGCGCGGATCCAGCCGAAGTAGTCATCTGTTCCCATTTGGCCGCCTTTGAGCGCGATTTGTAGGCCGTCATGTGGGCCAGTCCCATAGGCTTTGCATAGTGCCGCGCCGGGGATGGTGGGGGCGAGGGCGACGAGCGCCTGAAGGTCCAGTTGGCGCATGCCGTGGCCGGAGGTATCGCCGCCAGAGATCACGGCGCGGCGAATTCCAGTTGTGCGCAGGACGGCATCCAGAATGCGGCCAAGCGCCTCGCCGATCTTCTGGTTGGCGGCTTCCGCTGAGAGCGTGCTTGTCGAAAGGGCACTACGGAAGCGGCTGACAGCGGGATCATCGGTGCCAGCCGCAGAATGAACGAGCGGGCTTTGTCCTTCATCGGCGGCGGCAATAGCCGCTTTGATCAGGCGGGTCTCTTCGGCGGCCAGTCCGTCGCCGAAAACGGTAGTGGCGTCAAAGGGCAGAAGCGCAAAGCCGTTTTGCCCGGCCCAGGCTAGCTGCCTGGCGGTCACCGGGGAAACGGAGCCGGAGACGGCGGCTATCCTGTCGACGGGTCCGGCAGATGGGGTCGGTGGGGCAGGGGCAATCTGACCGCTGTCCTGCCAATGCCGAACAAGGGCGTATTCGATGCCTTGGCTGCCGAAGACGAGCCCCATTTGACTGCGGTTTTCCCAGATCAGACGGCCTGCCGCTGCCTCAGTCGTGGGATCAATGCTGTCGATGGACAGGATGCGTGCGCCTGCGGCAAGTGCCGCCTGCAGCTTTGCCTGCGGATTGGTTTTGAGGTCTTCAAGATCAATGAGCATGCCGGGCAGGGCGGTTTGTGCCGTAAGGTGGCGCAACAGATCAGATTCATCCATCGGTGTGACCGGGTGGTGTGCCATCACCGGGTGGCGGTCGAGTCGAAACACGCCTTGCGGAGCACCGGCATAGAGGTTCCCGAAAACCTGATATCGGCGCATCGCAGGGGCGGCTGTCAGCATCGGGATGGCTGCAGATGGGCGAATTGTGAGAGCCGTTTCCATAGCTTGCCCGATGCTGCCAACATGGGGGGAGGAATCAAAGGTGGAGCAGATTTTGTAGTGCAGCAGCGGCGCGCCGAGCGCCTGGAGCCATGACAGGGGGGCGGGCAGGTGTTCGGCCATCCAATCCGGACCTTGGCTGCGTGCCGTGGTCGCGATGCCAATGCCGCGCATGCCCGCAAACCGCGCTGCGACGGCCGGATCGGGAATATCGGTGAAGAGAACGGAACGCAGGCCTGCGAAGGTTAGCACTTCCATCACCGCTGCTGATCCGGTGAAATCATCACCCAGCCAGGTGATCCAGGGGGTGATACTGTCGCTCAAGATCTTCTCCGGTTTTCGGGCCATCTGGCTTGACCCGATCTTATTATGAAGTCATACCAGTTGATCATCAACCCGCTGCAAGAGGATACGTTTCCATGACAAGAATTGCGCTGTTCGGTGCGGGGGGGAAGATGGGAATGCGCCTGTCGACGAACCTTGCGAAGACTGATTTCCAAGTGTCGCATGTGGAGGTCAGCCCGGCTGGGCAGCAGCGCGTGCGCGACGCCTATGGCGTGGATTGTGTGGAGGCAGATGCCGCCATCGCCGGGGCGGATGCAGTGATCCTCGCGGTGCCAGATACGCATATCGGGCGCGTTGCGGCCGAGGTTGTGCCAAAGCTGCGGCCGGGCACGATGGTGGTGATCCTTGATGCGGCTGCACCCTATGCCGGGCATTTGCCGGAGCGGGCGGATATTACCTATTTCATCACACATCCCTGCCACCCCCCGATTTATAATGACGAGGTTACACCCGAAGGGAAGGCAGACCATTTTGGGGGTATCGCGGCCAAGCAGGCCATCGTGAACGCCCTGATGCAGGGCCCGCGCGAGCATTATGAATTGGGTGACAGCATAGCCCGGGCCATCTATGCCCCTGTCATGCGTAGCCATGAGGTGACTGTGGCGCAGATGGCGATGCTGGAGCCGGGGCTTTCGGAAACGGTTGCGGCGTCGCTGATGACGATCATGCGCGAGGCCATGGATGAATGCGTGCGCCGGTCAGGTGTAAGCCATGACTGTGCCCGCGATTTCCTGTTGGGGCATATGAACATTCTGGGCGCGGTGATCTTTGAAGAGCGGATTGGCGTGTTTTCGGATGCTTGCAACAAGGCGATCGAGTTCGGGATTCCGGTTCTGATGAAGGATGACTGGAAGCGCGTGTTTGAATGGGATGAGATCGCCGCAAGCATAAAGCGCATCACCTGACCATGCACTGAAAAGGGGGGGCGATGATCACCGAATGGTTTGAGGTGGTGGACGACAGGTTTCGGGCGCTTTTGCTACCGAATGTCCATGTCGATACGCTGTTTGATGGCGGTCGTTGGCTGGAAGGTCCTGTCTGGGTGCCTGCGGCCAAGCACCTGTTGTTTTCGGACATTCCCAACAACCGTGTGATGCGCTGGGATGCCGCGTCTGGCCATGTGTCGGTGTTTCAGCAGCCTTCCCATTTTGCCAATGGCCACACGCGCGACCGGCAGGGGCGCGTTCTGGCCTGCGAGCACCAGACGCGACGGGTGACGCGGTTCGAGCATGATGGCAGCGTCACGGTGGTGGCCGATAGCTATCGGGGTAAGCGGCTGAATTCCCCCAATGATCTGGTCGAGGGACCTGATGGCGCGATCTGGTTCACTGATCCGACCTATGGCATCCTGACCGAGTATGAAGGTGGTCGCTGCGACAGTGAGATCGGGTCGCACAATGTCTATCGCGTCGGGCCGGAGGGGGCGGCAGAGGCGGTGATCACCGATCTTGTCCAACCCAATGGCATTGCATTTTCACCGGATGGGTCGGTTCTGTATGTAGCTGACAGCGGCTCCACGCCGTCGCGGATGATGGCCTATGAGATTGGCGCGGATGGTCTGCCGGGGAAGGCAACGGTGCTGCACGAGGCGCTGCGCGGCATCTATGACGGATTCAGGCTGGACCGGCTTGGCAATCTTTGGGTGGCGGCTGAAGAGGGGGTTGTTTGTCTTGCCCCGGATGGAACGCTGCTTGGCCGGATCCTGCTGCCGGAAGTGGTGGGGAATGTCGAGTTTGGCGGGCCAGAACGGAACCGGTTGTTCATTTGCGCCACACGGCGTCTGATGGCCGTGTATCTGAACGTGACGGGCGCGCAGTGATGGCACGGGTGCTTGAGGCGGGGGCCATACGCGCAGTGATCACGGACGGTGGCCTGGGCGCGGTGATGGTTGGCGGGGTAGAGGTGTTGCGCGGCCTGACCTATCCGGTGCGGAATCCGGATTGGGGGACACACCTGACGACAGTTGTGTCCGAAACCGGTGACGAGGTCAGTTTCACGCGTGATTTCGCGGAGAAGGCCGGAGCGTTCACGGGTGTTTTCCGGGTTTGTGTGAATGAAAAGCAAATCGTGGCTGAGGTCGAGCTGCGGTTTCCTGTTGCGATGCAGGTGAACCGGGCGGGGTTCACGCTGTTGCATCCGATCCGGGGTGTGGCAGGTGAGGCGATGACGCTTCGCCATCCGGATGGGCGAGAGACGGCGACCCGTTTCCCGGCGCTGATCAGCCCGGCGCAGCCGGCACGTGATATTGCGGGATTGCGGCACGTCGTGCAGGGCGTGGTGGTTGATATTGCGATGGAAGGCGATGTCTTCGAAATGGAAGACCAGCGCAACTGGTCAGACGCCAGTTTCAAGACCTATTGCCGACCGCTTGCCTTGCCGTTTCCTTATTCGGTCGCCGCGGGTGAGGTTATCCGTCAGAAGGTGACGCTGGACCTGTTTGTCGAAGGTGATGGCACCGAGGTGACTGCAGCGGCGGCGTCGGCCACGGCGCGCATGCCCGACGCATTCATGGCGCATGAGGCAGGCATTTCGGATGCTGCCGCTTTGGCAGATTTTCCGGGGCTGCCGGTCCAATTGCGGCTGGATCGCGAGACGCCGGAGGCTGATGTGCATGTCGTATCGGGGCGAGCTGTGGCGTTGGAGATCGTCTTTGACGATCTTGCGGATTTGCAGGTGCAGATTGCCCGCTCCGTCGGAGTACGGCCCCTGCGGGTTGTGGCCTTGCCGCGCCCGTTCCTGAAGAGCTACCAGCCGGACGGGGCGTGGCCGGACGGTGTCCAGCCGCAGGAAGCGCTGGAACATTTGCGGGCAGGTTTTTCCGGTGTGGCGGTGGGCGGCGGGAGCCTGACCAATTTCACCGAGTTGAACCGGTGTCGCCCGGACCCGGAGAAGGTTGATTTTGTGACCTTCGGCAACACGGCGATTGTGCATGCCGCTGATGATTTGTCGGTGCGCCAGACGTTGGAAGCCGTGCCTGATATTCTGGCTTCGGCGCGGGCAATCGCGGATGGCAAGCCTTTGCATTTGGGGCTGATGTCGATCGGAATGCGGTGCAATCCCTATGGGGTGCAGGTGGCGGAGAACCCGGACCTGCTTCGCCTGCCCATGGCGATGGCGGATCCGCGCCAGACCACGGATTTTGCAGCAGTCTATGCCGTCGCCCTGCTGGCCGCAGCTGCCCGCGCGGGTGTATCCAGCCTTGCCCTCGCCATGCCGGGCGGGCCGCTGGGAGCGGTTGGGCCGTTGGCCGCTGTTGTTCGGCAGGCCCATTTGATGGCGGGGCGAACGGTGACTGTGACCGAAGAGTCGGGCCGTATCCATCTGGATGCGGGCGACATGGCATTGTTTGCGAACCTGTCAGATCAGCCTTGGGCGCCGCCCGGGCTTGCCCCGATCCCCCCCGACAGTGCCGCCTGCTGGCCCGCGTAAGAAGGACTGCCCATGACACCGCCAACCGTTCAACCCCGGATCGAGGCTGACTATATTCTGGACACTGCGATTGCGCCGGAGAAAGCGGCGGCGATCATTGCGGGGGAACAGTCATCGGGAACCTTCATGGCCGTTCCCGGTGAGACCGAGGCGTTGAAGGCCCGGTCCGCTGCCCGGGTAGAGCGGTTGGTTGACATGGGGTCGGTCAATGCCCCTGCATTGCCCGGTGCCGCGCGGCCAGATGCTCCGCATCGCCGCGCGCAAATTACCCTGTCGTGGCCGCTGGCCAATACCGGGCCGAGCCTGCCCAACATTCTGGCCACCGTGGCGGGCAACCTGTTCGAGTTGAACTGCGTTGCCGGCCTGCGGCTAACCGATCTGCGCCTGCCACCCGAACTGGTTGCCGCAAGTCCGCGCCCGGCCTTTGGAATAGACGGCACACGCAAGCTTGCGGGATTTGAAGGGCGCCCGATGATCGGAACGATCATCAAGCCGTCGATCGGGCTGACGGCGGATGAGACGGCAGCGATGGTGGATATGCTGTGCGCCGCCGGGATCGATTTTATCAAGGATGACGAACTGCAGGCCGATGGCGAGGTGTGCCCCTTTGACGACAGGGTACGTGCGGTGATGTCTGTTATCCGGGCCCATGCCGAACGGACAGGGCGCAAGGTGATGTTTGCGTTCAACCTGACGGGCGAGGTCGACGAGATGCGCAGGCGCCATGATCTGGTGCTGGCGGAGGGGGGCACCTGCGTCATGGCCAGCGCCAATTCGGTAGGGTTAACGGGGATGTTGGCGCTGCGTCGCCATTCCCAACTGCCCATCCATCTGCATCGAAATGGCTGGGGTTACCTGTCCCGTCACCCGGCATTGGGGTTCGACTATCCGGCTTGGTCAAAGCTGTGGCGTTTGGCAGGGGCTGACCACATGCATGTGAACGGGTTGCGCAACAAGTTCTGCGAAGGAGATGAATCCGTCCTTGCTTCGGCGCGGTCCTTGCTGACGGCGCTGTCTGAGGAACATCCCGGAGTAACGATGCCGGTCTTTTCTTCGGGGCAGACGGCCTTGCAGGCCTTTGGGACATGGGAGGCGCTGGCCACTCCGGACCTGATCTTTGCAGCAGGCGGTGGGATCATGGCGCATCCCGATGGTCCGGCGGCGGGGGTGAGGTCGTTGCAGGACGCGTGGGGGGCGGCAATGGTTGGATTGACGCTGGATCAGGCGGTGAAGGACAGCCCGGCGCTGGCGGCGGCGGTGAAGACCTACGGCTGAGCAGGCGCGGCCTTCGCGCCGCGCCGCACCGGGCCACGGGCCGCAAGCGCCAGCACTAGGATCACCACGACACCCTGAACCATATCCTGCGTTCCGCGCGGCAGGCCCATGATCTGCATGATCGTGACCATCAGGATCAACAGGATTGCGGCAAACCATGTTCCAAGGGCTGTGCCTTGCCCGCCGTTGATCAAGGTGCCGCCCAGAACGACCGCAGCAACGGATTGCAGCAGATAGGGTTGCCCCATCTCAAGAAACGCGCCGCCGACATAGGCACCCAGAACGGTTCCCATCAGCGCCGCGAGCACGCTGCTTGCGACAAAGGCCAGGGTCAGCACGCCATTTACCGGCACGCCGGCCAGACGGGCGGCGGCGCGGGATTGGCCGATGGCGGAAAGCCGAGTGCCATAGACGGTGTGGCGCAACATCAGAGCCGTCGCCACGACCAGCGCCAGTGTGACCAGTGCGAAGAGCGGAATACCGGCAACTTTGCCGGAGGCGAGCCATTTCAGACCGGGGGCTACGACGCGCGGTCCAAAGTTCCAGGCGTTGGTGAATAGCGCGACCGAGGCGAGGATATACCCCGTCGCCAATGTGGCGATGATGGCGGGGATGCGGAGCCAGATCACCAGTGCGGCATTGACCAAACCGACCACCACACCAAGGCCGACAGCGGCAAGCATCCCTAGCCAGATGAGACCGTCCTCTCCCCGGATCACCACCAGCGCAAGAAATGCGCTTTGCGTGAGCACGCTGCTGACCGACAGGTCGATGTTGCCACGCCCTGTCGTGACGACGAGCATCTGTCCCAATGCGATAATGGTCAGAAACGAAGCGGATAGGATGATGCCTGAGAGGGTGGACAAGCTCCACCGACCTGAAACTGCAGATAGGATTACCCACAGAATGACCACGCCTATCGCTGTCCAGATCCATCGGTTGGACTGAGCGAAATCGGTAAAGGCCTTCATGTCGTTTCCTCCCGTCGGGCGGCGAGGCTGCGCAGGGCGAGGATGGCAAGCAACAAGAGGCCTTGTGTGGCGGGGTTCAGGTCCGAGGGGATGTTGAGCATTCCAAGAAGTGCCCCGATGAGTGTCAGCGTGACGGCACCGACCACCGCACCAAGCGGTGAGATCACGCCGCCGATCAGGGCGGCACCGCCCATGACGACGGCGGCGATGCTCATCAACGTGTAGGAATCCCCTGACCGGATATCAGAGGCGGAGTTGACGGCGGTCAGGACCAGCCCGGCCAAGGCCGCAAAGATACCCGCGATGGCGTAACGGATGAGCGCCTGCCGGATCGGGGACCAGCCAGACAAGCGCATGACCTGCGCGTTGTTGCCAAAGCCACGGAGCATCACCCCTAGAGGGGTTCGGTTGATGGCAAGAGCGATGGTCGCGAACAGGCAGATGAGGATGATCGACGTCGGAATGCCAGGGATTTTCCAACGGATCAGCGTCTGCGTCCAGGTCGCTGCCGTGCCGCCGGGGGTGGGCTGAATCGAAAAGCCGATGCCAAGCCAGATGAAGGATGCGCCGAGCGTGACGACGATGGCGGGTATCTGCCGCCACTGGATCAGCGCCCCGACCAGCGCGTAAGCTGTCACGGCGGCGGCGATCGCAATCAGGCCGAGTGCGGTGTTTGCGGGCAGAACTGTCGCCGCAAGTACGGAGACGAGAGCGGCGAAGGCTCCTGCGCCAAGGTCAATTTCGCTGCCACCCACGATGAACATCTGAGCGATCACGATAAGAACCAAAGCCACAGCAGGCTTGAGCAGAAGTTCCAGCCCGAAGGCGCTGGCGGTGATCGGGTTTGCGTTGAACATCAGCGCCAACACAAGCACGAGGCTGAGATAGGGCAGGGCGCCGACCAGACGCCGCAACAGGCCCTGTCCCGGACCACCCCCATCCTCGGCCGTTTTGGGCGGGGCCTTGAATGAAGCATCCAGCACGGCGGCCGGCGTGATGGCTGCACCTGTCAGATCTGCCGATATGCGATTGCCTGCAAAGACCAGTACCCGGTGGGCGTGTTCGAGTTCTGCATCTTCGGTCGTGTGCCAAACGATGCAGCGCCCGGTTGCAGCCAGGTTTTGCAGAAGGCCGTAGAAATCTTGTTTGGTCGCGATATCCACGCCGCGGGTGGGATCGTCCAGCAGGATCACCGGTGCATCGCCGACAAGTGCGCGCGCGACCAACGCCTTTTGTTGATTGCCACCGCTGAGTTCCAAAATGGGAGAGCGGAGACGGGCCTTGTCCAAACGCAGTTGGTCGGCAGGTTCGGCTGCCGCCTTTATCTCAGCCGCGCGGTCAAGGCGGCCCAATGACGAACGGCCAGTCAGTCGGCCGATAGAAATGTTGGAAACCACATCCCATAGCGGAAACACGCCTTCCTTTTGTCGGTCACCAGCGACAAAGGCGACTGGCGCTCTGCGCAGGGTGCCCTTGTCCCCTTTGAACAGCGCATGAAGGAAGGGTTGCTGGCCGCTGCCTTCCAGCCCGGACAGGACGATGATCTGACCTGCGCAAAGATCCACAGGCGTGTCGGACCATGGCAATGAGACGTGCAGAAGGGGTGCCCCGTTCTGGAAAGAAAGGTCTGGCCGTGCATTGGTTTCCTGACCGCCCATGAGTTCGATCAGGTGGCCGACCGAGGTTTCATGCGACTTGCCGTTCCACACCATGCGCCCGTTGCGCAGAAGGACGACTGACGTGGCAATCTCGGTGATTTCCTTGAGTTTGTGGCTGATGAAAATGAAGGCCAGCCCTTTGGCTGCGCGGGTCTGAACAAAGGTAATCAGTTGGGCCGAACGCTTTGCTGACAGGGACGATGTCGGTTCGTCCAGAATGATCAACCGCACGCCGGGGGTGGCGGCGGCGCGGGCGATTTCGACCATCTGCCGTTCGCCGAGCGTCAGATCGCCCACAAGAGTATCTGGGTGGATGCCGTGGTCGGGAAAGACAATCTCAAGCGCGGCGGCGGCCCGTTCGCGGTAGGGGCGCCGCCAGCCGGGGCGGAGGGAGGCTGCTTCCGGGGCTTCGATGTAGAAGTTTTCGGCCACCGTTAGGTTGGTGCACAGCGATAACTCCTGGTGCACCATGCGAATGCCGTGAGATTGCGCAGCACTGGCGTCATGTGCGCCGTGGACAGAATGGCCATCGAGCAGGATGTCCCCGGAAGTTGCGGGAACCACGCCGCACAGCACCTTCATCAAGGTGGATTTGCCTGCGCCATTGCCGCCGACAAGACCGATGATCTGTCCCGGTGCGATGTCCAGATCGATCTGATCATTGGCCCGGGTGGCACCGTATGTCTTGCAGATACCACGAAGTGAGACGATCGGCGCCGCCGAGGGCGGGGGAGGGGGCTGGTCGGCTGCGGCCATTGTGTGAACGGACTTTCCTGTTCAGTAGCAAAAGGGGCGCGGGCCGTGTGCGGCCCGCGCCCCCTTGCAAGACAGCTTACTTTGCGAGCAGGTTTTCCTGAACCCACTCCATCGAATAGCTGGGGCTGATGATCATCCCAGCAGGCAGTTGCGCATATTCGGCCAGGTTCGACGCATCGACCGTGGCAACCGGCATGATCATCAGTTTCGGGGCCTCGGCACCGCCAAGCATGGCTGCGGCCAGCCAGAGTACAGCGCCACTGATGCCGGGCGTGGTGTTCATCGACACGGTGTTGTAGCCGTTTTTGGCGTTTTCTTCGGCCCACCATTTGACGAAATCAGTGCCGCCACCGCCTTCGATCACTGGCATTTTGCCCTCATACGGCCCGCCGAATTGCACAAAGGCCTGCGCGATGCCCACGTCATCGCTGCCACCCTGTGCCAATACCACATCCACCTTGTCGAGGCTGGGCAGCACGTTGGCGATGGCGGACTGAGCTACTGCAGCCGTGGCGGAGCCATAGACCTCGGCCACGACGGTCACGTCAGGGTATTCCTTGAGCACTTCCATCTGCGAGGCATACATCGCTTCATCCGGGGCGGTGCCCGCCACGCCGCGCACGACGATGGCATTGCCCTTGCCGCCGATCATGTCCAGCACGGCGCGGGCTTGGGTTTGCTTGTACCCTTTGAAGTCGAAGTTGAGCTGATAGTTGCAGGGCGCCGAAGCGATGGAGTCAAAGCTGATCACAAGGATGCCTGCGGCGCAGGCTTCTTCGATAACGCCGTTCAGAGCGGTTTCCGAGGCCGAATTGATGGCGATGGCATCAACGCCGCGCAGGATCAGTTCGGCCATATGGGCCTGCTGCTGGACGACCGATCCATCCCCATTCATCACAATATAATCGCCGATCAGCCCCTCGGCCTTTGCAGCGGTTGCCGCATCTTCGAAGGCCGTCACCATCTGCTGGCGCCAGGTGTTGCCATAGAACGAATTTGAAAGTGCGATCACGGGCGCGTCCTGCGCCATGATCGGCGCCGCGCCTGCCAGTCCGAATGCCACTGTCGCGCAGGCGGCCAATCCCTTGATTGTCATTGTGAACTCCTCCCTTGTTTTTACGCTTGTCTGCCTAACTACTTATACACTTATCATACCAGCTATATCTGTGAAGTATTCTTTTTCGTTCGAGCGCTTTCTCTGAGCAGGGCCTTTAGCGCCTTGCGGCGATGCACCTGGCTCAAGAGCCGTCGGGAAAGTACGCGAGGTACTGCCTTGTCCGTGCCGTCAAGTTGCGGATTTGGGGGGCGCGATGACCGGTCCATCTGATCACGTCCGGAAAGCCTGTCTGTCATTGTTGGGCAGGTCAATTCCGGTCGGGTTTAGCGATGTCGCGGAAGGCGGGGTGTCGAGGAGACGCCATCGTACCTGCGCAACAGGATCGAACGGCGACCCGGTTAAGCGGGCAGGGGGGCGGAAGACCTCCCCCTCCTTCACGCTAGCGCGTGGATTGCCGGATCATCAGACGGGGTGTGATCGCGATGCTGGCAGGGTGGTGCTGGCGGCCATCAAGCACCTGCAGGATTAGGTTTGCCGTTCTTGCGCCGATTTCGCGCGGGAAGGGATTGATCGTTGTCAGCGTGGGGACCGCGACTTCGGCAATTTCATAGTCGCCAAAGCCCGCGATCCAGATCTGCCCAGGCACCGGAACGCCGCGACGCTGGCATTCGGTGAGGGCGCCAAAGGCCGACAGGTCAGAGACGGCGATCACGGCCTGCGTGTCGGGCAAGCTGTCGAGCAGACGCCCCATGGCGGCGGCCCCTTCACGCATCGAAATCGGCGGCGCGCCGGCGGCAATGAGGCGGGTGGGATCGAGCCCGTGAGCCCGCATCGCGGCGATGAAGCCGGCGCGGCGATCTGTACCCCGGGTGTCGCGGTCGGCATCACCACCGATGAAGGCGATCCGCGTCAGCCCCTGCGCCACGAAATGATCCACCATGCCGCGCACAGCCACAGCGTTGGAGAAACCGACAACATGGCCTATCGGCGCATCAGGGATATCCCATGTTTCGACGACTGGAATACCGGCATTTTCCAGAAGGCGGCGCGCGCGCGGCGTGTGTTTGCCGCCTGTCACGACAATCGCTTCTGGTCTGCGACGCAAGAGCTGTTCAATGAGCCGCTCTTCTTCGTGGATGTCATAGTCGGTGTAGCCCAGCAGGATCTGCAATCCGCGATCCTTAAGCCCGTCCGTCAAGCCGCGCAGCGTTTCGGCGAAGTTGGCGTTGTTGATCGAGGGGATCGTGACGGCAACGAAATCGGTCTTTTGTGACCGCAGGTTCGATGCCGTGCTGTCAAAGACATAGCCGATTTCATCGGCCGCCTTGAGGATTGCTTCGCGTGTCGCCTCGCTGACCGAACTGTCGCGCTTGAAGGCGCGGCTGACCGTCATGGGCGATACGCCCGCAACGCGGGCGACATCGGCCATGGTTGGGGCTTTGCGCAAGCTGGACATACCTTTTGGTATCGTTACCTGTTCTGTAAATCCAGCCCCCGCGCTGCGCGGTCAGGCGACTTCGTGGTCATGCGCAGTGGTGACATGGTGATGGATGCGCCCTGTGAAGAACCGTGCCAGCACGGCGTCCGTCGCGGCCTTTGAGGCAGCGCGAGCAGGGCTGGCCAAAGTGGCTTCAACCGCGGCCAAATCGGGATAGCTGATCGCAAGGATCATCGGGTATTCCGGGGCGCCTTCGTCGCGGGTTTCGGCGAAGCTCACCCGAACCGACAGCGCGCCGGGAAAGGCTTTCCATTTTGGCAAAACTTCGGCCAGTACGGCCTGCCGGAAAGCGTCCTGCTGTCCTTCATGGATGCGACCTTCGAAAAGGGCGTAACGGGTGATCATTGGAAGTGTTCCTTTCGCGGTCCCTTGAAGAATTCCATCAGTGCGGCCTGATCTTCACCGCCCAAACCTGACGCGGTGAGCATGCGATGGATCTCGGCGCAGAGTGCGGTGAGCGGCATAGCGGTATGGGTCAGACGCGCCAGATCGGCCGCTCCGTTCAGATCCTTGACCATATTGTCAATGCGGCCAGTGCGTCTGTAGTCGCGTGTTGCAAAGCGCGGCATGTATTCCTGCAGGATGGCGCTGTCGGCCCTGCCGCCCTTAAGCGCCTTCGGGATCATGGCGGCGTCTACTCCTGCGGCCTCGGCCAGGGCGGTCGCCTCGGCCACGGCGAGAAAGCCTAGACCGCAGAGTACTTGATTGATGAGCTTTGTCGTTTGTCCCGCCCCAGCATCGCCCATCCGGGTTTGGTTTGAAGCGACGTTTGACAGGATTTCCTGCGTCTCGGCCACATCTGCCGCTGCACCGCCCTGCATCAGGGTCAACTCGCCCAAGGCGGCCTTGGGAATGCCCCCCGATAGCGGACTGTCGACCCAGCGCAGCCCACGTTCGGCAGCTTCGGCGGCGAGAGCTTTTGTTGACTCGGGGTCGATTGAGGACATGTCGATGATCAGCAGTCCCGGTGCCGCACCTGCGGCCACGCCATCGGGGCCGAAGACGGCGGCGCGTACGATGTGGGGCGCATTGAGCGACAGGATCACAGCGCGTGCGCCCGCGGCTGCCACGGCAGCAGTGGGGGCGGTGGTTGCGCCCATGTCGACAAGGACCGCGACCTTTGCGGGGTCGAGGTCAAAGACGGCGAGGGGCGTACCTGTCGCAACCAGCCGCGCGCCGATAGCGCCACCCATGGCACCTGCGCCGATCAGGGCAATGGTGTCGGTCATGGCGTTGCTCCTTGCAGAACGGGAAGAATGGCGTCGATCAAATCGGGCAGGGGCTGTTCGATGCTGATGGTGAGCGCTTCGTCCGGGCCCGGCGGTTCCAAAGTGGCAAATTGGCTGTCGAGAAGTGCGACGGGCATGTAGTGGCCTGTTCGGGCAGACATACGTGCGGCGATGACGTCGCGGCTGCCTGCGAGATGGATGAACTGAACCGGCCCGTCGGCGCCTGCCCGAATCCGGTCGCGATAGGCGCGCCGCAGGGCCGAACAGCCGACAATTACTGGTGCTTCTTGTGCCAAGACGCCTGACACGCGGTCCAGCCATGGCCAGCGATCTTCATCTGTGAGCGCGATGCCCGCGCGCATCTTTTCGACATTGGCTGGTGGATGAAGGTGATCGCCATCGCGGTAGGGTATTCCCAATCGGGCGGCGAGGCCTTCGCCAACAGATGATTTACCGCAGCCGGAAACCCCCATGATGATGACGCGCAAGGTCATAGCGAGGCTGTGATCCCGCCGTCGACGTAGAGGATATGACCGTTGACGAAACTGGCCGCATCCGAGGCGAGGAAGATGCACGCGCCCTGCAACTCCTCCACCTTGCCCCAACGGCCTGCAGGGGTGCGCTTTTCGAGCCAGGCGGAGAAGGTTGGGTCAGCTACGAGGGCGGCGTTCAAGGGCGTGTCAAAGTAGCCCGGCGCAATAGCGTTACAGTTGAGGCCGTACTTCGCCCAGTCGGTCGCCATGCCCTTGGTCAGGTTGCCGACTGCCCCTTTAGTGGCGGTGTAGGGGGCGATTGAAGGGCGGGCCAGTGCGGTTTGAACCGATGCGATATTGATGATCTTGCCGCGTCCGCGGGTGATCATGTGGCGGGCAACCGCTTGGCCAACGTGAAAGACAGTAGCGATGTTGGTCTGCAAAAGCCGCTCGAAGGCGTCGGCGGGAAAGTCTTCAAGTGGTGCGCGGTGTTGCATCCCGGCGTTGTTCACGAGGATGTCGATGGGTTTTCCCTGTGCTTCGAAGGCATCAATGGCGGTGCGCACGGCACTATGATCGGTGGCATCGAAGGCGAGTATTTCAGCGTCGGCGATGCGGGCGGCAGCGGCGGCAAGCTTTGGCAAGTCGCGGCCATTAAGCACCACCTGCGCGCCGGCAGCCGCCAATCCTCCGGCAAGGGCAAATCCGATTCCCTGTGACGAGCCGGTGATCAAGGCCCGGCGTCCCTTCAGATCGAACAATTGGTGTCCCACGACGTGCTCCCTATCAATCTGCTCTCGACAAGCGCTGGCGCTCTCGTTTATGTTATCGATAACAAAGACTGTCAAGCCGGGATCGGAAAGACCATGACAAAGCCCCACATCCTGCAAGCCGGACCCTATCCCGAATGGGATCAGGTGCCGCTGGACGCTGCATTTAACATGCATCGCTATTTCGAAGCCGCTGACAAGACGGCCTTTCTCGCCGAGGTTGGGCCGCAGATCCGGGGCATTGCCACGCGGGGTGAACTTGGCGCCAATGCCGAGATGATTGCCGCCTGCCCGAGGCTGGAGATCATCAGTGTATATGGCGTGGGCTATGATGCGGTCGACCTGAACGCCGCGCGTGCGCGGGGTATTCGGGTGACGAACACGCCGGATGTGCTGACGAATGATGTGGCCGATCTTGGCGTTGCGATGATGCTGATGCAGTCGCGGGGCATGATGGGTGCCGAAACCTGGGTGCGTGATGGTTCTTGGGCGACCAAGGGGCTTTACCCGCTGCAGCGCAAGGTTTGGGGCAAGCGTGCGGGGATTTTGGGTCTGGGTCGGATCGGCTTCGCGGTTGCCAAGCGTCTTGTCGGATTTGACATGCAGATCGCCTATTCTGGTTTGGGCGCGAAGGATACCGCCAAAGACTGGGAGTTTATTGCAGACCCTGTGGCACTGGCTGCGCGTTCGGATTTCCTTTTCGTGACGTTGGCCGCTTCGGCCGCGACGAGACATATCGTGAGCGCGAAGGTGATCGAGGCGTTGGGGCCTGAGGGGATGTTGATCAATATCAGCCGTGCGTCGAATATTGACGAAGAGGCGCTGCTGACCGCGCTGGAAGCTGGGAAGCTTGGCGGTGCGGCACTGGATGTGTTTGAAGGTGAGCCGAAGCTGAATCCGCGTTTTCTTTCGCTGCCAAATGTTCTGCTGCAGCCGCATCACGCGAGCGGGACGTTTGAAACCCGGCAGGCGATGGGCAAGCTGTTGCGCGACAATCTGAACGCGCATTTCGCGGGTCAGCCGCTTTTGACCCCGGTGCTGTAGGATGCGCGCGATTGTCATACACGCCGCACGGGACCTACGCATAGAAGATCGCCCAGAAGAGATTGCTGGTCCGGATCAGGTGCGGCTGCGTCTGGCAACCGGTGGGGTTTGTGGATCGGATCTGCACTACTTTAACCATGGCGGCTTTGGTGCCATTCGGTTGAAAGAGCCCATGATCCTTGGCCATGAGGTTTCGGCCTTTGTCGAGGATCCCGGAAACACGGGGTTTTCCAAAGGGCAATTGGTAGCAGTGTCGCCCAGTCGGCCCTGTGGTGGGTGCAGGTTTTGCCTGGAGGGGTTGCCAAACCAATGCCTGAACATGCGGTTCTATGGATCGGCCATGCCTTTTCCGCATATTCAGGGGGCCTTTCGGGAAAGTCTTGTCGCTGATGCGTCGCAATGCGTGGATGCCACCGGGTTGACACCGGGCGAGGCGGCCATGGCCGAGCCGCTGGCAGTGACGTTGCACGCCACAACGCGGGCAGGGGGGATGCTTGGCAAACGAGTTCTGGTAACTGGATGCGGGCCGATCGGAGTTTTATCCATTCTGGCGGCGCGGCGGGCCGGGGCGGCAGAGATCGTGGCGACGGATCTGTCGGATTTTACGCTGTCGCTTGCGCGCAAGGTAGGGGCGGATCGGACGATCAACACCGGGGCTGAGCCTGATGCGCTTGCTACATATGGGGCAGAGAAAGGTTATTTCGATGTGCTCTACGAATGCACGGGCGTCGCTGCGGCGCTTGCTGGGGGCATCGCCGCGGTGCGACCGCGTGGCGTGATCCTGCAATTGGGCCTTGGTGGCGATATGGCGCTGCCAATGATGGCGATCACGGCGAAGGAATTGGAATTGCGCGGATCATTCCGCTTTCACGCCGAGTTCGCGACAGGGGTTGCACTGATGCAGAAGGGGCTGATTGATGTGAAGCCCCTGATCACCCATACGGTTGCATTGAATGAAGCCGAGGCGGCGTTTCAGCTTGCCTCGGACAGGTCGCAGGCGATGAAGGCGCAGATCGTCTTTTCGGCTTAAGCGGCAGGCGCGGCGGTGGCACCAATGGCCGCCGGCGCGGCCTGTGCCACCTCGACATCCTGCGCTCCGGTTCCCGATCCAATGCCAATGCCGCCAAGAAGCACGCCGTTGCGCCAGATTGGCACCCCGCCTGGCAAGCCGGTGATGGCGCCCTGTGTTGCGGCCGCGATGGCCGCCCTTACCGGTTCAGCAATGGACGCGGAGGGTTTTCCGGTAGAGGCGGCGGTTTGCGCCTTGGCGCGGGCGGATCGCAGAGACAGAACCTTTGCCCCAGCCATGCGGAGGACGGCCAAATCAACCGCCGACGTATCGACGATTACTATGCATTGCGGTTGCCCCATCGCTGTGGCCTTGTCTGTGGCGGCGCCCAACATGGCGAGCAGAGCGGCGTCGCTGAGCCGTTCAGAGGGAATCGTGATTTGCATCGCAGGCCTTTCGGTTTGACGATCGTAGATGGTAACGATAACATTATTGGAAAATTGGGGTGCTGTCATGTCGTTCTTTGAAGTTCATGATCCTGCTTTTGGGGCCTATGTCCTAGGCAATGCGCCGGTCAAGAAGCTGGCAACCGGCTTTGACTGGGTTGAAGGCCCTGTCTGGTTTGGCGATCTTGGCTGCCTGCTGTTTTCCGACATTCCGAACAACCGCATCCTGCGCTGGACGGAGGATGGGATCACGACGTTCCGCAATCCGTCCAACTATGCCAACGGGCACACCCGCGACAGGCAAGGGCGGTTGATCAGTTGTGAACATGGGTTGCGGCGGGTGACCCGGACGGAATGGGATGGCACGATCACGGTTATCGCTGACAGCTTTCAGGGCAAACCGCTGAACAGCCCAAATGATGTGGTGGTCGCGCGGGATGGCAGCATCTGGTTCAGCGATCCACATTACGGGATTATGACGGATTACGAAGGCTTCAAGGCGCCGCAGGAACTGCCTTGCGCTGTGTATCGCTTGGACCCGAACGGCAAGATCGAGGCGATGATCACGGATATGGCCTGTCCCAACGGGCTGGCCTTCAGCCCGGATGAAACCCGTCTTTACGTGGCAGATACAGGCCGGATGTTCAGCGATGATCCGCAGCATATTCGCGTCTATGATATTGTCGACGGGCGCCCCGGGGAGGGGCGGCTGTTTCACAAGATATCGGCAGGATGCGCCGACGGTGTACGTATCGATTCCCACGGCAACCTGTGGTCCTCGGCAGCGGATGGTGTGCATTGCATTTCGGCGGAAGGGAAACTGCTTGGAAAGATCCTTGTGCCGGAGCTTGTATCGAACCTCTGTTTCGGGGGGCGGGCAAAGAGCCGATTGTTCATAACCGCAACGACCAGCGTCTATTCCGTGATCCTGAACTGTAACGGGGTCCAATGGCCGTGACCAAACCACAGATTGGCCTGATCGGTCTTGGCACCATGGGGGCCGCCCTTGCGTTGAATATCGCGGACAAGGGCTTTCCTATCGCGGTCTGGAACCGCACGGTCACTGTGACACATGCATTCCGTGCTGCCGCCGGCAGTTTGGCCGATCGCATTGTCGCGTCGGATACGCTGGCCGAAATGGTCGCCGCGATGGCGCGACCGCGGGCGATTATTCTGATGGTGCCTGCGGGGCAAGCGGTTGACGATCAGCTTGCCGCGTTGACCGGTCTGTTGGATGCGGACGATCTGGTGATTGATGCAGGGAATGCCAATTTTCACGATACCAACCGTCGCGCTGCCGCAGATTTGCCGTTCCGATTCATGGGAATTGGGGTTTCCGGTGGCGAGGAGGGTGCACGTCACGGCCCGGCCATCATGGCCGGCGGAACCGCAAGGGATTGGGAACAAGTATCGCCTGTCTTGCTGGCGATTGCTGCAAGGGCCGAGGATGGCACACCCTGTGCAGACTTGATGGGTGAAACCGGTGCGGGGCATTTCGTCAAGGCGGTTCATAACGGCATAGAATATGCCGACATGCAGATGATCGCCGAAACCTACGGGGTGATGCGCGACGGTCTGCGTTTGTCGGCGAGTGAAATTGCCGTGGTTTTTGCCCGCTGGAATGAGGGGAGCCTGCGGTCCTATCTGATCGAGATTTCGGCCGCCGTTGCTGCGGCGGTTGATCCGATGAAGGGTGGGCCATTGCTGGACATGATCGTCGATGCGGCGGGGCAGAAAGGTACCGGACGCTGGACCGTGATCGAGGGGCAGAATCTTGGCGCGCCGATCCCGGTGATCGAAGCCGCCGTGATGGCGCGGAATGTCTCTGCCCGCCGCAAGGAACGGGTGGCGGGTGAAGCGCTGTATGGTGCTGCGCCGCAACCGGTGGAAGGGCTTTCGCTCGACGATCTGGAACAGGCGCTGATGGCAGGAAAGATCCTGTGTTATGCGCAAGGGTTTGCCATGATGACTGCGGCTGCAGAAGAATTTGACTGGGCGCTGGATATGGCTGCGATCGCGCGGGTGTGGCGGGCTGGCTGTATCATCCGGTCTGCCATGCTGAATGACATGGCTTCAGCGTTGGACGCGGACCCGAGCCGCAATCTGATGCTTGCGCCCTTTTTCGTGGATCGGCTGCGCGAAAGCCTGCCCGCGTTGCGCAAAGTGGTGGCGGCAGGGGCGATGAACGGGCTTGGGCTTCCAGCACTTTCTGCGGGCCTTGCGTGGTTTGACATGATGCGCACGTCCCGCGGCGCGGCAAACATGATCCAAGGTCAACGCGATTTTTTCGGGTTGCACGGGTTTGAAAGGTTGGACGGTGTGAAGCGCCCGCATGGACCGTGGGCCGGAGATCGGGGCTAAGCCGTCTCGCCCGGTATGAGCCGTGTCGGAACAACCGTTACATCCTGGCCTTGCTGTCCCTTGAGACGGGCGACCAGAGCCTCGGCCGCGGCCTTGCCGATTGCTGTGGTCGGGACGACGGTTGTAGTCAGGCGTTTTGGGAGGATCGACGCGGCCTCCATTCCGCCCCATCCTGCGATACCGATGTCATCAGGCACACGGATCCCTTTCGCCTGCGCATAAGCAAGGCCACCCACCGCCATGTCGTCATTGTGGAAATAGACCACGTCAAGGCCGCGATTGCGGCTGAGAAGCGTTTCCAGACCGTAGTAACCGGCGTAGAAGCCGGGCGTATCGTGCAGCACTTCACGCTCGATCAAGGGCATTCCGGCCTGCGCCAAGGCCGCCTGAAACCCATCAAGCCTTGCCTCGCCCATCACATCTGCCCGTGCGAGCGCGCCGACATACCCCGCGCGCCTGCGACCACGACGTATCAGGAACTGACCCATCTCTGTCCCGCAATCATAGTGCGAAAACCCGACTGACATATCGATCGGGCTGGTCGTCAGATCCCAGATTTCCACAACGGGTACTGCTGCCTGACGCAGCAGGTCTACTGTGGCAGGCGAGTGGTTGCGGCCAGAAAGAATCAAACCCGCCGGGCGCCAGCTGATGATCTGGCGAATCCAGTCTTCTTCTTCCTTGGTTGAGTGATTGTTGGCCCCGATCATCAACTGATAGCCCAACCGGCTCAGCGCGCGGTCCACCCCATCCAGGACATGGCCGAACAGGCCCGACGTCAGGCGCGGCACACACATGCCGACCAGAGTGCTGGAATGGTAGGAACCAAAGGCCGCCGCAAGCTTGTTGGGAACATATCCTAAGGCTTCTGCGACCTTGACCACTCGCTCCCGCGTGTCGGCGGAAAAGCCTGTGCCGCCCCGCAGAACGCGGCTGACCGTCATTTTGGACACGCCTGCCGCCTTGGCGATGTCTTCCAGATTTGCCTTCATGGCAGGTAGATTCCGAGGGTGGGACCGCATCAGCAGTCGGTCATGTTATCGATAACTTTCTTCTTGACATGAGAGGGGCCAAGCGTAAGTTCAAGCTACGTTACCGGTAAACCTGACGCAAGATCAGAGGGGCCGAAACGACAAGGGAGGAGCCGCCATGCAACCGTCAACGGACGGCCTGTTCTTTGACAGCATCGTCAAGTCCTTTGGCGGGACAAAGGCGCTGAAAGGCGTGTCGCTGAAGGTTGCGAGGGGCGAGATCGTCGCGCTTCTGGGTGAGAACGGGGCGGGAAAGTCGACGCTGATCAAGACATTGGGTGGCATCCACAAACCTGATTCCGGCGGCGTGATGATTGATGGCGTTCCCTATGCTCATGAGGCGGGAAAGTCCGGCGGGCAGAAGGTTGCCTTCATCCATCAGGACCTTGGCCTGATCGACTGGATGAGCGTGGCTGAGAACATCGCGCTTGCGCTGGGCTACGTCAGGGCAGGGGGGCGCATCAATTGGGTGGCGACCGAGGCGAAGGCGGATGCAGCCTTGCAATTGGTTGAGGCCGATTTCTCGTCAACAGCGCGGGTCTCCAGCCTGACACGGACGCAGAAATCACTTGTCGCCATTGCGCGTGCGTTGGCCGCCGACTCCGATTATCTGGTGCTGGATGAGCCGACGGCCAGTCTTCCGGTGGATGAGGTGGAGCGCCTTTTCGCGGCGCTGCGACCTTTGAAATCAAAAGGCGTTGGCATGATCTATGTCAGCCACCGTCTGGACGAGATTTTCCGTGTTGCTGATCGTGTTGCCGTTCTGCGCGACGGCCAGATGGTCGGCATGCGCGCCATCGAGCACACCACGCCTGAAGAGCTGGTCACCTTGATTGTGGGCAGAAAAGCGCGTGAGATTGATCGTCCGGCAGTTCAGGAAGGCCCTGCCATTCTGACGGTCGACAGGCTCAAGACGCCCGCCGTGGGCCCTGTCAGTTTTCAGATCAAGCGCGGTGAGTTGCTTGGTCTTGCCGGCCTGCGTGGTGCGGGCCATGAGGATATTGGACGCGCCCTTTTCGGCGTGATCCCGCATGCTGGCAGCGTTTCATTGGACGGAAAAACCCCTGACCTGCGCACACCTCAATCTGCGATGCAGTCGCGGATAGGGCTGGTTGCGCGGGACCGTGTGGGCGAAAGCATCGCGCCGGGGCTTGCCATTCGTGAGAACGCCTTTCTTAACCCTTCGGCCACCGGGCGGCGGCTTTTGTCGCTGATGTCTGCGGGGCGCGAAGAGGGATTGGTAAAGACGATCGGCCGCCGCGTCGGGCTATCGCCCAATGATCCGACCTTGGCCATCGAAGCGCTTTCTGGCGGTAACCAGCAGAAGGTCGTTGTCGGGCGCTGGCTTGACAGTGGGCGCCGCCTGCTGGTGACCGAAGATCCCACAGCTGGGGTCGATGTGGGTGCCAAGGCGGAAATCTATCACCTGCTCTATCAGGCGCTTGCCTCGGGCATGGGTGTTCTAGTCGTGTCGACCGATTTCGAGGAAATCGCAAATATCTGCCACCGCGCCATCGTCTTTTCCCGTGGACTTCCCGTGGCGGAACTGACTGGCGTCGAGCTTTCCACAGAATCCCTGATCCAGGCCGCATCGGCCGGTGAAGCCGCTTGAGGACCACATGCCCGGAATTGAATCCAACGCTGTCGAGCCCACCAAAGACGAGCTTCGCGGCCTGAGCGCCGGTCAGAGGATGATCCGTCTTGCGCCGACCTATGGCCTGGTCATTTTGATGTTCGGGCTGATCGTGCTGTTTTCAGTTCTTTTGCCGCAGACGTTTCCGACTGTTCTGAACTTGCGATCCATCCTGTCAGACAAGGCGATTATCGCGCTGTTGTCGCTGGCGGCCATGATCCCCATGGTTGCCGGTCGGATTGACCTCACGGTGGGCTATGGCATTGTTCTTTGGCACATTTTGGCGATCAGCCTGCAAACGATGTACGGTTTTCCATGGCCTGTGGCTGTGGGCATTGTCCTTTTGCTGGGCATCGTCACGGGCGCGCTGAACGGCCTGTTGGTCGAGGTGGCGCGGATCGATAGCTTTATCGCCACCCTTGGCACCGGAACCATTCTCTACGCGCTTGCGCTGTGGCACACGGGCGGGCGGCAGATGGTTGGCACGCTGCCCGATGCTTTTTATGCGATCAACGGCACCTTTGTTCTGGGTCTGCCGATCACGGCCTTCTATGTGCTTGCGATCACCGTGATCCTTTGGATCGTGCTCGATTATACCCCTGTTGGCCGCTACCTCTATGCCATCGGCGCAAACCAACGCGCGGCAGAGTTGAACGGCATACCCACCCGGAAATTCGTGATCGGGGCCTTTGTGACCTCGGGCGCGCTGGCGGCTTTGGCCGGGGTGCTCTTGGCCTCGAAACTGCGGATCGGGCAGGCGTCTGTCGGGCTGGAATTTCTGCTTCCAGCGCTGGTCGGGGCGTTCCTCGGATCCACAACGATCAAGCCTGGGCGTGTCAACGTCTGGGGAACGATCGTCGGGGTGATGATCCTGGCGGTTGGGATATCGGGCATCCAGCAATTCGGGGGCAGTTTCTGGGTCGAGCCGCTGTTTAACGGCACCACGCTTCTGATCGCCATCGGTATCGCCGGTTATGCGCAACGAAAGAAGGGCGCAAAATCGAAATAAGACAGCATTCTAGGGAGGAACCACCATGCTGAAACGTACACTGATCCATACATTGCTTGCCGGCACATTCCTTGCGGCCACGGGTTTCGCCGCCCTTGCACAAGAGGCATTCGACGGCCCCACCACAGGCCCAAAGGCGGCCGAAGGAAAGACGATTGTTGTTCTTGCTGGTGACATGAAGAATGGCGGCATTCTGGGTGTGACCAACGGGATCGAAGAGGCAGCGGCCAAGATCGGCTGGACAGTTAAGGTGCTGGACGGCGCGGGTTCGGTGCAGAGCCGTTCTGCCGCTGTCGGGCAGGCGCTTGCGCTGAACCCCGATGGCATCGTGATCAACGGCTTCGATGCTGCCGAACAGCAAGCGGCGCTGGAAGGCGTTGTTGCTGCTGGGATTCCGATGGTTTCGTGGCATTCCGGACCGAAGATCGGCTGTGATGCCCCCGGCGGTATCTTCGCCAATGTGTCGACCGATGCGATGGACGTGTCTGCCAAAGCGGCAGAATGGGCCTTGCAGGATGGCGGCGGCAAGCCGGGCGTCGTGATCTTTACCGATTCAACCTATACCATCGCCATTCTGAAAGCCGCCAAGCTGAAGGAAATCATCGAGGCGGGCGGCGGGACGGTCCTGCAATGGGTTGATACGCCAATTGCCGAGACCTCGACGCGTATGGGGCCTTTGACAACCACACTGCTTCAGCAGCATGGGGCGGCTTGGACCCATTCGCTGGCCATTAACGATTTGTATTTCGACTTCATGGGTCCGTCGCTTGCCGCCGCTGGCATTGATGGCAAGGGGAGCCCCAAGGCAGGATCCGCCGGTGACGGATCAGAGGCTGCATTCCAGCGTATCCGTTCGGGGCAGTATCAAGCTGTCACCGTGGCTGAACCGCTGAACCTGCAAGGCTGGCAAATGGTTGATGAGCTTAACCGGGCCATTTCGGGTGAGGCCTGCTCGGGCTACATCACGGCACCTGCCTTGGTGACGGAAGAGGCGCTGTCGAAAACCGAGGGGAACGCTTTTGATCCGGACAATGGCTATCGGGAGGCCTATGCCGCGATCTGGGGCAAGTAAAACAGGCGGATAGGTGATTGGCACTGGCGCGGGAACCCCTGCGCCAGTGTCTGTATTTTGCGGCGTGGATGAGAACAAGGGATGTTGTGGCGCTGGAATTGTTCCATATGACCTTTACATTCGGGTCATATGGTCTATTTTGGTCGCAAAGGAGGCGGGAATGCAGATTGCAGAAAAAGTCCGCCATGCGGCCGAAATCAATGCCGTTGCGCTTAAGGCCTATGCGCGGATCATTGATGCATGGGGTTTGAGCATCAAGGAGGCGGCGGGTCTGGCTGATATGTCGGACAGCACTTGGAAGCGTGCGCGCAAATCGGACTATGCTGGGGAGCTGACCAAAGATCAGCTTCTGCGCCTGAGCGCGGTGATCGGCATCTACAAGTCGCTCAACCTGTATTTTTCAGAGCCATTGGCGCGAAGCTGGTTCACGCGCCCGAACACGGGCCCCTTGTTCGGCGGGCAACGCCCGGTGGATGTAGTCATTGACGGCGGGTTGCCACAGATATTGGCCGTGCGGACCTATCTTGATGCCCTTCGTGGTGGCGCATGAGGTGGACCGAGATTTCTGATCGTGCCCTCGTGCGCCTATTGCCTGCCACCTATCACAAACCCCCAGCGCTGCGCGGCCTTGTTGATACAGATGACGAACTGGAGATCCTTGCGCAAATCGAAGGATTGACCAGTTCGCGTCTCTTGGCCGAGCAAGGACGAAGCCCGCACCTTGACCCAAGGGAGTTGGCTTGGCGTCGGCGAAGACACGATCTGCGGATCTATGGTGACACGCATGTGAATGCGGCATTCACCTATACCAGAGCGGGCGGTAATCGGTTCAATTCCGATGCGCGGGGGGCTTGGTATTGCGCATGGGACGCTATGGTTTCCGTCAGCGAAGTTGCGTGGCATCGGTCGCGGGAGCTTGGCTATACGGGAATGTTCAACGATACGGCTCGATACATTGAATTGCTTGCGGATTTCATTGGCGGATTTCATGATATTACGGATGAGCCTGACCACCCCTCGCTGACCGCGGATCCCGCAATTGGTTACCCGCAGGGGCAGAGCCTTGCTGCACAGCTACGGCAGGACGGCTCGCGCGGGTTGATCTATCCTTCGGTCAGGGCACCGGCTGGAGGGAACTGCCTTGTGTGTTTTGAACCCAATGCAATTCAGAACGTGAGGCCGGGGGCTTCGTGGGACCTGATCTGGAATGGAACGCCAGAGTATTCGATCATGGCTGTCGCTTGATCGTTGTTAGCCTGATGCCGCTGGCGTTGATTCATTTTCCCGGTTTAGCCAGTTCGTTTCACAGCTTGCGCCCGCCGGCGGGATTCTCCGCGCCGGTTTCGATGAGAAGCAGTTGGCTCGAGCGGGATTGTTAGTGGGTAAAGAGCTGCTTTAGGCGCGTTGTGTCTAGCGCCTGACAGATGTGACCCGCCGGTTTGAAGGTTTCGACAGATTCACCGGCGACAATGGCGTTGACCACGGCCTCCTCAATCGCTTCCACCGCGGCGAGGTAAAGCGGGTCGAGGTAGTCCATGTTGAGCTCTAACCTCGTCAGCAGTGGGGCCGATAGCTGCGGCATCGAACCTTCGTTCGCGGTCGAGAAGGCCAGAAAGATATCGCCTGAGTTGTTGCCGCCGGGCGTGCCGCCGCGACCAATTCCTATCGCGCCCCGCTTGGCAAGCTGCTTTAGACCGAGGCCGGAGAGCGGGGCATCGGTGGCGAGGATCACGATGATTGACCCCATCTCGGAGGTGTACAAGGCCCCTTCGGGCATCAATTGGCCGACAGGTTTGCCAAGGATGGTAAGCCATGGTCGGATACCGTGATTGGCCTGCACGAGTGTTGCGATGGTGTAGTCCTGCTCACCGATTGTGACGCGGCGCGAGGCGGTGCCGGTGCCACCTTTGAATTCATAGGCGATCATCCCGTTGCCGCCACCGGTCGATCCTTCGGCGACGGGACCGGATGAGCGGGCATTAAGGGCGGCGATGGCGTGGTCGGGCGTGACGTGCAATGCGTTGATATCGTTGAGGACGCCGTCATACGTCTCAGCCACCACAGGCATTGCCCAGGCATGTTCGTTGCGGAAGTAATCGGCATAGTGATCGATCATCCAGCGTGTCGCGCCCAGATGTGCCGCCCCCACACCGTGCGTGTTGGTGATCAGAATCGGCCCCAGAAAATAGCCTGCATCATTTATCCAGTGCGAGCCTGTCATCTCGCCATTGCCATTCAGGGCATACTGCCCGGCCCAGACGGGCTGCGGCGTGGTGCCCGGTCGCGGCAGAATGGCAGTGACGCCCGTGCGCATATTGCGTGACGGATCGGTAAGGGTGCAGAAGCCGACTTCGACGCCAGGCACATCGGTGATTGCATTGAGCGGTCCGGTGGTACCGGGGAAGGGCAGGCCAAGTTCGCGGGCTCTGGGCTTCATGTCAGTCGGTCTTTCTTGAGCGAAGCCACAGGCCAAGCGCGGCGATGATGACAGAGGTAAGGATGATCAGCGTTGCGATGGCGTTGATTTCGGGTTTCACGCCCCGACGGATCATCCCGAAGATAAAGACGGGCAGGGTGGTGTCGCCAATTCCTGAAATGAAGTAGGTGATTACCAGATCATCCATCGAAATGACGAAGGCAAGCAGCGCCCCGCCCATGATGCCGGGGGCCAGTTGCGGCAGAAGAACCTTGCGCAGGGTGGTCCATTCGCTTGCGCCCAGATCGGCCGAGGCTTCCTCAAGCGCGGGGTCAAGCCCGGCGATGCGCGCCTGCACGATGATGAAGACATAGGATGTCAGGAAAGTGCAGTGGCCGATGATGATGGTCAGCAAGGAAAGTTGCATGCCCAGCGTGACGAAGAAGATCAACAGGCCGATGCCAAGGACGATATCCGGCATCATCATCGGCAGCATCAGAAAGCCGTTGTAGAAACCACGCGCGCGAAAGCGATAACGGGCAAGGGCGATGGCGGTTGCGGTTCCGATCACCGTCGAGATCGAGGTTGTGAAAAGAGCGACTGTCAGCGATGTGCGCAGCGCTGCAAGCATCTGATCGGTGCTTTCGATATAGGCTGCGCGATTGCCCACATCGGTTGCGCGGTCCGACAGGCCGAAGAGGCCTGTATACCAATCAAGAGTGAATCCTTCCCAGATCATCATGTTGACGGGGTTCGAGTTGAACGAATAGCCGATGATCACGAACAGGGGGGCATAGATGAAGGCGAAGAACAGCAGTGAAAAGCCGGTAAGGGCAGCCCATCCCCAAGGATTACGCATGGCCGCCTGCCTTTCTTGCTCGTGTGACGGCCGCCAGCAGGACCGCAAGAACCACCGCCATGATGATCATCGACAAGGCTGATCCAAAAGGCCAGTTGCGCGATGACAAGAACTGTTGTTCGACAAGATTGCCAACCATCAATCCCTTGGCCCCGCCCAGCACATCCGGAACGATAAAGTTTCCGACTGAAGGGATGAAGACAATCACCGCGCCGCCCAGAATGCCCGGGAGGGTTTGCGGAAGAATAACCTTAACGAATGTCTGCGCGCGGTTGGCCCCTAGGTCGAGCGACGCTTCGATCTGCGCGCGGTCGAGGTTATCGACTGCCGCGTAGAGCGGAAGAAACATGAAAGGGACCATGACATAGACCATCCCCAGTACGACAGCGGCAGGTGTGTAAAGGATTTCCAGCGGCTGTTCGATGACCCCGATGCCTATCAGGGCGGTATTCAGCAATCCCGTCGGTTTGAGGATCAACAGCCAAGCGTAAAGTCGGACGATCAGGCTTGAAAAGAAGGGCAGGGTGATCAGAAACAAAAACAGAAGACGCCAACGGTCCGGCAAGCGGCTGACCCAGAATGCTACTGGAAAGCACAACAGCAAGGTCAGCAGCACGGTCAGGGCGGCAAATGTGAGGGATCGTAGCAAGATCTGCAGATAGATCGGTTCGTATATTTCCGTGATGCCGTCGGCCCAACCAAAGATGCGTCCGTAGTTCCAGTGGTAAAAGGCCCACTCGACGCCACCGTAAAGCCCCGGCGTCAGGACCGAGAAGACTGCGATGATCAGGAGCGGCAGCACAAAGAATACGCCAAGAAACAGGGTCACGGGCGCAAGCAACATCCCGAGGATGACGGATTGGCGCCGCAAGGCCATCACGCCTCTCCCAAAACGTGGATGCTGTCAGGGCTTTGGGCCAAGTGGACTTTCGATCCCTCGGCTATGGATTGGCTGTCGCGAACGGTTACGCGGATTTCAGGGCCGCCGGCCTGTGGCGCGATAGACAGATTGAGGTCCGATCCAAGATAGACCGCGCGTGTCACCGTTCCGGGAATACCGTGCGATGACAAGGTAAAGTCTGTGGGGCGCAACACGACTGTCAGGCGGTCGCCGGGAGCGCGCCCTGCGGCGGGCAGGGCAAGTTCGATCCCTTCAGCGGTACGGGCAATGGCGATGCTGTCTTCTACCCGTGCAATGGTGGCCGGAAACAGGTTTGTCTCGCCGATGAATTCCGCCACGAAACGGCTGCTGGGGTGGCGATAGATGTCGCGCGGGGTGCCGATCTGCTGGATCGCCCCGGCCCGCATGACGACGATGCGATCAGACATCGTCAGCGCCTCTTCCTGATCGTGGGTGACGAAGATGAATGCAATTCCAAGCCGGTGTTGAAGCGCCTTCAACTCGAGCTGCATCTGCTGGCGCAGATTGCGGTCAAGCGCGGAAAGGGGTTCGTCGAGGAGCAGCAACCTTGGCTTGGCGATGATGGCGCGCGCCAGCGCGACGCGCTGCCGCTGGCCACCCGAAAGCTGGCTGGGTTTGCGTTCACCCATGCCTGACAGGCCGACCTTTTCCAGCGTTTCGGCAACGTCTTTGTCGCGCTGGGCACGCGGCACGCCTGCCACCTCAAGCGCGTAGCCCACATTCCGGGCAACCGACATATGCCCGAATAGCGCGTAGCTTTGGAAAACCGTGTTCACTGGGCGGCGGAACGGGGGAAGATTGGCAAGGTCCATCCCGTTCAACCGGATCGTGCCGCTGTTCAGCGCCTCGAACCCCGAAATGGCGCGCAGAAGCGTGGTCTTGCCGCAGCCTGACGGGCCAAGCAGGGTTACGAATTCGTTTTCGCCCACGTCAAGATCTACGCCATCCAAAGCGCAGATCTTGCCCCCTTCCGGCGTGACGAATTCCCGCCGCGCCGCGCGGATTTCAAGAAACGGCGCCATTTACTGGGCGGTGCGGATCGTGTTCCACGCCCGGTCATAGATCCGTAGACCCGCACCGATATCCTCGAATATCTGCAGTCGGGCCATGGTGTCGGCGCTGACATTAATGTTGGGATTGGATTTGATGAAGTCAGGTGTCAGGTCATTTGCGGGAACGTTCGGGGTGCCATTGAACTGTTGCGCCACGTTCAGGGCCGCAATGTCCGGGCGCAGGTAGAATTCCATGAAGGCGCGGGCGTTATCCTTGTTCGGCGCGCTAGCCAACACACAGATGTTTTCCTGATACATCGTGCCACCCTCTGCCGGGATCACGTATTTGATGTTCGGTGTTTCCGTGAAGAAGACGTTTCCGCCAACAAAGAAATGTCCGGCGGCAATGTCGCCAGATGACAGAAGTGGCGGGACTTCATAGGTGAATGCAGACACCGCGGCTTTGTTCGCCAGCACATAATCAGCGGCGGCCTGCACTTCGGCAGGTTCCGCGCTGTTGACCGAGGTGCCATTCATGATGCTGCCGATGGCGATGACTTCGCGCATGTCATCGAGCAGCGTGATCTTCCCGCCGGTCTTTTCGGGGATGGCGAAGAAGTCCGCCCAGCCGGTGATCGGACCGGTGACGTCTTCGTTGTAGAAGATACCGACGGTCCCCCATGCATAGGGCAGGCAGTATTCCGATGCTGGGTCTTCCTTGGCGCGCAGGAAAGCCGGATCGATGTTCTTGAAATCCGGATGTGCGTTGATCCCGGTCTTTTCCAGAAGGCCCAGCTTGATCATGATGTCGTTCATATGCACCGACGGAAAGACGATGTCATATCCTGTGGCCCCTGCCTGGATTTTCGCCAGCATTTCTTCGTTGGAAGAATAGGTGTCCAGCGTTACCGCAATCCCGGTTTCTTCGGTGAATTTCGCCAGGACATCGGGGTTGATGTAGTCCCCCCAATTATAGAGGGCCAGTGATCCCTCGGCGGTCGCGGAACCCGCGATCAGGGACAGAGTCAGGGCAAGGCCCGAAACTTGGGTGTTCATCGCAGTTCTCCCGGTTGGTGCCTCTTTGTGTCGGTGGATCGGTTTTGTTTGCGACCCCGACTCGGGCATGGTATTTATGACAGAAGGCTAACATTCATCAATAATGCTGTAAACTTTGTCATGAACCAAGCGGGCGAAAATCTGGAGGAAACTGCGCTTGCTGCACGTTTACGCAGCGTGCAGTCCGGTCTGACCAAATCCGAAGCACGGATTGCGCAATGGCTGCTTTTGAACGAAGCATCGCTTGCCGTGGAAACCGGCACATCCATCGCGGCCAAGACTGGCGTCAGCGAGATTACGGTCAGCCGCTTCCTTCGACGGATCGGCTTTCGTGGCATGGCCGAGTTGAAGGCTGAAATCGGGTCAGCGGCGGCGAAGCTGCATATCAATGCTGCAGATCGGTATATGCGTCTGCTGGAAGGTGAGCTTGGCACGCTTTTGAAGCGGGATGCGGATGCTATCCTGAGCCTTGGGGCCCAAATCACCCGGCCGGAATGGGACCCCGCGATTTCCGTGATTGATTCAGCGGATGAGGTGTTTGTCACTGGGTTCCAGACCGTTCGTGGTCTGGCCGAGGATTTTGCCCGCCGACTTGGGATTGTTCGGGGGTCGGTCCGCTATGTTTCTGCCCATGATGGGGGGCTTGTCGAATGGGTGCCGTCACGGCGCAGGGGGGGGGAGGCACGGACGTTGGTCCTGGTCGATATGGTCCCCTATGCGCGGGAGGCAGAGATCATCGTGCGCACCGCGCGGGGTATTGGGATCGAAGTCGTCGTTCTGACGGATGAATTGAACAGTTGGGCGCAGAACCATACGCCTTATGTCTTTCATGCCTCGACCAAGGCGGGCGCGTTCCTTGAAAGCACTGGTCCGCTGGCCACGCTTCTTAACCTTGTGACCCACGCGGTGGCCGGGCGAGACCCAGACAAAGCGCGTCAGCGGATTTCGTCCTGGCCTTCGGTCTTGCGCGACCTTGGGCTTTACTGAGGGCTCTACTGACAACTCGTGTTGAAAATGGGCTGCTGCGCGGCTGCCGGACCTTTTCGGGTATCTGCCGGATTTCCCAACCTACGACCTTTTCGGGTTAAGCTGCGTTTCACAGGTAGCAGGCACTGGAACGTGCGGGTGGGACCATGAAAGCTTGGTTTTCGTCTGTTTTCGGCGCAAATGACACAACCGTGTAGTGAAAAGCTGCGTGGCAGGGTTGCGCAAGCGGCGATGTGGATCACTCTTTGTGGCAGCGCAGCCTAATGGCGAACAGGGGTGTTTCTGCATGACGATCCGTAGGCAAATCTTGCTGAGCGTGGCGGTGCTGTTGGTGGCGTTGTTTGGGGCTGCAGCGTTTGTGCCGCAGGCCAACATGGCGTTGCGTTCGGTTGGATTGGGCTTTGCCATGGATGGGATTGGCCTTGCCGCGCCATCGGGACCCGATGCCGGTCAGGCTGGGGGCGGACAGCGTGGTGGCGGCGATGCTCCAATAGTCATTGCCCGCGCGCCCGGCGAAGGGCGCATAGCCGACAAGGTTTCGGCCATCGGAGACGGGCAGGCACTGCGTGCCGTGACCGTTTCGCCGGAAACGCCCGGACGTGTGACAGAGGTTCTGGTGCAATCGGGCCAACGCGTTCAAGGCGGTGATGTGATTTTGCGCTTGGACCGCGAGGCCGAATCCATTGCGCTGGAGCGCGCAAGGCTGGTGCTGGACGATGCGCGGGCTGCCCTTGACCGTCTGTCACAACTTCAGGGTTCGGGTGCGAGTTCTGCGGTTCAGCTGCGAGAGGCAGAGCTGTCGCTTCGTCAGGCAGAGCTGGAGGTGCGGCAAGCGGAATTTGACTTGTCGCTGCGCGAGATCTTGGCCCCTGTTTCGGGATGGATCGGTATCCTGAATGCAGAAGTGGGAACGCAAGTCACCACATCGAGCGAGATTGCACAGATTGATGACCGGTCGGTCCTGCTGGTGGATTTCCGATTGCCGGAGCGCATGGTCGGGCGGATAAAACTCGGCGATCCCGTGATGGCCGAGGCGTTGGCAGGTGGACCGGGGCAGGTTGCCGGAGTGGTCAGCGCCATTGATAACCGCGTTGATCCGGCCAGCCGGACATTGCGGGTGCAAGCGCGGTTGGAAAATGCCGATGACCGGCTTCGTGCTGGCATGTCCTTTGCCATTTCCATTGATCTTCCCGGCGAGCCTGCTGCGTCAGTCGATCCTTTGGCGGTGCAGTGGAACCGGGAAGGTGCCTTTGTGTGGGTGGTGCGGGACGGGGCTGCGCAACGTTTGTCGGTTCGTATCCTGCAACGATCCGAACGGGATGTGCTGGTCGAGGCGGAGTTTGCCCCAGATGATCTGGTGATCGTCGAAGGGGTGCAGTCGGTTCGTCCGGGCGCCCCTGTGCAGGTGCAGGATGAACAGACAACTGCAGTGGCCCCGGCCAATAACGCGACCCCGGCCAGCCTGTGAGACAAGAGGGGCATCTGCCGTGAACCGCACCGAAAACAACGCCCATTCATCCGGTATCGCGCTGTTCATTCGGCGGCCGATCCTAGCTTTCGTGTTGAATGCGCTGATCGTGATTGCCGGGATCGCGGGTTATCTGGGCGGCGAAGTGCGCGAACTGCCCGAGGTGGATCGTCCTGTCATCACGGTGACAGTGGATTATACGGGTGCGGCCCCTGAAACGATTGATCGCGAGATCACCGCAGCCATCGAAGGAGCTGCAGGGCGCGTGTCAGGTGTCAGCGACATTTCCTCCAGTTCTCGGTTCGGGCGCAGCCGGGTCACTGTCGAGTTTTCAACGTCCACCGATCTGGACGTCGCGGCGACAGACATGCGCGATGCCATTGCCCGCATAGCCAATTCATTGCCTGAGGATGCTGAAACACCCCGGATCGTCAAAGCCGATGCAAATGCCGAAGCAGTCATGCGGTTGTCGCTGACATCAGCTCAGCGCAGCCCCGAGGAATTGACGAGGCTTGCAGAAGACCTTGTCGAGGATCGGCTGCTTTCCGTTGAAGGCGTGGCCGATCTGCAGATCTTCGGCAACCGGGCCGAGGTTTTCCGGATAGACGTCGACATGCGCCAGCTCGCAGCGCGGGGGCTGTCGCTTGCCGACCTGCGGTCTGCTGTGGCCAATGTCTCACTCGATGCGCCTGCCGGATCGTTGGCTTCAGACAGCCAATCGCTTGTGGTGCGAACCACGGCGGCGATCAATTCGCCCGAGCAGTTCGAGGCGATTATTCTGGAAGACGGGGTGCGCTTGGGTGATGTAGCGCAAGTCAGTCTTGGCCCGGCAGTGGGGGAGTCGATCCTGCGTGCCAATGGCGAGGCTGGGGTCGGCCTTGGTATTCTGCGAGCGGCAGCGTCGAATACGTTGAACATTTCCGCTGCCGTGCGAACGGCGGTAGAAGAGTTGCAACCGCTCTTGCCCGATGACGTGACTTTGCGCGTTACATCGGATGATGCGACCTTTGTCGCCGGCGCGCTGAATGAGGTGATGCTCACACTGGTTCTCTCCACGATAATCGTGGTGGCCGTGATCTATGCCTTTTTGTTCGATATCCGCGCGACGCTGGTGCCGGCAATCGCCATGCCCGTTGCGCTGATTGGAACGCTGGCGGCAATTTACATGGCAGGCTTCAGCATCAATATCCTAACCCTTCTGGCGCTGGTGCTTGCGACGGGAATGGTTGTGGACGACGCGATTGTCGTGCTGGAAAACATCGTCAGACGGCGATCCGAAGGAATGGGCGCGCGGGCTGCCGCGGTGCTGGGGACACGACAGGTGTTCTTTGCGGTTGTCACGACGACGGCGACGCTGGCGGCGGTCTTTGTTCCGCTGTCCTTTCTGCCGGGCGAAGCCGGTGGGTTGTTCCGCGAGTTCGGCTTTACACTGGCCATGGCGGTGCTGCTTTCATCCGTTGTCGCACTGACGCTTTGCCCCGTGCTTGCCAGTCGCGTTCTGAAGGATCGAGGGGGCGAGCCGCAGGTGAAAGGGGCGTTTGTGCGCCTTGGGGCGGCGCTGTCAGGGATGTATCGGCGCAGTCTGACCTGGGCATTGTCTGTCCCTGTCATCGTGGTCATGGCTTCGGTTCTGTTTGCCGGTGCGGCTGTCGTTGCTGTGGGCACCATCCGGCAAGAGTTGACCCCGGCCGAAGACCGGGCCGTCGTTCTGTTGCGGGTCGAGGCTCCACAGGGCGTTTCGCTGGATTACACCTTTGGCAAGATGCGCGAAATTGAAGATGTTGTAGCTCCTTTTATGGACTCGGGCGAGGTTTCGAACCTGTTTTCCATTGCAGGGTCAGGAGGGGCGTCCAATTCCGGCTTCATGGTGATGACTTTGGCGCAATGGGATGATCGCGCGCGCAGCCAGCAAGAGATTGTTGCAGACATTAACCGCAGTCTTGGTGCGGTGATCGGCGTTCGTGCCTTTGCGATCCAGCCCAACAGCCTGCGCATCCGAGGTGCGGGTCAAGGGCTGAGCTTTGCCATTGTCGGGGCAAGCTATGACGAGCTTTCGGGCCAGGCGGAAGCTTTGGTCGAAAAGATGGAAGCAAACCCGGCCTTCGGTCAGGTGCGGTTGGGTTATGACACAACGCAGCCGCAACTGTTCATCGAAGTGGACCGTGCGCGGGCGTCTGATCTGGGAATCGATATCGACGGGTTGGGCGAGTCTCTGCAGGCCGTGCTGGATGGACGCACGGTGGGGACCGTATTCATTGGTGACCGCAGCCTAGATATCCAGATGATTTCAACCGCTGATCCAGTGAATGATCCGTCTGATCTGGAACGCATCTTCATGCGGTCGACGACCGGGCAGAATGTTCCGATTTCGACCTTTGTTCGCCTTGAAGAGCGGGCCGTCGCTCCGGAACTTGGACGTGAGGCGCAGATGCGGTCGGTGCCGATCACGGCAGGATTGACGCCGGACTTGTCGCTTGGACCGGCGCTGCAAGAAGTGGAGACCCTAGCCGCAGACATTCTGCCGTCTGGCAGCAGGATCGTTCCTTTGGCCGAGGCTGCGGCGTTGAATGAAACCGGCTCGGGTCTGCTGCTGACTTTCGGTTTCGCAATCCTGATCGTCTTTCTGGTTCTGTCTGCGCAGTTCGAGAGCTTTGTATCGGCGACCATCGTCATGTCGACTGTTCCGCT
>JAESGA010000055.1_pt1 | contig 51815 bp, 45 predicted proteins | sample 9269521 | NCBI WGS metagenome assembly JAESGA01 (sample SAMN14514842, study PRJNA621658) | algae metagenome | isolation source: Aphanothece saxicola GSE-SYN-MK-01-06B and co-occurring heterotrophs from... | place: USA: Grand Staircase Escalante National Monument, Utah | collected 2006-04-15 | reverse complement strand
GCGGCGCGTCGCCTCCCGGCGACTCAGAAAACTTACAACACCGTCGGCTCGCGCCTCTTGATCTCGTAAGCCTGCTCCCCGCTCGAGCTCTCGCTCTCTGGGGCGCAGTCCAAAATCATATCACCTGATTGGGGGCAACCTTCGTCTCCAGGGCTTCTGCCCAGGGCATGAAGCGCTCCAGAGTCTCCTGGCGGTTGGCCACCAGCACAGGAAAATCGGTCTGGGCCTGGTCAGTTCCTGCCTGCAGCCCTCGCGGCGTTGGACCGAGCCAGCGCAGGGGACAGCCCAGTTCCTCCAGCACCAACCAGGCCGCTGCCAGGTCCCAGATCTTTGGTGTGGCCTCGAGAGCCGCCATCGTCTGGCCCATGGCCACCGACACCAGGTTCAGGCTGGCCACACCCAGCAGGCGGATCTTGCCTGGGAACGGACGGTGCGGCAGCTTCTGGAGCACCCGGATCGATCGGCTGCAGAGGGAGGCACAGCCGGCGTTGTGCAACTGCTGGGCCGGGGGCGGAATGGGCTTTCCGTTGCGCCAGGCGCCCTGACCCCGGATGGCCACAATTCGCTGACGCAGGGGCGGCACCTCAAGGATCGCCAGCACCGGTACTCCGGCCTCGAAGCGGGCCATCGAGATTGCCCAGTAGGGAATTCCGGCGGCGAAGTTGGTGGTGCCATCCAGGGGATCCACCACCCAGTACGCCGGAGTGCCAGGCACCTGCTGCCGGCCTTCCTCGCTGAGCACCCCTTCCCCAGGGAACAACTCCGCCAGCCCTTCCACCAGCGTGGCGTCGCTCCAGCGATCACAGGCGGTGATGAAGGAGCCATCCGCCTTCAGATCGGGCTCGCTGTGGCCGAAATCGGCGCGTTGTCGCTCGGCCACGCGCTCGATCAGGGCCTCCAGGCGGGGGTCGAGAAGGTGCGGGGAAAGGGATGTCATCCGAGTTCCAGCTCCAGGACCTGGCTGAGGCTGCGGGAGGTGTCCTCCCGGAACTGGCGCACGTTGACACGGGCCAGCAGCACCAGGGCCGCCAGGGCCACCAGCAACTCCACACCCAGCACCAGGGCGAAGGGCCCATAGGGACCATCCCCCAGCGGCAGGGAGCGGCCGATGTCGTAGAGGCCGCCGCCGAGCAACTTGCCGATCGCCCGGGAGAGAGCCTGGGCCAGGCCCCAGACCCCGACGAAGGTGCCGGCGGCCTGGGGCAGGGTGAGGTCAAGCATCAGGCACAGGGCACTGTTGGTGCCGATGCCGGCCGCCAGGCCGAACAGCACCATCACGGCCTGAAGAAAGGGGACCCTGGCCGTCAGACCCGCCACGAGCAGCAGCAGCAGGGAGAGGGCGATCAGCTGGCAGCCGAGCCTGGCGGTGGCCATCTTGCCGAGCCGGGGCACCACCCACAGCCCCGCCAGCAGCAGGCCCACCAGGGTGCCCACACCCCAGAAGGCGTTGAGCTGGGCCGTGGCGGCGATCGGCATCGCGAAGACCTGGGCGCCGTAGCTCTCCAGCACGGGATCCTGCAGGAACAGCGCCAGGGTGAACAGGATCAGGAAGGAAAAGAAGATCAGCACCTGGCGGCTGGAGGTGATCAGGGTCCAGGACTGCCGCAAACCGATGGCGTCCTCCCGTCTGGTGGCAGTCCCGTCGGTGCGCTCACGCAGGGGTGACTCCATCCCCCAGGTGGCCACAACGGTGAGCAGCATCACCACGGCGGCCACGATGGTCATGAAGCGGGAGAGGGCGGCCTGGAGCACCACCGGGTCGCTGACCCCGTCCAGGGAGCGCAGGCTCACGCCGATGGCCACCGCACCGATGACGATCCCGACGGTGAGCATGCACCAGATGATGCTCACCGCCCGGGGCCGTTCCTGTTCGCTGGTGCGGTCGATCACCAGGGCCAGGTAGGGGGTCGTGGCCAGGGAGATCGCCAGGCCGTAGAGGGCGAACAGGCCACAGAGGGCCGCGATGCCAAAGGCGAGGCCGGGCTGGCTGCCGTCCTGCAGCAGACGTCCCACCTGGAAGATCAGGGGCACCGACAGCACCGCCAGCAGGCAGAACGCGGCCGTGCCGATCAGCACATAGGGAACCCGGTGACGGGAGGCCAGGGGATGGGCATCGGAGATCTGGCCGAACAGCACCCGCGATGGGGCCACGAACTGCTCAAAGGCCAGGGCGCCGCCCACCAGCAGCCCTGGAAAGCCCAGCTCACTGAGCATGATCCGGTTGAGCAGACCGGAAAAGATCACCGCCAGACAGCCAAGACATCCCTGGAAGAGTCCGAGGCGCACGGTGGCGGGGAGGGTCAGACCGGAGCGGAGATGGGTCGACAACGGGCCTCAGGACCCCGGCGGCATGGCCTCGGACCCGATCGGGCTGCCGGCACGGCAGGCCGGAATCAGGGGCTGGGGCTCCACAGGGATCTGGAGCGAGCCGGCCGGCCTCGGGCTGGTGGCCGGCAGGGACTGGCGCTGGCAAAGGCCGACCTGGTCGAGGCCGGTGAAGCGCCGCAGCCTGGCCAGGGCCTTGTTGTAGTCGGAGATGGCCGTGGACCAGCGCACTTCCGCCTGGGTCAGGTCGCGCTGGGTGTCCACCACCTCCCGCTGGGTGGTCACACCGGCCTGGAAGCGCAGGCGGGCCAGACGCAGGGATTCCCTGGTGGAGATCACCTCGCGGGAGGTGGTGGTGATGTTGCGGTTGTTCTTCTCCAGCTCGTAGAAGTTGGTTTCCACCTCCCGACGGATCGTGTCGCGCTGTTGGGCGAACTGGTAGGTGTTCTGCTCAGCCACCTGCTTCTGGCGGCGGTAGTTGGCCCGGGCCGCACCACCGTCAAAGAGCGTCCAGTTGAGGTTCAGCCCCACCGTGTTCTCAACCGACCAACCCTCGTTGCCGAAGTTGACGCCGGGGGTGCTGCGGTTGGCGAACTGAACCCCGCGGGTGCGGCCACCGGTGAGGCCATAGGCGATGTTCAGAAACGGCTGGACCCGCCCCAGGGCGGTGTTGGCTTCGCTGTTGGCGATGGAGATGTTGAGCAGGACGTTGTCGAGCTCCTCGCGGAAGGCATAGGCGGCGATGATGCTCTCCTGCAGCGAGGGGAGCCAGGAGCCCACCACCCGGGAGGGTTCCTTGGAGGTGGGGGTCACGTCCTGGGGCAGATCGAGCAGGGCCGCGAGGGCGCGGCGGGCGATGGCCTGGTCAGCCAGGCCCTGGGTCAGCACCTGCTGATCCCTGGCCAGCTGGGTTTCCGCCTCCAGCACCTCCAGCTTGGTGGCCACCCCGGCCTGGAAACGGGCCTTGGCATCCCGCAGGCTCACCAGGGACGAACGCACCGATTCCTGGCCGATGCGGACGGTTTCATCGGAAACCTGGAGGTTGAAGAAGGCCTCCGCCGCCTCCAGGCGCCTGGCCCGCAGGCCGATCAGGTACTGGTTCTTGGCCTGCTCGAACCGGTCGCGGGCTGCGGCGATCTGCGGTGTTCGTGTGGGATTGATCAGACCCCAGCTGGCCTGGATCACCGCCGTCATCCGCCAGATGCTGGTGATCGTGTTGCCGGGCTGCTGGCCGGTGCCCGTGAAGGCACTGCTGAACTGCTGACCGCCGGTGTAGGTGGGCAGGCTGTTGGCGTTGAGCTGGATCGTCGGATACCAGAGAGCGATCTGGGCCCGCAAGGCCGACTGGGCCTGCTCCACCTGGCTGGCGATCGCCTTGAGCTCGGGATTGTTGACTTCGACCAGGGTTTCCACATCGGCCAGGCCGAGGGGCCTCAGTTCCCGGATGCGCACCTGGGAGGGCTTGACCGGCAGGGCCAGGGGGTTGGGAGCCCGGAGATCCTGCAGGCCCGGTGGCAGCTCCTTGGCAGCAGGAGCCAGCACACTGGGGTTGGATTTCGGCCGCGATCCCTTCACCTCCGTGGCCAGGGGCAGGGCCTCGGGAGCTGGAAGGGTCGGGCTGGTGGCGGGGGCTGGTGCCGGCTGGGCCCGCAGCGGCAGTGCCTGGAAGCCAACCGACGGGAGCACCACCAGTGCCGCGAGCAGGAGTGGTTGGCGCCTCACGTTGGACCGTTCGCTTCCGCCCGAGCTTAAGCACCTCCCCGTGGGGTGCCGAGGCAGGCGGCCACCAGATCGTCCGCACCCCCCAGCAACCGGACCGGCACGGGCAGGCGGAGGCGCAGGTCGGCGAGCGTGGTGTCGTCCAGAAACACCTCCTCCCCTTCCCGCAGCATCACCCTGGGCAAGAGCAGTTCCTCGCCCAGGTCACGGTGGCTGAGACCCTCGATCAGGTCGGAGCCCGTGAGCAGCCCGGTGACCACCTGCTCCTGGCCCCAGTAGGGGCTGGGCAGGCCGTGGAGCAGCAGCTCCAGCCCCTCGACCCGGTTGAGCCGCTCCACCACAGGCTGCAGCGCCTCGGCCACCAGCCGGCCCACCACCCAGCTGCAACGGCGGCCGGTGGCGATCCGGCTCGGCAGGTCCTGGGTGGCCCCCTCCAGCTCCTCGAGGAAAGCGCGGATGCTGCCGACGCCGTTTTCCTGCTGGGGCAGATCCTCGTAGCTGGCCCGGGGCGGCAGGGGCTGGCCGGCGATCAGGAACCACTCATCGGAGAGCCAGGCGAAGCGGCTGCCGATGCTGGCCTGGAAGGTCCGCTGCAGCCGCTCCACCTGGGCGATCACCTCCAGGGCCACGGTGGGGTCGACCGGACGCAGCGCGTCGCCATCCGGCCGGAACCGGGTCAGGCCCACGGGAACCACGGCGGTGGAGAGCACCGCCGGCCAGGGCCCGGTGCCGAAGCGCGCCAGGTCGGTGAGGGTCTGCTCGAGGGCCTCGCCATCGTTCAGCCCCGGACACACCACCACCTGGGCATGGATCTGCAGGCGTCGCTCGGCGAACCAGGCCAGCTGCTCCAGCAGCAGGCCGGCCCGGGGGTTGACCAGCAGGCGGCTGCGCAACTCCGGGTCGGTGGCATGGACCGAGACGAACAGGGGGGAAAGGCGCTGCTCCTCGATCCGGCTCCAGTCGGCCGGCGTCAGGTTGGTGAGGGTGAGATAGGAGCCGTAGAGGAAGCTGAGCCGGTAGTCGTCGTCCTTGAGGTAGAGGCTGCCGCGCCGCCCAGGCGGTTGCTGGTCGATGAAGCAGAAGGGGCAGTGGTTGTTGCACTGGCGCAGGCCATCGAACAGGGCTTCGCTGAAGCCCAGCCCCAGCCCTTCGTCCAGATCCTTCTCCAGCTCCACCACATGCAGGCTGCCGTCGGGATCCTCCACCTCCAGCACCAGCTCCTCCTCTCCCTGCAGCACCTGGACGTCGATCAGGTCCCGCGGCCGGACCCCGTTGATGCTGCGCAGGCGATCACCGGGCTGAAAACCCAGCTCCTCGGCGATCGAGCCCGGCTCCACCGTGGCCACCACGGCGGGCCGGGGTTGGGTGGCGGGCCCGGCAAGGGCAAGGGAGGGCTCCTTCCACACGGGGATTACGGCGAGGTCGACAGGACTGTGGGTTCAGTGTGGCGGCCCTGCCCGCTCAGGGGGTGACCCCCTCCAGCCCCCGGAACCCCAGCAGGATCACCAGACCGAACAGCAGCCGGTAGATCACGAAGATCCAGGTGCTGTTCTGCTGCAGGAAGCGGAGCAGCCAGGCGATCGCCAGCCACGAGACCAGCGCCGCCGCGGCGATGCCCACCAGCATCGGAATCACACCACCCGTCTCGACCGAGCCCAAGGCGGCCTTGAGCTCCACCAGCCCGGCCAGGGTGATGGCGGGAATGCCAAGCAGGAAGGAGAAACGCGCCGCGTCGGCCCGCTGCCAGCCATCAAACAGCGACGCCGTCAGGGTGCTGCCCGAGCGCGACACGCCGGGGATCAGGGCCAGGGCCTGGGCCAGTCCCACCAGCAGACCGTCGCGGGGGGTGACGGCCTCCAGCAGGCGGCGCCGGCGGCCCACCAGTTCGGCCACCGCCAGCAGCAGCGCCATCACGATCGAGACAATCGCGATCGAGGTCAGGCTGCGCAGGGGAGAGGTCTCGTAATCGGGCAGCAGCACCTTGATGGCCAGACCGGCCAGCAGGATCGGCACCGTGCCCAGAACAATGGCGACCCCCAGCCGGGCCGGCGGATCATTCCACTGGCCATGGCGGAAGGCGCGGGTCACACCGGCGCCCACCTCGGCCAGATCGTTGCGGAAGTAGCCGAGCACGGCGGCGATGCTGCCCAGCTGGATCACGGCGGTGAACGCCACCCCGGGATCTCCCCAGCCGAGCAGCACCGGCACCACCTTGAGGTGGGCTGTGCTGCTGATCGGCAGGAACTCCGTGAGGCCTTGAACGATCCCCAGAACGAGGGCGTGCCAGCAGGCCTCGACCAGGGGCAGGGAGGCGGCCGTGGCGACCAGCGGCATGGGGGGAGCCGATACTGCGGCTGACCCTATGGCCGGACGGGTCACGGAAGCACCCCCCATTCCCCTTAAGGTTGCACAACTTTCTTCACAACCAGGTGCTCGGGGTCCCACCCACCCTTTCGACTCGCCCCCCGGCCCTGCCGGGGCTGCGGATCGCTGCTGCCGCACCGGCCCTCCCGGCCGCGGCCGTGCTGCCCCTGACGGCCGCCCTGCTGGTCACCGTGCCGGTGTTCCTGCAGGCCCCCTGGGTGCGCTCCGCGCCGATGGCGGCGGCCCTGTTCACCCTTCCGTTGATGGCCCTGGCCCTGGTGCTGGAGCGCCGGGGCCAGGGCCAGTGGCAACAGCTGGGCGTGCTGCTGGTGGGCTTCTGCGGCAGCTGGCTGGGGGGCTGCCTGTTCTGGGGCTGGTTCCGCCTACATCCGGTGATGCACCTGCCGATCGAGGCCTTCGCCCTGCCCCTGGCGGTGGCGGGTCTCGGGAGCCGCTGGCGACTGGCGGGCGCCTTCTACCTCGGCTCCCTGCTGGGCACCGCCAGCACCGATGGGGTCATGGCCGCCGCCGGACTCATGGACCTGTGGCCCCAGGTTCTCAACGCACCTCTGTCCGAGGCGCCGCTGCTGCTCCAGGGTGCCGCCTTCCAGGTGCTGCAGCCCTGGCCGATGGCTCTGGTCGCCCTCACGGCCAGCCTGCTGGTGTTCGTCTGCCGCCGCCTCTGGACCCTTGGGGGGACCTGGCGCGTCGCTGCAGCGGCCCTGGGCACCACCCTGGCCGTCGACGCCCTGTTCCTGGGAGCGGCCTTGGCGGCCCCCCACCTGAGCGGCCTGATCTGAAGATCTGCAAAAGCGCAGGCTTCGGCGCGGGGAGATCAGGGGGCTTTCTGTAACCTTTCACGGGTGGTCTGCGGATCACCGCCCTGTCCCTGCCAGGGTCCCCTGGTTCTTTCCCTAAACGGAGTGTCGTGATGAAGCGGCTGCTTGCCTGGTTGATGAGTGGTGTGGTCCTGGCCGGTCTGCTCATGACCCTGGTTCTGCCCGGTGCCGCCCTCGCCGCGGAGCGCCGCAATGAGATCGACGACAAGCTCGCCGAAAGCGTCGGCAAGGTGGATCTCAACAACGCTTCGGTCCGCCGGTTCCAGCAGTACCCCGGCATGTACCCAACCCTGGCCGGCAAGATCGTCCTGGGTGGTCCTTACGACAGCGTCGACGATGTGCTGGCGCTGGACCTGACCGACCGCCAGAAGGAGCTGTTCAACAAGTACAAGGGCAACTTCACCGTCACCCCGCCCGCGATTGCCCTCAACGAAGGCTTTGATCGCATCAACGACGGCGTCTACCGCTGAGCGCAGAGCCAGCCCATCCGGACCACCGCGACAGTGTCAGAACCGCCGTTCCCACGGCGGTTTTTTTGTGGGCGGCAGGACGGCCGCCGCCCGTCCCATAGGCTCTCCTCCACAAAGCACGGTGCAACGGGGTGAAGCAGCCGCTTGGATGAGCCGGATCCGCGCATGGCCTGCCACTGGGATGTGGTGGTGGTGGGCAGTGGCGCTGCAGGCTTGATGACCTGCCTGGAGTTGCCTGCCCAGCTGCGGGTGCTGCTGCTCAGCAAATCCAGCAGCCCGCCGTCGGCCAGCCGCTGGGCCCAGGGCGGCATCGCTGCCGTGACCGGAGCCGACGACAGCTTCGCCAGCCACATCGCCGACACCCTCAAGGCCGGAGCCGGCCTGTGCGATCCGGAGGCGGTGGACGTGCTGGTGCGGGAAGCGCCGGGCTGCGTCGAGCGCCTGGTGCAACTGGGCATGGACTTCGACCGCACCGCCCAGGGCCTGAGCACGACGCTCGAAGCCGCCCACAGCCACCGCCGAGTGCTGCACGCCCAGGACCGCACCGGCGGCGCCCTGGTGGATGCCCTGGAGCGGGAGGTGCGGCGCCGGCCGGGGCTGGAGCAACGCAAGGGCATCCCTGCCCTGCAGCTGTGGGTGGAGGACGGCCGCTGCGTCGGACTGCAGGTGCTTGAAGGCGACCGCCTGCGCTGGCTGCGGGCCGGTGCGGTGGTGCTGGCCAGCGGCGGCGGCGGCCATCTGTTTGCCCACACCACCAACCCGACCCAGGCCAGCGGCGATGGGGTGGCGATGGCCTGGAGCGCCGGGGCCAGGGTGCGGGACCTGGAGTTCGTCCAGTTCCACCCCACCGCACTGATGCTGCCGGACGCCCCCCATTTCCTGATCAGCGAGGCCGTGCGCGGCGAGGGGGCGCGGCTCTTCGACGGGGCCGGCCGCTCTCCTGTGGCGCAGCTGGAGGGGGGCGATCTGGCCCCCCGCGACCAGGTGAGCCGCGCCCTGGCCCGCTGCATGGCGGAGCAGGGGGTGACCCATCTGTGGCTCGACCTGCGGCCGGTGGGCCGCGAAGGGCTGGAACGCCAGTTCCCGACCATCCTGCGCCGCTGCCGTGAACTGGGTCTGTCGCCCTGCGACGCCCCGATCCCCGTGGCGCCGGCGGCCCATTACTGGATGGGGGGTGTCGCCACCGATCTGCAGGCTGCCACCAGCCTGGAGGGCCTCTATGCCGTGGGGGAAGTGGCCAGCACCGGCGTGCACGGGGCCAACCGTCTGGCCAGCAACTCGCTGATGGAATGCCTGGTCTTCGCCCGCCGGCTGCGCCATCTGACTCCCGAGCCCCACCCCCCTGAGCCGCGGGACACGGCCGCCGCGGCCCCGCGGCTCAGCCAGGCAGAGGTGCAGGAATGCCCGGATGAGGCCAGCCTGGTCGCGTCGATCGCTGACCTGCGACGGTTGTGCTGGCAGGTGGCCGGGGTGGAGCGGCGCGGGGTCGATCTGATCGACGCCCTGCGCCGGGTCCGCAGCGAACGCTCCGGCCATGAGCGTTCCCCCCTGCTGCGCCTGGCCCACGCTCTGCCGCCCGATCAGGAGCTGGAGCTGACGGCGGACCAGAGCCGCCGCCTGCTGCTGCTGCAGGATCTGCGCCAGCGGCTGGTGCTGGCGGAGCTGCTGATGGAGGCCGCCGCCTTCCGGGTGGAGAGCCGGGGCGGTCATCACCGCACCGATGCCCCGACATCCCAACCGTTCTGGCGGCGTCACACAGTGCAGGAACGGGGCCGATCCCCCTTCACAGGTCCGGTGGGGCAGACCTGAGGGAAAGGCCTCAGTTGGCGGGGGCTGCCGGGTCCTTGAAGCCGCTCAGGGCGGCGAGCTGGGCGAGGGTCTTCTGGCCGGAATCCAGCTTGCCCTTGATCTCCCAGGTGGGGAAGCCCTGGATGTTCTTGCTGGCGCAGAGCGCCGCCTGGTTGTCGCGGCCATCGGGGGCGCACTCAATGATCTTGAGCTTGGCCGTGGCTTCCTTGCCGAAGAGTTCCTTCTGGTCGTGGCAATGGGGGCACCAGTAGGCCGAATACATCACAGCCCCGGTGGCGGTGAGGTGCTCGGCGAGGGCCAGGGTGGCCGGGGTGCTGGCGGCGACCACCGGGATCGGCATGCCCGGACCGGTGGTGGCCTCGGGGCGGTTGAGGGAGGTGGCCCAGCCCAGTCCGATCAGGCCGACGGCCAGGGCGGTGAGCACGCCCCGGAAGATCAGGGCGCCGGTGTCCTCCCATTCCCCGCCGATCAGGCTCAGCACAAAAAGCGACAGGCTGATCAGCGCCGACATCAGACAGAAGGTGCAGAAGGCCTTGATCTGAAAGGCCATCACCCCCACCAGCACCAGGCTGAAGATCGCCATGCCGGCGCTGAGCAGGAACAAACCCCACCAGCTGAGGCCATTGACGCTGGTGCGGGCCTCGCCCGTCAGCAGCAGTGGCAGCAATGCCATCACCAGCACCGACGCGTAGGCCAGGAAGCCGAACAGGGACAGGGGCTGGCCGAAGACACTCCCCCAGGGGCTGTTGAGCACCTTGTCGCAGCCTTCGGCCCCACCGGGGCAGCTGAGGTTGCCGATCACGCCCCAGCGGTTCAGGGTGATCGCGGCGGTGTCGATCACGCCGATGGTGGCCAGCACGGCCATCACCACCCGCGCCCAGCGCCGACCCGGCTCGGGTCGACGGCGCGTCGTGAGGCGGCTGGCGAGGCGAGTGGAAGTCACAGGCACGGTCGTGTCGTTGAACGATTCTCGCAGCCGCGGGGGCTTGCATAGGGTGGACATCGGCGTTTGCGCCCACTCCTCGGGTGCCGGCAAGCCGGCCCGTTTTCCCTTCCACCCGCAACAGCATGTCCCCCCAGCCCAGCCGAGAACGGCCCACCGTGGCCTTCACCCACCTGGGTTGCGAGAAGAACCGGGTGGACACCGAGCACATGCTCGGCCTGCTGGCCGAGGCCGGCTACGGCGTCAGCGCCGACGAAAGCGAGGCCCGGGTGGTGGTGGTGAACACGTGCAGTTTCATCCAGGACGCCCGCGCCGAATCGGTGCGAACCCTGGTGGAACTGGCCGAGCAGGGCAAGGAACTGATCATCGCCGGCTGCCTGGCCCAGCATTTCCAGCAGGAACTGCTCGACTCCCTGCCGGAGGCCAAGGCGATCGTCGGCACCGGCGATTACCAGCACATCGTGGAGGTGCTGGAGCGGGTTGAAGCCGGCGAGCGGGTCAACAGGGTCAGCGCCGTGCCCACCTTCGTGGGTGATGAGCATCTGCCCCGCTATCGCACCACCTCCGAGGCGGTGGCCTACCTGAAGGTGGCCGAAGGCTGCGACTACCGCTGCGCCTTCTGCATCATCCCCCGGCTGCGCGGCGACCAGCGCTCCCGCACGATCGAATCGATCGTGGCCGAAGCCCACCAGCTGGCCACCCAGGGCGTCAAGGAGCTGATCCTGATCAGCCAGATCACCACCAATTACGGACTGGACCTCTACGGCAAACCGCGCCTCGACGACCTGCTGCGGGCCCTCGGGGAGGTGGAGATTCCCTGGATCCGGGTCCACTACGCCTATCCCACCGGCCTCACCGAGCCCGTGCTCGCCGCCTACCGGGACGTCCCCAACGTGCTGCCGTATCTGGATCTGCCCCTGCAGCACAGCCACCCGGAGGTGCTGCGGGCCATGAACCGTCCCTGGCAGACCGGGGTCAACGGCGCCCTGCTGCAACGGATCCGCGAGCAGCTGCCCGATGCGGTGCTGCGCACCACCTTCATCGCCGGCTTCCCGGGTGAGACGGAAGAGCACTTCGAGCATCTGCTGGCGTTCGTGGCCGAACAGCGTTTCGATCACGTGGGCGTGTTCACCTTCTCCCCCGAGGACGGCACCGCCGCCGCCGACCTGCCTGATCCCGTCCCCGCCGAGGTGGCCGCCGAACGGCGGGACAGGTTGATGGCCCTGCAGCAACCGATCGCCGCCGATCGCAACGGCGCCTGGGTGGGCCGGATCGTCGATGTGCTGATCGAACAGGAGAACCCCGCCACCGGCGAAATGCTGGGCCGCTGCGCCCGCTTCGCCCCTGAGGTGGATGGCGAGGTGCATGTCAGCCCCGGTGAAGGCGGGCTCTGCGCCGCACCCGGGACGATGGTGCCGGTGCGGATCACCGCGGCCGACACCTACGACCTGCGCGGCGTGGTGGTGGGGGCCGGCGCGATGGTGCGTGAGGCCCAGGCCGCCACGCAGAGCCGGGCTTGAGCTCCGGCAGCGGAGACGGTTGGCTGCAACGGCACCAGCGCCCCCTTTTCCTGGTCGCCTCCGGCCTGAGCACCTCCGGATCCTTTGCCGGGCTGACGGCCAAGGGCTGGATCCTGATGGCCGGCACCGGCAACCCGCTGCTGCTGGCCCTGCACTTCGCCGCCCTGGCCCTGCCCAGCCTTCTGGTCAGTGGCCGGGCCGGGGTGCTCACGGATCGGCTGGGCTGCGAAACCATGCTGATCCGTTCCCAATGGGGACTGTTCGGCGGCGCAGCCCTGGGGGCCCTGGCCATTCCCCTGCTGCAGGGAACGGGCCAGGTGGTCCTGCTGCTGCTGAGCACGCTGGTGGTGGGCGTGTCCAGCTCCTTCGAGCTCACGGCACGCAGCAAGTACTGCTCCCTGCTGGTGGAACGGCCCGAGCAGGTGGCGCCCTATCTGGCCAGTTTCTCGGTGGTCTTCAACGTCGGCAAGCTGGTGGGCCCGCCGCTGGGGGGCTGGCTCGTGGCCCTCTCCGGACCCGCCATGGCCCTGGCGATCGATGCGGCGTCGTACCTGTTGCCGATCGCCACCGTGATCTGGCTGCTGCGGCCCCACCGGGAGCTGGAGCAGCGCAGCGCCGGGGGTGAAGGGGCCAGCCTCGGCGCCGCCTGGCGGGACTGCGGCTCCACCCTGCGCCACGTGCTGCGCTTCACCACGGTGGCCTGCCTGGTGGGCTTCTTCCATCCGGGCCTGGCCCCCCTGATCGCCGCCGAAGTGATCGGACCCTCGCCGCAGGCCCTCGGCCTGTTCACCAGCGTGCTGGCGGCCGGCAGCATCGCCGGCGGTGTGATGCTGCAACGCAACAGCCTGGCCCTGAGCGAACGGCCGGTGCTGCTGCTGGGGGGCTGCACCGTGCTGGTGGCCCTGGCCCAGCTGGGCATGGCGGCGGCCACCAGGGGCACGGCGGCCCTGGCGATGGCCCTGTTGATCGGAGCCGGCACGGCAGGGCTGCTGGCCGGCTCGAACCTGATTCTCCAGGTGGGGGCACCGATGGCCCTGCGCGGCCGCACGGCCGGTCTGGGGCAGATCGCCTTCCTGGGTGGCGGCGGCGTGAGTGGCCTGGTGGCCGCCGTCCTGGCGATGACCCTGGGACTGCCGACCACCTTCGCCCTGCTCGGCGGCCTGGGGCTGGTGGTGGGGGTGCTGGAACTGGGACGGAACGGAGCCCTGCGGCTCAGATCAGCCTGACGCCCTTGAGCACCACGGTGGCCAGGAAGGCGGCGGTGAGCCCGCCACCGACGAGCGCCAGATAAATCACCACACCCACGGCCGCTGCTGCGAGGAACGGGATCATTACAGCAGAGGATCCGCCCCCTTCCACACCCACGGCCCGGGAGGAGGCGGTAGAACGAGCTGACATTTCCCGAAACCTCCTAGGGTTGCGGCGCAGCGGAACCTGCTCAAGGCACCCCAACCGCTGCCGCGCAATCGCCCACGGCCCCACCACAACGCACCTGCAGCATGCGCACCCTCTTCATCTATCCCGAATTCCCGAAGACGTTCTGGAGCTACGAAAAGATCCTCGAGCTGGTGAACCGCAAGGTGTTGCTTCCGCCGCTGGGGATGGTCACCGTGGCGGCCTTGCTTCCCCAGACCTGGGAGATGAAGCTGGTCGATCGCAACGTCAGGGAAGTCACCGAAGCGGAGTGGAACTGGGCGGAACTGGTGGTGATCTCCGGGATGATCGTCCAGAAGGCCGACATGGCCGCCCAGATCGCCAAGGCCAAGCAGCGGGGTCTGCCGGTGGCGGTGGGTGGCCCCTTCGCCAGTTCCACCCCGGACGCCCCTGAACTGCGGCTGGCCGACTTCAAGGTGCTCGACGAGGGGGAGATCACCCTGCCGATGTTCATCGAGGCCATCGAGCGCGGCGATCGCCAGGGACGTTTCAGTGCCGACGGCGAAAAGCCGGATGTCACCGGCACCCCCATCCCGCGCTTCGATCTGCTCGAACTGGACGCCTACGACTCCATGTCGGTGCAGTTCTCGCGGGGCTGCCCGTTCCAGTGCGAGTTCTGCGACATCATCGTGCTGTACGGCCGCAAACCCCGCACCAAGGCCCCCGAGCAACTTGTTGCCGAGCTCCAGTACCTCTACGACCTGGGCTGGCGCCGTTCCATCTTCCTGGTCGACGACAACTTCATCGGCAACAAGCGCAACGCCAAATTGCTGCTGCCCGAAATCAAGCGCTGGCAGATCGCCCACGGTTACCCCTTCAGCTTCGCCACCGAGGCCTCGGTGGACCTCGCCTCCGACGAGGACATGATGAAGATGATGGCGGAGGCCCGCTTCGACAGCGTCTTCCTCGGGATCGAGACGCCCGATGAGGCCAGCCTCGAAACGGCCGGCAAGCTGCAGAACACCCGCAGCTCACTGGAGGAATCCGTCGACCGGATCACCTCCTATGGCATCCGGGTGATGGCGGGCTTCATCATCGGCTTCGACGGCGAAAAGCAGGGCGCCGGCGATCGGATCGTGGAATTCGTCAGCCGCACCGGCATCCCCGCCGCGATGATGGGCATGCTTCAGGCCCTGCCGAACACCGGCCTCTGGCATCGGCTGGAGAAAGAGGGCCGTCTGGTGCAGGAAAAAACCGACGCCAAGGGCGTCAACCAGACAAACCTGCTCAACTTCGTGCCCACCCGTCCGATCCGTCAGATCGCCAACGAGTACGTGGATGCCTTCTGCCGCCTCTACGAACCCAATGCCTACATCGATCGGGTCACGCATTACTACCTGAAAATGGGCCAGCCTCGCTGGCAGCAGTTCGTGCCGGCGGCGGCCTTCGGCAAGGCCAGCCTGCCCAGCTGGACCGATGTCCGCGCCCTGTTGATCGTGATCTGGCGACAGGGGCTCAAGCGCGACACCCGTGGCCGCTTCTGGCGTTCCCTGCTCACCATCGCCCGCAAGAACCCCAACAACCTGGAGCAGTTCCTGGTGACGCTCGCCCACAACGAGCACTTCCAGGAGTATCGGGGCGTGGTGACCCGGGAAATCCAGGACCAGCTCGCCGCCCTGCCCCCGGAGCCGCCGGAAGGGTCCCGCGCCACCAGCCGCGAACTGCAGCCCGCCTGACGCGGAGTACGTTTGATCTGCTGCCGATGAGGCGCAGTGATGCGGAAATCAAAACACACGAGCCCAGGGCTCACGAAGCTGCTCGCCCTGGCCATCACCGGGGGGGCCGGTTTGTTTGTCCTTGCACTCAGCCGCTGGGACAGCCTGGGGCCCCAGTCGATGATCTGTCGCCACCGCGATGACCCCACAGGGCAGATCGATTTCAGGGTGGATGTGGGCCAGGGCAACGACAGGGTGCGCTTTGCCGACGGCCAGACCCTGCCGGTGACAACCTCCCGTGATCAGATCACGTTTCTGGAGAAGGAGTCCAACAACTTTCACCTCTCCGACAATGACGGTGATGAGGTCGCCATGGGCCACGCCCCGACCCGGGAGCCGCTTCCCGGCATCGCAGCGCTGAAGCCGCAGACGGTGCTGCATCCGGACCAACACCACGACGTGGAGCACCACACCACAATCGACCGCCGAGCCCTGACCTTCCAGGAAAACGCCATGCAGAAAGGCGGCGGTCGCGGTGAGCTGATGATGGACGGCCGCTGCCGTCTGGTCGCCTCCAGCTGAGCCCAGGCCCAGGCGGATCCCCGCCTAGTCCTGCACGTAGGGCAGACCCTGTGCCAGGCAGAACTCAGCCTTCTGCAGCTCCCGGCCCAGGTACAGGGCATGGTCGAGCCGTGACAGGGGGTGGGGCCCCTCTGCCTCGGTGAGGGCGATGCCGAGCGCCTTGGCACTGCGGCCCCGGTAGGTGGCCAGCGGCGAACGGGGGTCGCTGCCCCGGCAGCTGATCACCTCGCCGGTGTCGGGGTCGGTGGCCAAGCCCCGCTCATCGATGCCGTTGGCGTAGTGCTCGGCCACCAGCTCGCCGGCGGCGGCATCCACTTTGATCAGGAAATAGCCCGACGGATCGAGGGCAATGAAACGCTGGGAAAGCGCCTCATCCAGGCTCAGGCGTGGGCACGGGTCGGGGTGCATGCGGGGGATCGTAGGCAGCGGTGAAGGGGAGCTCCGCGTTCATCGCCGCGATCGCCTGCTGCATCTCCTGGTTGGCACCCGGCAGCCACTCCCGCAGGATGGCGTCGAAGCGGGGGTCGTACCAGCGGTGCAGGCTGGCCCGGGGCTGGGCCACGAAGCCGCGACGCCGTTTGTGGCTGCCGCCGGCCCCAGGATCGAAGCTCTGCAGGCCCCGCTCAATGGCCCAGGCGATCGGGGCGTAGTAGCAGACCTCGAAGTGCAGGTTGTCGAGCTCAATGTCGCTGCCCCAATAGCGGCCCCAGAGGCCGGTGGCATCGTGCACGCACAGCGACATCGCCAGCGGCTGCATCGGCTCGCCCCGATGGGCGCTGAACAGCACCAGGTGCTGGCGCAGGTCGGTGGCGGCCGCCTGGAAGAAGGACTCGGTGAGATATTTGCTCCCCCAGGGACCCCAGCGGCTGCAGTGCTGCTCATAGAACCCGTGCATCCGCTCCAGCAGCTGCGGCGGGATGTCCTCGCCGGCCAGGGGCGTGACCATCAGCCCTGCCTCCGCCACCGAGCGGCGCTCGCGGCGGATGTTGCGCCGCTGGTTGGCATTGAAACTGGCCAGATAGGCCTCGAAATCCCCATGGCCCGGATTGCGCCATTCGCTCTGCTGGTTGATCCACAGCGCGCAGCCGGCGGCCTCCGCCAGGGACTGCCAGGCCGGATCCACGTAGAGGAAGTTGCAGCTGAGGATCCGCTGATGCCGGCAGAAGCTGTCGATCTCCGCCAGCATCAACGCCGTCAGGACGGCGGCGTCCTCGCCGGGGGCCACATGGAAGCGGTAGCCCTCCACCGGACTCACCGGGCTCATGCCGACGAGCTTGGGGTAGTAGCGCAGGCCCAGCTGGCCGGCCAGCTGGGCGAAGGATTGGTCGAAGACGAACTCCCCGTAGCTGTGACCCTTGAGATACAGGGGCGCCAGGGCCACCAGCTGCCCCTGGCGCCAGAGCCCCAGATGGCAGGTCTGCCAGCCCTGTCGGGGCACGATGCTGCCGCTGGCCTCCAGATGGTGCAACCAGCGCCAGCCATAGAAGGGGCGATCCACGGCCTCTCCCGGGGCCCCGCCATCGCCCCCCACCAACGCCTGCCACTGGTCTTCAGGGATGTCCTGCGTTGCCTTGTGCCAGCGGACTTGCAGCTCGGCCATGGCCGGTGGCGACACAGGGGGACGGGGCAGGCGCAAAACTAACGGTTGATTCCCTGCGACCGAGCGTCTTTCCCCCGCCATGGCCAAGCCCCTGCGGATCCTGATGCTCCTGACGGCGGCCATGGCGCTGGTCCTGCCGCCGGCGCCGGCCAGGGCCGGGCTGTTGCGGCCGGTGCTGATGCTCCTGCGTCCCCAGCTGGAGAACCAGCTCACCCGGGTCTGCGTGGAAACGGCCTCCGCCGGCCGGACGGATCTGGTGAAGAGCCTGCAGGATCCCTGTCGCAAGCTGGCGGTGCCCACCAGCAAATGCCTGATCGAGGAGACCGACAACAGTGGCAGGAGCCTGGGGGTGCTCACCGAGATGGTGAGCGGCCGCTTCGGCGATGACAGCGAGGAGGTGGTGAAGCGTTGCCTGGCCCGGATGTTCGGCCTCCCCACCGACAGCCTGCGGGACATGCCGCTGCGGGAACTGGGCAAGCGTTTTGGCAGCGGCAGCCTCGGCCTTCAGGAGCTTGCGCCCTGATCCCCGGGGCGCCGCCAGCGCAGCAGCAGTTCGTCGCCCGGCAGCGCCCGGTGCTCGACCAGTCGCCAGCCGGCCCGGGCCTGCGGGGCCACCCGGGCCTCGGCCGGCAACCAGCCATGGGAGCCCCCGAGCAGCCGGGGGCAGAGCGTGAGCTGGAGTTCATCGAGCAGGTCTTCGGCCGCCAGGGAGGCCGCCAGCTGCGCGCCCCCCAGCACCACGAGCCGTCGCTGACCCAGGCCCCAAAGGGCGCCCAGGGCCAGGCCCCAGCTCTCCAGGGGCAGGTGGCGCTCGAAACCCACCGCACGCTCCGGGGGGGGCTCCGAAGAAGCCTGCAGCAGCCAGCGCACCAGGGACTGGCGGAAGAAGGGCAATGTGGCGGGCAAGCGGCCGCTGCGGCTGACCGCGATGGCGATCGGCTGGGCGGAGCGCCCCTGGCGGTGGCGGGCCTCGAGCAGCGAGGGCCGGTGGATCAGGCAGGTGCTGCCGTGGCGCCGCAGGGTCTCGGCACCCACCAAGGCGGCATCGGCCCAGGCCAGGGATTCCTCCAGCACCTGCCGGTCACCGGTGCCGCCCAGCTGGGCGGCACCCCCATCCGCCGGGGCGAGCCGGCCGTCGAGGCTCACCGCCAGCACAAGCCGCAGCTCGGGACGGGGACCGTTCTGGCGAGGATCCGCCACCGCCTCGCCCACCGGCACAGACGCCGCCGGACTCAAACGGCCGCGAGGGCTTCGAGGGCCGCCGGCAGCATCTCCAGCTGCGGCGTCTCGGCGAAGACCTCGGCGGCGTTGTTGGGGCTCTCCTGCAGCCGCACCTTGTGCAGCCGGGCGCCGGTGGCGGCGATCGGCGCGCTGAGCAGGTCGGCGATGTGGAGCGCGATGTTCTCGGCCGTGGGAACGCAGCCGGCGAAGTGCTCCACGTCCTTGTTCAGGAAGGTGTGGTCGAAGGGCTCCACCACCAGGTCGGCCACCAGCTGCTGCAGCTGGGCCAGGTCGCAGACCATGCCGGTGCGCGCATCGATCGGACCCCGCACCGTGACATCGAGCAGGTAGTTGTGGCCATGGCCATGGGGGCGGGCGCACTTGCCGTAGATGGCCTCGTTTTCGCTCTGGCTGAGCTCGGGCCGGGCCAGGCGGTGGGCCGCGGCGAAGTGGGTGCGGATCGAGAGGAAGGCTTCCATGGGATCGATGGTGGGACCGCAGAGCACGTCGGCCCAGAGGTTGGTTTGTTCGTGGAGTCGCAGGGCCACCAGTGGCAGATGGGGGGCCAGCCGCTCTCGGATGGCCAGCAGCAGGGCTTCGGTGGTGGGCAGCCGTCCCTCGGGCCTGGAGAGGTCGAACTCGGGCCAGACGTCGTTGAGGAAGCGGAAGTCGAGGGGGTCACTCACTTCCCGGCGGATGGCGTGCTTGACGTCGGAGAGGTTGAGCACCATGCCGTCGCCATCGAGGGGGCCGCCCATGGCCACGGTGAGCTCGTAGTTGTGCCCATGGCCAGGGGCCAGGCTGCAGCGGCCGAAGCGCCGGGCGTTCTCGGCCTCGTCCAGCTCCGGCAGCCGGTAGAGGTGGCTGGCACTGAAGGTGGCCCGGCGCGTGATCACACAAGGCCGGCCACGCCCGTGGGCGCTGCTGGTGGGGGAAGGTGCCGCGGGAAAGGCGGTCAACCGGGTTGCGGTCATCGCCGAGGCCCAGGGGACCCCCATCCTAGAAACGGGGTCAGGATCGCTGCCGACCGCGCCCGCATGGCCCCTGACGCCACCGCTTCCCCCAGCCACCGGACCCTGGCCCGCCGCCTTGATGGCCTCAACATCTACCTGGTGGGAATGATGGGGGCCGGCAAGAGCGCCGTGGGTCGGCCGCTGGCCGAGGCCCTCGGCTATCGCTTCATCGATGCCGACGTCACCCTGACCGAAGCCGCCGGTCGGCCGATCGCCGAGATCTTCGCCAGCGAGGGCGAGGAGGCTTTCCGAGCCCTCGAGACCAGCGTGCTCAACAGCATCGCCAGCTGGCATTCCCTGGTGGTGGCCACGGGCGGTGGGGCGGTCACCCGACCGGAGAACTGGGGTCACATGCGCCAGGGGGTGGTGGTGTGGCTCGATGCCCCCGAAGCGGAGCTGCTGCGGCGTCTGGCCGCCGATCCCACCCGGCGGCCCTTGCTCGAGGCTCCCGATCCCGCCGGCCGCCTGCAGGCCCTGCTGCAGGAGCGCCGGCCGCTGTACGCCCAGGCCGACCTGGCCGTGGTGCAGGACGGGGGCCTGCCCGCCGCGGTGGCGCTGCAGGTGCTGGAGGCCCTGCCCGCGATCCTGCGCGACCCTCGCCAACCCCCTGAAGCCGCCGAGTGAACCCCACCGGCTCCCTCAACCGGGGGGCTCCAGCCGCACCGCGAACCATTGGATCGAACATCCCGGCGCCAGCTCCAGTTCGCAGGCGGTGTCGATCAGCCGGCCGGCGCGGGCTTCCGGATCGGCCAGATCGGCCAGGTCGGCAGGGGGATCCCCCAGGGCCTCCACGTGACCAGCCAACCAGAGCAGGGTTTCGGCCGCCGTGAGGATGCGCTCCCCCTGGCCAGGCTCCAGCACCACGTAATGGTCGAGCTCCCGCAGCAGCGGATCGGACAAGGCCAGGACTTCGACGGAGCTCATCCTGGCGGTTGCGGGGCCCGATGCGGTGCAGGGACTCAGTCCCGACCCACCTCGGCGAGCACCCGGTCCCGCCAGGCGAACAGGGGCTCGAGCACGGGGTTGTCGGCGATGCCCTCCACCCCGCGGCCGGCCAGGGGAGCGCCGGCACAGATGGGGAACTTCAGCAGGTACAGCTGGGCCACGACGGCGAGGTCGGCCAGGGTGAGGCCATCGCCCTCCAGGTAGGGGCGCTGGGCCACCAGCAGGGCGAGCTGCTCGAGGCTGCGGTGCAACTGCCGCACCTCACAGGGCCCGAGCAGGTCACGCATCGCCTCGGTGGCGGAACCGATCAGGCCACCCGGCAGGGCCCCCACCAGATCACGCAGGGGCGCCGGGGTGGCTTCGGGCAGCAGGGCGGTCCGCAGCACCGAGTCTGCGGCTGCCGCCTGGAGCAGGGCCAAGCGGGCACCCCGGGCCAGGGCGGTGTCGGCCCAGTCCTCCAGCAGCAGCACCCGGGCACGGGCGATCGGATCGGCCGGCAGCAGGGGGGGCTCCGGGTGGGAGGCCTCCAGATGCAGGGCAATCGCCGTGGAATCGGCGATCACCTCACCGCCGTCCACCAGCACCGGCACCTGCCTCTGGCCGGAGAGGCGGAACAGCTCGAACTGGCCCAGGCCGGGGGTCACCTCGACGATCGTGGCGTCGAGACCCTTGCGGGCCAGCAGCAGGCGCACCTTCTCGCAAAAGGCGGAATGTCTGAACTGATGCAGTTCCATGGGCCCTCCGGGGCGGCTGAGCGTGGGCCTGGGCGGCAGAGTAGCCAGCATCCGTCCAGGACCGCTACCGAGGCCATGAAGGAGTTTTTCGTCAATGTCACCCGCTATCCGCGCTACCTGATCGCCTTCAGCCTGGGGGTGTTCAACTCGGTGTTCGAGCCCCTGGCCCGGCGGCGCAGCAACCCGGTCACGGCGGTAGCCCTGGTGGGCGCCCTGATCAGCGGCATGGTCAGCCTCACCCTGGTGCTGCGTGCCATGGTGCAAACCGGGCCGGTTTCGTAGTCATGGCACAGAGCCGACGGGTGGAACGGGTGGCGGCCCTGATCCGCCGGGAAGTGAGCGAGCTGCTGATCAGCGGCATCAAGGATGAGCGGGTCCAGCACGGCATGGTGAGTGTCACCAGCGTCGAGGTGGCCGGCGATCTGCAGCACTGCAAGATCTTCGTGAGCATCTTCGGCAGCGCCGAGGATCGGGAGGTGGCCATGGCCGGCCTGCAGGCGGCCTCCACCTACGTGAAGGGGGAACTGGGTCGCCGCCTCAAGATGCGCCGCACTCCGGAAGTGGCCTTTGTCCTCGACCGCGGCCTGGAGAAGGGCAACACAGTGCTGGGGCTGCTGCAACGCCTGGAGGCGGAGCGGCGCGAGCGGGATGGCGACGAGGGGGACGGCGAGGATGGCCCTGCGGATCCGGCTGGCGAGGCCGGCAGCGACGCTGAGGCCGAGGTCTGATTCGCCCCATGGCGCCATCCATCGACGAGCAGCAGGCCCTGGATCGCGCCGTCGCCGCCCTGCTGGTGGTGCGCTGCAGCGGCCATCCGGCCGATGGCCAGCGGCGCTATCCCCGCTGGGAGCTGGACAACGCCAGCCTGCAGCGCCTGCTCCAGCGCGGGGTGGGAGGGGTGATCCTGTTGGGGGGCAGCGCCGCCGAACTGCGGCTGCGCACCCGCCAGCTGGCGGCCTGGGCCCGCGAGCCCCTGCTGCTCTGCGCCGATGTGGAGGAGGGGGTGGGACAGCGCTTCGAGGGGGCCAGCTGGCTGGTGCCACCCCTGGCCCTGTCGCGCATTCACGCCACCGACCCCACCATGGCCCTGGAGCTGGCGCAGCGCTACGGGGCCTGCACGGGCCGGGAGGCCCGCCAGCTGGGGCTCAACTGGGTGCTCGCCCCGGTCTGCGACGTCAACAACAACCCGGCCAACCCAGTGATCAACGTGCGGGCCTGGGGGGAAGACCCGGCCACCGCCGGTGCCCTGGCGGCCGCCTTCTGCCGTGGCGCCCAGGCTGAAGGGGTGCTCACCTGCGCCAAGCACTTCCCCGGCCACGGCGACACTGCCAACGACTCCCACCTGGAGCTGCCCCTGCTGCCCCACAGCCGCGCCCGCCTCGAGGCCGTGGAGCTGCCGCCATTCCGCGACGCCATCGCGGCCGAGGTGGCCGCCGTGATGACCGCCCACCTGCTGCTGCCGGTCCTCGACGCCGAGCACCCGGCCACCCTGTCGCGGCCGGTGCTGACCGGGCTGCTGCGCGAAGCGCTCGGTTTCGAGGGGCTGATCGTCACCGACGCCCTGGTGATGGAAGCGATCGCCGGCCGCTACGGCGCCTCGGAAGCCGCCGTACTGGCCCTGGAGGCGGGGGCTGATCTGGTGCTGATGCCCGGTGATGCGGAGGGGGCCATCGACGCGATCGTGGCGGCCGTCCAGAGCGGCCGGCTGAGCCTGGAGCGGCTGCAGGCCAGCCTGGACCGGCGGCGCCTGGCCCTGGGGCGATGCCCCGCCGGCGACGACTCCAGCGCCCTCGCCCCCCTGGGCCCGCTCAGCAATGGCCCCTCCCCCTCCGACCAGGCCCTGGCCCTGGAGCTGGTGCGACGCAGCCTGGAGCAACGGGGACGGGGCCCCGTACGCGGCGGCCCCGGGGTGAACCTGATCCGGCTCGACAACAGCCTGGGCTGCCCCTTCCTGCCGGCGACCGCTCCGGCCCTGGCCTTGCCGGCGGCCGCAGGATGGCGGACCTGCCTGATCGACGGCCAGGGGCCCTCCCCCTGGAGCGGCGATGGGGAGGCCCCCCTAGCCCTGGAGCGGCTGGGCGAGGGTCCGGTGCTGCTGCAACTGTTCGTGCGCGGCAATCCGTTCCGCGGCCGGGCCGACGGTCCGGATCCCTGGCCGGCGGTGATCCGCCAGCTGCAGGCCGCCGGCCGACTGGCGGGCCTGGCCGTGTACGGCAGCCCCTATGCCTGGGAGGCCCTGGCAGCCCTCCTGGATCCCCGGGTGCCGGCCGCCTGGTCGCCGGGCCAGATGGCCCTGGCCCAGGGGGAACTGCTGGGGCGCCTCGGCTTGGGGCCGATGGCCGGTGGCGGCAGCGCCCCTGGCGTGGCAGTCGACGCGGACTTCACCGACTGAGCACCCGCCGGCACCTAGCCTCCTGGCACGACCGTCCTGCCCCGCAGCGTCCGATGCTGAGCCTGTCGATGATCGTGCGCAACGAAGCGGAGCGGCTGGAGCGCTGCCTGGCTTCGGTGGCCGGTTTCGTCGACGAGATGGTGGTGGTGGACACCGGATCCGAGGACGGCACCGCTGCGATCGCCGCCCGCTGCGGCGCCAGCGTGCACCATCTGGACTGGCCGGGGGACTTCGCCCCGGCCCGTAACCACGCCCTGGATCTGGTGCGGGGCGACTGGGTGCTGGTCCTGGATGCCGACGAGTGGCTGCGTGCCGAGGCCTGCGCCCCGCTGCGGGCCCTGATGGAACAGCCAGAGGTGCTGGTGATCAACCTGCTGCGCCAGGAAGTGGGGGCCGCCCAGTCCCCCTTCTCCAGCGTCAGCCGTCTGTTCCGGCGCCATGCCGCGATCCGCTGGAGCCGCCGCTACCACGCCATGGTTGACGACAGCGTGGCCAGCCTGCTGGAACAGGAGCCCCACTGGCAGGTGCTGGCCTGCGGGGAACCGGCCCTGGTGCACGAGGGCTACCGACCGGACCTGCTGGCGGCCTCCGGCAAGGCCGCACGCCTGCGCCAGGCCATGGAGGCGGAGCTGGCCGCCCGCCCCGGCGACCCCTACGCCTGCGCCAAGCTCGGCGCCCTGGAGGTGAGCCAGGGCGATCCCGCCAGGGGCATCGCCCTGCTGGAGGAGGGATTGGCCCGGGTCGGAGCGGGGGCGCTTGCCGAACGCTATGAGCTGTTGCTCCATCTCGCCATCGCCCGGGGCCCTGGGGAGCCCGCCGCCGCCCTCTACCGCCAAGCCCTGGAACTGCCCCTGGAGGAACGGCTCAGCCTGGGGGCCCGGCTCAACCTCGGGGCCCTGCTGCTGCGCCAGGGGGACCTGGAGGAGGCGGCAGCCCTGACGGCAGCGGTGACCCGTCTCTGCCCGGAGCTGCCCCTGGCGTGGTTCAACCTGGGCCTGATCGAGCGTCAGCGGGGCCGCCTGCTAGAGGCCATCGACGCCTACCGGCGGGCCCTGAGGCTGGCCCCGGAGCACGCCGACGCCCAGCGCAACCTGGCGGCCGCCCTGCTGCTGGCCGGCGACATTCCCGGCGCCCGCGACGGGTTTCGCCGGGCGATCGCCCTGCTGGAGGCCCAGGGGGAACCGCAGCAGGCCCGGGAGCTGGCCCACCGGGCGGGCGCCCTCGTCCGGCTGGACGCCTGATGACCGCGACGTCGCCACTGGCGGGCCGCACCGTCGCCGTGACCCGGGCCGAAACCCAGCTGGGCGTGGCCCGCCAGCTGTTCGAGCAGGCCGGGGCCCGTGTCATCGACCTGCCGGCCCTGGTGATCGGTCCGCCCGATCTCTGGGGCCCCCTCGACGATGCCCTGGCGGAACTGGACCAGTTCCACTGGATCGTCTTCTCCAGCGCCAACGGGGTGGACGCCGTGGAGCAGCGGCTGGTGCGGCAGGGGTCCTGCCTGGCCCGCAGGCCGAGGGAGGTCCGGCTGGCCGCGGTGGGCCGCAAGACCGCCCAGTCGCTGGAGGACCTGGGGGCCCCCGCCGATTTCGTGCCGCCGGCGTTTGTGGCCGACAGCCTGATCGAGCACTTTCCTGTGTCGGGCTGGGGGCAACGGCTGCTGCTGCCGCGGGTGCAGAGCGGCGGGCGGACCCTGCTGGCGGAGGCCTTCGCCGCGGCCGGCGCCCGGGTGGTGGAGGTGGCCGCCTACGAGACGCGCTGTCCCGCGGGGCTGCCCACCGGGGCCCTGCAGGCCCTGGAACGGCGCGGGCTGGATGCCATCACGTTCAGCAGCGGCAAGACGGTGGACCACACCGCCCAGTTGCTGGCCGGCAGCTTCGGTGATGCCTGGATCCGGCAGCTGGACGGGGTGCAGGTGATCTCCATCGGCCCCCAGACCAGCCTGCGCTGCAGAGAGCGGCTCGGACGCGTGGACGGGGAGGCGGACCCGCACGACCTGGAGGGTCTGGTGGCGGCCTGCAGCCGGGCCCTCAGAGCTCGACCTTGACCCTGCGGCTGCCGCTTTGCAGGATCACCCGACCCTTGGCCACATCCACCGAGGCCACGCTCCAGCCGATGGGCAGCAGATCGGTGTTGCGGCCACCCCGATCACCCTGCCGCAGGCTGCCGCTGAGCTGCTTGTAGGTCACCACCGCTTCGCTCTGGCCGCCACTGTCGATCACGCCGGTGACCTTGAAGTCCTGAAGAAAGGCCGGCGGCGGGAGCGCCGCCACCGCTGTGGCGCCACCTGCGGCTGCCGTCGCCCCCGGGACCATCTCCGGCACCAGTGAACCGAAGGGATCCTTGCGACCCACCGGGAAGGCCGCCACCACCTGATCGGAGGTGGGTAGCGGGGTGAGGCCCGCCGGGACCCCCCCCGATGACGCTGCGGCGGGAGCCGGTCTGGGGGGAGCCTGCGGCGGCGGGGCTTCCACCGTCGGTGCCGCGGCGGCGCATCCGGACAGCAGCAAAGGTGCCAGGGCGGCGAGGCCGAAACGGCCGTTAACCCTTCTCCACCAGGTCGCGAAATCGGTCAAGGTTGGCCTGCAATTCTCTGGTGACGATGCCCCCCATGATGGTGGGTTCCATCAGGGGCGCAAGCGCACCGGGCAGTTCATAGCTCACCGTGAGCTTGACGGCCGTGAGGTCGGGCCCGAGGGGGTAGAAGCGCACAGCCCCTTTGGTGGGCAGGCCACCCACCGATTCCCAGTGCAGCCGCTGGGAATTGACCCGCTCGGTGATCCGGGCCTTCCAGTGGAAACGGAAGCCCTGGGCCGCCAGGGTCCAGTCGGTGAGGTCCGGGTCATCGAGCGTGACGACCGATTCAATCCAGCGCATCCAGCGGGGCATGGCCTCCAGGTCGCTCCACACCTCCCAGACCCGGGCCACGGGGGCCTGGATGTCTGTGGTGACGCTGTGCTCGAGCCATTTGCCCATGGTTGTGCTCCTAGGCCACCGCCGCGCAGGTGGCCAGCGCCACGGGTTGGTTCAGGATGGCCGCCGCCGCCAGCCGACCGCTCATCGTGGCCCCTTCCATCGAGTCGATGTAGTCCTGGCGGGTGTAGCTGCCGGCAAGAAAGAAGTTGGCCACGGGAGTGCGTTGGTCGGGGCGGAAGGGCTCCATGCCGGGGGCTTCCCGGTACAGCGACTGGGCCAGTTTCACCACGTTGCTCCAGACGAGCTGCAACCCGGCGGCGGAGGGAAACAATTCACGCACCTGGCGATCGGTGTGGGCGACAATCTCCTCGGTTTTCAGAGGGATCCAGGGATCCCCCGGGGTGAGCACGCACTGCAGCAGGGAACCGAGGCCCTCCCTCCGGTAATCGGCAGGGCTGGCCAGGGCCAGATCGGCGAAACAGCTGAAGTCGGCATCGGCCGTGTAGAGGAGGTTGTCGAGCCCGGCCGGGCGGCTCAGGTCGGTGCGGCGGGCCTGGGGTCCGGCCCCGTCGCCAAGTTCGGTCACCCAGCCGTCATAGCGCAGCTGCACGGTGGCGACCGGCACGGTTTCCAGCCGGTCGATGGCGGCGAACTCGGGGAAACGGCGCCAGGCCTGGGGCAGCAACCGCTGGGCTCCGGGCACGTCGCAGGCGGCCAGGTAGGCGTCGGCTTCCACCCGCTTCTCTCCCTCCGGGGTGCCCAGCACCAGGGAGGTGACGACGGTCTGGCCGTTGCGCTCCTCGTGGCGGACCTCACTGACCCGGTGGCGCAGGTGCAGCCGGCCGCCCCGGGCCTGGATGTAGTCGAGGATCGGACCGGTCAGCCAGCGGTGCGGGGAGCCCTTGAGCAGGTTGAGCTTGGAGGCCTCCGTCCTGGAGGCGAACATCATGAAAATGGTGAGCATGCAGCGGGCGGAGATGGCCTCGCAGTCGATGAATCCCAGCGCATAGGCAATCGGGTTCCAGAGCCTCTTCAGGCTCCTGGGGCTGCCCCCATGGCTCAGAAACCATTGCTGGAAGCTGATCGCATCCAGCGAGCGGATCACCGTCATGGCCCCGTCGTAATCGATCAGGCCCCGGACGATCGGACTGGTGCCGAGCGCCAGGGCGTTGCGCAGCTTGTCGATCCAGTCGAGCTGGGACGTGGTGAAGAAGGCCTTGAGGCCGTTGAACGGAGCGCCCACGGGAAAGCGGAAATCCAGGGACCGCAGGTCCCCGCCCCGGTTGACGAACAGGTGCCAGTGCTCCTTGGGCAGGAGGTTGTCGAAGGCACCCACCTTGCGCATCAGGGCGAAAAGGTTGGCGTAGTTGAAAAAGAAGACATGTAGCCCCATCTCGATGTGGTTCCCGTCCGGATCCACCCAGCTGCCGACCTTGCCCCCCATGAACGGACGGGATTCGTACAGGTCCACCGCATGACCGGCGTCGACCAGATCAACGGCGGCACTCAGACCAGCCAGACCCGCACCCACGATGGCGACCCGCACCCTTGGATTCCCGCGAAGGCCCTGACTCTATGGACCGGAGCCTACCCACGGCGGAAGGATCTCCATAGAGTGGTCGTTCACCGCGTCGTCCGGCGGCCCGATCCCTCCCATCCGTCCCCCTTTCGCCCGATGAGCAGCCCCGTTCAGACCCCCAGCGCCACGGCCACCCCCGAGGCCGATGCCGCCACCACCGTCACAGCCATGGCCGGTGTGGATGGCAAAGGCATCCTGATCACCGAACCCGCCATGCGTCAGCTCGGCACCCTGATGGCGTCCCAGGGGGGCGACAAGGTGCTGCGGGTGGGCGTGCGCTCCGGCGGCTGCAGCGGCATGAGCTACACGATGGACTTCATCGACGGCGGCGGGATCCTGGCCGACGACGAGACCTACACCTATGAACCGGCCGGAGCTCCGAGCTTCCGCGTGGTCTGCGACCCCAAGAGCCTGCTGTACATCTACGGCATGCAGCTGGATTTCTCCTCGGCCCTGATCGGCGGCGGCTTCAACTTCACCAATCCCAACGCCTCCCAGACCTGCGGCTGCGGCAGCTCCTTCGCCGTCTGAGCCCGGGCCCGCCGGTGGCGCCACGGCCCCGCGGCATGGGAGTCTGACGAACCCCACCCAGCCACCCCCCGCCGCCATGACGGCCCAGCAGGACTCCCGCTTCGACCAGGCCATCGCCCGCTACCAGCAGGGGGCAGCACCCGAAGACCTGATCGATGAGTTCCTGCAGATCACGGCCCAGGAGCCGCGCCAGTCGGCGGGCTGGACCTGCCTGGCCTGGTTGCAGCTGCTGCTGGACCAGCCCCAGGCGGCGCTGCCCTCGGCCCGCCATGCGGTCAAACTCAATCCCCAGGACCCCCAGGCCCGCATCAACCTGAGCGTGGCGATGCTGGAGACCGGCGCCAAGGGGGTGAGGGAGCACATCGACGTGGTGAAGCGCGTGATGCTGATGGCCCCCGAACTGGCGGGCGAACTGCAGGGCTCGATCGCCGATGGCCTGCAGCGCCGGCCGGGCTGGCAGGCCCTGGAGAAGGTGAAGGCCTGGCTCAGCTGAGCGACCGGCCCTCGGCGAGGGTCCCGAGCACGGTTTCAGCGATCCGCCGCGAGCCCCCCGGAGGCCCGACCCGCTCCAGGGCCGCCTGCGCACAGCGCGCCGGCAGCTCGCCATCGGCCAGCAGGCGCAGGATCAGGGCGGCGGCTTCCTCGAGTTCGCCGCCGTCGGCGGGCCTCCGCCCGACGGTGTGGACCGTGGGACCCAGCAGCCGCATCTGGGATTCGGCAAAGGCATAGCTGAACTGGGGACCGCGTCCCACCAGCTGGACCACCGGCCGGCCGAACCCCACCGCCTGCTCCACGGCGGTGCCGGCCATGCCCACCACCAGATCACTGGCGGCCAGGATCGACGCCAGGGCGCCCGGAAGCAGCCGCACCTCCAGGGCGCCGGCGGCGGAGCGCAGCACCCCATCGGCAGGATCCAGTTGCCAGCCGATCGACGCCGCCAGGGGTTCCAGTTCCCGCCAGTGGGGGCTCTCCACCACGGCGACGAAGAAGCGCCAGCGGCCATCTCCGACCAGACCCCCCAGCTGGCTGCAGAGACGCAACATCAGAACGAGGTTGTGCAGGGCCTCCGGGAAGCGGCTGCCAGGCACCAGCGCCAACGTGCGGGTGCCCTCCTGGCGGGCCACCTGGCCAGGGTCAGGGGCGGGCATGTCCATGATCGGGTAGCCGCGAAACAGGGCCTTGGCCAGGCCCTGGTCCTGAAGGTCGCGGGCGCTGAAGGCATCGCGGGTCAGCACCACCCGTACCCGCCGGCGGCGGCAGCACCAGCGGGTGAGGGCCGATAGCCGCAGCCGGCCCTCGTAAAAGCTCGACGTGGAAACCAGGAACACCACCGTCGGGCGCCCGGTGAGCAGGGCGAAGATCAGCGGGACATGGTCGCCGATGCTGACCACGAGGTCGTAGTGGCGTCCCTGGCGCCAGGCCGTCCAGAGCTGGGCCAGGCTCTGCTGCAACCAGCCGGCCGCCAGATCCTTCCAGATGTTGAGGCCCTGGTACACCATGCCTCCGGACGGCAGGGTGCGGCCCTGGAACAGGAGCGGCAGGCCCCGGCGTCCGTAGGCCGAGCCGTCGCCGACGATCGGCAAAGCCGCCAGTTCCAGCCCGGGCGAACACTGGCGCAGACCGTCCGCAATCAACCCCCCATTGAGATCCTCCCCATGACCGTTGCTGATCAGCAGGATCCTGGGAGCGGGGGAAAGGGGCACACGGGACACCAAGTCCGGTCGAGTTTAGGTTTGGGCACACCCGGGATTCCCGCCCCCTCCCGGCTCACCCCAACGGCATGAGCACCCCCGCCACGGGCCCCGCCGCCCAGCTGCGCCGCGTTCTCGACATCGTGCTGGTGGCCGACGTGTTTCTCGTGCTGGCCGGCGCCCTCTTCTTCGCGGTGGCGGTGGTGCTGCATGGTCAGCAGCTGGACGCCCCCCTGGAGCTTTTCCAGCAGCTGTGGCAACCGCTGTTCACCCCAGCCATCGGCCTGCTGATGGCGGCGGCGCTGCTCAGCGGCGCTCTGGGCTGGTGGCAGCGGCGAGGGCAGCGCTGAGGTCGGTGAACTGGAAGTGGAAGCCCTGGGCGACCAGCCGCTCAGGCTTCACCTGCTGCCCTTCGAGCACCACCTTGGCGCCATCACCGAGCAGCAGCTGCAGCAGGGGGCCCGGCACGGGCAGCAGGCTGGGCCGGCCGAGCACACGGCCCAGGGTGGAGGCGAAGATCGCCATCCGGGTGGGCTCGGGGGCCACGGCGTTGTAGGGGCCGGCGTAGCTCCCATCCTCCAGGGCGGTGGCGATCAACCGACAGAGATCGTGGCGCTGGATCCAGCTCATCCACTGCTGGCCGCTGCCCACCGGCCCGCCGAAGCCGGCCCGGAACACAGGCAGCATCTTGCCGAGGGCGCCGCCGTCGGGGCCGAGGACGATGCCGATCCGCAGCACCACAACACGGCAGGCTTCGGGGGCGACCTGGGTGGCGGCTTCCCAGCGGGCGCAGAGTCGGCCGAGGAAATCGTCGCCCGGCGGGCTGGCCTCCGTGAAGCACCCGTCCAGGCTGGTGCCGTAATACCCCACAGCCGATCCGCTCACCAGCACCGAGGGAGGCTTGGCCAGGTTCGCCATCGCCCGCACCAGCTGTGTCGTGGTGACCAGACGGCTGTCGAGCAGCCGCTGGCGGTAGGCGGGGGTCCAGCGCTGGTCGGCGATCGACTCCCCGGCCAGGTTGACCACTCCATCGGCCGCTGCCAGAGCCTCGAGCAAGGGGGGCTGGCTCCAGCTGGCTGGTTCGGCCAGATCGAAGCAGAGATTGGTGATCCTTGGATCGGCCGCCTCGCTGTCAGGCCGAGGACGGCGGCTCACCAGGGTGACCTGGTGGCCGAGGTTGAGCAGGAACGGCACCAGCTCCCGGCCGACGAAACCCGTGCATCCGAGCAGAAGCAAGCGCATGCCCACGGGTCATCGGAGTCCTGTGCCGAGGTTAGGTTCCGGCGGCCCTAACCTGGGCCGACCGTTCCTCCGCAAGATGGTTGACTCCGCGCCCACCGCTGCCCCGGGCCTCAAGAAGGGCGCCCTGGTGAGGGTGAACAGAACGGCCTACACCAACAGCCTGGAGGCTGGCGCCAGTGATCCGGTGGCCCCTGGCTACCTGTTTGAGGGGCCCGGGGAGATTCTCACCATCCAGGGGAATTACGCCCAGCTGCGCTGGCGCCGGCCCGTGCCGGACGTGTGGCTGCGGCTCGACCAGCTTGAGGCGATGCCCGCCGCCTAGAGCTCCACCCGGCGCCGTTCTTCCTTCAGCCGGCTGCGGCGCAGCCTGGCTTCGCGCAGCATCTCCTTGCCGTCATGGAGGTAGCTGTCCACATAGCCCATGGTGTAGCGCTCCAGCTCCACCAGGGCATCCTGAACCTGGCTGAGGCAGTGGTAGAGGCTGAGGCCGAACCCCCTCGCCGCCGCCGGGCAGGCCCGGGAACGATAAAGCGCCTCCACCTTCTCCATCCGCGAGCGGCTCTGCTCAAGGAAGGCGCAGAACGCCTCCATCAGGTCGTCGTCGTAGGGATCGGCCGCCAGGGAGCGCAACTGGGCCGGAAAGGGATTGATCACCTGGCCGATCAGCCGGTCGATCGGCACGTACACCTGCTGGAGCCAGCCCAGCAGCTCCTCATCGCTGGCCGCCCCAGCGCCACGATGGCGGCCCGCCGCTGCCCCCTTGGCCGTCCCGCCTCCCCCTGCGGCGGTGCGTGCCGGCATGCCAACGCCGGCCCCATGGTCGTAATGGCGGCGGCGGTCGCCGTCCCTGAGCACTTCCCAGGCCGCATTGAGGGCCAGGATCGTGCGCTGATCGCCACCGGCATCCGGGTGATGCTGCTTGACGAGGGCGCGGTAGGCGGCCTTGATCTCGGCGGTGGTGGCCCCGGGGGGAACCCCGAGGGTGGCGTAGTGGTCGGCTGGGGTCCTGGCCATGCGCGGGAAGCGCCGTCTGGAACCAGCATCGCCGATGGGTCAGCTGGTTGGAGCCCATGAAAAAGCCCCCCTCGAAAGGGGGGGCAGGGGGGGTTGTGAGGAAGGGTGAGGAGGAAGGAGCGCCCCAGCCAGGGAACCTGGAGGGGACCCGGAGACTCAGAACTTGAACTGGGTCTGGATCAGGCCGCCGAGCACGCTGCTCGACTGGCCGATGGTGGTGAACTGGCCGTTGGGGCGGCTCAGGTAGAAGAGGGCCGGGGTCACGCTGATGTTGTCGGTGACCTGGAACCGATACCACCACTCCCAGACGAAGTTGCCGTCCTGGGGTGTCTGGCCGTTGCGCAGCGAGGTGGTGAACACCGGCTGGCCGACGGCCATGCCGAGGGCATTGCCCTTGATGAAAGCGTCGGACCACTGCAGACCGACACTCCAGGACTGGCTGGCGCCGCGGTTGGCCGACTGGTTGAACGTCGGGACCGTGTTGAACGTCGGCACCCGCACCGCGGTTGCTCCTCTGCCGATGAGGGTGGTCTGGGGATTCAGCTCAGGTTGGGTCATGGCGTTGTAACCCCAGCCCAGGTTGATGGAGGGGATCCAGCCGCTCTTCTTGGGCTGCCACGCAAAGGTGGTGGCGAAGTTATTGGAGTAGGCGGCACTGGTGCCGAAGTTCTCCGAACCCAGGAAGTTGTTGTTGATGTTGGTGCAGTCAACCGCCGGCTGGGCGAAGGAGGTGCCGCGGCGGAAGTTCTGGCCGCACTGGACGTAGCTCCAGGCGAAGGCGAAGCGCCACTGCTTGCCGGCGAAACCGGCCTGGGTGGTCCAGGTGCCACGGCTGCGCTCGTTCAGCAGGCCCCCCTGGTTGGGGTTGCCGTTGTCGCCGTTGGGGGCGACGTAGGCGGTGGAGATCGCAAAGTAGGGCTTGCCCTTCTTGACGTTCTGCTTCCACATCAGGCCGAAGGTGGAACCGGTGGCCTTGTTGTAGGTGCCAGGGGCACCGTGCAGCGTGAAGACGTCGAGGATGCCGCCGTTGTAGAACCAGGGCGTGATCGCCAGGAACTCGGTGTTCCGGGCCCGGGCACCAACCAGGGCGGTGAAGTCACGGCCGATCGGGAAGCGGTAGTAGAGACGGTCGATGTTGACGACGTCAGCACCACCGACGGGGGAGAAGGCGCGATCCAGCGCCATCAGGTTGTAAGGCTGGCCGCCAAAGGGGCTGTTGTTGAAGTTGCCGCTGCGCAGACGGGTGTAGAGCAGGTCCTTACCGGTGAAGCTGGTGAGGAAGTTGAGGCGCAGGTCGTAGTTGAAGACCGTGGCGCCCCAGTTGCGGCGGTTGTTGGCGGGGAAGGCGTTGGCCGCACCGGCCGGCACACCGACAGCCGGGTTCCGCAGGCCCTGGTTGCCACCGAAGCTGTTGGAGCCGATCACGAAGACCGCATCACCCTGGAGCTTGGTGGTGGTGGAGAACTGGGTGGCTTCCAGCTCGCCCACCTTGGCCTCCAGCCCATCCACCCGGCCGCGCAGCACGGCGAGTTCCTTCTCGAACTCCTCCATCAGGCGCTTGAGCTCGTCGGTCACCTCGGTGATCCGGTCGAGGCAGGCATTCAGCAGGGCCGCCGCTTCGTAGCGGGTCATGGCCTGGCCGCCCTTGAAGGTGCCGTTCGGGTAGCCGGCGACGCAGCCGTAGCGGTCGACCAAGTTGGAAAGGGCCTGGAAAGCCCAGTCGGTGGGCTTGACGTCGGAAAACTGGTTGACGCTTGTCACCTGGTTCTGGGCTTCCCAGGCCTTGAAGCGATCGATGTCCTGCTGCTCCATGTAGGTGGAGATTTCAGCCCTCTGGGAGGGGGAGATTTCGCCGGCGGACGCCGCCAGCGGCGACAGCAGCCCAAGGGCCACCGGCGCCAGCAGAAGTTGCTGGAAGGGTTTCATTGGTCCTCACACCAAAAAGAGGAATCCCCGCTAAGGGGACGGCGCAAAGGTATAGGAATCCAGCGGCCCGGCTCAAAGGCCGCAGCACACGGGCTGGTATTGCAGCTGACATGGGACGCCCGGGTGGGCCGCCAACGGGGGGCATGAAAAAGCCCCCCGTTGGCGGAGAGCGGAGGGGGGGGTGTGTGTGTGAGGAAGGCTGAGCGGAAGGCTCAGAACTTGAACTGGGTCTGGATCAGGCCGCCGAGCACGCTGCTCGACTGGCCGTTGGTGGTGAACTGGCCGTTGGGGCGGCTCAGGTAGAAGAGCGCCGGGGTCACGCTGATGTTGTCGGTGACCTGGAACTTGTACCACCATTCCCAGACGAAGTTGCCGTCCTGGGGTGTTTCGCCGTTGCGCAGCGAGGTGGTGAACACCGGCTGTCCCACCGCCATGCCGGCCTCATTGCCCTTGGCGAACACATCGGACCACTGCAGGCCGACGCTCCAGGACTGGCTGGCGCCGCGGTTGGCCGACTGGTTGAACGTGGGGACCGTGTCGAACGTCGGCACCCGCACCGACGTCGCTCCGACACGCAGCAGGGCGGTCTGAGGATTCAACTGGGGCTGCGTCATGGCGTTGTAGCCCCAGCCCAGGTTGATGGAGGGAATCCAGCCGCTCTTCTTGGGCTGCCACGCGAAGGTGGTGGCGAAGTTATTGGAGTAGGCGGCACTGGTGCCGAAGTTCTCCGAGCCCAGGAAGTTGTTGTTGATGTTGGTGCAGCCCACCGCCGGCTGGGCGAAGGAGGTGCCGCGGCGGAAGTTCTGGCCGCACTGGACGTAGCTCCAGGCGAAGGCGAAGCGCCACTGCTTGCCGGCCACACCGGCCTGGGTGGTCCAGGTGCCCCGGCTGCGCTCGTTCAGCAGACCGCCCTGACTGGGGTTGCCGTTGTCGGCAACGGGGGCGACGTAGGCGGTGGAGATCGCAAAGTAGGGCTTGCCCTTCTTGACGTTCTGCTTCCACATCAGGCCGAAGGTGGACCCGGTCGCCTTGTTGTAGGCACCGGGGGCACCATGCAGGGTGAAAACGTCGAGGATTTCCGACTTGTAGAACCAGGGGGAGATCGCCAGGAATTCCGTGGCCCGGGCCTTCGGACCGATCATGGCGGTAACGTCACGACCGATCGGGAAGCGGTAGTAAAGACGATCAATGAAGACGGTGTCGGCCCCGGCCGTGGGCGAGGAGAGCTTGTCCAGCGCCATCAGGTTGTAGGGGCTGCCATTAAAGGGGCTGTTGTTGGCATTGCCGCTGCGCAGGCGGGTATACAGCAGATCCTTGCCGGTGAAGCTGGTGAGGAAGTTGAGGCGGACGTCGTAGTTGAACACCGTGGCGCCCCAGTTGCGCCGGTTGTTGGCGGGGAAGGCGTTGGCCGCAGCGGCCGGCACACCCGGCGCCGGGTTCGGCAGGCTCTGGTTGCCACCAAAGCTGTTGGCACCGATCACGAAGGTGGCTTCACCCTGCAGCTTGGTGGTGGTGGAGAACTGGGTGGCTTCCAGCTCGCCCACCTTGGCCTCCAGCCCATCCACCCGGCCGCGCAGGACGGCGAGTTCCTTCTCGAACTCCTCCATCAGGCGCTTGAGCTCGTCGGTCACCTCGGTGATCCGGTCGAGGCAGGCATTCAGCAGGGCCGCCGCTTCGTAGCGGGTCATGGCCTGGCCGCCCTTGAAGGTGCCGTTCGGGTAGCCGGCGACGCAGCCGTAGCGGTCGACCAAGTTGGAAAGGGCCTGGAAAGCCCAGTCGGTGGGCTTGACGTCGGAAAACTGGTTGACGCTTGTCACCTGGTTCTGGGCTTCCCAGGCCTTGAAGCGATCGATGTCCTGCTGCTCCATGTAGGTGGAGATTTCAGCCCTCTGGGAGGGGGAGATTTCGCCGGCGGACGCCGCCAGCGGCGACAGCAGCCCAAGGGCCACCGGCGCCAGCAGAAGTTGCTGGAAGGGTTTCATTGGTCCTCACACCAAAAAGAGGAATCCCCCGCAGGGGAAGCCCAAAGGTATGGCCGTGCCACGAAGGGAATTCAGCGATGCTCACAGGCGCGGGTAGCGATTGGAACAGGCTGAAGTCACCATTTGCCCGTGATCCAAGGGGCAAAAAAAGCCCGGCTGCCGAACAGCCGGGCCAATCAGAGGACAGTTTGTGAGGGGAGTTGATCCTGAAGGATCAGAACTTGAAGGTGGTCTTGATGAAGCCGCCGAAGTTGTTGAAATCGGAGCCCACAGGACCGATCGCACCAACGTTCTTGGAGACCTGACCCAGGGGGGCGCTCAGGTAGTACAGAGCCGGGGTCACGCTGATGTTGTCGGTGACCTGGAACTTGTACCACCACTCCCAGGCGTAGTTGCCATCGACGATGGCGGTCGCAGCGGCGGGACCACCGAAGACGGCGGGACCGGCGCTGACGGACGTCAGGAAGGTGGGCTGACCCACGGCCATGCCGAAGGCGTTGCCCTTGATGAACACGTCATCCCACTGCAGACCGACGTACCAGGACTGGCTGGTGGCGTTGGTGATGCCGGTGGTGGAGACGAGATTCGCGGCGCCGTTGAGGGTGGTGGTGCCGTTGTAGTTGCTGCGGTTGATGCCCCAACCGGCGCTGATCGAGGGGACCCAGCCGGAGTTGGTGGGCTGCCAGTAGGCGCTGATGCCCACCGAGTTGGTGGCGGCGGCGTTGGTCTGGAAGATGGTGGCCAGAGGCGTGCCATTGCCGGGGTAAAGGCCGGCCGTGCCCGAGGAGTAGGTGTAGGCCGCCGCAATGCCCCAGTTGGAGCCCGTATAGGCGATCTGGCCGGTACCTGTCTGGGCGGAGCAGGCGTTGCCGATGCCACCGCAGTTCGCCGTGCCGGCGATCGGGTTGCCCACGTCACCGTTGGCGGAGACGTAGTTGGCGCTGATGCTGAAGCCGCCGCTCTTCCACCACAGACCACCACCAGCGCCCAGGTTGAGGCTGTAGGTGCCGGGAGCGCCGGCGTAGGTGAAGATGTCGAGGACGGTATCCGCCGGGTAGGCGGACGGCCACACGGCCAGCATGTCGTCCTGACGGACGCGACCACCGATGGTGGCGGTGAAGTTGCTGCCCAGGGGGAACTGGTAGAACAGGCGGTTGATGGCGACCACGTCACCGCAATCGGTGCCGGTGCCGCAGAACTCTTCAAAGCCGGCTTCCGTGGCGTTCAGGCCGACGACCGGCTGGCCGAAGGGCGACTGGGCGAAGTTACCGGCCCGCAGGCGGGTGCGGAGCAGGTCCTTGCCGGTGAAGCTGGTGTCGAAGTTGAGCTGGACGTCGTAGTTGAACGCCGTGGCGCCCTGGGTCTGACGGGCCTGGTTCGCCCAGGTGTTGGGGACGTAGCCGATGCCGGCGGCGTTCGCCCCGAAGGCACCGGGCACGAAGGACGGAATCACCGCGCCGGCCCCGACCAGGCTGGCGGGCAGCAGCACGGCGGCCGGATCGTTGGGAACGGCCGGCAGGAAGACCCCAGGCACCGGAACGATCTGGGCGTTACCGCCGTAGCTGTTGGCACCCATGATGAAGGTGGCCTTACCGGTCAGCTTCGTGGTGGTGGAGAACTGGGTGGCTTCGAGCTCGCCCACCTTGGCCTCCAGGCCATCGACGCGGCCGCGCAGCACGGCGAGTTCCTTCTCGAACTCGGCCATCAGGCGCTTCAGCTCGTCGGTCACCTCGGTGATCCGGTCGAGGCAGGCGTTCAGCAGGGCCGCCGCTTCATAGCGGGTCATGGCCTGGCCGCCTTTGTAGGTGCCGTTCGGGTAGCCGGCGACGCAGCCGTAGCGCTCGATCAGGTTCGAGAGGGCCTGGAAGGCCCAGTCGGTGGGCTTGACGTCGGAAAACTGGTTGATGCTGGTGACTTGCTCTTCGGCGGCGTACTTGTTGACACCGTCGATGTTGAGCTCAGCAGCCTGAACCGCCACAGGGGCGAGCAGGCCGAGGGCTGCGGGAGCAACCAGCAGTTGCTGGAAGAGTTTCATCGGTTCCTCACACGAAAAGGAGTGCTGTTCCTTGCCGGAACACGGCGAAGTCTATGGGGTGTTTCTTTTCATGCAAGCCTCAAGTCAGGCTCAAGTAACCAACATTTCAACGCCGGGAGTCACAGGGTAGATCGACACAAAAAAGCCCAGCTGCATAGCAGCTGGGCAAGATTGAGGAGATTGTGAGGGGAGTTGATCCTGAAGGATCAGAACTTGAAGGTGGTCTTGATGAAGCCGCCGAAGTTGTTGAAATCGGAGCCCACAGGACCGATCGCACCAACGTTCTTGGAGACCTGACCAAGGGGAGCGCTCAGGTAGTACAGAGCCGGGGTCACGCTGATGTTGTCGGTGACCTGGAACTTGTACCACCACTCCCAGGCGTAGTTGCCATCGACGATGGCGGTGGCGGCGGCGGGACCACCGAAGACGGGGGTGCCGCCGCTGACCGCGGTCAGGAAGGTGGGCTGACCGACGGCCATACCGGCGGAGTTGCCCTTGATGAACACGTCATCCCACTGCAGACCCACGTACCAGGATTGGCTGGTGGCGTTGGTGACGCCGGTGGTGGAGACGAAACCACCGTCAGCAAAGCTGGTGCCGTTGAACTGGTTGCGGTTGATGCCCCAGCCGGTGCTGATGGAGGGGATCCAGCCGGAGTTGGTGGGCTGCCAGTAGGCGCTGATGCCCACCGAGTTGGTGGCAGCAGAGTTCAGGAAGAGGGAGTTAGCCAGAGGCGTGGCGTTGCCGCCGTAGGTCCCTGCACCGCCCGAGGAGTAGGTGTAGGCCGCCGCGATGCCCCAGTTGGAGCCGGTGTAAGCCACCTGGGCCGTACCCGTCTGGGCGGAGCAGGCGTTGCCGATGCCACCGCAGTTCGCCGTGCCGGCGATCGGGTTGCCCACGTCACCGTTGGCGGAGACGTAGTTGGCACTGATGCTGAAGCCGCCGCTCTTCCACCACAGACCACCACCAGCGCCCAGGTTGAGGCTGTAGGTGCCGGGAGCGCCGGCGTAGGTGAAGATGTCGAGGACGGTGTCAGCCGGGTAGGCGGACGGCCACACGGCCAGCATGTCGTCCTGACGGACGCGACCACCGATGGTGGCGGTGAAGTTGCTGCCCAGGGGGAACTGGTAGAACAGGCGGTTGATGGCGACCACGTCACCGCAATCGGTGCCGGTGCCGCAGAACTCTTCAAAGCCGGCTTCCGTGGCGTTCAGGCCGACGACCGGCTGGCCGAAGGGCGACTGGGCGAAGTTACCGGCCCGCAGGCGGGTGCGGAGCAGGTCCTTGCCGGTGAAGCTGGTGTCGAAGTTGAGCTGGACGTCGTAGTTGAACGCCGTGGCGCCCTGGGTCTGACGGGCCTGGTTCGCCCAGGTGTTGGGGACGTAGCCGATGCCGGCGGCGTTCGCCCCGAAGGCACCGGGCACGAAGGACGGAATCACCGCGCCGGCCCCGACCAGGCTGGCGGGCAGCAGCACGGCGGCCGGATCGTTGGGAACGGCCGGCAGGAAGACCCCAGGCACCGGAACGATCTGGGCGTTACCGCCGTAGCTGTTGGCACCCATGATGAAGGTGGCCTTACCGGTCAGCTTCGTGGTGGTGGAGAACTGGGTGGCTTCGAGCTCGCCCACCTTGGCCTCCAGGCCATCGACGCGGCCGCGCAGCACGGCGAGTTCCTTCTCGAACTCGGCCATCAGGCGCTTCAGCTCGTCGGTCACCTCGGTGATCCGGTCGAGGCAGGCGTTCAGCAGGGCCGCCGCTTCATAGCGGGTCATGGCCTGGCCGCCTTTGTAGGTGCCGTTCGGGTAGCCGGCGACGCAGCCGTAGCGCTCGATCAGGTTCGAGAGGGCCTGGAAGGCCCAGTCGGTGGGCTTGACGTCGGAAAACTGGTTGATGCTGGTGACTTGCTCTTCGGCGGCGTACTTGTTGACACCGTCGATGTTGAGCTCAGCAGCCTGAACCGCCACAGGGGCGAGCAGGCCGAGGGCTGCGGGAGCAACCAGCAGTTGCTGGAAGAGTTTCATGGGTTCCTCACACGGAAGCGGCGCAATGCGCCAAACGAAGAATCCCCCAGGTGGGCCTGACCATCCAGTCCCCATGTGCCAGAAAACACAACGTCCGGTACCCGTGGGTGCTGCCAGAGTGCCGCCCATGAAGGCCCTTTGGGCGACGTTGCCCTTCCTGCCCCTGTTGCTCACGGCGGCGCCGCGCAGCTTCCTGGCCCACGACGAGGGCTACTACGCCCTGCAGGCCCGCTGGATCGCCCAGGGCGGCCAATGGCTGGCACCCCCCTGGTGGGACCAGGTCGTCTTCGATCGCACCATGGGCCTGCCCTGGCTGATCGCCGCGGCCTACCGACTGCTGGGCGTGGCTCCCTGGGTGGCCCATCTGCCGTCCCTGGTCGCCGCCGTGGCCTCGTTGCTGCTCACGGCGGCCCTCGCCAGGCGTCTGCTGGGGGGTGACGGGGCCGGGTGGCTCGCCGCGGCCGTACTGGCGCTGACCCCCCTCTGGCTCGACTATGCCCACCTGGCCAGCCAGGACATGCCGCTGCTGGCCCTGGAGCTGCTGGGAATCCTGGCCCTGCTGCAGGCCGGCGACACCCCCAGGCGGCACTGGGCGTTCCTGGCCGGGGCCTGGATCGGACCGGCCTTCCTGATCAAGGGCTTCATGGTGGCGCTGCCGGTGCTGGCCCTGGTGCCCTTCGTCCTGCTGGAGCGCCGGCCCGTGCTGCGGCGGCCCGTCTTCTGGCTCGGCCTCACCCTGGGCTGGCTGCCGGTGGCGCTCTGGTTGGGCCTGAGTCTGGAGGTGCTCGGCCTGCCTGTGGTGGCGGGCCTGTGGCAGAAGCTGCTCTACCTCTCGGAGAGCGACGTCTACAGCGCCGGCCCCCTCTATTACCTGTGGAACCTGCCGGCCAACACCCTCCCCTGGAGCCTGTTCGCCCTGGAGGGCTGGCGCACCTGGCTGGTCGCACCGCTGGAGCGGGCCCGACGCCTGCTGCTGCTCCTCTATCCGTTGATGATGCTTCTCCTGCTCAGCGCCTTCCGCACCAAGACCCCCTACTACGGCTTGCAGCTCACCCCCTTCGTCGCCCTGGCGGCCACCGCCGGTCTGCGCTCCTGGAGCGCCGCAGCGGGCAGATCTGCCCGCTGGGCCGGCCTGGGCATCGGTGGGCTGGGACTGGCCCTGGTCCTGGCGGCGGCAGTGGTGCTCTCGCCAGGGGCCCCGGCGGGCCGACTCGTGGCCAATGCGGTGGCCAGCCTCTCGCCGGCTCCAGAGCAGTTCGCCCTGGCGGCAGGGGGCCTGGGCCTGGCCTGGGCCCTGGTGCCGTGGTGCCGCCGCCGCTCACGCCAACTGGGGGCCCTGCTGATCGGTCCCTGGCTGGCCCTCGTCCTGCTGGTGCAGTCAGGCCTGTTCACGGACAGAACCCCCCTGCAGCGCCAGGCCCTGGCGCGCCCTGAGGCGGCGGCGGCCCTGGCGGCCGGGCCGATCGGAGCCGTGGCCGGCGCCCCCCTGAGCGGCGACGAGCACGCGGGGTTGATCCTGGTGGCCCTGGCCAGCCCCAGGCTGATTCCCCGCATTGGAGCGCCGGAGCGGGTCCCCCCCGGGGAGCGGGTGTGGATCCGGCGCCAGGAGCTGCCGGCCGGATGGCCCGTGCGGCTGCAGGCCTCCGACCTGGAGCCCTGGGTGCTGGCCGAAGCGTCAGGGACGGGCCAATGAGGCTGTCAAGGCACCGGGATGGTTGGATCCTGCTGGGGCTGTGGCTGGCCGGCCTGCTCTTGGATGTCCTCTGGCTGCAGCGCCATGGCCAGCCGCCGGCCTGGGATCAGGGGGAACATCTGAGCCGTGCCCTGGGGGTCTGGCAGGTGCTGGGTGAGGCCGCGCCCTTTGATCCCCTCTGGTGGCAGCGGCTGTGGGCCGAAACCCCCACCTACCGGGGGCCCTTCACCTATCTGGTGACGGCACCGGTGTTCAGCCTGCTGGGGCCTGGGTATGGCAGCGCCATCCTCTCCAACAGCCTGTTCCAGGCCCTGCTGCTGGGGAGCCTGTACGGCCTGGGCCGCCTGGCCCACAGCCGGGCCGCCGGCCTCTGGGCCGCCTTTCTCTGCGGCGTCGCCCCGGCCCTGCTCAACCAGCGCAGTGACTATCTGATCGACTTCAGCCTCACGGCCGTGCTGACAGCCACCTGGTGGCTGCTGACCGTGCGGGTGCTGGCCCGCCCCCGACACCCCTGGCTCTGGAGTCTGGGTGGCGGCCTCGGCCTGGGCGCCGTCGTCCTGACACGCCCCACCGGCCTGGTGATGCTCTGGCTGCCCCTGCTGGCCCTGGCCTGGATCGCTCTGCTGGCCCCTGTTCAGCAGGGAAGGCCAGCCCGCCTGAGCCGCCTGGCCCAGCTGCTGCTCGCCGCCGCCGCCGCCACGGCCGTGGCCTGGCCCTGGTGGAGCCAGAACTGGCTGACGATCCTCTCCACCGTCAACAAGGCCCGCCAATGGGGGGTGCTGTACCAGGACGGCCTGGAGGCCAACACCCTGGCGGGCTGGCTGTTCTATCCCCGCCTGCTGCCCACGATGGCCGGAGCCACCCTGGTGGCGGTGGTGGTGGCGGGAGGGTTGCTGGGCCGGTGGCAGCAACGCGGCGCCCCTGCCAGCGCCCTGCCCTGGCCTCGGCTCGCCTGGTGGCTGAGCTTTCCGCTCGGGGCCCTGCTGCTGGCCACCCTGATGAGCACCAAGGACTTCCGCTTCGTGCTGCCCCTGGTTCCCCAGCTGTGTCTCGGTCTGGGGATCCTGCTGGCCTCGGCCACCGGTCGCTGGACGACCGGCTGGCGGCTGGCGGTGGTGGGGATCGGGGTCTGGGGGGCCCTGGCCAGCCAGTTCGCCCTGGCGGCCAATCCCACCGGGTTCCCGCCGCGGCCTCCCATCGCCGGCCCCCCCTGGCCCCTGGAGGCGATCGTGGCCACGATCCGCCAGCGCAGTCCGCATCAGCTCTCCACCCTGGCGGTGCTGCCCGACAGCCAGGGTCTGAATGCCTTCAACCTCGACGCCGAAGGGCGCCGCCAGGACTTCCGCGTCGCCGCCCGCCAGACCGTGGCCCCCGTCGACCAGCTCGGCGGGGACCTGGCCGGCTTCGACTGGTTCCTGCTCAAGGGGGGCGACCAGGGGGTGATGAGCGACGGGCGCCAGGCCGCCCTCGACGGGATGGTGCGCCGTTCGCCGGCGTTCCAGCCCGCCGGCCGCTGGCCCCTGCCCGACGGCAGCAGCGCCGAGCTCTTCGGGCGGCGGGACCTCAGCCTGGCGGTGACGCCGGTGGCCTGCGGGCCGGATCCCAGCCTCCAGCTGGATCTCAGCGTCGAGCCGCCCGCTCCCCTGCGGCCGGGCAGCGAGGCGGTGCTGGTGAGCCGTCTGCAGGGACCGGCGGATCAGCTGCGGGACGGCCTGCTGCTGCTCGACTGGCGGCCGGACTCCGGTGGCGCTGGCTTGCCGGCGTGGCGCCATGACCGCGGCATCGGCCAGGGGATGCTGCGCGCCAGCGGTCCCGGTTGCCTGGAGATCCGCGAACAGCTGGCCCTGGTGGTCCCGGCGGGGCTGCCCGACGGCTCCTACCGGCTGCGGGCCCGTGCCATCGATGCTCTGGGGCGGCCACTGGCCCTGCGAAGTTCACCGCTCCCGCTGACGGTGACGGCCGATGGCAGCGGCGGAGAGGGCGGAGCACCCCCGAACCGCGTCGACCAGCTGCTCGCCCTGGGGAGGTTGCTGCGCCGGGGTGAGCTGGATCTGCTGTTCCGGCAGGTGGGTCAGATCAACCAGCGCGATCCCCAGCAGATCTATCTCGCCCAGGGGGAGCGTCTGCTGCGGGCCCGGCTTCAGAAGACTCCCCCCGACGCCGGTGGGGGCGAACTGGAGGACCTCTATGGTCTGGCCCTGGCCCAGGCGCTGCAGCGGCACGCCGATGGGGCCGTTGACACCCTGCAGCGCATCGTGTCCCTCGAACCCACCAATCCCCATGCCCTGATGGCCCTCGGCTTCGTGCAGCTCTACCGCTTCCACCCCGGCCAGGCCCAGGTGGCACTCGATGCCGCCGCCCGGCTCGACCCCGGCAATCGCACCCTGCGGACCCTGCGGGCCGTGGCCAGCGGCCTGCGGCTGGACGTGGCCGGCACCCTGGCCCTGCTGCGATGAACGGCACGCTCAAGCCCGAGGGGCTGCAACGGTTCCACCGCCGCAACCGCGCCTACTACGAGGATCTGGACCGTCTGCACCAGGTCCTGGTCGCGCCGGGCCTGAGGGTGCTCGAGATTGGCTGCGGGCTGGGGGATCTGCTGGCCGCCACCCACCCAAGCCACGGGGTGGGCATCGAGCGCGACCCCGCCATCGCCGCCGCCGCCCGGGCGGCCCATCCCAACCTGCGGATCGTCTGCGCCGAAGCGGCGGCCATCGACCCGGAGGCGATCGGGGAGAGCGAGCCCTTCGATGTGATTCTTGTCGCCAACACCCTCAACACCCTTGAGGATGTGCAGGGGGTGATCGAGCGGCTGGCGGCGTTCTGCCATGACCGCACCCGGCTGGTGGTGAGTTTCCACAACTGGCTGTGGCAGCCCCTGCTGAAGACGGCTGAAACCCTGGGCCTGCGCCATCCCCAGCCCCCCGAGAGCTGGCTCACCCCCAGGGACGTGCAGAACCTGCTCGACCTGGCCGGCTGGGAGGTGCTCAAGCAGGGGCACCGCTGCCTGCTGCCGCGCCGGATTCCCCTGCTCGGCCCCCTGGCCAACCGCTGGCTGAGCCAGCTGCCCCTGCTGGAACAGTTCGGGCTCACCCACTGGCTGGTGGCCCGTCCCGCCACCCCGGCCCAGAGCCGGCCCAGTGTCAGCGTGGTGATCCCTGCCCGCAACGAAGCCGGCAACATCGCCGCCGCCATCGACCGCATGCCCCTGCTGGGGTCGGCCACCGAAGTGCTGTTCGTGGAAGGCCATTCCTCCGATGACACCTGGGCGGAGATCGAGCGGGTCTGCGCGGCCTACAGCGGCCCGCTGCAGCTGCGGGCCCTGCGCCAGAGCGGCCGCGGCAAGGCCGACGCCGTCTGGCTGGGCTTCGATCAGGCCGAGGGGGACGTGCTGATGATCCTGGATGCGGATCTCACCGTGCGTCCCGAAGACCTGCCCCGCTTCTACAAGGCCCTGGCCGAGGGCCGGGGGGAGTTCGTCAACGGCTGCCGGCTGGTGTATCCCCGCACCAGTGCCGCCATGCCGCCGCTGAACACGGCTGCCAACCGTTTCTTCGCTGCAGCCTTCTCCTGGTTGCTGCGCCAGCGGCTGAAGGACACCCTCTGCGGCACAAAGGTGATCTGGAAGGCGGACTACGAGCGCCTCAAGGCGGGGCGGGCTTACTTCGGCGACTTCGACCCCTTCGGTGATTTCGACCTGCTCTTCGGCGCCTCCAAGCTGAACCTCAAGATCGTGGAAGTGCCGGTGCGGTATCAGGAGCGCAGTTACGGCAGTTCGAACATCGCCCATGTGAAAGAGGGTCTGATCCTGGCGCGGATGTGTGTCTATGCGGCCCAGAAGCTGCGCTTCACGCCATGAGCGCGTGGCTCGTCGTGCCACGTCGGTGCCGGCGGCGGCGCCGCCGCAGCCGCCGATGAAAAAGCGCTGGTTCCTGGGCCTGGTGGCCACCCTGGTGCTCTATCTGGGGCTCAGCTTCTGGTTCGGCTTCGCCAACGTGATGCGCTCCCTGACGGCGCTGCCCTGGTGGTGCTGGCTCGTGGTGCCGGCGCTGGTGGCCTTGGGGTATCTGGTTCTGTTCCAGCGCTGGCAGTTCTACCTGAGGCAGCTGGGGCATCCCCTGCCCTGGCGTCCCAGCAGCCGGATCTACGCGGCCGGCCTTTCCCTGGTGGCCGCGCCGGGTCGCAGCGGTGAGGCCCTGCGCGGCCTGTGGCTGCAGCGTCGCCACGCCATCCCGATGCAGGTGGGCGTGGGGGTGACCCTGGCGGAGCGGGTGTCGGACCTGGCCGGAGCCCTGCTGGTGCTCGCCTGGGGGCTGGGGGGTCGCATTTTGCCAGCCCTGCTGGCCGCCGGCGGAACCCTGGCCATCGGCGCCTGGCTGCTGACCCACCCAGCCGCCCTGCGGCGCCTGGAGGCGTTCCTCGACCGGCTGCCGGCCCACCGGCGCTGGCGCGGTCTGACCCGGCTGCTGCGGGAAGCCCTCGGGGCGGTGAGCCGGCTGCGCCAACTGCTGCGGCCCTGGCCCTTGATGGTGGGCACCGCCCTGGCGGGCCTGGTGTGGCTGATCGAGGCGGCGGCTCTGATGGGCCTGCTCCAGCTGCTGGGGGATCCCCTGGTCCTGACCCAGGCCGCCGTGATCCGCACGGCGATGGCCCTTGGCGGCGTCCTCTCCTTCCTGCCGGCGGGGGTCGGCACCGCAGAGGCCACGGCCATCGGCCTGGCCGTGGCCTTCGGTGTCGATCGATCGGCAGCTCTGGCCGTCATCCTCGTGCTGCGGGTGTGCACCGTGCTGCTGCCCACGGCGGTGGGGGTGCTGGTGCTGGCCCGCCTCAGGGACGGAGGCCCGGGAGAGGCTGGCGACGGGGTGGGCGCGTGATCAAGGCCATCGACTCCCTGGCCCGAGGCCGCGCACCCGCCTTGGCCAATGGCTATCGGGCCGAGATCGACGGCCTGCGGGCCCTGGCTGTGGTGGCGGTGATCCTCAACCACATCGATGAGCGGCTCCTGCCCAGCGGCTATCTGGGGGTGGACGTCTTCTTCGTGATCTCGGGCTTCGTGATCACCGCCTCCCTCACCCGCCGCCCGGCCCACTCCCTGGGCGATCTGCTGCTCGGGTTCTACAGCCGCCGGCTGAAACGACTCGTGCCGGCGCTGCTGGTCTTCGTGGTGGTGGTGGGGCTGCTGGCCTGCCTGGTGATCCCCCGTCCCCATACGGCCCTGCGCACGGGGATCAGCGCCCTGTTCGGCTTCTCCAACATCTACCTGCATGGGCAGGCCACCGATTACTTCGGCACCGCCACCAAACTCAACCCGTTCACCCACACCTGGTCGCTGGGGGTGGAGGAGCAGTACTACCTCTTCTTCCCTGTGGTGGCCTGGTTGACGGGCTTCGCCCGCCCCGGTGCCGGCGGCCATCGGAACCTGTTCGCCGTGATGGGGGTGGCCTCGCTGGCGTCCCTGATCGCTTTCATTCAGCTGTATCCCAGCCAGCAGGCTGCCGCCTACTTCCTGATGCCGCCAAGGCTCTGGGAGATGGGGGCCGGATGCCTGCTGTTCTGCGCCGGCGGCGTCTGGCCGGCGGCGGCCCGGGGGCTTGGCCGCCTGCCGCCTTTGGCTCCGGCCCTCGGCCTGGTGGGCGTGATGCTCCTGCCCCTGAGCTGGGCGATCGCGGCCACGGTCGCCGCCGTGGTGTTCACCACGCTGCTGATCGCCAGCCTGCGGGAGGGCACCGCGGCCTATCGGCTGTTCAGCCTGCCGGCGCTGGTGGGGGTGGGGCTGATCTCCTACTCCCTCTACCTCTGGCACTGGGGTGTGCTGTCCCTGAGCCGCTGGACCATCGGCCTGCACTGGTGGTCGCTGCCGTTCCAGATCGCCCTGATCGTGGGTCTCTCGCTGGCCTCCTACCGCTGGGTGGAACGGCCGCTGAGGCAGGCCTCCTGGGCACCCCGACGCAGGGGAACGATCGCCGTTGGAGTGGGCAGCCTGGCGGCCGGGGCGGGCCTGCTGATCGGGGTCGACAACCTGCCCCCGTTCAGCCTCTACGCGGGCCGCAACCCGATTCCGGCCGGCATGGGGGTGGAATCGCTCGTTGATCCCTATCGGGTGGCCGGCACCGCCGGAACCTGGCAAGGCTCCCCGTGCGTGCTGGCCAACGCGGCCGATGCCGACAAGCGCATGTCCATCGAGGCCTGCACCCTCGGGGACTTCGCCACGGCCCGTCGCCGGGTGTTGGTGGTGGGCAATTCCTTCTCGGCTTCCTTCGCCGAAGCTTTCGACGACCTGGTGGCCAACGATGACTTCGCCGTGACGGTCACCTCGGCCTGGGCCGCCTCACCGGTGGGCAGCTTCGTCGACCTGGGCGGCGCGGGCCCCTTTGCCGCCATCAACCGGGCCTACTGGAACCGGGTGGTGCCGGAGCTCGTCGACCGGCTCCGCCCGGGCGACTGGGTGTTTCTCGTCAATGACATGGTGATGTTCTCGCCGCCCAGCCAGGGGCCAGGCAACCGCCTGATCCTGCAGACCCTTGAGGTGGGCCTGGGCGACTTCTCGGCCGACCTGGCGCGGCGCGGCGTGCGCCTGGCGGTGCTCCATGGCCTGCCCTTCGCGCGGGAGGCGAACTGCCATCCGGCCAGCGCCGTGCCGCAGTGGTTCTCGCCTTTCGGTGGCCCCTGCCTGATGCCGGGCCGGGCCGAGTCCCTGAAGCGCCGGAAGCCCTTCGACAACCTGCTCAAGGAACTCGAGAACCGGGGAACGCTGCAGGTGGTGGATCTCTTCGACCTCTTCTGCCCCGAAGGCGCTTGCACCTACCGTTCCGCCGATGGGCAGATTCTTTACCGGGACGAGCATTCCCATCCCTCGAAGCAGGCGGTGCGGCTCGCCGCCCCGGTGATCCGTCGGGTGCTGACGTCGGCACCGAGAGCACCAAGCCCCCCATGAACGATGCCCCCGACACCGTGTTCTCCAGGAGAACCTGGGGAAAACAATGTCGGGGGCTCTCGCCGGGTCCGCTCTGGCGCGGAACCGATGGATCAGGAGTCAGCAGCCGTGATCAGCCGGCATTCTCCGCGATCAGCAGACCCTGAATGGGACAACTTGGGGACATGGACACCTCCTCCTGTGGGTTGGATGCCAGCCGGCGACGCCTTCGGGACGGATGGGAACGGTCAACGGGAAAACCCCGAAGCCGCCGCCAAGATCGTCGCCACGCCACTGCTGACAGGACCTGGGAATCATAACGACTTTTTGCACCCTCTCACCTGCAAATCCGGCGGGGTGGATCGGATGAGCTGGCAACAACCTGGCCGGAGAGGCCCACGGCATGGGGCCTCCAGTGCATCGGTACGACCCTGGCCTTCTGCGGCAACGGCCTCGCCACTGGCCTTGAGCTTGAGAGAGACATCGAAAGCCATCAATTCATGGCCGGGATACATGGTTCCGGTAGGTTTCAGCTCTCGCGCCCTTCCCCAGTCGCTCCTTTGCTGATGCCATCCGCCCTTGCGTCCATGGCCAATCAACTGGCGATGATCATCGTATTCGTCCTGTTCAGCTTTGGTCTGCTCACAGCAACAAGACTGAAGACAAGGTTCAGAGCCAGCCTCGATGCTCCTCAAGGCATGGTCTTCGAGGAGCGCAATGACGGCCTTGACCTGTTGGCCGGCATGCTCGCTTTTGGTGTGGGGTGCAACATCCTGTTGATCCTGCCGGCCGTGGTGGAGCTGGTGAGCGGATCTGGCGGACGGCCGATCCTGCTCTTCCATCGGTTCTGCAGCGGCCTCACCACGGCAGCGGCGCTGGCGCTGGCGCTCCTTGGAGGCCTGGCCCTGCTGCAGAGAAGCCGGTGGCCTGGCCTGAGGCCTTTCCGCTCCTTTGCCGCGCCACTGGCTTCACGCTTGGTGCCCAAGGAAATCAGCCGCGTCGATGGGGCAACCCTGCGCGTGCTGGTCTTCGTGCCAGCCATTGTCCTTCTATCCGCTCCCAGATTAGGCTTGCAATATGATACTGGGCTTTATCATTTACCCTCCCTGCTTCATTTCCAGGCGTTCGGCCCCGAGGTTGGCCTCGCCAATTTTCATTTCAGCTTCGGCTTTTTCAACCTGCAACAGTTCGCCCAGGTCTCGCTGCAGAACCTGAGTCCTTCAAGATTCCTTCTCTCTCCCTCTCTGAACCTCATCTTCCTTGAGGCCTTCATTCTTACGGTCCTGTCCAGCCTTTCATCAATACAAAAGCCAGGGACACGAAATGGATCCAGAAAGACAACAACGAGAGCCCTTCTATACCTTGGCTCGGGGCTCATCTTTGGCATTCAGTCACTGAACTCACTGGTGTCTTTTGATGCAGATTTTGCAGTTTCAATGACAACATTGATGCTGGTGTACAGCCTCTACTTCTACTGTCCTGGCGAGCGGCGAACCCAGGCTCTGGCCCTTGCCTTGTTTCTGCCACTGTTGAAACTCTCCGGGGTCCTGGGCCTCGTCCTGATTCTCCTTCTGGAGGTTCTGCATCAGGCGCCCGGGCTCAAACTCCTTCGCCCTTCAGGAGTCTTTGGCGTCGTCGGCCTCTGCCGGCAGGAACTCATCACGAGACGAACCCTGGTCGGCACTGTTCTGTTGGCCTATGTCTCGATGGCGGCGACGAACCTGATCACCTCCGGCTACCTCGTCTTCCCCATTCCCTTCACCGGTCCGTGGGGAGAGCATGCGGTTCCCTTGGCTTCAACCAAGTTCATCAGGAGTGCGCTGGTCACCAATTATGCCAGGTTCGACGATAACGGTTCACTGTCAGCAAGCCTCTATCCAAAACATCTTTCACTCTCAGATTGGCTGCCAAGATTCCTGGCTTCACCCAGGGGACAGCTGATGACATTCTGGATTGTTTCCACCGTCGCACTGTTCCTGGTCTTCGCAGTGCTGGCCATCGCCAGCAGGCGCCTGAGTCGTGAACGAAGACTCCTGCATCTCAGCATCTGCCTCCTGCCCATTACGTTGCTTGCCTTGCTGGTGCTACCCCCAAATCCACGATTTTTCCCCTGGATCGGCGCTCTGATCGGCTTTGAATTCACCGAACTTGTCATACTCTATCCCCTGATCTCCTTGCTGGCATCAATGCTGTTGATGTCTCTGCTGAGCGCCCGATTCCAGCGGTCGCTTCTGAAGTCGACCGGTTCTGAATTTTACTCTGTCAGGTTTCTTCCCGACAACCGACTTCATGGATGGCACGCAAGACAGGAACCTACTGCTGATTCCAAGGGAATTCCGGTTCGCTCTCCCCGAAAGGACAAGTGCTGGTCGATTCAACCTCCTTGCACCCCTTACCTCCCATCCGCTGAAGGAAAATCCAAACCAACAACAGCGTGGTGATCAGCAGGATGGATGATTAAGGCGTGGATTGGTTGGCGAAAGACGTGAGAGTGAGCCAACAGGACACAAAAAAGTGCCCTCCGAAGAGGGCACCAGATCAAACGAAAATGGAACAACTGAACGGCAGGCTCAAAGGGCGTTGCCGCGGGGCAGAACCTCTTCAGGGAAGATGAAGTTTTCGTGCGGTTGGTCGGCAGGCGCCATCCAGGCACGCAGACCTTCGTTGAGCAGAATGTTCTTGGTGTAGAACGTTTCGAATTCAGGATCCTCCG
>JAESGA010000054.1_pt1 | contig 56103 bp, 54 predicted proteins | sample 9269521 | NCBI WGS metagenome assembly JAESGA01 (sample SAMN14514842, study PRJNA621658) | algae metagenome | isolation source: Aphanothece saxicola GSE-SYN-MK-01-06B and co-occurring heterotrophs from... | place: USA: Grand Staircase Escalante National Monument, Utah | collected 2006-04-15 | reverse complement strand
GGCAGCGGCCGGGTGTTCCTGAAGCTGCCCGTCAACGCCCTGTGATGACCGACGCCAGGCAGCCCAGCCGCCTTGCCCCGGCGTGCACAGGCCGCGTGCAGGCCGGCCCGCGCCAGCGCGAAGGGATACCTGCGCTGAGATCGGCAGCGTGACATGAGCGCGCGCCTGAGTTCCCTGATGCACATCAACAGCCAGCCCAGGGGTGGCCGGTTGCGACGGCAAGGTTGCGCGGGCCGCTTCAGAGTTGCTCCTCCAGCGGCAGGTGCCGGACCACCCAGGCCAGTGCCCGTCGCCACCACCCGGCCGAAGGCTCCCGGCGCAGCATGACCGGCGCGGCGGCTTCGCCATCGCGCCAGCGCAGCCCTCCATCCTGCCAGACCACCTGCCAGCTCAGTGTGGCATCGGCCAGCCGCGCGTGCTCCGCCGCCACATCCCGTGCCACCGCATCATGCTGCACGAAGGCGCCCATTTCCGTGTTGAGCGCCGCCGAGCGCGGATCGAGGTTGAAGGAGCCGACGAAGGCGCGCGCGCCGTCCACCGCGAAGGCCTTGGTGTGCAGCGCCGCGCCGCGCGAGCCAAGCAGGCTCGCATGCTCGTCGTGCGATCGAGGCTTCAGCTCGAACAGTTCCACGCCTGCTTCGAGCAGCGCGGGACGGTACTTCGCGTAGCCGCCATGCACGGCCACCACATCGGTGGCCGCGAGCGAGTTTGTCACCACCGCGACACGCACGCCGCGCGCGCGAAGGCCCCGCAACAACGCGAGGCCGGCCCGCCCGGGCACGAAATAAGGCGAGATCAGCAGGACCTCCCGCTGCGCGAGGCGAAGCGCATCGGCGATCTCGGCGGCGATACCGCCCGCGGCGCGGGCGCGCTTGCGTGCGCCGAGGCCGCGCTTCGCCTTCTCGGGCGGGTCGGCCACGATCTGCACGGCGCCCGGGCGCACCGGCGTGAGAGCGTGGCGGATGTGCTCCAGCGGCTGCCGGGAGAGCGGGGCAAGCAGCGCCTGCGCCCCCGGCAGGGTTTGGGCATCGGCCAGCGCCCGCTGCAGCGCCGGCAGGCCACCCTGGGATTCGGCCGTCGCGGCGACCTCGGCCGCGGGTCGGGCCAGCGGGCTGGCCCAGTAGCGGTTGAACACCACAAGCGCCTGCGCCGCAGCGCGCCCCGCGATCACCAGGTCGAGGTCGCGGAAGCTGACCGTGCCTGCGGTCCCGAGGCCGAAATACTCGTCCCCGAGGTTCCGCCCACCCACCACCGCGAGGCAGCCATCAGCGATCCAGGCCTTGTTGTGCATGCGCCGGTTCAGGTGCCAGCCACCAAAGGCCAGTTCGAGCGGAAAGCCGAGCCGGCCGAACATCCGCCAGCGCGTCCCGTTGAACAGCCGGACCTGGATGTGCGGATGGCCGTCGAGCGCCGCCAGCATGCGCTCGCGCCCCGGCGCATAGACATCGTCCAGCAGCAGCCGCACCGACACGCCTCGCTCCGCCGCGCGCAGCACTTCCTGGGCAAGCAGCCGCCCGGTGACGTCGCCGCGCCACATGTAGTACTGGACGTCGAGGCTGCGCCCCGCACTGCGGGCGCTGTCGGCGCGGACGGCGAATGCGGCGGCGGCATCAGACACCAGGGCGACGGCGTCGTGCTGCGCCTGGCCTGCGGGGAACCTCGCAAGCTCTGCCCGCAACCCGTGTTCAAGCGGTGAGCCGGTGCCGCCTGTCGGGCTTTCGGTCGGGCGCATCGGGCTGCTGCACCGCGCGCTCAGGCCGCGCGGGGCAGGGCCTGCTCGGCCTGGGCGATCTGCACCCAGGCAGTAAGCGGAAGATGGTCCGAGGCTATGCGCGCGAGCGGGCTGTCATGCGCCCTCACATCCGCAACCAACCCCTGCGGCAACCCGAGGATTCGGTCGAGCGCGAGCACGGGCAGCGCCGCCGGGAAGCTGGCCGGCGATGCGGGATGCGGGCCGAACAGCGGTTCCAGCGCGCGCAGGGAGGATTGCGCGCCGGGATGCCATTCATTGAGGTCGCCCAGCAGCAGCGTCGGCATCGGCTCGCCGGCGGTGATGGCTTCCAGGATGGCCCTCGCCTGGCGGGTCCGACTGCGTCGCAGCAGGCCGAGATGCGCCGCGATCACCCGCAGAGGGCCTGTGGGCAGGTCGAGTTCCGCCAGCACGGCGCCGCGCGGCTCAGCGCCGGGCAGGCGCAGGCGGTGAACCCGCGCCGCGGTACCGGGACGGACCAGCAACGCATTTCCATGCCAGCCATGGCCGTCCGGTACGTCCGAGACGCGCAGCGGCACCAAGCCGCAGGCATGTTCGATGGCCGCCATGTCGAGCAGGCCGGTACGACGGCCGAAGCGCTTGTCGACCTCCTGCAGGGCGACGATGTCGGCGCCGAGCTCCGCGATGACTGCGGCCGAGCGGTCGGGGTCGAAGCGCCGATCCGCGCCCACGCATTTGTGTAGGTTCCAGGACGCAACGCGCAGGTCATTGGCGCCCGGCACGGCTGCCCGCGGCGTTGTGCCGTGCAGGCCAGCCGCAGGGCGGAGCTCATCCAGGAGGCTGCGGACGCGCCGCGCAAGGCGCGGGAAGCGCGGCTCGCGGAGCGAAGGCGGATGACCGAAGCGCATCAGCGTCATTGGCGGGTCTTTGGCAGGTTGAAGGATGATTGAGGCGCGATTGCCGAGGTCGTCATCTTGGGTGGGCGAGTTGCGCGTCCAATACCAGATCTGCCCGCAGCCCCGCAGAGATGAAGCGTCAGCCATGCGGAACCGGAGGATCGCAGCTGGTCGGGCTTGCGCCGCTGCTGCCGTGCAAATGTGCGCGCCGCAGTGGCGTTCCTGCCTTGCCATCGCTCGGCCAGCGCCGCACGATCGCGCCGTTCGCCCCGCAATTCCGCGAGCCAGCGCACCCGCATCCCAGTAGGCCCCGAAACACAATGGCCGAAGCCGAGCAACCCAACGACCGATCAGCAGGGTGCCACGCCTGCATGCGCTGCAGGCTCAGGCTGCTCCTGATCGCCCTCGCCCTGGCCGCGGGTGCGTTTCTGGCGTGGCAGACGGCCGGGACGCTGCTGATGATCTTCGGCGGATTGCTCCTCGCGGCGCTGCTCGATGCCGCGACGCGCGGGCTTCAGCATCTGCTTCCGCTGGGTCGCGGCGCGTGCTTCGCAATCGTCTGCAGCGTGTCCGCTGGCGTGATCCTGATGGGCATCGCCTGGGGCGGGTACACGATCGTCCAGGAATGGGACGAGTTGCATCGCGTGCTCACCAGCCAGTTGAAGAACATCGGGAACCGACTTGCGGATATGGGGGTACAGACGCCAGGTCCGCGCGGGGGACGCATCACCGACGAGCAGATCGCCAGTGTTCTCCTGCCGGATCCCGCAGGCCTTTTTGGCCAGGCGCGCTCCGCGCTCGGCACCGCGGGCGATGTCCTCCTCACGCTCTTCATCGGCTTCTTTGTCGGCCTCAATCCCGCCGCGTATCGACGCGGCCTGGCGAGTCTCATTCCGCGCAACCGCCGCGACCTTGTGCTCGACGTTGTCGATGACATGGCCGATACGCTCCGGTGGTGGCTCGTCGGCCAGGTGATCACGATCGTCTTAGTCGCCGTTTCGATCGCGCTCGCGCTGATGGCATTGGGCACGCCAGGCGCCCTGGTGCTCGGTTTGCTGGCGGGCCTCCTCAACTTCATCCCCTACCTCGGCTCCTTTCTCGGCGCCGTTCCGATCGCGATCGCCGCCTCCTCGCAGGGGGGCACGATGGTCGCCTGGGTGATGGCGATCTATCTTCTGATCCAGATCGTCGAAGGCTATGTGCTCACGCCGCTCGTTGAACGGCGCATGGTGCATATTCAGCCGGCGCACGCGCTCGGCATGCAGATGCTGATGGGAACGTTGTTCGGCGCAATCGGGATCGCGCTGGCGGCTCCGCTTCAGGCGGTGCTCCGGGTGGCGATCATGCGCGGTACGGCGGGTGACGCGGACCGGGCCTGAGGATTACCGCGCCGAACGTCCTGCGCGACGCCGAACATACTGGCCTGCCCGTCGGCGTGCTGATTTGGGCCTCTTTGCTCCGCCGCGGGTGGCTCGAGACGGGGCTCGTGATGCTCCGGTTCCGTGGCTGCCAAGGCAATGCGTGTGGCCTCGGCGGGTGTGAAGCCGCCATGCGGTCGCCCGAGGTTGCAGTCGTCGCGCAGGCGCCCGATGACGCTCTCGACGAGCCCGTTCTGCTGCGGATTGCCCGGGGCGATGTCGTGCCAGTCCACGTCGTGCTGCTGGCACCATCCGAGGATCGCCCTGCTCGCCAGCTCCGTGCCGTTGTCGCTCACCACGAGCAGCTGCCGCCCGTGGGCGGTCATGATGCCCGCAACGTCCCGAGCGAAACGCCCCTGCGCCACCGCCGATCGCCGCGCCGCGGGCGTCACCGCATTCTTGCGGTCACACCCCGCAGCACCGCGACAACCAGCATCGCCTCTGCCAGGCGCTTCTCCAGGCGGGCTTTCGCGTCCTCGCGCGCCTCGAGCCTGCGCGCCTGGGATACCTCCGCACCGCCATACTGGGCCTTCCAGGCGTAGAAGGTGGCGCTGCTGACGCCGTGCCTGCGGCAGATCTTCGCAGTCGCGATCCGCGCCGTCTGCTCACGCAGAAGCGCGATGATCGGCTCCCCGCCGAACCTCGACCGCTGCATCCGTCGGTCCCTCCGTTGGGCCGGACCCTGGCCATTTCCGGAGGAGATCTCGGGGCTCAGGGTGCTGCAGCCGGGACGTGATGTTCTTGATGGGTAGTTCGCCCCCCGGGACGATGTCCCGAGCCTTGCAGAAGGCGGGCCTGTCCATCAGCATGTGGCGGAAACACCCTGCAGCTTCTCGGGCCGCAGGGTCAGCGCCGCCTCCGTCTTCCAGGGGCTCGTCTTGCCGCGCATGGCGCCGGATCGCTGGATCGCTGGATCGGAGCCGCGGCGGGTATGGTCGGATATCCGTTCATCAACTCCCTGATCACACTCGGCATTTTGGGTGTTCGTCTGAAGCAGTCTGACAAGCTGCGCATCCGGCAATCCGAAACAGCGCCGGTTCGCCATGGCAAGGCAGTGGTCGCAGTGCCCGTGAGTTCGGCGATCCAGGCGAGGTGCACGGCGATGCCGCCCCCCGCCGTTGCCGCAAGGCTGCTTGACCACCACGCCACGCGTCATGCACCGTTGCAGCCAAGAACGAGTCCGACGCCGGGCGCGGCATTACGCCGTGCCCTCGCGGGCAATAGGGCCGCAACCGGCCCGGGTGGAGAGGAAGCGCAGCATGGTCATGCAGGCCCATTGGTCCCGACGTTCCCTGCTCGCGGGGGCGTCGGCGCTACCGCTGGTCGGCATCGGCCGCGGTGCCCGCGCGGCGGTGGAATACCGCCTGACGCATCCGGCCGACCCGACGCATCCCGTCCATGTCGAGGCCGAAGGCATGGCGCGCCGGATCGAGGAGCGGACGCGCGGCGAGGTGCGGATCCGCATCTTCCCCAACAACGCGCTCGGCTCGCCGGTCGAGACGGCGCAGCAGACCAGGCTCGGCGCGATCGACCTGATCCTGGCCAACCCGGCCAACCTCGAGCCGATCTCGCGCACCATCGGCGTGATCAACATCCCCTACCAGTTCGATAGCTGGGAGCATGCGCATCGCACGCTGGATACGACCGGGCGCGACTGGCTCTCGCAGCAGTTCCGCTCCGCGGGCTTCCACTGGGTCGCGAATTTCGAGTGGGGCTTCCGTGCCTTCACCAACAGCCGCCGCCCGGTGAACACGCCGGCCGACATCCAGGGCCTGCGCGTGCGCGTGCCGCCCGAACTCGCAATCCGCGCGGCCTTCGAGGCGCTCGGCGCCAGCATCCAGACCATCGCCTTCCAGGAGGTCTACCTGGCGCTGTCGAACCGCACCGTGGACGGGCAGGACAACCCCGTCGCCACCGTCTTCGCGGCGAAGTTCTTCGAGGTGCAGAGCCACCTGGCGCTGACGCGCCACATCTACGCGCCCATCGTCCTCCTCTCCAACCCGCGCGCCTGGGGCCGCATGAACGGCGACCAGCAGGCGGTGGTGACGGAGGAGGCGGTGCGCGCCGGCGCCGCCGCGCGCCGGGCGGTGCGCACGCAGGAGGAGGACTACATCGCCCAGATGCAGCGCGCCGGCGTGCAGGTGACGCGCCCCGAGGTCGGGCCCTTCCGCGACCGGATGGGGCCGGCCTACGACCAGCTGCGTCGCGCCCTGGGCGAACAGGTCTGGAGCAACTGGGAAGGCATGGTGAACGCCGCGCGACGAGCCGCGTGAGCATCCGGCTGGTCCCGCGCGCGGGGCCCGGCGCATGCTGATCGGCGGCGTCCTGCTCGCGGTCTGCGGGCTGATCCTGTACGGCGTCCCGGTTGCGATCGTGCTTGGCGGCATCGCGGCTGCGCTGATGTGGATCACCACCGGGCCCGACCTGCTGGTGATCCTGATCCAGAGGATGTACGCGGCGACCACCTCCTTCCCGCTGCTCGCCGTGCCCTTCTTCATCCTGGCCGGGAACCTGATGAACACCGGCGGCATGACGGAGCGGATCTTCGCCGTCGCGCATCTGATGGTGGGGAAGATCCGCGGCGGGCTCGGCCATGTGAACGTGCTCGCCTCGATGCTGTTCGCGGGCATGTCGGGCTCGGCGGTGGCGGATGCCGCGGGGCTCGGCGTGGTGGAGATCCGCGCGATGACGAAGGCGGGCTACAGCGCTCGCTTCGCCGCGACCATCACCGCCGTCTCCTCGACCATCGGGCCGATCATCCCGCCCTCCATCCCCTTCGTCATCTACGGCAGCCTGGCGAATGTCTCGGTGGGTGCGCTGTTTCTGGCGGGGCTCGTGCCCGGGGTGCTGATGGGCCTCGCGCTGATGGCCATCATCGCCGTGGTGGCGCGGCGGCGGAACCTGCCGGTGGCGGAGGCGCGCCCGCCGCTGCCGGAATCGTGGCGCATCCTGCGCGCGGCCCTGCCCGCGCTCGCCATGCCGCCGCTGGTGCTGGGCGGCATCTTCGGAGGCGTCGTCACGCCGACCGAGGCCGCCGTGGTCGCAGCCGGCTACGCTTTCCTGCTCGGCCGCTTCTTCTACGGTGAGCTCAGGATGGCCGAGGTGCCGGAGATCCTGTGGCAATCCGGCCGGCAGACCGCGCAGGTGATGCTGATCATCGCCGCCGCCGCGCCCTTCGGCTGGGTGCTGATCCAGCAGGAGATCCCGAACGCCGTCATGGCGACGCTGTTCGGCCTGTCGAGCGAGCCCTGGGTAATCCTGCTGGTCATCAACATCGTGCTGCTCGTGCTCGGCATGTTCATCGAGGGCATCGCGATCCTGATCATCGCCTTCCCCGTGCTGCTGCCGATCATGACGCAGCTTGGCGTGGACCCGGTGCATTTCGGGGTCGTCGTCGTGCTGAACATCATGATCGGCCTGGTCACGCCGCCGGTCGGCATGTGCCTCTACGTCGTCTCCGAGGTCGGCAAGGTCCCGATCGGTGAGATCGTGGCCGAGATGTGGCCCTATGTCATCGCGCTCATCGCGGTGCTGATGCTGGTCACCTACGTGCCAGCGCTCTCGCTCTGGCTGCCGCACGCCTTCGGCTTCGGGCTGGTGCGATGAGCGGCCTGCTCGCGGCGCTCGACCGCGCGGTGGCGGCGATCTGCCGGCTCGGCGTGATCCTCGCGATGCTCGGGCTGTTCTTCCTGCTGCTGCTCGGCGTCATCGGCCGCAGCGTGCCGGCGCTGTCGGTCTCGGGATACGACGAGATTGTCGAGTTGCTGGTGGTGTGGCTGACCATGCTCGGCGCGGTCGCGCTGTGGCGGGAGGGCGCGCTGTATCGCGTCGCCTCGCTCGAGGCGCTGCTGCCGCGGGGCTTGCGCCGCGCGCTCGCGATCGCGCAGCAGGCCATCATGCTGGGCTTCGCGCTGATCCTGGTCTGGTTCGGCACGGTCTTCCTGGTTGATTCGGCCGAGACCGCGCCCTTCCTCGGCTGGGACCGCGCCTGGTGGTATGCCGCGATGCCGATCGCAGGCGTCCCGATGGCGGTCTACAGCCTTGCGGGCATCTGGCGCGTGCTGCGCGGCGAACGGCGCGCGCTCGCCGAGGGCGGCTCGCTGATCGCCTGAGCGCGCGGCGCGTCCGAGTGTGGAAGGAGGCATCCATGGGCAAGCGGCTGGACGGCAGGGTGGCGATCGTCACCGGTGGCGCGGGCGGCATCGGCGCCGCGACGGGACGGCTCTTCTGCGAGGAGGGCGCGCGCGTCGTGCTGGTGGACCGCGACGCCGCGGCGATGGGCGCGGTCGCGGCGGAGATCCGCGCAGGCGTGCCGGGTGCCGCGCTGCTTGACCTCGTGCTCGACACGGCGGAGGAGGGCGCGCCGGAGCGCATCGTCGCGGAGGCGCGCCGCGCCTTCGGGGCGGTGGAGATCCTGGTCAACAACGCCGGCATCCGCGCCTATGAGCCGCTGGCCGAGGCGACGGCGGAGACCTGGCAGAACATCCTGGCAGTCAACCTGCTGAGCCACGCGCATCTGACGCGCGCGTCGCTGCCCAACCTGCGCGCCTCGGGCCACGGCACGATCATCAACATCGCCTCGACGCATGCGGTCAACCCGCGATCAGGCATGGGGCAGTATGACGCGACGAAGGCCGCCATCCTTTCGCTCACGCGCACGCTCGCCTTCGAGGAGGCGGCGCACGGCGTGCGGGTGAACGCAATCTGCCCTGGACTGACGCTGACGCCCTTCCACGTCCGCCGCCTCGGCCGCGAGCGGGAGGATCTTGCCGCCGAGCGCGTCGACAACTGTCTCATGCGGCGCTGGGCGGACCCGCGCGAGATCGCCTTCCCGATCCTATGGCTGGCGTCGGACGAGGCGTCCTACGTCACCGGCGCCACCTTGATGGTGGATGGCGGGCAGAAGGTGCTCTGACAGCGGATCGCGGATCTTGGGTGGCGCCTTGATCCTGCTCGCGGGGGGGGCGCTGCCCGCATGTCGCGCAGGTCAAGCCCATGCGCCGCTTGAACATCGCCGGGCGCCCGAGACGGGGCCGGGGCCGTGAAGCGGTTGCCGCGATACGCCTCGGCGCTCAGCGTCCATCGAGGCGATAGGTCTCCGCCGCCGTGCCGTGAAACAGCCGGAGCCGGTCGGCGCGGGGCAGCCCAGCCGTGATGGCGCGCATGCCCGACAGGATTTCGGCGAAGCCGGCGACAAGGCCGTCCACCGGGTAGTTGCTGGCCCACATGCAGCGCGCGGCGCCGAAGAGCTTCACGGCTTCCAGCACGACCCACCCGTTGAGCTCCGGCGTCCAGCGCTGCCCCGGGACGCAGATGCCGGAAAGCTTCACGCGGATGTTCGGCGCATCGGAGAGGCGCGCCATCGCGTCCCGCCAGCCGGCGAGCCCCGCGGCGCTGCGGTCCGCTGGCAGGCCGAGGTGGTTAAGCACGATCAATGTTCCCGGGAAGTCGCGCGCAAGTTCCAGCGCGTCGGCCAGGTGCCACCATGGCGTCTGTAGCTCGAAGAAAAGCCGGCTGTCGGCCAGCGCGCGATAGCCGGCCCGCCACAGCGGACAGCGCATCGAGCCGGGGATCCGATGTGCCGTGTCGTATTCGGCCGGCGAAGCTACGCCGCGGGGCTTGTGGCGCAGGCTGCGGACCAACGGGAAGGCCGCCTGCGCGCGGATCAGCGCGGCGGCGGCGGTGTGGTCGAGGAAGACGGCGCCAGCCATGGCGTGCGGCAGTCCATCGCGCGCCGCGACCTCGTGCACCCAGCGCGTTTCGCGCAGCGGGTCGGCGGGGTCGTGCTCGGCTTCCATGTAGACCGTGGCGACGATGTTCTGCCCGGCGGCATCGCGGCGGTAGTCGGCCGGCATGTAGGTGCGGCGGAGCGGGCGGCTGTCGCCGTAGCGGAAGGGCGGCGGCGGTTCCTCGGCCAGCCAGGGATGGTGGTTCGCGGCCAGGTCCCAGATGTGATGGTGCGCGTCGATCACCGGCAGGTCGGCGTCGTCGCCGGTTTCGAGGAAGCGCGCGGGCGTGGGCTGCATCGGATGGCTCACTGATCGGGGCGGTAGAGGCGCAGGATGGCGGCGCTGTCAGTCATCGCATTGCCCTGTGCGACGAATTCTTCCTGCCGCCGCGTGGCCGCTTCCACCACGGGCAGGCGCTGGCCCAGCGCCTCGGCGCAGGACTGCACGGCCTGCATGTCCTTCAGCAACTGGCGCGCATAGCCGATCGGCTGGTCGAAGCGCCGCTGCTGCATGTGCGGCCAGAGACGGCGCAGCAACTCGCCATCCGCGAAGCCGCCGGCGAGGCATTCGGGCACTGCGGCCGCATCGATGCCGGCGGCCTCCGCGAGCGCAAGCGCCTCTGCCATCACGACGAAGCCCGTGCCGACGATGGCCTGGTTGATCAGCTTCGTCGTCTGCCCCGCGCCGACCGGCCCCATGCGCGTGACATTCGCGGCGAGGTCGCGCAGCACGGGCAGGGCGGCGGCGATGTCCGCTTCGTCACCGCCGGCCATGACGGCGAGCGTCCCCGCGCGCGCGGCGGCAGGCCCGCCGGAAACCGGCGCATCGACCCAGCCCATCCCCGCCGCGGCGCGCAGCATCGCGGCCATGGTGCGCGTTGCGTCGGGATCGGCGGTGGAAAGATCGACCAGCACGCGCGCTGGCGTGCCGCGTGCCCGCGCCACGCCCTGCGGCCCGAGCACGACGTTCCGCACGGCCTCCGCGTGCAGCACGCAGGTCAGCACCATCTCGCTGGCCGCCGCCACATCCGCGGGGCTGCCCGCCGCCACCGCGCCGTGCGGCACGACGGTGCCGAGCCGTTCGGGCTCCAGGTTCCAGACGGTGACGGCGTGGCCGCGTTCCAGCAGGCGGCGCACCATCGCCTCGCCCATCAGCCCGATGCCGATGAAGCCGATGCGCATCGCGGGTATCAGGCGGCGCGGCGGCGCATGGTGCGCACCAGCCAGCGCGCCACCGGCCAGAGCCATACCACCAGCGTGAAGATCGCGAGCGCCGTCGCGACGGGCCGTTCGAAGAAGCGGGTGACGTCGCCCTGCACCTTGATGAGCGAGGTCATCAGATGTTCCTCCACCAGCCGCCCCATCACCATGCCGAGCACGGCAGGCCCCACTGGGTAGCCATTCTCCTCCATCCAGTAGCCGACCACGCCGCAGACCAGCATCACGCCGATGCCGAACAGGCTGTTGTCCACCGAATAGGCGCCGAGACAGGCGAACAGCAGCAGCGGCGCCATCAGCGCCTTGCGCGGCAGGCGCAGGATCGGGATTGCCGCGCGGATCGCCAGCCAGCCGAGCGGGATCATCAGCAGATTGGCGACGAAGAAGGCCATGAACACCGCGTAGAGCACATGCGCGTTCTCGAGGAAGATGGAGGGACCGGGCGTCACGTTCTTCATGTAGAGTACGGCGATCGCGATGGCGGTGATCGTGTCGCCAGGAATGGCGAAGACCAGCGCCGGGATCCACGCGCCCGACAGTGCGGCATTGTTCGCGCTGGTGGCATCGACAATGCCCTCCACGCTGTCGCGGTTCCATGCCGCGGGGTCCTTCGTCAGGCGGCGCGAGACGGCATAGGAGGTCCAGGCGGCGGTATCCGCGCCCGCGCCCGGCAGCGCGCCGACCGCCGTGCCGAGCAGGCCGGAGCGCACGAAGTTCCACCGCCAGCGCAGCACGGCGCGGCCCATGCCGGCGAAGATGCGCGTGGCCTGCGTGACCGGCGTGGCGCCCTTCGCATCCGGCGCCAGCATGGTGCGGATGATCTCCGGCAGGGCGAAGAAGCCGATCAGCGCGGCGACGAAGGGAATCCCGTCCAGCAGGTCCGGCTCGCCGAGGGTGAAGCGTGGGAAGCCGGATGTATAGTCGCGGCCCACGGTGGCCAGCAGCAGCCCGAACAGTAGCGCGGCCGCGCCCTTGGCGACGTTGTCGCCGACCACGAAGACCGCGCAGGACAGGCCGAGGATCGCGAGCCAGAAGAACTCGAAGGAGGAGAGGCTCAGCGCGTAGTCGGCGAGCGTCGGCGCGGCCAGCACCAGCACCAGCGTCCCCAGGATGCCACCCAGCGCCGAGAACACCAGGTTGACGCCCAACACCTCGCCCGCGCGGCCGCTCATCGCCAGGCGATAGGAATGGTCCACATAGGCCGCCGAGGCCGGCGTGCCCGGCAGGCGCAGCAGCGTGCCGGGGATGTCGCCGGCGAAGATCGCCATCGCGGTGGCCGCGACGATCGCCGCGATCGCCGCGACGGGATCGAGGAACATCGCGAACGGCACCAGCAGCGCGGTGGCCATCGTCGCCGTCAGCCCGGGGATGAAGCCCACCACGAGGCCGAAGAACGACGCCGCGAGGATGGTCAGCAGAACCTGGGTGTCAGCGATCATCCCGGCGGCGCGCAGCAGGGCATCCATGCCGGATCGTCCTCAGTAGGGCAGGAAGTCGAGCGGACCGCGCGGCAGCGGCACGCGCAGCAGCATGGCGAACAGGATCCACGTCACAGCGGCGAAGCAGAACGCCGCGACCAGCGCCACGATCGGCCGCGTGCCGCCGAGCATCAGCAGCGTCGCGCAGAGCCCGAGCGCGATCAGCGGCCAGCCGGCCGCATCCCAGGCGACCAGCACGACCAGCGGCGCCAGCGCGAAGGCCAGCGCCGTGATGCGCGCTCGCGCAGTGGCGGGCGCGCCCTTCGGCTCCGGGGTCTGCAGCGCGGCGCCGATGGCGCAGCCGATGAGCCCCGCGCCGAGCAGCATCGGGAACAGGCCAGGCCCATAGGCTTGGCCCGGCATCGCCGGGAAATCCCGGGCCAGCAGCAGCGCCGCCAGTCCGAGAAGTCCGACCGGCAGCGCCGCGGCGAGGCGCCGGTACAGCATGTCAGCCCCGCGCCAGGCCGGCGTCGCGCAGCAGCCGGCCATAGGTGTTGAGCTGCTGCTCCAGAACCGCCTCCCACGCATCAGGCTGGCGGTTCACGGCGCGGATGGTGCGCTGGCGCATCGCGGCCTGGAACTCGTCTCCGGCATGTGCCTTGGTCAGCGCTTCGTTGAGGCGGTTGCGGATCTCGGCGGGCAGGCCGCGCGGGCCGCCCATGCCGTGCACGACGGAGAAGGTCCAGTCGCTGCCCGTCTCCTCCTTCAGGGTGGGAATGTCGGGGAACTGCTCGGCCCGCGCATCGCCCATCAGCACAAGCGTGCGCACGCGCTGGGCCTCCAGCAGCGCACGCGCCTCCGCGAGGGACGAGGTGGAGAATTCGGATCCCCCCGCCGCGACATCCTGGTGGCCGAGCGTGCCGCCCTGCGCCGGCACCCAGATCACGCTGCGCGGGTCGATCCGCAGGCTGTCCGCCATGCCGAGGAAGCCGACATGCCAGTTCACGCCGGGCGCCGCGCCGGTGCCGCGCAGGCGGCCGGGGTTCGCCCTGATCGCGTCGAGCACGTCGGACACCCTTCGCCAGGGCGAATCGCCCTTCACCGTCACGCTGCCGACGATCTCGTTGGTCTGGCCGATCTTGGCGAAGTCGCGATGCGTCAGCCGCGACTGGCCGAGATGGCTGTAGAAGGACAGGTCGTTGGTAATCATCCCGATCGTGTGCCCATCGGGCTGCGCGCGGGAGATCGCCTCGTGCCCGGTGATGCCTCCGCCGCCGGCGCGGTTCACCACGTTGATGGTTGCGCGCAACTCGCGCTCCATCAGCGGTGCCAGCGTGCGCGCCACAATGTCGGTGCCGCCGCCGGCGGGGTAGGGGACGATAAGCGAGATCGGGCGTTCCGGCCAGGCGGCGAGCGCCTTGCCGCCGATCGCGAAGCTGGCGAGGCCGGCGCCAAGTGCGGCGCGACGCGTGATGACGTTGGACATCTTTCTTCCTCCCAAGTGGATTTCGCGCAGCCTAGGCGCGGCGCTTGCGGCCTGTCACCCGGCCGCGGGGAATCTTTCGTCCTGTTCCGCGCGCAGCCGCCACAGCAGGCTGTCGCTGGGGATGTCGAGATCGTCGCAGGCGACCAGCGCGCCGGCCGCGACGGGCCGCCGCAGCCGCTGCCCGACCGCGAGGTAATAGGGCACCGGCGCGCCGCCCCTGGCGGGTGCCGTCGGCAGCAGCAGCGCATCGAGGCCCGGCACGACGTGGCGGTTGCCCTCGATCTCGATCGCCTGGCCCGCCGGCAGGTCGCGCACGGCGCGCGCCACGAGATCGACCACCGGGCGATATCCCGCATCCGGCACGCTGTGCCCGAGCCGCCCGGCCGCCATGGCGGAGATCGGTGCCTCGACACCCAGCAGGTGCGAGGGGTTGTAGATCAGCGCGCGACGCCGATCGCGGGAGACAGGAATGCCCTTGCCCGCAAAGAGCTCCCCGGTGCGACGGTCGGCGAGTTCCACCACCACGAAGACACCACCCGCGAAGGAGGCTTCGTCGGGGCGGCGGAGGCAGTTGAAGACATCGATCACGCCCGTGCGCGCCAACAGCCCGCCCTCCGCGCGCAGGCCATAGAGCTGCGGCAGTTCCGGCGTGCGCGCAAGCGGCGCGTGGAACTCCGGCAGCGCTATCGGCATGCCGGTGGCGTTGGCGACCAGCGCCATCTCGCAATAGTCGGGCACGGTGCGCTGCGGCAGGCCGGCGAGGGCCGCGGCGCGCGCGGCGATGGTGCCGGCCGCGTCATCGCCGAGCGCCATCAGCGCGGCGATCTCCGGGCTGTCCACTTCCTCGGTCAGCCAGCGCGTGCGGCCGGTGGCGGGGTTGAAGACGTAGTCGTATTCACTGGACTTGCCGGCGGCGAGGATCGGCAGGCCTAGTACGCGCGCCCAGCTCATCAGGCTGACCAGCAGCGCTGGCTGGTCGCCCTCGACCAGCGTGTAGGAAAGCCCCGCGGCGCGCGCCTTGGCAGCCAGCAGCGGGCCGACGACGCATTCGGACTCCTTCGACACCATCGCGATATGCTTGCCCGCCGCAATCGCCGCGAGCGCGTGGCGCGCCGCACCTTCCGGATGGCCCGTCGCTTCCACGACAAGCTCCAGGCCCGGCGTCGCGAGCAGGTCGTCGATGCGCGACGTGAGCGCGATCTCGCCGGTCGCGATGGCCGCACGGATATCGGCCGGGCCTTCGCAGCGGCGATGGGGCACGCCATCGGTGACGAGGTTCGCGGCCACGCGCGCGGTGTCGAGATCGAGCGCCGCGACAATGCGCAGGCCCGCGAGGCGGCGCGTCTGCGCGATGAGCGAAAGCCCGAATTCGCCGCAGCCGAGCAAGGCCGCGACGACGGGGCGCTCGGCCGCCGGGCTGAAGATCGTATTGAACTGCACTGTTGTGCTTCCCCCCTTTGGATCGCAGCCGCAATCAGGCCGCGTCGCGTCTCTCTCCGACCCGCCTGGCGGCGGCGCCGATGCGTTCAAGGTGTCGGCGCATGGCTGCCGCGGCGGCTTGCGGGTCGCACGCGTCGATCGCCGCGGCGATGCGCTTGTGATCCAGCCAGGAACGCCGCATCGCGCCGGGCGCGGCCAGGGCGTGGTGGCTGAGCTCCGACGACTGGCCATAGGCTTCGGCTATCAGCGCGGCGAGCAGGCGGTTGCCGCCCGCGCGCTGCAGCGTCGCGTGGAATTCCGAGCCGCAGATGTGAAACGCCGCCGGGTCTTCAAGTGCGCGGCCCTGCTCGGCAGCAAGCTGGGTCAGGCGCGCGCGGGTTGCCGCGTCGGCATGCCGCGCGGCGGCCTCGGCGGCGGCCACTTCGAGTACGAGGCGCGCGCCATGCACCTCCTCCGGCGAATAGCGCGCGACGGGGCCGGGGCGGGCGATCCAGCGCGCTGCCGGCAGCACGCGCGAGCGCGCACCCTGCGCCACCTCGATCAGGCCGCGCGCGGCCAGCGCCTGAATCGCGCCACGCACCGTCTCGCGACTGACGTCGAGCTGGGCGGCGAGTTCGCGCTCGCCTGGCATCGCATCGCCGGCGCGCAGCAGGCCCGAGACGATCATGCCGGCGAGACGATCCGTGATCTGCTCGCGCATTGTGCGTTTCGAGACGGCGGATTGCAGCTGGGCGAAGCGATCGAGCATGGCACGCAGCCTAACGCGGTCTCGCGGCGAAGGTCTACTGGTCCGGTGACCGGGCCGGTTGACAACCGCGCGGCGCTTCGTCCACCTTCGACAGACGACGTGGGGTGACGCAAGAACGCCCCCGGTTTCGAGGGAGGATATCGCCATGGCGCAACACGACGCCTCGTCCAAGACCGTCTGCGCGTTCCGCCCGTCGCGCCGCACGCTGCTGCTTGGCACCGGTTCCGCGCTGCTCGCGCACCCGGCCCTGGCGCAAGGCGCGGGCTGGCAGCCGCAGCGGCCGGTGGAGTTCATCGTGGCCGCCGGTCCTGGCGGCGGCACGGACCAGTTCGCACGCATCGTCCAGTCGATCATCCAGAGGTACAACCTGCTACGCTCTCCGGTGATCGTTTCGAACAAGGGCGGCGGCGCGGGCACCGAGGCCTTCGTCTATGGCCGCGGCGCCGCGGGCGACCCGCACAAGGTGGTGTTCGGGACGAACAACGTGTGGCTGATGCCGCTCGTCACGCGCGTCGGCTACAGCCTGGCCGATTTGCGCCCCATCGCCTCGATGGCGGCGGATGAGTTCATCCTCTGGACGCACACCGATGCGCCCTTCCGCACTGCGCGCGACCTGGTGGAAGCGGCGCGCGAGCGCGGCGGCACCTTCCGCATGGGCGGCAGCCAGGCGCGCGACACCGACCACATCCTGACCAAGTTGATCGAGCGCGCCACGGGTGTCACCTTCACCTATGTCCCCTTCCGCTCGGGCGGCGAGGTGGCGGTGCAACTGGCCGGTGGGCATGTCGATGCCAACACCAACAACCCAGCCGAGAATGTCGGCCAGTGGCGCGCCGGCCGCGTGCGGCCGCTCTGCGTGTTCAATCCGCAGCGCCTCACGCTGACGGAGAAGGTGCACAACAACGTCGGCTGGTCCGACATCCCGACCTCGACCGAAGCGGGCATCGGCCCGGCCGATTTCCGCATGCCGCGTACCGTGTGGCTGCCGGCGCGTACCACTGATGCGCAGGCCGCCTTCTGGACGCAGTTGCTGGACCGCGTGCGCGAGACGCCGGAGTGGAAGGCGTGGCTCGAAAGCGGCAGCCAGGGCGCGCTGTGGCAGACAGGTGCGGAGCTTGCCGAGTTCATCCGCCGCGACGAGGCAACCAATCGCGAGCATTTCCGCGACTACGGCTGGCTTGTCGAACAGGGCTGATCCGGTGCTCAGCCGACGAACCGCGGAGGTGGGCATGGCGCTCGCCGCCGCGGGCTTCGGCGCCGTCGTGGTCTTCGGCGCGTTGCAGCACGATGTGGGCTGGGGTCCGACCGGCCCCGGCGCAGGCTATTTCCCGCTGCGCATCGGGTTGCTGCTGATTGGCGTCGCGTCACTGCTCACGCTGCGGCAGGTGCTGGCCGGCGCGCCGGGGCGCTTTTCGGAGGCCGGCGCCCTGCCGCGCGTGGCGGCGCTACTTGTGCCGACCGTGATTTTCGGCGCCGCGATCGCGCCGCTCGGCGCCTATGTGCCGATGATGTTCTATCTGCTGTGGATGGCGCGCCGCACGGCGCGCGCAAGCTGGGCGATGTCGCTGCTGATCGCGATCGCCATGCCTGTCGCCTTCTTCCTGATGTTCGAGACCTGGCTCGGCGTGCCGCTCGCGAAGGGCCCGCTCGAAGAAGCGCTGGGCATCTATTGATGTTGGAAGGTCTCCCCGCGCTGCTGCACGGCTTCGAGGTCGCGGTGACCGCCTACCACATCGGGCTGATGGTGGTCGGCGTGCTGATCGGCATCCTGGTCGGCGTGCTGCCGGGCCTCGGTGCGCCGAACGGCGTTGCGCTGCTGATGCCGTTGACCTTCTTCATGCCGCCGGTCAGCGCGATCATCCTGTTGTCCTCGATGTACTGGGGCGCGCTACTGGGTGGATCGACCACCTCGATCCTGTTCAACATTCCTGGCGAGCCTTCTTCCGTCGCGACGACCTTCGACGGGCATCCGATGGCGAAGCAGGGCAAGGCGGCTGAGGCCTTGTCGCTGGCCTTCCTGTCCTCGGGCTTCGGCGCGCTGGTCGGCGTGATCACCATCACCATCGTCGCCGATGACATCGCCGACTTCGCGCTGCGCTTCAGCCCGGCGGAGTACTTCGCCGTCTATCTCCTGGCCTTTTGCGCCTTCATCGGCATGGGCGGAACCGACCCGCTGAAGACAGCCGTTTCGCTGCTGGTCGGCCTGTCCTTCGCGACGATCGGGATGGACACGGTCTCGGGCGAGATGCGACTGACCTTCGGCCAGGACCAGCTGGTGCGCGGCATTTCATTCCTCGTCGCCGTGATCGGCCTGTTCGGCATCGGCGAGTTGCTCGCGACCGCCGACGAGACCGAGAAGGTCGAGGGCATCCGGGCGCGTGTACGGCTTTCGGCGGTGCTTGCGACGCTGGCGCAGATGCCGCGCTACACCGTCGCGCTGATCCGCAGCGCCGCGATCGGTATCTGGATGGGGCTGACGCCGGGCGGACCCACCGCCGCGTCCTTCATGTCCTATGGCGTCGCGCGTCGGTTCTCGAAGCGGCGCGACAATTTCGGGCGCGGTGAGCCGGAGGGCGTTGTCAGCCCCGAGACCTCGGACCACGCGGCGGGCGTCTCCGCGCTGCTGCCGATGCTGGCGCTTGGCGTCCCGGGATCGGCGACAGCCGCGGTGATGCTCGGCGGACTGATGATCTGGGGCCTGCAGCCGGGCCCGATGCTGTTCCAGGACCAACCGGATTTCGTCTGGGGCCTGATCGCCAGCATGTATGTCGCGAATCTGGTCGCGGTGGTGCTGGTGCTGACCACGGTCCCGATCTTCGCCTCTGTCATGCGCGTGCCCTTCGGGCTGCTGGCGCCGATGATCATGGCGATCTGCGTGAGCGGCGCATGGATGGTTTCCTCCAACGGCTTCGACGTCCTGCTCGCGATCGGCTTCGGCGTCGTCGGCTACATGATGAAGAAGCTCGACTACCCGATCGCACCCATGGTCCTGGCGATGGTGCTCGGCGACAAGGCCGAGGATGCGTTCCGCCAATCCATGCTGATGAGCCAGGGCGACCTGATGGTCTTCTGGTCGAACTGGCTCGTCGGCACCATCACAACCCTCGCGCTGCTGCTTCTCGCCTGGCCCATACTGGCCTCGCTGATGCGCGGCGGCGTGCAACTCAGCCGGAGACCTGTCGAATGACGCCCCGCCTCGCCCTCGTGCTCGGCGATCCTGCCGGGATCGGGCCGGAGATCATGGCCAAGCTGCTGTCCGATGAAGGCAACCGCAACAAGGCCGCGCTGCTGCTCGTCGCCGATCCGGACGAGCTGGCCGAGGGCATGCGCATCGCCGGCGTCGATCTGCCGATCACGCGCGTGAACGAGCCGCGCGCGCTGGCGCCGGGCCGGATCGCGCTGCACGAGCTGCGCCGCAAGGTGCCGATCCCGCGCGGCGTGTCGAGCCCGGAAGGTGGCACCCATGCACTGGAGACGTTGCGGGAATGCCTGGCGCTGGCGCAGGCCGGCACGGTGGACGGCATCTGCTTCGCGCCGCTCAACAAATCCTCGCTGCACATGGCGCAGATGGGCCATGCGGATGAGCTGCACTGGTTCGCGGAAGTGCTGGGCCACACGGGGGCGCATAGTGAGTTCAACGTGCTTGACGGCCTGTGGACCTGTCGTGTGACCAGCCATGTCGCGCTGCGCGAGGTGGCCGATCTCATCACGCCCGAGAAGGTGATCGGGGCGGTGGCGCTGATCCGCAATGCGCTGATCCAGGCCGGCATCGAACAGCCGCGCATCGCGGTCTGCGGGCTCAACCCGCACAATGGCGACAACGGCGCCTTCGGCCGGGAGGAGATCGAGATCATCGGCCCCGCGCTGGAAGAAGCGCGCCGACGTGGCCTGTCCTGCGAGGGGCCCTTCCCCGCGGACACCATCTTCCTGCGCGCCCAGCCGAAGGCGGATGGCTCGCGCGACGTGGATGCCATCGTCACGATGTACCACGACCAGGGACAGATCGCGATGAAGCTGATGGGCTTCTGGCGCGGCATCACGGTAGCCGGCGGCCTGCCGGTGCCGATCGCGACCTGCGCCCATGGCACGGGCTTCGACATCCAGGGCAAGGGCATCGCGCGCGTCGGCGCGCTGCAGGCGGCCTTCGACCTCGCCTGCGCCATGGGCGCACGGCGCCGCGCGAAGGGCTGACAGCGCATGTCCACGAAGAAGCCGCTGCGCAGCCAGGCCTGGTTCGGTCGACAGGACAAGATGGGGTTCTACTACCGGTCCTTCCTGAAGAACCACGGCACGCCGCAGGACCAGTTCGACGGCCGCCCCGTCATCGGCATCTGCAACACCTGGTCGGAGCTCACGCCCTGCAACGCGCATTTCCGCGACCTGGCGCGCCATGTGCGCGACGGCGTGCTGGAAGCCGGCGGCTATCCGCTTGAGTTCCCGGTCTCCTCGCTCGGCGAGGTGACGATGCGGCCGACCGCGATGCTGTATCGCAACCTCGCCGCGATGGATGTCGAGGAAGCGCTGCGCGCGCATCCACTCGACGGCGCCGTGCTGTTGATGGGCTGCGACAAGACAACGCCGGCGCTGGTGATGGGTGCCGCGAGCGTGGACCTGCCGACGATCGGTGTCTCGGGCGGGCCGCAGCTGCGCGGCGTGTATCGCGGGCAGATCATCGGCTCGGGCACCAACATCATCTCGATGAGCGAGCAGCTGCGCGCCGGCGAAGTGACGCTCGAGGAATTCCACGAGGCCGAGGCCGGCATGAACCGCTCCGCGGGGTCGTGCATGACGATGGGCACGGCCTCGACCATGGCTTCCCTTGTCGAGGCGATGGGGCTCGGTCTGCCGCAGAACGCGGCGATTCCGGCCGCCGATGCGCGGCGCAACCTGCTGGCGCGCATGGCCGGGCGGCGCATCGTGGAGATGGTGCGCGAAGACCTCACCATCTCGAAGATCCTGACGCGGGCTGCCTTCGAGAATGCGGTGCGCGCACTGGGCGCGATCGGCGGCTCGACCAATGCCGTGGTGCATCTGCTGGCGATCGCGCGACGGCTCGGCGTGCCGTTCACGCTGGAGGACCTGGATGCGCTCGGGCGCGGCATACCATGCCTGGTGGACCTGATGCCGTCGGGGCGTTTCCTGATGGAGGATTTCTACGAGGCCGGCGGCCTGCCCGTGGTGTTACGCGCGCTCGGCGAAGCGGGGCTGCTGAACCGCGACGCGCCGACCGCGAACGGCAAGCCGATCTGGGATAATGTGCAGGACGCGCGCTGCTGGCGGCCGGACGTCATCACGCCCTGGGACGCGCCGTTCAAGCCGGATGCCGGCATGGCGGTGCTGCGCGGCAACCTCGCGCCCGATGGCGCGGTCATCAAGCCCTCCGCGGCCTCGCCGCAGCTGATGCGCCACACCGGCCGCGCGGTGGTGTTCGAGACCATCGAGGATCTGCACGCCCGCAAGGACGACCCCGCGCTCGACATCGATGCCGACTGCATCATGGTACTGAAGAATTGCGGGCCGAAGGGCTATCCCGGCATGGCGGAGGTCGGGAACATGCCGATCCCCGCCAAGCTGCTGAAGCAGGGCGTGCGCGACATGATCCGCATCAGCGATGCGCGCATGTCCGGCACCGCCTATGGCACCGTCGTGCTGCATGTCGCCCCCGAGGCCGCAGCGGGCGGGCCGCTCGCGCTGGTGCAGAATGGCGACCTCATCACGCTCGATGTCGCGGCGCGCAGCCTGCATCTGCATGTGGACGCGACGGAGCTTGCCACGCGCCGCGCCGCCTGGGTGCCGCCGCCGCCTGCAGCGACACGCGGCTACGTCAAGATGTACCTGGACCACGTGCAGCAGGCGAATGAGGGTGCCGACCTCGACTTCCTCGCCGGCAGCTCCGGCGCGCCCGTCGCGCGCGACAACCACTGAGGAAACGTAGATGCCGCAACCCTATCGTGGGGTCTTCCCGGTCGTTCCCACCATTTTCCACGCCGATGGTGCGCTGGACCTCGAAGGCCAGAAGCGCGCGATCGACTTCATGATCGATGCGGGCTCCGAGGGACTCTGCATCCTCGCCAACTTCTCCGAGCAGTTCGTGCTGACGGACGAGGACCGCGAGCGCGTGATGGCGGTCGCGCTGAAGCACGTCGCCGGCCGCGTGCCGGTAATCGTCACGACGACGCATTTCGCCACCCACATCTGCGCCGAGCGCAGCCGCCGTGCGCAGGACATGGGCGCGGCGATGGTGATGATCATGCCACCCTATCACGGCGCGACCATCCGCGTTGGCGAGGCCGCTATCTTCGAGTTCTTCCGCCGAGTCTCGGATGCGATCTCAATCCCCATCATGATCCAGGACGCGCCGGTTTCCGGTACGACGCTGTCGGCGCCATTCCTTGCCCGGATGGCGCGCGAGATCGCGAACGTGTCCTACTTCAAGATCGAAGTGCCGCAGGCCGCGGCCAAGTTGCGCGAGCTGCTCGCGCTCGGCGGTGATGCGATCGTGGGCCCCTGGGACGGCGAGGAAGCGATCACGCTGATGGCCGATCTCGATGCCGGTGCGACCGGATCGATGACCGGCGGCGGCTTCCCTGATGGCATCCGCCAGATCACGGATGCCTGGTTCGCCGGCAACCGCGCTGGCGCGATGGATGCCTATGCGCGCTGGCTGCCGCTGATCAACTACGAGAACCGACAGTGCGGCCTGCTGGCCGCGAAGGCGCTGATGGAAGCAGGTGGCGTGATCCGCTGCGGCGCGCCGCGCGCGCCGATCGCGCCCCTGCACCCGGCGACGCGTGCCGGGCTGATCGAGGTGGCGAAGCGCGTCGACCCGCTGGTGCTTCGCTGGGGACATTAGACCCTCGCCATGTGTCGAGGAGAGAGGAGAGCAAGATGATTGCATTCACGCGCCGTGCGGCGCTCGGCCTGCTGGCCGCGCCCGCCATCATCGGAACGGCCAAGGCCCAGGCGCTTCGCCTGCGCTTCGCCCATCCGCATCCGGAGGTGGATTCATGGCACCGTGCCGCCTTGATGTTCGGCGAGAAGCTGCGTGAGCGTACTGCCGGCGCCATCACCGTGCAGGTGTTCCCGAACGGGCAGCTCGGCAGTGACCCGACGATGATCTCCGCCGCGCGCGGCGGCACGCTCGACATCGTGCTGACGGGCAACCCGTTCTTCACCGGCCTGGCGCCGAGGCTCAACGTCCTGGACCTGCCCTTCCAGTTCCGTGACCGGCGGCACGTGACGGCGGTGCTGGATGGCCGCATCGGCCAGCAGCTGCGTGGCGAGCTCGACGCATCGAGCCTGGCGGTGCTGGGCTTCTGGGATATCGGCTTCCGCAACATCACCAATTCGCGCCGCGCCATCAACGCGCCGGCTGACCTGCGGGGCCTCAAGATCCGCACCACGCCGAACCCCGCGCACATCAAGGCCTTCCAGCTGCTCGGCGCCAACCCTGCGCCGATGCCCTTCACCGAGCTCTTCACTGCGCTCGAGACGCGCACGGTGGACGGGCAGGAGAACCCAACGACGCTGATCCTCAACGCCCGCTTCTACGAGGTGCAGCGCCACTTGAGCCTGACGCGCCACGCCTACACTGCCGGCATCCTGGCGATGTCGAAGCAGCGCTTCGAGGCGCTGACGCCGGCGCAGCGTGAAGCCGTGATGGCGGTCGCGGCCGAGATCACGCCGCAGCAGCGCCAGATGAACGAGGATGCCGAGGGCAGTTCCGTCGTGGAACTGAAGCGCCGCGGCATGCAGGTGGTGGAAAGTCCGGATCGCGACGCCTTCGCGCGCATCGTGGTGGAGGAAACCCGTCGCGACTACGCGCAGCGCTTCGGCGCGGAACTGCCCGAGGCGATCGCCGCCGCGGCCACCGGTAGCTGAGAGAGGAGCGTGGCGCGATGCGCATCGTCGATCTGTCCATGCCCATCGCGCCGCATTTCCGCTGGCGCACGCAGCTTTCCATCACCGGCGACATCAAGGCCGGCGACCAGTTTCGCATCAGCCGGCTCGATGCCGCTTGTCACGGCTTCAGCCATGTGGACGCGCAGGCGCATATCCTGGCCGATGCGCCGACCATCGAGAGCACGCCTCTCGATCGCGTGGTCGGGCCGTGTCGGATCCTCCGCCTGCATGACGCGCCGCCCGGTGAGGCGATCGGGCCGGAACGCCTTGCCGCTGCTGATCCCGGCGGCAAGGAAGGCGAGATCCTGCTGCTGTCGGCGGCCTGGGATCGCCAGCGCGACTGGAACACCCCCGCCTTCTGGCGCGATGCGCCCTGGCTGACGCGGGAGGCCGCCGAGTGGCTCGCCGCGCGCAAGCCGACCGCGCTAGCCTTCGACTTCCCGCAGGACTACCCGATCCGGCTGCTGCTGGACGGCATCAACGTGCCGTTCGACCAGCACGTCACCCATGATGTCTGCCTGCGGGCGGGCATCACGCTGATCGAATATCTGGTCAACACCGCCGCGCTGCAAGGTCCGCGAAGCTTCCTCTGCGCCGCGCCGCTGCTGGTGCCCAATGCCGATGGCGCGCCGGCCCGCGTCTTCGCCATCGAGGGGCTCGCCGCGTGACGCGGATCGCCGCGCGTGCGACGCAGGCGGCGGAGGCACTGCTGGCGTTGGCGCTCGCGGCGATGGTGGTGATGGTCTTCGGGAACGTGGTGCTGCGCTACGCCTTCGATTCGGGCATCACCGTCAGCGAGGAACTGTCCCGCTTCCTTTTCGTGTGGCTCACCTTCCTCGGCGCGGTGATCGTGATGGGTCAGGGCGGGCATCTCGGCTTCGACCTGGTGGCGCGCGCCCTTCCGCGTGCCGGGCAGCGCGCCTGCCGGGTTGTGTCGGATGTTCTCATGCTCGGCTGTTGCGTGATCTTCCTGAAGGGGGCCTGGACGCAGGTGCTGCTGAACCTTGGCAACCACGCGCCGGTCTCGGGCGTCCCGCTGGGCTGGGCCTACGCGGCGGCGCTGGTCGCGGGCCTGGGGCTCGGGCTGATCGTGCTGGCGGATCTGGCCGCGGCGCTGGCCGGTCGCGACCCGCCACCGCGCCATCACGAGATCCCGGTGGAACCCGGCGCGTGACACTGGTTGTCTTCGTCGGCTCGCTGCTGGGCGCCATGGCGCTCGGGATGCCTATCGCCTTTGCGCTGCTGGTCTCGGCCGTCGCGATGATGCTGCATCTCGATGCCTTCGACGCCCAGTTGATGGCGTTGCAGATGCTGAACGCCTCCGACAGCTTCGCGCTGCTGGCCGTGCCCTTCTTCCTGTTGGCCGGCGAGGCGATGACGGCGGGTGGGCTCTCGCGGCGACTGGTCAACTTCGCACTCGCGCTTGTCGGGCATGTGCGCGGCGGACTCGGTTACGTTGCGGTGATTGCGGCCGTGCTGCTGTCCTCGCTTTCGGGCTCGGCGGTCGCGGATACGGCGGCGCTGGCGGCGGTGCTGGTGCCGATGATGCGGCGCGCGGGCTACGATGTCGGGCGATCGGCCGCGCTGATGGCGTCGGGCGGCATCATCGGGCCGGTCATCCCGCCATCGATCGGCTTCATCGTCTTTGGCGTGGCGGCGAATGTCTCCATCACGTCGCTATTCCTTGCCGGCATCGTGCCGGGGCTGATGATGGCGGCCGCGCTGGCGATCACCTGGGCGCTGCTGGCGCGCAAGGAGAAGGTTCAACCGCTGCCGCGCAAGACCTGGGCCGAAGCCGCGGAGGCGCTGCGCGACGGGTTGCTCGCACTCGGCCTGCCGTTCGTCATCGTGCTCGGCCTCAAATTCGGCATCTTTACGCCGACAGAGGCCGGCGTCGTCGCAGCAGTCTATGCCATCCTGGTCGGCATGTTCGGCTACGGGGAGTTGAAGCCGTCGATGCTGCCGGGCGTGCTGATCGCGGCGGTCAGGACCTCGGCCGCGGTGATGTTTCTCGTCGCCTGCGCGGCGGTGACCGCCTATCTCATCACCATCGCCGAGATCCCGGGCCAGATCCGCCCGCTGCTTGAGCCATTCATGGACAACCGCGTGCTGCTGATGGCGGCGATGATGCTGCTGGTGGTGCTGGTCGGCACGGCGCTGGACTTCATCCCGACCATCCTGATCCTGACACCGGTGCTGATGCCGATCGTGCGCGAGGCTGGGATCGACCCGGTCTATTTCGGCGTGCTGTTCATCATGAACAATGCGATCGGGCTGATCACGCCGCCTGTCGGCACGGTGCTGAACGTCGCTTCGGCCGTGGCGCGCGTCGATCTTGGCCGCGTCACCCGTGCGGTCGTGCCGTTCCTGATCGCGCAGCTCGTCGTGCTGTTCCTGCTGGTGCTGTTCCCGGAACTCGTCACCGCACCGCTGCGCTGGCTGCGGTAGTGGCCAGACCGGACGGCAGCTTCGTTTGAACTCGCCAGTCCTGGGAATGGCAGCGGCAGCTCGAAGGGCGGCACGCGCGGCGCCTGCGCGGAAGGCGCCGAAGCGGCGGGAGGCAGGAGGGGCTCGCCCGCCCGGCCACGATGCCGCGTCGAACCGGCCTTGGCGAGCGGAGACGCGGCGGTGCGCTGCCTACTCGCCCGCAACCTGGCGGGCGTAATCAGCTGCGTCGAACCAGCCACGGGAAGCTTTCACCTTGTAGTCCATACTGAGGTCCCATTCCTCCCATCCGCTGATGCGCAGCGGGTTCTTCGTCCCGGCATGGGTTCCCGTGAAGGTCCACAGGTAGGCGATGTGATCGCCCGCGCAGCGCACCTGGTCGCAAACCAGATGCATGTCCGGCACGTCGGCGAAGAACCCGGCAGCCATGTCGGCGACGCGATTGCGGCCCTGCCAGGGCTCGCCGTTATTGATCACGATCCCGCCGTCCTCGGCATAAAACGCCGCAACCGCCACGGCTGACCCAGTATTCCAGGCGGCAGTATAGGCCTTCGCCACGTCCAGAACCCTGTCATGATCGATCGCCATGTCAGTTCGCTCCCCGACTGCCGCGGCACAGCCGCTTGAACGCCCGCGCGATCAGCGGCGCGCGGAACACAAACTCGGCGCCGCGGCGACGATATCGATCCGCCTGACGTCCGGTGAACGAAATCAACTGACATTCCCGAAATGACCAGCCGATCCGGCCATCGCGCGGGGCGCGGATTCGCGATCCGGCGGCGCTGGCAACTGTGACGCCGCCCGAGCACGCATAGCCGGGCCTGAACGGTCGGTGATCGCCGTCGGAGGGGAAATGGGGGCGGGTCGGTTGGACTCTGAACGCGGCACTCCAACCGCCCGCCTGCGCGACCAATACCGCCAGCGACGCTCACCATCGGGCTAGCGGCAGCGATGTCACTCAGAGAGCGGGCCCTGCTCTGGCGGATCGCGCCACGGCACATCGAGAGTCACCGGCACGGATCGAACCGAATCACGCCCGCGGCTGCCAGCTCGGTGTCGAGTTCCGTTCCCGTCAGGACATCCAGCACCTCGGCCGCACCCGCCGCGCGCAGCGTGCTCAGGAACACCGATATGTCGATCTGTGCACCGGCCGCCGCCGGGAAGATCGCCGCCGGAACCACCCCCGGGCTCGCCATGATCGTGGTGAGCGGCTGGACGGCAAGCTCCGTCTCGCCGGCGGCAACCGCGGCCACCGGTCCACCGGCGCCCATCGGCCGGCCCTTAGGCGCCACTGCGTCTGAGAGGCCGAGCCGAGCCATCGCATCTAGGTAGGTTCGTCCGCTCGTGCCCTCGCCGGTGTAGGCGATGCTCTCGGCGCCACGCAGCAATGCGGCGATGCCTGCTGCGTCCGTCACGACAGGAGCCTCCACGCCAGCCCGACGGCCGATGGCCAGCGGGATGCGGCCGAAGGGACGCTGGCTCGCGCTGTCGGCACGGCCTGCCGCGACCAGCGCGTCCACATAGGGCGGATTGGTCAGGCCAATATCGTAGGCCTCTCCTGCCAGGATCCGCTTTGGGATTGCGGGATTCAGATCGAAGATCGGCGTAAGGGCCCGCCCCGCGGCGGCCTCCAGGCGCGGCGCGAGCTGTGCGAAGACCGCACGTATTGCAAGCGGCACGAAGATGCGCAGCGCGTCTGCATCCCCTGGCATCGTCATGCGCACTTGATGCCGGCCGCAGCCCGGCCATCGGCGAAGCGTTGGTCGTGGTTCATGCCGCGGACTCCATACCCGTCAGAAATACGCGCGCGGGATGAGGCCCTTGGCGTAGGCGTCCCGTTCCAGCTCCTCGCGGAAATCCGGATGAGCGATGGAGATCATCGCCATGGCGCGCTCGGCGACGGATTTTCCCTTGAGGCAGACCATGCCGTGCTCGGTCACGGCATACATCACATCCGTCCGAGGCACCGTGACGATGGTGCCGCCGGGAAGATCGACGACAACACGGCTCTTGCGCACGCCGCCCTTCTCGTGCGTGGAGGGCATGCACAGGAAGGCCCGGCCGCCCTTGGATTGGTAGGCCGCGCGCACGAAGCCGAGCTGCCCGCCGGTGCCGCTGAAATGACGATGGCCATTGGATTCCGATGCCGCCTGGCCCTGGAGATCCATCTGCCCGGTGCTGTTCACCGCGACGATGTTGTCGTTGCGTGCGACGGAGTGCGGCAGGTTGGTGTAGTCCACCGCGCGCGTCTCGAAGGCGGGGTTGCGGTCGATGAATTCATAGAGTTCGCGCGAGCCGATCGCGAAGGCATAGACCGCCTTGCCGGCATCCACCTGCTTGCGGGCCCCCGTCGCGGCACCGGCCTTCACGAGCTCCATCAGCCCGTCCACCAGCATCTCCGTGTTGATGCCGAGATCCTTGACGCCGGCCTCTGCCAGCGCGTGGCACACCGCGTTCGGCAGGCCGCCGATGCCGATCTGCAGGCAGTCGCCGTCGCGAATCTCGGCGGCAACCAGGCGGGCGATGGCCAGCTCGACATCCGTCGTGACGGCCTTGGGAAGCTCGGCGGCGGAGCGGCCATCGCCGTCGATGATGAAATCCACCTCGCTCTCATGCACCGCGTTCTCCTGCCCGTGGCACCAGGGCAGGCTCGGATTGACCTCCAGGATGACGATCCGCGCCTTCTCGACCAGCGCACGGTGATAGGAATTCGCGGCGGAGAAGTTGTAGAAGCCGCCGGAATCCTTCGGGCAGACCTGGATGACGGCGATGTCCACGCGCTCGACGAAGCGGCGATACAGGTCCGGCCATTCGCCGAGATTGAGCGGCAGGTAGTTGCACCGTCCGGCATCATGCTGGCGGCGGTCATAGCCGCTGAAGTGCCAGTTCAGGCTGAGGATGTGTTCGCCCGTCGGGTCGGCGGCATGGATGGCGCGCGGCCGCAGCGTGATGCAGGCGCGGATCTTCACGCCCCTGAGGTCTGGCACGCGGGCGGCGAGCGCCGTGTCGAAGACATCGGGTTGGCAGACACCGAAGCCGTAGTCGAGCCACATGCCCGACTGCACGAGGCCGGCGGCTTGCTCGGCCGTGATATGCTTCGCCGCCTTTCCGGCAGGCTGGATGGATGCCATGTTTTCCTCCCGTCAGCGACACGCGCGGATCATGCTTGGATGCCTGCGCGCAACGGTAGCATGCCTGCGGGCCTTGTCGCGGCGTAGGTTGGACGGACATCTGGCGCGCCCGACGCCCCTGCATCCCGCGTCCGGCTATCAGCGCCACATCGTTCCGCCGGCGCCCGATATCCGGCCCTCCTGCGAGGACCCCGGCGGCAGCCTGAGGTGCGGATTCAAGGACGCGGCCTTGTCGGAGCGCTCCGCAGTTCTTCCAAGGTTCGCTGCACGCCCTTTGGGTCGACACCAAATTGGCCCAATGAGAAGCCGGCAATGCCGAGTGCGATCTCGCGCTCTCCCATGACCACCAATCCAACCCCAGCCTCACGACGAAGAAACTCGGCCTCCTCTTCATCATGTGCGCGCGCAGCCGCGATGATCCGCGGATTGGCCGCGAGCGCCATCTCCAAGACACGGCGACAACTCGCAGCATCCGGCATCGCCAGGATGATGAGGTGTGCGGTATCCGGCCGCGCCGCGCGGAGAACCTCGGCCCGCGTGGCGTCGCCCCACACGACGGAAACCTTCTCGGCGCGAAGCGCCTCCGCCAGGGCGTGATCAGCTTCGATTGCGACATAGGCTATGCCATGTGCAGACATTGCCCGCGCAACCTCTCGCCCCACACGGCCGTAGCCGGCGATGATCGCGTGGCCTGCAAGCCCGGTCGGCGGTAGCGGAAAGGCCCTGGGCGGGGCGCGCCGCGCCTGCCAGGCCTGAAAACGCCTCGCGCCCACCAGATGCAATGCAAGCCGGTCGGCCAGCAGGAGCGACAGCGGTGTCAATACGATCGACAGGGTGGCTGCGGCCAGGATCGGGCCGCGCGCCGCATCAGGGAGAATGCCGCCGCCTATCGCCAGTTCCTGCAGGATGAAGGAAAACTCACCGATCTGAGCCATGCTGCCAGCGACCGCTGCTGCCGCCGGCACTGCAACGCGCAGTGCAATGAGGATGACAAAGATCGCAATCCCGGTACCGAGCAGGACACAGACGAAGGTGGCCACAACAAGGCCTGGCGCGCCCAGAACCGCTACAGGATCCACCAGCATGCCGACCGAGACGAAGAACAGCGCGACGAACACACGCTGCAGCGGCATGGTCTCGGCGGCCGCTTGATGGCCCAGCGGGCTTTCGGCCAGCAACACGCCGGCGAAAAAGGCGCCAAGCGCCGGCGAGACACCGAACAGCGCCGCGGATCCGAACGCGGTCCCCAGCGCCGTGACCACGACGGCGAGGGTGAACAATTCCCGCGACCCCGTGGCGGCAACGAGCGTCAGCAGACGCGGCAGCACCACGCGACCAATGGCCACCATGGCCAGCAGGAAAGCGGCAAGCTCGGCCACCGTTCCGAGCAGCACGATGCCGAGATTCCCGTCCGAATGCTCCACCGCGGCGACAGGCAGGATGACCAGCGCCAGCACCACAACCAGATCCTGTACGACCAGCCAGCCAAGAGCGAGCCGTCCGGCCTCCCCCCCGAGACGCCCGCGCTCCTCAAGCGCGCGCGTGGCCACGGCCGTGGAAGAAATGCTCAGCGTCAGCCCAAAAACCGCCGAAGGCAGCGGGCCAAGTCCAAAGGCAAAATGACCAAACGCGGCGCCCAGCAGGGTGCCCGCGATGATCTGCGCAAACGCCCCCGGCACCGCGACACGCCAAACCGCCAATAGATCGCGCAGCCGAAAATGCAGGCCGACCGCGAACAGCAGCAGGGCGACGCCCACCTCCGCCATGGCCGAGGTGAACCCTGCATCAGCCACGAAGCCTGGGGTGTGCGGACCGATGGCCAGACCCGCGGCGAGGTAACCGAGCAACGGTGGCAACCGCAGCAAACGCGCGCCGAGGCCCAAGGCGAATGCAAGGCCGAGAGCAACGACAAGAGTTGTCAGAAGTGGAGCCACATGGGGCATGTTCTGATCTAGCCCGCCCCGCCCTGACCGCATCGCTCACAGAGGCAGACACTCGGCCAGCCGGTTGGCGTGTCGGCTCCGACGACGATCCGCGGGCCGTCGCAGCAGCCCCTTACGCCCGTCGCCGGGCGCTCGATCACGCCGGCAGGCTGACGGCCGATCGTCAGCCCCTCGCCTTCTTGTCGCTTCCACTCTCGGGAAGATCCAAGCCTCTGGTTGTGGCGCGCGCGGCCCCGCGGCTGTCCTTTACTGACGAATCGATCTCCGGCTCTTGACCTGGAGAACCCGGCTCGCCTGGCCTGGCGATCAGTCCCGCGGGCAATCCGCCAGGAGCCGCGATCGTACCGCAGGTTTCGTGCGTGGCGAGAAATGCCTCGAGGTCGCGCGGGATGACGCGCCACTCGCGCCCCAGATCAATGGCCCGGAGTTCCCGGAGCCTGATCCAGTGACGCACCGTCGCCTCCGACACGCGAACCAGGTCCGCCACATCCTTCACGGTCAGGAACTGTCGCGTGAGCATCATGCCCCTCTCGTTGGCCCGATCTTCACAGCAGACAATGCCCGCGAGTGATGCCGGCCTGCATTGACTTGGATCAATGCGGCTTCAGCGTGATTGAGCATCAATGAGCCGTGGCGACGTCAGAGCGGGCGCGAGACCAAGGCCGGCGGCTTCACCAAACGGGACCAGACAATCGGCTGGCGAAGGATCGGGTAACCGCGATAGCGGCCGCGCGATGGGCCTGGACGACCACTCCGTGCGAGACGGTTTCTCGCAGGCCAGTTCGAGTACGAAGGAGTTGAAATCTTGGCGTTTACGACGATCGCGTTGCAGGTGGAGCCGGACACGCTGGGGGCCGTGGACGCGGAGATCGCCTTGCCCCTGGGGTTGGCGGCGGCGCATTCGGCGCATGTGACGGCCCTTGTGTTCCGGGCGACCTCGTTTGGCGGTGGTTCGGCGGGAAGCGCCGCCGATTTGCCGGAGGAAGAACTGGTCGCACGCGAGGATGCCGTGGCGCTGCACGTGCAGAAGGCCCTCGCGGCCCGCGGCCTGCGCTTCGAGGTTCGTGGCCGTAGCAGCTTCGCCCATGGGGTTGGAGAGGTCTTTGCCGATCAGATGCGCGTCAGTGACCTCGGCGTCATGTCCTACGCGTTGGGCGCAGACATCGGCCGGCGCTTCGTGGCCACGGGTGGCATCTTTTCGTCGGGACGGCCATTGCTGCTTGTGCCGCCGGGCGTCGCTTTGTCGCCTGCGTCCCGGATCGTCGTGGCCTGGGATGCTTCGCCCGCCGCCGTGCGCGCGGTCCACGGCGCCATGCCGCTGATACGGCAATCGGAATCGGTCACCGTTGTCAGCGTGACGGACGACAAGGAGTTCCGTCCCGGCCAATCCGGGGTGGAGCTCACCCATCTGTTGGCGCGGCACGGCGCCCGGGCCGCGTTCCGGCCCGTCCAGAGTGGCCGTGGCGGCGTGACGCGCTCCATCCTGGACGTCGCCCAGGAGGTCCAGGCCGATCTTCTGGTTATGGGCGCCGTCCGCCACGCACCGCTGCACAACCTGGTGTTCGGCAGCGCGACGATGGACCTGCTCGACCGGGGCCCGACGCTGCCCACGCTGCTGGCCGCATAAGCCTGTCGGTCAGGCGATCCGTCCACTTGATCGGCGCGGCGGCTTCTCGCCGAGCAGTGGGCGGACGCCCATCTCTTGGGGGCAGGCGCCGTGCAATCTGGTTCGAAGTCGGCGTCGGAACGCATGAGCAGCAGCGAAGATGCCGCGTGGCACAGCCTCGGCCCGGCACACGCGATGAGCCGCGCCGCCGCCCAGCCCGAAGGCCTGTCCGGGGCCGAGGCGGCGCGACGGCTGGCGGCGTACGGGCCCAACAGACTGCCTGAGGCCCGGACACGCGGGCCATTGCTGCGGTTCCTGGCGCACTTCCACAACGTGCTGATCTACGTGCTTATCGGCGCAGCCGTCGTGACGGCGGCCTTGCAGCACTGGGTCGACACCGGCGTGATCCTCGCGGTGGTGCTGGCCAATGCGACCATTGGTTTCGTCCAGGAAGGCAAGGCGGAGGCCGCGATGGCGGCGATCCGGCAGATGCTTGCGCCCCGAGCGGCCGTCCTGCGCGATGGACGGCGCGTGAGCGTGGACGGGGCGGACCTCGTGCCGGGTGACATCGTTCTGCTCGAGGCGGGCGACAAGGTGCCCGCCGACCTGCGTGTCATCGAGGCCCGCGGGCTCGCGGCGCAGGAGGCGATCCTCACGGGCGAATCGGTGCCGGTGGAGAAGACGGTCGATCCAGTGTCCGCCGACGCCGCCTTGGGCGACCGGCGGTCCATGATGTGGTCCGGCACGCTGGTCACGCAGGGCACGGCGCGGGGCGTCGTGGTCGCAACCGGAGCCCGGACCGAGATCGGGCGGATCGGCGGACTGCTCTCCGAGGTCGAGCAACTGACGACGCCGCTTGTCGCGCAGATCGACCACTTCGCGCGCTGGCTGTCCTTCCTGATCCTGCTCGTCTCGGGCCTACTGCTGCTCTACGGCTACTTCGTCGGCCACCACGGCTTCTCCGAGCTGTTCATGGCCGTCGTCGGCCTCGCAGTCGCGGCGATTCCTGAAGGCCTGCCTGCGGTGATGACCATCACGCTCGCGATCGGCGTGCAGGCGATGGCGCGGCGCCATGCGATCATCCGGCGTCTTCCGGCGATCGAGGCGATCGGCTCGGTCTCGGTCATCTGCACCGACAAGACCGGGACGCTGACGCGCAACGAGATGGTCGTGACCGCCGCCGAGACGCCCGCCGGTGCATTCGAGATCGGTGGCGAGGGCTACGCGCCGGAAGGTGCCGTCGCGCCGTCCGGCGACCTCTCGCGCCTAGCCCTTGCGGCGGCGCTCTGCAACGACGCGGCGCTGCAGCGGAAGGACGCGCTCTGGACGGTCGAGGGCGACCCGATGGAGGGGGCGCTGCTGGCCTTCGCCGGCAAGGTCAGCGGCGATCATGCGGCGCGGCGACTGGACGCGATCCCCTTCGACAGCCGCCACCGCTTCATGGCCGTGCTGACCGACGGCGCGGCGGGCCGCCTGTTCCATGTGAAGGGCGCGCCGGAGCGGGTCCTGCGGATGTGCAGCGGCATCGAGCACAAGTACTGGCACGACCGGGCCGATGCGATGGCGCGGCGCGGCCTGCGTGTCCTGGCGCTGGCGGAGCGACCCGAGGCCGGCGAGCGCATCGACGCTGCCGCGCTGGAAGGCGGGCTTACCTTTCTCGGCCTGCTTGGGCTGATCGACCCGCCGCGCCCCGAGGCCATCGCCGCGGTCGCGGAATGCCGGGCAGCGGGGATCAGGGTCAAGATGATCACCGGCGACCATGCCGGCACCGCCGCAGCCATCGCCGCGCAGATCGGGCTGGAAAATTCCCGCCGCGTGCTGACCGGGGTCGATCTCGACAAGCTGGATGAAGCACAGCTTGCGCTTGAGGTGGTCTCGGTCGACGTCTTTGCGCGCACCAGCCCGGAACACAAGCTGCGCCTGGTGACCGCGCTGCAGGCGAACGGCCTCACGGTGGCAATGACCGGCGACGGCGTGAACGACGCGCCGGCGCTCAAGCGCGCCGATGCGGGCATCGCCATGGGCCTGAAGGGATCGGAGGCGGCGAAACAGGCGGCCGATCTCGTCCTCGCGGACGACAATTTCGCTTCCATCGCCGCCGCGGTGCGCGAGGGACGGACGGTCTTCGATAACCTAAAGAAGGTGATCAGCTGGACCCTGCCCACCAATGCGGGGGAAGCGATGGTGATCGCCCTGGCGCTGCTGGCGGGCCTGGCCTTGCCGGTGACGGCTGTGCAGATCCTCTGGGTGAACCTCATCACGGCGATCACCCTCGGCTTGGCGCTGGCCTTCGAGCCGACCGAAGCAGGGACCATGAGCCGCGCGCCACGTTCGCGGCACGCGCCGATCCTCACGGGCGAACTCGTCTGGCACGTGGTGCTGGTGGCGGTCCTGTTCCTGGCCGCGGTCTTCGGCGTCTTCAGCTATGCGATCGACCAGGGATACTCGCTGCCGCTGGCGCAAACGATGGCGATGAACACCCTGGTGGTGCTGGAGATCTTCCACCTGTTCTTCATCCGCAACATCCACGGCACCTCGCTGACCTGGGACGCCGTGAAGGGGACGAAGGTGGTCTGGACCGTGGTCATCGTCATCACCGCAGCCCAGTTCGCTGTCACCTACCTGCCGTCGCTGCAGGCGGTGCTGGGCACCGAACCTGTCCCACTGGCCGATGGCCTGCTGATCGTCGCCGTGGGTGCAGCCTTCTTCGCCATGATCGAGATTGAGAAGCAGATCCGGTTGGGGTTGAGAGGCCGCGGCTGGATGGTGAAACGGTGAGGCAGCGAGTGTCACCGCCGCTTCCCGTCACAACGAACGCTCGCGATAGCTGCTGTCATTCGCTGCGCCGGCGTCACGCTGGCCAACCCCTACCATTCTCAACGCGGCAATGCGTCTCCCGCTCGTTGCGTACTGGTTGAATGGCTTACACCGCTGTCCGCTTTCCCGATACCGGAGCTCTGGCTGGCGAAGCCGATCGATCTGCAGGACGCTGCTCGGGCTTGTTTTACCAGCGCTGGCTTTGCCGCAGGTCCGAAAGGCTATCGAGCGCTTCCTCGAGCCGGCCTGCGGCGGCTTGGCACGTATGGCGGTTCACGTAGATTTCTCTGCGTGCCGCGTCACTCCAATGGCAGTGCATTGAACACTGCTGCGCCCTCGGCAGCTGTGTCGCGGGCGCGGCGATGGTCCAGCAGCATCGCCACCTGGTGAGGCACGTTGGCGTCCGTCGCGAGCGGAGCAATTCGCGCGGCGAACCCTTCCAGCGCAACCACCGCCGCCCACAACGCCGAACGATCCTCGGGCCGCGCTGCCGCCCCTTGCTGCGTCAGGAACCGAGCGAACAGGCAGACCCGCGCCGCCAGGCAATGCCCCTCGACCCAACTCTCGAAGTAGCCAAAGGCTGCCCGGACGGTGGCGAGCAGCGCGGGTGCGATTCCCGATGCGCCATCCCGGAGGCGCCCGGCCAAAGCGCGGGCCGCGGCGAGCGCCCCGTCTTTTTCAGCCAGAAGCGCCGCGAGCCGCGCATGGTCCAGCACCAGAGCGTCAGCGCGCTCCGGTGCCCAGCAGGCCAGCGCGTCACGCACTTCCGCGCCCCACCAGGCGCGAGCGACGCTGCGGGGCAGCATGCTGTTGTCGGCAGTGACGAAGCCATCCGTGTAGACCGTGCCGCGCACCACCGGCAGCGTTGCCGCCATGATTCCGGCCAGCCAGGGTGCGCTGGCTTCGTCATGGCCCTGCGCGCGCAACCAGCGCCGGCAGACCCCCGGCGCATCGAGCCCGACCTCACCGCCGATCAGCGCCGCGCCCGCGATCAGGTTCATCGCGGCGAGATTGTCCAGCGCGTCAAGATCGTTGATGCGTTCCCATTCGATCCGCAGGATTGCCCCGCTGGCGCCCTTGTCGCGCCAGCGAGGGACGCGGGCCGCGAGGTCTTCCAGCACCAGGCAGGGCATGACGCCCCAGCCGAAGAACTGGCCGAGGCAGTCGTATTCCACCCATTGGAGCCGGTCCCGCAACGCCCCGAGCGCCGGGTTGTCGGGGAAGGTCACATAGAAATCATGCGGCATCGCCTTGATGCAGAAGATCACGTCGGGCGGCGCCGTTCGCATGGCCGCGACGAGGGGTCGATGATCCTCGGGCTTGTAGGCGAAGTCCCGCACCGCAAGGCGCTTGCGGTGCCGCACGACCGGCTCGCGCATCGTCGCGATGATCCGGCCGTACCAGGCCTCCAGCGGCTCCTCGGCGCAGAGCGCGCAGCGGCAGCGATTCTGCACGCGGGAGGCACGGCTCTCCTGCGAGCCGAAGCTGACGATGATGCCCGCGAGGCCCGGGAAATCGCCCAGCAGCTCGTCGGTCTTGGCGGCGATGTAGTCGGACCAGAAGGGCTCGCTCGGGCAGATCGCACCGTCCTTGAACAGCTCCGGCCGCAACGCCAGCACCTCGTCGGAGAAACCGATCTCCTTCACGTTCACCCAGGTCTCGATGCCGGCAGCGGCGGTCATGGCAAGCAGAGAATCAAGATAGGCACGGTTGTTGAAGATCGCGTTCTCGCCGCGTCGGCTCGGCGCGTCGCGCCACAGCGCGTGCGGGTCGAAGCAACTGCGCGGATAGACCACGTGATGCACCAGGTCGCTCTCATGCAGCACCAGCGCGTTCAGGTCATGCGCCTGCATGAAGTCGAGCGCCCGGCGGACGCGATCACGCCGCCAGATGCCCTGGCCGTGCAGTTCCAGCGCCCGGAAGGGCAGCGCCATTGCTTCGTCACGCGCCATGATGCGGCTCGCCTTGCTCGGGCAGGGTGGTTGCGCGGGAGACGAGTTCGCCGGTGACGAGCCGGCTGATCCCCTCCGTGCCCGGCGCCGCGCCGAGGCGGGCGAGCAGGTCGATCGCCTCCTCCGTCATCACCTCGGTGCGCTGGCGGATGGTGGTGAGGCGATAGGCGGGCCAGGACGCCATGGCGATGTCATCGAAGCCGACGACAGAGACATCCTGCGGCACGCGCAGCCGGCGCACTTGGTGCACATAGTCGAGCACGGCGAAGGCCATCACGTCATTGGCGCAGAACACGGCGTCGGGCGGCGAGCCTAGCGCAAAAAGCCGGCCAGCGGCCTCAAAGGCAGCCTCATAGACGAAGCTGCCATTCTCCGTTGCGTACAGCGTGCGCCCGGCGGCGGCGAGGGCATCGCGCAGGCCGCGGCCGCGCTCGATCCCCGAGGCGATCTCCGGCCGGCCTCCCATGAAGGCGATGCGCTGCCGCCCGGTGCGCAGGAACAGCTCGGCCACGCGCATGCCGCCGGCATGGTTGTCGCAGCCGACCATGCTGATGCCCGGCGTCGGCACTGCGCGGTTGAGCAACACCACCGGCACGCCGCGATCACGGCAGATGCGGGCGAGGCCGGAGGATAGCGTGGCGGAACCCATCAGCACGCCGGCAAGGGGCACGCGGAACAGGTCGGGCATCACCGCATCCACGTCGGTGCCACGCGGGGCGCAATGCAACTGCACGCCATAGCCGCGCGCGCGCAGGCCGAGGGTCAGCCGCTCGAGCACTTCGGGGAAAAATGGATTGGTCATGTCACCCATGACGACACCGATGCTGGGTGGTGCGTCCACCGTCGCGCGGAGCAGGGTGCGTGGCACATAGCCCACGGCGCTGGCGGCGGCGAGCACGCGCTGTCGGGTTTCCGGCGCGATGGTCGCGCCCGGCATGAAGGCCCGTGACACCGCCGCGACCGAAACGCCGGCGCGGCGCGCGACGAGCGCAGAGGTGGCACGCGAGGCGGCTGGAGGCATGGCATCCTGCAAAATTTGCAGCCGACATGCTACACCATGATGCAAGGCAGGCAATCAATGCTTCGCGCGGATTGGCTTGACAGCGCGGACTACGCGGCAGCAGTCTCTGCAAAATAATCAGCGGCTTGCAACATCGATGCTTGGCATCACGCGCCCGGCACGCTGCACAGGCGAGGGAGGAAAAACGCCGTGATATCGCGTCGCCGTACCATCGGGGCCGCCGCCACGGCCGCGGCCTTTTCCTGCCTACCCCGAATGGCGTCCGCCCAGGCCTACCCCAGCCGCCCGATGCGCCTCATCGTCCCCTTTGCGCCCGGCGGCAGCACCGACATCATCGGGAGGTTCCTGTCGCGCGAGGCGGGGCAACTGCTAGGCCAGACCATCGTCGTGGAGAACCGCCCCGGCGCCGGCGCGATGATCGGACTCAATGAACTCGTCCAGGCGCGGCCCGATGGCTACACGATCGGCATGACCAACAGCGGCATGGTGTTCCAGCCGCTCTACGGCCACGCGCGGCACAACTACGCCACCGACCTGCAGGCCATCGCGCAGGTGGGCGAAATTCCCTTCGTGCTCGCCGTGAAGGCCGACGCGCCCTGGCGCAACCTGCCCGAACTGGTTGAATGGGCGCGCGCTCGGCCCGGACAGCTGATGTATGGCATCACCGGCTACGGCAATACCTCCCATATTGGCCCGGAGAAGCTGCGTCTTGCGGCGAACCTGCAGATGGAGGCGGTCAACTATCCCGGCGGCGGCCCGCTGATCGCGTCTCTCCTCGGCGGCCACATCCAGGCGATCTCGAACAACCCGGTCGACCTGCGCGAGCAGATCCGCAACCGCTCAGTGCGCGTGCTCTGCGCCTTCGCCGAGCGGCGGCTGGAGGATCCGGCGTTGCGCGACATACCGACAGCGCGCGAATACGGCTACGACATCGTGGTCACGCTGTGGCAGGGCGTCGGCGCCCCCCGCGGCATGCCGGACGACGTGATCCGCCGGCTAGACACGGTGTTCGGCCAGCTCCTTCAGACACCGGCGGCGCAGGCCTCGGTGCGCGAATACGGCCTGCAGCCGGCCTACCTCGACGCCGCCGCCTTCCAACGGAAGTGGGTGGAGGATCAAGCGCGTCAGCTCCAGACCATCACCGAGACCGGCATCATCGAGGTCGTGCGCCGCCAAACTCGCTGACCCTCCAGGCGCCGCACCAAGAAGGACCGACCTTGCCTGATTTCCAGATGCGCGGCCTCGAATTCCATTCCCACCGCATGTGGCAATGGGCGCAGGTCGAGCGCGCGCTCGACCTGATGACGAAGCTCGAACTCAATGCGCTGATCTTCCATCAGAACGACATCGTCGAGCATCTGGTCTTTCCGGAGGAGTGGTTTCCCGACGCGCTGATGTGGAAGCGCTGGCCGGTGCGGCTGCACTCGGTCCACCAGAACCGGCACTACATCAACACCGTTGCGCGTGCCTGCGCGGAGCGGGGCATTCGCTTCTTCCTCGAAGTGAAGGAGATCTGGTTCGTCGACCAGCTGCTAGAGCTGCATCCTGAGCTGCGCGGCGACGATGGCATGGTGGATGCCGCCAACCCTTTCTGGTGGCGCTTCCTGGATGCGAAGTACCGCGAACTGCTGCAGGCGATCCCCGACCTGGCCGGCGTGATCGTCAGCCCCGGCACGCGTGAGAGCAAGGTCTCCATCGCGACGCACTCGGCAGGGATCGACCCTGTCGAGTGGTATGCGCGCCTGCTCGGTGCCATGTACAAGCCCCTCGCCGAGCACGGCCGCATCCTCGCGGTGCGGGACTTCTCCTACACGGCGGACCAGCAGAGCAGCATGATCGAGGCGGCGGGCCGCGTCTCGCCCGACATCGTGATCAGCCTGAAGAACACGCCGCACGACTACTACCCGACCTTCCCGACCAATCCGCGCATCGGCCATTGCGGGGCGCATCCGCAATGGGTGGAGTTCGATACCTGGGGGCAGTTCTTCGGCCTCGGCGTGTTTCCCGTGAGCGTGGTGGAGGACATGCAGGCGCGCATGCGCGAATGCCTTGCCAAGGGCGTCGTCGGCGTCTCGCTGCGCACCGATTGGGAAGTCATCACCGATTCCGGCGCCTTCAACAGCCCGAACCTGCTCAACGTGTTTGCCGGCGGGATGCTGGCGCAGAAGGTGGAGCGCGACCTGGCCGGGATCTACGACGCCTGGGTCGCCCATGGCATGCTCTCGCCGTTGCGCACCGCCTCCGAGATCGAGGTGCCGGTGCCGCCCAGCGCGCCGGATGCGGCGCGGCGGCTCCAAGCCTTCATGAAGGCGTCTTGGTCGGTGATGGAAAAGGCCGCCTATGTGCGCGGCCACCTGTTCCACGAGGACGACCAGTACCCGGAGACGCTCGACAAGGCCTTCGCCATGCTCGTGGACATCCACGGGCGCGACGAGTGGGAGCCCGGTGCGTCACGCCTGGTCGATCCGACCGAGGCAAACATCGCCATCATTCTCGCCGAGAAGCGCGAGGCGGTGGCGGAGGTGCGTCGCCTGCCTGCGCTGCTGGATTCCGGCACGCTTGGCCTGCCGCCGGCGATGGCGGCGGATCTCGACACCATGCTCGACCTCTATCGGCTCTGGGTGGAGGGCTTCGAGCATTGCGCACACACCGTCTTCCTCGCGCGCCGTGCGGAGACAACGGGCAGCGCCGCGGATCGGGAGGCGGCCCTCGCCACCCTGCCGCCGCTGCGCGTTTTCTGCGATGGGGTGGCGCAGCGCATGGCCGGCACGGCCTTCCCACATGTCGTCTACTGGCTCATGGATGAAAGGCGGTTGCGCTCGCTTGCCGATGACGTCGCCCGTCGGCTGAAAGCCTTCGCGGCATGAGCACGCCCGCCTTCCCGATCCGCGCGCTGGAGATGCACAGCCGCTTCGTCTGGGATTTCGACCGCGTGCGGCGCTCGCTGGATTTCATCGCGCAACAGGGCATGACCACGCTGATCCTGCACCGTAACGACATCGTGGACCGCATAATCTGGCCCGGTCGGTACTTCGGCGCTTCACCCCAGGCCGCCAACATCTTCGAGCGCTACCGCGACAGCTTCCGCACACTCTACAAATACACGCCGACCCGTCGTAGCGGGCCCTATCATCGCCGCGAATACCTCCGCCGCGTCATCGACGTCGCGGCACGGCAGGGCACGCAGGTGTGGTTCCAGAACAAGGAGCTGTTCTTCCACGAGATATTCCTCGAGTTGCGCCCCGAATTGACGAAGGGCGGCGCCCTCTGCCCGAACGAGCCTTTCTGGTTCGACTTCGTCGAGGCGAAGTACAGCGAGCTGTTCCAGGAACTGCCAGGGCTTGCCGGCATCATCACCGCGCCGGGCACCGGCGAGAGCCGCCTGTCCATCACCGCCAATCGCTGCCGCTGCGCGCTGTGCGCGGCCGCGACGCCGCGCGAGTGGTATCGCAGGCTGATCGGCGCGATGCACCGGCCGATCCGCGCGGTCGGCAAGTCACTGGTCATCCGCGACTTCGTCTTCAGCAAACGCGCGCAGGAGGATCTCGCGGCGGCCTTCGAGGCGATGCCGGCCGACATCGCCGTCAGTCTCAAGAACACGCCGCATGACTACTATCCGAGCTTCCCAGACAATCCACGCCTCGGCCGCGTCGGCAATCGTCAGCAATGGCTCGAATTCGATTGCATGGGCCAGTATTTCGGATGGGGCATCGCGCCCGCCATCCTGATCGAGGATTGGCGCGGCCGGCTCGCGCGTGCCCGTGCCGCCGGCGTCGAGGCGCTGGTGTTCCGTACCGATTGGGAAAGCCTCGACAGCCACAGCTGCTTCCACACCCCCAACCTCGCCAACCTGCATGCCGGCGCGGCACTGGGCCGCGACCCGGCGACGCCCGCGCCCGCCATCTACGCCGAATGGATGGCTTGCGCAGGAATGCTGGAAGCCGACACGCCGGCGACCCGCGCGACGTGCGGCGCCTGGGCCGAACGCCTGCTGGGCGCAAGTTGGGCTGCTGTTGCCGGCACGCTCTATGCGCGCGGCTGCGTGCTGAACGACAGCAGCACCTTTCCCGTGGGCTTCGACCACGCCTGGTGGCTCGCCGAGGAAAAGAACAGCCTCGCCGATTGGGACCCCTCCAAGACCGACGCGCTGGCGCCGACGCAGGAGGCGCTGGACGCGGTGCTCGCCGAGCGTGACGCCGCGCTCGCCACGCATGATCGTTCCGTCGCAGCGCTCGATGACGCGCCCGAGGGGCTGCGGGCGGAGGCGCTGGGCCAGCTGCGGGAGCACATGCGTCTGTCTGGCCTCTATCTGCAGGGCTTCGCCGCGGTGACGCGCGCCCTGATGCTGGCGCGCTTCCTCTCCTTGCCCCAGCCGCGCGCTGCGCAGGCCAAGGCTGCGACGCAGCTGGACGCAGCGCGCGAGGCGCTGCTCAACCTCGCTGAAACCTTCACGAAGATCGAGCATGAGGAATTGCGGCCCGCGGTGGTGACGATGCTGAGTGCGGAGCGGCTACGCACGCTGCACGCCGACCTCGCTACGCCGCGCGCAAGCCAACCAGGCGGCGACGGCCTCCGGTAGCCCGTAGAGCCGCAGCGCCTGCAGGTCGATCGGCCGATCAAGCCCGATCACGCCCACCTGCGCATAGGACTGGCGCAGCACGATGCGATGCCGTCATGCGAGGCGGCCGAGGATCTCGACGCCGCGATGGAGGAACCTGCTGTCGGTCGGGCGGCGAAGGCCTTGGGCTCGACCGTGATGTCGATGGTGACGCTTTCGAAGTGCTTCGGCTCGGCAGCGCCGGTGCGCTCGTCGACAACGCGGCATGCGTGCATTCCGGCCAGGCGCGTGCCTGCTGCCGCGCTCCGAGGGCGCGCAACAGCTTCCCGCCCGCACGGGAGCCCAAAGCGTAGGCATCGATGCCAATGGTCTTGATGCGCGGGTGCGGAAACATGCGGCAAACCAGAACGCTCGCAGGACGAGATGAAGCGCCGCCGATCAATCCCGCCAGGGCTTGCGCGCCCAGATCGCGCGCAACTGCGCATCCTGTTCAAGGAACAGCGCCTGCTGCGCCTCGGCGGTCATCGGTCGCAGCGGCAGGTTCACCCGCGCCGCCGCGGCAAGCCATTCCGGGTCGGCATTGGCAGCGGCGACCGCGGCCCGCAGCGCGTCGCGGATCTCGGGAGGCAGGTTGGGGGGCGCGATGAGCCCGCGCGTCGATCCGCCGAGGATGGCGAAGCCCTGTTCGCGAAACGTCGGCGTATCGGGCGTGCCCGCCCAGCGTTCCGGCCCGCCCTGCGCCAGCGCGCGCAAGGTCCCGTCGCGCATCAGGGACTGCCCTTCGCTCATGTTCAGCGAGCCCACATCGATGCTGCGCGACAGCAGATTCGTGATGATCGGTGGCGTGCCGTTGAACGGCACGTGGGAGAACTCGACGGATGCCGCGTCCTGCAGCGCGAGCATGAGCAGGTGGTCATCGCTGCCGGCGCCGGCCGTGCCGACGGTCATCTGCCCTGGGCGCTGCCGGGCTGCGGCCACAAGGTCCGCGACACTGCGGATCGGGCTGTCGGCACGTACCCACAGGCCGCAGGGATCCTCGATCACGTTGCCGAGGAAGGTGAAGTCCTGCACGCGGTAGCGCACCGTGCGCTCGATCGGAAGCACGATGGAATTCGGGGCCTGCGCCGCGCCGATCGTGTAGCCATCCGGCGCAGCCTGCGCCACGCCCTCGAAGGCGAGCTGGCCACCGGCTGCGGGGCGATTGATGACGACAAAGCTGGCACCGGGCAGGCGGCGCATGACGAAGGGCAGCACCGTGCGCGCCAGCATGTCCATGCCGCCACCAGGCGGGCCGGAGACGAACACCTGGATGGGCCGATCCGCCGGCCAGGCGGCATGGGCGAGGCGTGGGGCGGCCAGGGTGCCAAGGCCCGCGGCAATCAGATGGCGGCGATTCATGGGCGGCTTCCTCCAATCGATCCTGTTTTCAGGTTTGATATCGGCAACAGAAGGCGAGGGCGACCACTCTGCAATGCTACCGCGGGGGTGAGCGAAGCTCGGCCTGCAGGTCAACGCGGTCGCGCCGGGCTACTTCGCGACCGAGATGAACCGTGCGCTGGTGGACGATCCCGCCTTCTCCGACTGGGTCGGCAAGCGTACACCGGCGGGCCGTCGGGGCGATGTGGATGAACTCGGCGGCGCAGCGGTTTGCCTCGCTTCCGACGCATCCGGTTTCGTGAACGGCCAGGTCCTGTTCGTGGACGGCGGCATGACCGCGGTTGTCTGACTCCGCCTCAGCCAGGCGTCTTGAACCGCTTGGCCTGTTCCTCGTAGTCGGCGTAGCCGAGCACGGAGCGGAACTGCGCGCCCGGGATGGCGGAGGGTGATTCCGACTTGCCGGCGGCGATGGCATCCAGCCCAGCCTGGATCGCACCGATCACCGGCGAGAGCATGCCGGTGGGGAAGGTGCCGATCTTCAACCCAAGCTCCGCCGCCCGCGCCTGGCTCGGCGTCTCGCGCGGGGCGCCGGGCGACAGCACGGCGAAATGCGGCCGGCCCCTGGAAGCGGCGACGGCCGCGCGCACCTCCGCCTCATCCTTCGGGCTGTCAAGGAACAGCATGTCGGCGCCTTCCTCGACATACATCGCGATGCGTGCCAGCGCTTCATCGATGCCCGCAGTCGGGCGGCAATCGGTGCGCGCCATCACCAGGATGCCGCTGTCCTTCGCGGCTTCCACGGCGGCGCGGATCTTCATGCGCACCTCCTCGCGCGGCATGCAGGGCTTGCCGTCGGAGGTCAGCGCGCGTGGCGTGATCTTGTCCTCGATCAGCACGGCGGCGGCGCCGGCGCGGCCATAGGCGCGGACGGTGCGCTGCACGTTCATCGCATTGCCGTAGCCATGGTCGCCATCGGCGAGGACGAGGAGATCGGGCGCGGCGCCGCGCACCATCTCCAGGCTGTTCAGCATCTCCGCGAAGGAGATAAGGTCGAGGTCCGGGCCGCCGAGCCGCGCGGCCGCGACGCAGGACCCCGACAGGAAGGCGGTCGGGAACCCCGCGGCCTGCGTCATCTTCGCGCTGAGTCCGTCCCAGACGGCCGGCATGGCGACGAAGCCGGGTTCAGCGAGCAGGGCACGCATGCGTTCGGGCGGTGTCATCGGTCTCTCCCCCAGGGCAGTCGGCGTCATTGCAGCGCGGCGACGGCGCAAGCTATGCGCGCCGCGCCTTCGTCGAGGCGGTCGGTCGAGGTCGCGATCGACAGCCGGACATACGGCAACAACACGTACGCCGTGCCGGGCACCAGCGCAACGCCAACGCGCTCCGCAAGGTGCATGACCACGTCGTCGGTCGCGAGCCGCCATCCGTTCTGCGCGTGCTGCCCGATCAGGCCCGCGCGGTTCACGTGGAGGGAGAAGGCGCGCTCCTCGGGGCGATGGGCCTGCACGCGAGCGGCACCGGAAAGCCCTGGCCAAAAGGAGTTCAAGCTGGCCCTATACGCTTCGCTTATCCTTCACCCCGCGAGGGAGCGCGTGAACCTCAGGCGCCTGCAGTACTTCGTGAAGATCGTGGACACCGGCAGCCTGACCCGGGCCGCCGATGTGCTGCTGATCGCCCAGCCCGCGCTGAGCCAGCAGCTTGCCACGCTCGAGGGCGAGGCCCGGCAGAAGCTGCTGGAGCGCACCAAGCGCGGCGTCGTGCCGACGGAGGCCGGCCGCGTGCTCTACCGCCACGCCCAGCTCATCCTGCGCCAATGCGAGCAGGCGCGCGTGGACATGCACGCCGCGGCGCAGGAATTGAGCGGCGCGGTCGCCATCGGCCTCGCACCTGGCACGGCCGCCGCGGGCCTCGCGCTGCCGCTGCTGAGGACGGTGCGCGCCCGGCATCCGGGCATCGTGCTGTATCTGAACGAGACCTATGGCAGCACGCTGTCCGAATTGGTCATGAACGGCCGGATGGATCTTGCGGTGCTTTACGGCGGCAAGGCGGCGGTGCATGGCCTGAGCTTCGTGCCCCTGCTGAAGGAGCGCCTGTGCGTCGTGGGGCCGGACAGCATGCCCGCACCCGGCGCCGAGGTGCCGGTCCGCGACCTCGCCGATGTCGATCTGTTCGTCGCACGCCCCTACAACGTGGTGCGGCGCATGGTGGACGAAGCCTTCGCCGCCAACGGCATGACCCCGCGCGTGGTCGCCGAGATCGAGTCCGACAGCACGCTGACGCAGGTGATCGCCGAGGGGCTGGGGGCGACGATCCTGCCCGAATCCATGGCGCGCAGGATTGTCGCCTCCTGCGCGGCCTGGCAGCGCCGCATCGTCGATCCCGTGATCGAGGCACCGCTCGCGCTCTGTCTGTCCGACCACCTGCCGTTGTCCGAGCCGGCGCAGGCGGTGAAGCGGATCGTGCTGGAGCTGATCGAGGCGGCGGCGGAGGCGCGCGACGGCGCTACCGAGCCGCGACGGACGTCATAAGCGCGCCTTATCGGGACACATCCAATCCGTCTTGGCCTTCCTGTCGGGGCCGGCGATAGCCTTGGCGCTCGATCACTGGCCGGCGCTGCATGGACCCCGACAAGATCAAGATGTTCATCGATGCGATGGCGGCCTCCGACCTCGCAGAGATGAGCTTCAGCGAAGGCGGCTGGACGCTGCGCCTGGTCCGCGTGGCCGAGGGCGCGCACTCCGTCACGCGGGCGGCGCCTAAGGCCGCGCCGGTGCATCCCGCCCCGCCCCGCGCCCCGGCCATCCCGTCCCGGCCAAAGCCTGCCGCGGCGACCGAGGCGGAAATCCGCGCGCCCATGCCCGGGATCGTCTACCTCCGCCCAGCCCCGGACAGGCCGGACTTCGTCACCACCGGCACGCGGATCAGCGCCGGTGCCGTCATCTGCGTGGTCGAGGCCATGAAGATGTTCCTCGAGGTCCGCGCCGAGCGCGGTGGCCTCGTGGACGCCATCCTCGTCGCATCGGGCGATGAGGTCGAACTTGGCCAGCCGCTGATGCGGATCGGGTAAGCGGAATGTTCGACACCGTCCTCATCGCGAATCGCGGCGAGATCGCGCTGCGCGTCCAGCGCGCCTGCGGCGCGCTCGGCTTGAGGACCGTCGCCGTCTTCTCCGAGGCCGATCGGGAACTGCCACATGTGGCGCTTGCCGACGCGGCGCTGTGCATCGGCCCCGCGCCCGCCACGCGCAGCTATCTCGACCAGGCGGCGATCCTGTTCGCCGCCAAGGCAACGGGCGCGGGCGCCATCCATCCGGGCTACGGCTTCCTGTCCGAGAATGCCGGCTTTGCCGAGCGGGTCGAAGCGGCGGGGCTCGTCTTCATCGGGCCACGGCCGGACAGCATCCGCCTGATGGGCGACAAGATCGCCGCCAAGCGCGCGATGCGCGAAGCGGGCGTGCCATGCGTGCCGGGCCGCGACGAAGCCCTGTCGGGCGACCCGGCGGAAGCATGCCGCGCGGCGGCGCAGATCGGCTATCCCGTCATCCTCAAGGCGGCCGGCGGCGGGGGCGGGCGCGGCATGCGCGTGGTCGCCGCCGAGCGCGACATGGCCGATGCGCTTGCGCTCACGCGCGAGGAGGCACGGCGCGCATTCGGCGACGAGACAGTCTATGTCGAGAAGTTCCTCGGCCGGCCCCGCCATGTCGAGATCCAGGTGATCGCCGACGCGCATGGGCAGGCCCTGTGGCTCGGCAGCCGCGACTGCTCCCTGCAGCGCCGGCACCAGAAGGTGGTCGAGGAAGCGCCGGCGCCCGGCCTCGATGCGGGCGTGGTTGCGCGCATCGGCGAGAGCTGCGTCGAGGCCTGCCGCCGGATCGGCTATCGGGGGGTCGGCACCTTCGAATTCCTTGTCGATGAGGGGGCGTTCCACTTCATCGAGATGAACACGCGCCTGCAGGTCGAGCATCCGGTGACCGAGATGACGGCCGGGCTCGACCTGGTGCAATTGCAGCTCCGCGTGGCGATGGGCGAGCGCCTGCCCCTCGCGCAGGCCGATATCGCCTGCCGCGGCCACGCCATCGAGTGCCGCATCAACGCGGAGAACCCTGCGAGCTTCGTGCCCTCGCCCGGCCTTGTCACCGCCTGGGCAGCCCCCGGCGGGCCCGGCATCCGCATCGATACGCACGCCGCGGCCGGCTACCGCATGCCCGCCCAGTACGACTCGCTCCTCGCCAAGCTCATCGTGCATGGCGACAGCCGGGCCGATGCGCTCGCCCGGCTGCGGGTCGCGCTGCAGGAGATGCGCGTGAGCGGCATCGAGACCAACATCGACCTGCATCGCCGCATCGTCCGCGACCCAGGCTTCGTCGCCGGCGGCGTCGACATCCACCACCTTAAGCGGCTGATCGCCGCGCCGGCCGCGCCATGAGCGACGTTCCCGCCGTCAGCCTGCTCGGCACCACCGCGCTGCTGTTCGAGGCGCCGGGCGAGACCACGCTGGAGACGCAGCGCCGCATCTGGGCGCTGGCGCGCGAGGCTTCGCGGTGGCCGGAGGTGGGCGAGGCCGTGCCGGGCATGAACAACCTGATGCTCACCTTCACGCAGCCGCCGTGCGCCTGGGCGCCTCTCGCGGCGCGGCTGCGCGAGACCTGGGAGGGTATCGAGCCGCTGCGGCTCGACGGACGCTGCGTTGAACTGCCGGTGGTGTATGGCGGCGAGGCCGGGCCGCACATGGATGATGTGGTCGCCCATACCGGCATGTCGCCGGAGGCGGTGGCGGAGATTCACGCCGCGCCCACATATCCTGTCTTCGCGCTCGGCAGCCACCCCGGCTATTGCTACCTTGGCGGAATGGACCCGCGGATCGCCACGCCGCGGCGCGCCACCCCGGTGCTGCGCATCCCCGGCGGCGCCGTTTCCATCGGCGGCGCGCAGACCGGCGTGTCGGCCTCGGCCGGGCCGAGCGGCTGGAACACGATCGGCGCGACCGACATGGCGTTCTTCGACGTGGCCCGGATGCCGCCCACCCTGGTGCAGCCGGGCGACAGCATCCGCTTCCGCATTCTCAAGGTGGGGCGATGATCGAGATCCTGACGCCGGGCGCGCTTGCCACCGTGCAGGATCTGGGCCGCGCCGGCGCGCTCGGCTGGGGTGTTGGCGTGTCCGGCGCCATGGACGGCATGGCGCTCGCGGCCGGCAACATCCTGCTCGGCAATGCCGAGCAGGCGGCGGCGATCGAGATTCCCGTCTTTCCCTTCCGTATTCGATTTGAACGGCCCGCGGCGTTTGCGGTCACCGGCGCGCATGCCAGGCCGTTGTTGAACGGGCGCGGGCTGCCGCCATGGTGGGCCGTGCAAGCGGGCGCGGGGGATGTGCTGGAAATCGGCGCCCCCACCGCCGCGCCCTGGCGGGCAAGCCGGGCCTATCTCTGCGTGGCGGGGGGCGTCGCGGTGGCGCCCGTGCTGGGCTCGCGCTCGACACAGCTGCGCGGCGCCTTCGGCGGGCATGAGGGCCGGCCCTTGCGCGAAGGTGATCGCCTGCCGCTGCTGCCCGCCGCGAACGACCCGCCGCATGCCGATTGCGGCCTGGTGCCGCCCGCCCTGGCCATGCCGCGCGAGGCGGATGGCCTGCCCGCCATCCGCGCTCTGCCCGCCGCGGAGCATGACCGCTTCACCGCCGCGGCGCTCGATGCCTTCTGGAACCAGCCCTGGAAGATTACGCCGCAGAGCGACCGCTACGGGTTTCGCCTGGCGGGGTCGGTGCTCGAGCCGCTTGCGCCCATGGAGTTGCGCTCGCATGGCATCGTGCCGGGCGTGGTGCAGGTGCCGCATGGCGGCCAGCCGATCGTGCAGATGCGCGATGCCCAGCCTTCGGGCGGCTACCCCAAGATCGCGACCGTGATCGAGGCCGATCTCTGGCGGCTCGGCCAGGCGCCGATCGGCGGGCGCATCCGCTTCATCCACACCAGCTGGCAGGATGCGGTGGCCGCGCTGGAGGAGAACCGGGCCTGGCTGGCCGAGGCGCGCCGCCTGGTCGAACTGCACCGCCTGCAGGCGCGCGCGGCATGACGCTCGACGCCGTACTCATCGCGATCTTGTCCCGCTGGCTCGATGGGACGGATATCGACCGGCTGGAGCTTTCCGGCCCGGACGGCACGCTCACACTCGCCCGCGCGGGTGTCGCGGCCCTGCAGGCGCCTGCATCCGGCGAGGGCGCTGCGTCGATCGACATCCGCGCGCCGTCGCTGGGCGTGTTCCTCGACCGGCATCCCCTCGCGGCCTGCCCCTTCGTCGCGATCGGCGACGAGGTAACGCAGGGCGACCTTCTCGCCTGCCTGCAGGTCGGCGCGCTGCTGATGCCGGTCCGCGCGCCCGGGGCCGGCATCGTGGCGGCGCGGCTTGCGGAGCCCGGAGCACTCATTGGCTACGGCACGCCGCTGTTCAGCCTTCACCCCCTTCATCCCGGGGAGCGCCCATGAAGATCGACCTCAACGCGGATCTCGGCGAGGGCTTCGGCCCCTGGACGATGGGCGACGATGCGGCGCTGCTGGACATCGTCACCTCCGGCAACCTCGCCTGCGGCTTCCATGCGGGTGATCCGCTGATCATGCGCCGCACGGTGGAGATGGCGAAGGCGCGCGGCGTCGATATCGGCGCGCATGTCGGCTTCCCGGACCGGCAGGGCTTCGGCCGAAGGCCGATGCAGGTCGAGATCCCGGAACTCGCCGCGATGGTTGTCTATCAGCTCGGCGCCCTTGCCGGGATCGCGCGCGCGGCCGGGGCACGCATGACGCATATGAGCTTCCACGGCGCGCTCGGGAACATCGCGGCGGCGGATCGCGAGCTTGCGCTGCCCTTGCTCGAGGCTGTGGCCTCCTTCGATGCCACGCTCACGGTGCTGACCTCCTCGAGCATGGCGATCGAGGGCGCGGCCGCCGAGCTCGGCCTGAAGACCGCCCTCAGCTTCCTGGCCGACCGCGCCTATGACGATGCCGGGCTGCTCGTGTCGCGCAAGCTGCCGGGGGCCGTCATCCACGACCGCCGCGTGGTGCTGGATCGCGTGCTGCGCCTGCTGCGCGAGGGCTGCGTCATCACTGCCAGCGGTGCACGCCTGCCGACGCAGGCACGGTCGATCCTGGTGCATGGCGACACGGCGGGCGCGGTTGATCTGGCGCGTGGCATCCGCGCGGCCATCCTGGCCGAAGGCGGCCAACCCGTTGCCCTGTCACGCCACGATGCCGAGGCAGCGGGCCATAAGACCGCCTTATCTCACCAAACCGAAACCGTCTTGGCCGGCCCGCTTGGGCCTCGGCTAGCGTGAGGGAGGAAAGCGAGGCTCATGCCATTCTCCGATTACAGAACGGCCCTGGTCACCGGCGCCTCCTCCGGCATCGGCGCAGCGGTCGTGCGCCGGTTCCGACGCGAGGGCCTGACGGTGCACGCGGCTGCGCGCAGCGCCGAGGCACTCGCCGCGCTGGCGGCGGAGACGGGCTGCATCGCACATGCCGTGGATGTCGTCGATCTCGCATCGATCACGCGGCTCGTGCAGTCGATCGAGCTGGACATCCTGGTGAACAACGCCGGCGTCGACCGCCCGCGCAAGTTCCTGGACGCCGAGGCCGACGACATCGACCTGCTGGTGGACGTTAACCTCAGGGCGGTGCTGCATCTGTGCCGGCTTGCGGTGCCGGGCATGGTGGCGCGCGACCGTGGGCATGTCGTCAACATCAGCTCCATCGCGGCGGCTTATAACTTCGGCGGCAATTCCACCTATCACGCGACCAAGGCGGCGGTGAGCATGCTCTCACGGCAGCTGCGGATCGACGCCTTCGGCAAGCGCGTCCGCGTCACCGAGATCTGCCCCGGGCGGGTGGCGACCGAGATCTTCGCGCATGTCCATGGCGACACGCCCGAGACGCGTGCGCGCTTCCTCGATGGCTACGAACTGCCCGAGGCCTCGGACATAGCCGATGCCATCGCCTTCGCCGTCGCCGCGCCGCTGTCGGTCAATGTCGGGCATATCGAGATAACACCAACCCTGCAGGTGCCGGGCGGCCTTTCGACGGCCAGGCCGACATCCCCTCCATCCCGCCCAGCCGGCTGAGGCGACGATGTCCGGCTTCGATGTCATGGCGATCCTGTCGAAGCCGGAATTCGTGCGGATGCTGATCAACGGCATCCAGATGACGATCATCGTCTTCGTCGCCTCCTGGATGCTGGCGATGAGCCTTGCTGCCATGCTGCTCGCGCTGCGCATGCTGCCCTCGCGCGTGGCCGAGGCCGGGGTCGCGGCCTACATCTCCTACCACCGCAACGTGCCCACGCTCGTGCAGCTGATGTTCTGGTATTTCGGCATCGCCAGCCTGCTGCCGCCGGAAGCCCAGTTCTGGCTGGCCGACCACAACAGCGAAGCGGTGTTCGCCATCATCGCGCTCGGCCTGTGCCAGGCGGCGTATTTCAGCGAGGATCTGCGCTCGGGCCTGCGCGCCGTGCCGAAGGGCCAGTGGGAGGCGTCGCGCGCCCTCGGCCATTCATATGTCGGCGCGATGCGCTGGGTGCTGATGCCTCAGGCGATCGGCAACGCAGGCCCTGCAATCGTCAACCACACCGTCTCGCTGTTCAAGAACAGCAGCCTCGCCATGGCGATCGGCGTGGCGGAGTTGACGCATGTGGTCAAGGAGATCGAGAGCCGGACCTTCCGCGCCTTCGAGGCGTATCTGCTGGGCACGCTGATCTACCTTGCCTGCACGCTGCTGCTGATGGCGGCCGGTGCGTGGCTCGAACGGCGCAACCGGGACAGGCGGGCGTCGTCGTGACGATGCTCGCCAACATCGCCGACATCGTGCAGCAGAACTGGCTGCTGCTGCTCATCGGGCAATACCCCAACGGGCCGCTGGGTGGCATCGCGGCGACGCTGATCCTCTCGGTCCTGGGCATCGCCCTTGCCTTCCCGCTCGGCGTGCTGATGGCACTCGCCAGCCTGTCGCCCTGGCGGGCGCTGCGGTGGCCAGTCTTCGCGCTGGTGTATCTGGCGCGCGGCATTCCCCTGCTGCTCATCATCCTGTGGGCCTATTTCCTGCTGCCCATTCTGATCGGCCACAGCGTGCCTGGCTTCGTGACGATGCTGGTGACGATTGCGATCTATGAGGCCGCCTTCATCAGCGAGATCGTGCGCAGCGGCATCCAGGCGCTGCCGAAGGGACAGATGGATGCGGCGCGTGCCCTGGGCCACGGCCAGATCGGCGCGATGCGATGGGTGATCCTGCCGCAGGCGCTGTTCAACACCATCCCGAGCATCCTCAGCCAGTTCGTCTCGACCATCAAGGAAACCACGCTCGGCTATGTCATCAACGTGCCTGAGCTGACCTTCGCGGCCGGACAGATCAACAACCGGCTGCTGACCAAGCCCTTCGAGGTCTATGCGATCCTGGCGGTGACCTACTTCATCGTGTGCTGGACGCTGACGCAGCTTTCGCATGCGCTGGAGCGGCGCATCGCCACCAGCCGCACCGACCAGACGGGCAAGGCCCCCGCCGGCCTCATGCCGCATACCGCGTCGGGGAAGGCCTGAAGGATGCAAGACCCCCGGCCCGCGATGATCGACTTCAAGGGCGTCAACAAATCCTACGGCAGGCTCGCCGCCCTGGTCGACATCACCGCAACGGTCGGGGCCGGCGAGGTGGTGGTCGTGTGCGGTCCGTCCGGCTCCGGCAAGTCGACGCTGATCCGCACCGTCAACCGGCTGGAGGAGATCCAATCGGGCTCGATCGCCTTCGAAGGGCAGGACGTGCATGCGAAAATGAACGGCGCGCAGCTCAACCGCCTGCGCAGCCGCATCGGCTTCGTGTTCCAGAGCTTCAACCTGTTTCCGCATCTCTCGGCGCTGGAGAACGTGATGCTCTCGCCTGCCAAGGTGAACGGAATGCCGCGCGCGCAGGCGCGGGAGACAGCCCTCGCGCTGCTCGACCGGGTGGGCCTCGCCGCCAAGCGAGACGCCTTCCCGGGCCAGCTTTCGGGCGGCCAGCAACAGCGCGTGGCCATCGCCCGGGCGCTTGCGATGGAGCCGCCGGCAATGCTGTTCGACGAACCGACCAGCGCGCTCGATCCCGAAATGATCGGCGAGGTGCTGAGCGTCATGCGCGGCCTCGCCCGGGACGGCATGACCATGATGTGCGTGACCCATGAGATGGGCTTCGCGCGCGATGTCGCGGATCGCGTCTGGTTCATGGACGAGGGCCGCATCGTCGAGACCGCGCCGCCGGAGGATTTCTTCGGCCGGCCCCAGCATCCACGCGCGCAACGCTTCCTGTCGGATCTGCGTGTGCGGTGAACGAAGACAGCAACAGGCAGAGGAGAGCGAAAGAAATGGTACGCAGATCAGTGCTGGCGTTGGGCCTTGTCGCCATCGGACTCGCGGCTTCGCCGCCAGCCAGTGCAAACCAGCTCGCCGACCTTCTGCAGCGGCGCGAACTGCGCTGCGCGACCTTCGCGGACGTGCCGCCCTTCGCCGCGCCGGACCCGCGCACGCGCGAGATGGTCGGCCATGACGTCGATCTGTGTCGCGCCATTGCCCGGCGCTGGGGCGTCGAGGCGCGGATCACGCCGGTTTCGGTCGAAGCGCGCATCCCCGAGGTGCGGCTCGGCCGTGTCGACCTGACCATCGCGAACCTGGCCTATACGCTCAGCCGCGCCGAGCAGATCCAGTTCAGCGACCCCTACTACCTGGCGAAGGAAATGCTGGCCGTGCGCGCCAATGATCCGGGCCGCACGCGGGTCGATTTCAGCGGCAGGCGCCTGGCCTCGACCAGGGGATCGACCTCGGAACTGGCGATCCGCATGAACAATTCCGAGCCGCTGACCTTCGCGGATACGGGCTCGGCCTTCATGGCCGTCCAGCAGAATCGCGCCTTCGGCATCGTGGCCAACACGATGACCATCACGAAGCTCGTCAACGATTCACGGACAGCCGGCATCCCGATGCGCATGATCGAGGAGCCGATGGCCTTCCAGCCCATCGGGGTCGGCATGAAGCGGGATGAGCCGCAATTGCTCGCGCGCGTGAACGAGACCCTCGCCGCCATGGAGCGCGACGGTGAGCTGACGGCGATCTGGAACCGCTGGCTTGGCCCCGACACGGAATTCAAGATGGAACGGACCGACCGGGTGATACCAACTCCCGAAGTGCGCGACTCACGATGGGGATTCCCCGACGCGGCGGTGATGTGATTCAAGCTGGTGAGCATCGGAGGCCCACCATGCCGCGCGCGATCACGCTGCGTTCCGACTTCAGCGC